>ERZ808252.367-NODE-367-length-45407-cov-45.626433_pt1 | contig 45407 bp, 22 predicted proteins | sample MGYA00521242_ERZ808252 | MGnify/ENA primary metagenome ERZ808252 (study PRJEB31516, sample SAMN03275581) | gut metagenome | biome: mammalia-associated habitat; material: feces | host: Papio cynocephalus | place: Kenya | collected 2012-08-07 ...
CTTCAGACTTTCTAAACTATATGCTTAATCCCCCAGATTTATCGGGTGAGCCGTTAACCCTGCCCGCCCGAATAAACATACTATATATGGGATGGGGCGTATAGCGTGGCAAGGACTTGCCGGGACTTGTACAATGCAGTGACAAAGTAGGTAAAAGCGGCAGTCAGTCTGCCGGCAGAGCCAAGAATGTGCTGTTTTTGTTTAAGACCTTACCGACTTTCGGCTTTTTGACTTATCTTTGCAGAAGATAAGCTGCGCTCGGCAATCTGAGAGCAAGTTCTCATTGCGCTCGGTTGCATTATCCTTGCAGAAGATTAGCTACTAAAGACATTTACATAACCAAAACAAATCAGAAAAAGGAGTATGAAGTATCTACAGTTATTGCTTGCGTTCCTGCTGGCTCCGTTCACAGTATGGGCCGACGGATGGGACACACAGTACAGGCAGATTGAGCAGAGCATCAGACAGCCCAAGTTTGCCGACCGCGAGTTCAACATCACCAAGTATGGCGCAAAGCCAGCGGCCAAGGCGGCTGTCAACCAAAAGGCCATCAACAGGGCCATTGCCGCCTGCTCGAAGGCCGGCGGCGGACGGGTGGTTGTGCCCGCCGGGACATTCAACACCGGAGCCATCACCCTGAAGAGCCATGTCAACCTGGTGGTCGAAGAGGGGGCCACGCTGCAGTTTGCCTTCGAGCCAGATCTTTACCCTGTGGTGCTCACCCGCTGGGAGGGACTGGACTGCTGGAACATATCGCCCTGCATCTACGCCTACCAGGAGACCGACATCGCCATCACCGGCAAGGGCGTGATCGACGGCGGCGGCAGCCGGGACACCTGGTGGCCATGGTGCGGCGCAACCAAGTACGGCTGGAAAGAGGGCACCGTCAGCCAGCGCAACGGCAGCCGCGCGCGGCTGCTGAAGATGGCCGAGGACGGCGTAGACATGAACGAGCGCCGGTTTACCAAGGAGGACGGCCTGCGCCCCCAGCTCATCAACCTGAACAAGTGCGACGGCATTCTCATTGAGGATGTCACGCTGCTGCGCTCGCCGTTCTGGGTGATTCACCCCCTGCTGTCAAAGAACATCACCGTGCGCGGCGTTCACATCAACAACGACGGCCCCAACGGTGACGGATGCGACCCCGAGTCGTGCGACGGCGTGCTGATAGAGAACTGCTTCTTCAACACGGGCGACGACTGCATCGCCATCAAGAGCGGACGCAACAACGACGGCCGCCTGTGGGGCAGGCCCAGCGAGAACATCATCATCCGCAACTGCGAGATGCAGAACGGCCACGGCGGCGTGGTGATAGGAAGCGAGATTTCCGGCGGATGCCGCAACGTGTTCGCCGAGAACAACAAGATGGACAGCCCCAACCTGGACCGCGTGATCCGCATCAAGACCAACACCTGCCGCGGCGGCGTGATAGAGAACATCTACGCCCGCAACATCGAGGTGGGCCAGTGTGGCGAGTCGGTGCTGAAAATCAACCTCGACTACGAGCACAACGAGATTTGCTGCCGTGGCTTCCTGCCCACGGTGCGCAACGTGAACCTGGACAACATCACCTGCCAGAAGAGCAAGTATGGCGTTCAGATTATCGCCCTCGACACCTGCACCAACGTTTACGACATCCACGTGAACAACTGCCGTTTCAACGGCGTGGAGCAAGGCAACTTCATGTCGGGCAAGACGCGCAACGTCACTTTCAGCAACCTCTACATCAACGGAGGGCTGGCACTGACCAAGTTCCCCTACAGGCATTACAGCGAGTGGATGACCGCATCCGAGATGAAACGCTACCCGCTGTCGTATATGCTGGACTTCAGCAAGCGCCCCAAATGGAGCTATGTGATGGGCATCGAGCTGGAGGCTATGCTCGACACCTATAACAGATATGGCAACGAGGCCATCAAGGACTACTGCAAGCTGTACACCGACACGATGATCAACGCCAGGGGCGACATCCGCGGCTACCGGCTGGAGGACTACAACCTCGACCAGATACGCACCGGGCACTTTGTGGCACGGATGTACCAGCAGTTTCCCGAGAAGAAGAACCTGAAAGCGCTGCAAACGCTGATGAAGCAGCTGGAGAAGCAGCCCCGCACCAAGGAGGGCGTGTACTGGCACAAGGCCATCTACGCCTACCAGGTGTGGCTGGACGGCATCTTCATGGGACTGCCCTACTACACCCTTACGGCCAACATGCTGCTGAAGGGCAAGAAGGCGCAGAAGATATACGACGATGCCGTTGACCAAATCAAAAAGACCTACGAGCGCACGCTCGACGCCAAGACCGGGCTGAACCGGCACGCCTGGGACGAGACACGCCAGATGTTCTGGGCCGACAAGCAGACCGGGCTTTCGCAGCACTGCTGGGGACGGGCGCAGGGGTGGTACACCATGGCACTTGTCGAGCTGCTGGACGCACTGCCCGAGAGTTACAGCCGCCGCGGCGAGGTTGCCGCCCTGCTGAAGAAAGACCTGGATGCCGTCATCAAGTGGCAGGACAAGAAAAGCGGCGTGTGGTACCAGGTGATGGACAGCCCGGAGCGCGACGGCAACTACCTTGAGGCCACCTGCTCGTCAATGTTCGCCTATGCACTGCTCAAGGCCTACCGCAAGGGATATGTGGGCGCGAAGTACCGCGATGCCGGCATCAGGGCTTACCGGGGAATCATCAACAGGTTTGTCAAGGTGAATCCCGACAAGACCATCTCGCTCACACAGTGCTGCGCGGTGGCCGGCCTCGGGCCGGGCATGAGCGACGCCGTCAAGAAGGCGGCCCCCAGAGTGAGGGAGAACAAGCGGCGCGACGGCTCCTACCGGTACTACCTGAGCGAGCCTGTACGCGACAACGATGCCAAGGGCATAGGCCCCTTTATCTGGGCCTCGCTCGAAATGGAAGCCTTAGGATATGACACAGACAACACCACAGCCCGCATTGACCGCCAGGCTGTGGTGTCGCGTAACAACCCTACGGTAACCGAGGTTGACACGCTGGGGGCGTTCACCGTTGGCAACGGGCATTTTGCAGCCACGGTCGATGTGACCGGCCTGCAGAGCTTCCCGAAGGCTTACAGAAACGGCATTCCGCTCACCACCATGTCGGACTGGGGATGGCACGCTTTCAAGAACGACAAGAAACTCACCCCCCAGGAGACAGAAAAGGCCTTTGACCTGGGGCACGGACACCAGGAAGTGTATGCCGTGGAATACAAGCAGGACGGACGCAACAAGGAAGCGACCAGCTACTTTCGCACCAACCCCCACCGCCTGAACCTCGGCACCATCGGCCTGCAATTCATCTGGGACGATGGCGCGGGCAGGCCGGCCACGCTCAACGACATCAAGGACATCCGCCAGGAGCTGGCACTCTGGGACGGGATGGTGAACTCTAGATACACGGTCAAGGGCACTCAGGTGGAGGTGTCGACAGGGTGCATGGCCGACAGAGACGCCATCTTCACACGCATCAAGAGCGACCTGCTGAAAAGGGGAAACGCCGTGCTGGCGCTCAACCTGCCCTACCCCACCGGCAAGCATGCCGACGATGCCAACGACTACAAGCAGCACCAGGACTTGCACCAGTCCAGGCTGATTTCATCAGACAACCGTTCGGCCATCATCGAACACACCATAGACGACACCCGGTATTACGTAAGACTGCAATGGGAGGGCAAAGCCAAGCTGGAATGGGGCGCTCCCCATGACTTCTACCTCATGCCCAAGGAAGATGTGCTGACCGTGTGCGCGGAGTACACGCTGAACAATCCGACGGGCAAACCTGAAGACGAGACTTTCGCCTATGACAGGGCCGTGAAGAACACCATGAAACACTGGCCGCGCTTCTGGAACAGCGGCGCGATGGCCGACTTCTCCGAATGTACAGACCCGAGGGCAAGGGAGCTGGAACGCCGCACCGTCCTCTCACAATACCTCACCGCCATCAACTGCGCCAACAGCATGCCGCCGCAGGAGACCGGCCTCACCTACAACTCATGGTATGGCCGCCCTCACCTGGAAATGACGTTCTGGCACGCCCTCGACTTTGCGCTCTGGAACCGCCCGGAGACTGTGGCCAACATGCTGAAATGGTATAACGGCAAGGCTTACCCCGTGGCCAGGAAGATTGCGGAGCGGCAGGGATTCAAAGGCATAAGATGGATGAAGATGACCGACCCCGAGGCTGGCGAGGCACCGTCGAACACAGGCTCGTTCCTGCTCTGGCAGCAGCCTCACTATATCTATCTGGCCGAAGAGATGTACCGCGCCAACCCCTCGGCCAAGACCCTGAAAGAATATGCCAAGCAGGTGGAGGAGACCGCTGAGTTTATGGCCGACTTTGCCAGATGCTGCCAGACGAAAGACGCGAAAGGAAAGGCACAGGGGAAAATCAAGCTTTTCGGAGCCACCGCCATGCAGGAAAGCATGTCAAAGGACTTCTCCTACAACCACCCCTTCGAACAGGCTTACTGGTACTATGGGCTGAGCGTGGCGCAACAGTGGCGCGAGCGCCAGGGCCTGGAACGCCACAAGGAATGGGACGACATCATCGCACGGCTGGCGCCGCTCACCGAGAAAGACGGCATCTACCAAGCCGGAGAGCCTGTGGCCGACTTTGACGGAAGTCACAAGGCGGAGCAGTTTGACCCCTACAAGACACCCGAGCAGAAAGGCCGCAAGCAAATCTCGGCAGAGGACTTCGCCTTGAAATGCCGCAGCGACCACCCCGCCGTACTGGGTGTATGCGGACTGCTGCCCGCCACACCTTTATATAATAAGGAGGTGATGGGACAGACCCTCAGCTGGGCCATGCAAAACTGGAACTGGGCGACCACCTGGGGATGGGACTATGGCATGATGGCCATGTGCGCCGCCCGCCTGGGACAGGGCGAAACGGCTCTCCAGGCCCTGCTCAATGACAAGGGAAAGAACACCTACCTTGTCAACGGGCACAACTTCCAGGAACCCAAGCGGCTGCGGCTCTACCTGCCCGGCAACGGGAGTCTGCTCGACGCCGTGGCCATGATGTGCGCAGGATGGGACGGATGCACAGAGCCAAACAACCCGGGATTCCCCAAGAACGGAAAGTGGAACGTGCGCTGGGAAGGACTGAACAGAATGCAATAAAGTCACAGACGGGCCGACGGGCCATACTGATGCCAAGCCCCTGCCGGACAAACGGTCGCCCGGGGCTTGGCAAAATGATTCAAACACCAGTTTAACAATGAGAAAAATGATTTTAGGCGCTGCACTGACAGCGGCAGCGACAGTCATGCAGGCACAGGCTCCGGCCTTTCCCGGTGCCGAAGGCTTCGGACGCTATGTCACTGGCGGACGCGGCGGCAAGGTTTACCATGTGACCAACCTCAACGACAGCGGCGAGGGGTCGCTGCGCTGGGCCATCTCGCAGAGTGGCACCAAGACCATCGTGTTCGACGTGAGCGGCTATATCGACCTCAGGTCGCAGCTCAACATGAGTTCAAACACCACCATAGCCGGCCAGACAGCCCCCGGCGACGGCATCACCCTGCGCTATTACACGCTGTATTTCGGCAAGTGTGACAACGTGATCGTGCGCTTCATCCGCAGCCGGCGCTCACAGGTGAAAGACGTAAACGACGGGGCAGACGCCACATGGGGCCGCCAGCGCAAGGGCATCATCCTTGACCACTGCTCGTTCTCGTGGAGCATTGACGAGGTGGCCTCGTTCTACGACAACCTCAACTTCACCATGCAGTGGTGCAACGTGACCGAGGGACTGGCTAATCCGGGGCACTCCAAAGGCGAACACAGCTATGGCGGAATATGGGGAGGAAAGGGGGCCTCGTTCCACCACAACCTGATTGCCCACGTGCAGAACCGCGCCCCGCGCTTCTGCGGCGCGCGCTACAACTGGCAAGGTTACGACAAGACAAAGTACGGTTCGTCCATCGAGGCGGAGCGTGTGGACTTCCGCAACTGCGTCATCTACAACTGGGGCAACGGCAACGGCTGCTACGGCGGAACCGGCGGCGGGCAGATAAACATTGTCAGCAACTATTACAAAGCCGGGCCGGGCACTGCCAACAAGACCACGGTGACGCAGATTTCTGTGGCCAACAGCAGCAATGCCAAGGGAAGTCCCTTCATGGGATACTCCAGCCGCTACTACATCAGCGGAAACTACGTGACCGCGGCCTCGCAGCCGGATGGATACGACTGGAAGGGGGTGAAATATGACAGCGGGCTCTCTACCATCAATGGCGAACGCTATATTCCCGATGCCGACCACAACTATGGCGGCAATGTGACGTATGTGAAAAACAGCAAAGGCGTTGACTGCGTGCGCGTGAAGATGGACGAGCCTGTGGATGCCGGCGAAGTGACCACGCACAAGGCTGAGACGGCCTATGAGAAAGTGCTGGCCTACGGCGGCGCGTCGCTCCACCGCGATGACACAGACAAGCGTTACGCCAGCGAGGCCAGGACGGGCACTGTGACCTATACAGGGGCTATTGCGCAAACCAAGGGTATCATTGACCTGATTAACGACCCCGAAGGCACCGCGAACAAGGCTACAGCCAGCTATCCGGAACTCATAAGCGAGAGCCGCGACAGCTACTTTGACACGGACGGCGACGGTATGCCCGACGCATGGGAGACTGCCAACGGACTGAATCCCAACGATGCGAGCGACGGCAACACCACGACACTGGACAGCAAGGGGCTGTATACCAACCTTGAAGTGTACATGAACAGTCTCGTGCAGGAGATTATGGTGGCCGGAAACGCCGACGCCGCCGATGCGGTGAAAGAGTACTATCCGGCCTACACCAAGGAGGACGGCACTCGTGTGGCCGCCATCAACGGCGAAGACACCGGCATCGGACAGGTGGCCGCGGAAAGCCAGCCACGCGACAGCAGCTACTACACCTTGCAGGGTGTGCGTACAGCCACTCCCAAGCAGGGCATTTACATCAAGGGCAACAGAAAGGTTGTGGTGAGATAAGCCCGGTCACAACCTGCACTGTCCGCAACTGCCATCAAGCTATCACCAATAAGAGCGGCCACCTTTCTTCGTAAAGGTGGCCGCTCTGGCACTTTGGTTATATCTAACCCAAATCAGCCATCAGGCTGATTTGGGCACCTTTAGACAAGGTCATCCCCCTCCTGCTTTACACAGCAGGTGAGTGCATGCCTCCATTGCCCCGCTATTTTGGCATTCGTTGCAGTTTGCCATGCAACTTGGGACTTTTCGCCATAGACGTAGCTGAAGTCCCGAATGCGAAGCCCTTGGCTGACGATGTGGCGCTTGTGGGGAAGGTACCTTTGTAGTGGGCCTTGATAGTGTGGTTGTTGCTGTCCTTAAAGTTGGCTTCAACCACATATTCACCCTCCGCGTCGCCCTTGGCAATGGTCACGGAGCCGCCAACCACAAAAGCGTAATATGATGTCCAATTATTGTCAAGGAAGTAGTAGTATGTGCCTTGCGGTCCCTCTACACCGCCACCCATGTCTACATATTCACCCTGCCATACGAATCCCTCGAGTTCGTTGCGTGACACCGTGAATGTGCCCACAGGCGGCACATAACTGCCATCTGCAGTCTGCACGCCGTTGAGGTATATGGTGAGGCGGTGGCGGTTGTTCCACTCGGCCCCATCGGCATTGGGATCGCCGCCTGACATTATCTCAAACTGTCTCCCCACATAGTTGTAGCCAAGTGTGTAGTCGGCGGTAAAGTCAAGGTCACCGTTAATAGTCGGGCCTGTGTACCCCTTGAACGAGCAGTCCTTTGCCACCACCGAACCTGTGTACGTAAGTTCTTTCTGCGTGCTGTCGGCCTCAACAATCACGGCACTCACCGTCACGGTGCCGTCACTGTTTATGACGATGTCCATCTCTGCATCTATGAGGCTGTCAGTAATCAGAGTGTAATCATTCTTGGACACGAAGTCCTTTGTGGTAAACCTTTTGCTCTCGCTGAACTCGATGCAATGGTCCTCCGGCTCGGTTCTGTCAGCAGGGAGCATTTTGTAGTGGCCAGCCTCTGGCAAGAGGTTTTCGCCTGGGGCATTCTTGGTGTAGAGACTGAAAGTGTAAATGGTACCGGCACTGGTGAGATTGACGCTCTCATGCGAGGCATCACCCATATACACAATAAAGTTGTGATAGCCATTGTGGTAGACATCAGCCCAATAGTCTACGTCAAAATATTTTGACTGCTGCTGTGGCACAAGTTTTTTCTCCGTGGTAAACGACTGTTTGGCAACGGGGCCGGCACTCCGTCCGTCCCAGCCGAAAGCCACCATCGTGTAAGAGGTGGATGGGGCAAGGTTGGAGAACTGGTAGCTCCTTTCACCCTTCACCAACTTGGCGGAAAAGTCTGCCATGGATGTCACGGAACTGACAATCTCCGCATCGCTTTTGCCCTCCACTTGGGCTGTGGGATAGAGTTCGGCAAAATAGCTTCCCGTGTCAGAGGGGGTTACTGTCACAGATGCCGAAACGTCTTTGATGTCGGCAACGGCAATGTCCAAGGTAAAGGGTGCAGCGGGTGCACCACCCTCGTCATCGTTGGAGCAGCCTGTCAGACACACAGTTCCCATGATGACAAGCAGCATGAGAGATACGAGATTCTTCATTCTTTTCATGATTTGATACTTTAAGTGTTGTAAATTCTCTGCAAAGGTAGGCATTTCGCGAATATAACAACTTGATTACGCCTCTATTTAGACAATTTCAAGCATTCTTCCTATAATCTGTCAACAAATCACTCCGGTTAGGGATAAATCATTGCAATTTGCAAGCACTTTCGCATATTTTATGTATTTTTGCAAACAACCCATATACAGCCGCCGTTCCAAGGCCGTGGAAGTCTGCCCGGGCAACGGCTACTGTTGCGAGAACGTGAATAACAAACGGCTTCCACCTAAAAGAAACAACATGAAACAGATTTATTCGCTTGCCCTGTCAGCGGCTCTTGCCCTGCTGTCTGCGCCAGCTTTCGCCGGTGACGGCAACGGAGGCCATCAGCAAAAGGCGGACACACAAGCCAAGCGGACGGCCAAGGGAATCATTTCGCAACCGTTTGCAGAATTGTTTGGGGATGGAAACACCTCAAAGAAACTCGAGAAGGAGTATCCGCTACTGTTCAAGACCATAAGGCCGGGCGATGCAAGGCCTCAGCCCACCACGGTGCCGAGCAAGTCCATGCGACCAACCCTGGACGCAACGAAAATGGGCGGGAACGCAGCGCCGGCAACCACTGCCTTGCCAGCCAGCCAAGCGCGAAACAGCAACGCGACAGCCACGGGCCGCGAACTGTGGGGAGCGGAATGGAAGACAGAATGGTCAAGCTACGGCAACAACGCCTACGGCCTGTATTCCATGACGGCATCAGCCCCAGTCACGCCACAAATCAAGATAAAGGACAGCTACATCAGGTCGGACGGAGGAGCAGCCCTCACCGATGGCGTATACCATTCGGTGGAGTTCGACAAAAGTATGTTAAAATACGGGCTCATCTATATCTATCACACCCGCTGGGACGTGGCCACAGGCCAACGGATAGGCAGCCGCGACTACTACAATAAGGACCGCCAAGAGATGGCAGCCATAGCCACGGCCCAGGATTATGCAACAGGAACGGTTTACGGGGTGTTTTACAGCCACGGCGACCTGAACAAAATGGAGCTTGGCATCGCCGATTACAGTACGTTCACCCGAACGACCATCGCAGAAGTCAAGCAGTTCTACGTTGCCATGGGCCTTGGAAAAGACGGGTTCTTGTATGGCGTGTCCTCCGACGGCAACCTTTATAAAATAGACAAAGCCGACGGTAGCGAAACAAAAATCGGCCCGACAGGGCTGACACTCGAGACCGCGGAGGGAAAAGTCTACCCACAGTCGGGCGAAATTGACCAAAAGACCAACATATTCTATTGGGCCGCAACCGATGCCGAGGGGAATTGCGCGCTCTATACCGTCAATTTGTCTACAGGCGCAGCCACACTCATCGGAGCAATGCCCGGCAATGTGGGACTGTGCGGCATGGTGCTGCCCCTGCCCGCCGCCGAAGACGGAGCTCCGGCACAGCCATCGCAGCTCGAGGCTCACTTTGACAACGGCGCGACCTCCGGCACGCTGTCGTTCGTCCTGCCTTCAAACAGCTATGCGGGAGAATCGCTTGACCCCGGCACAGAACTTGACTACAAAGTGTATGCCTCCGACGAGCTGAAAGCCGAAGGCAAAGGGAAGCCTGGCGAAACGGTGAAAGTGCCCCTTGAAAACATGGCCAACGGTTTGGTTAAATTCTACGTGACTGCCAGCAACGCCGTGGGAAGCAGTCCGAAAGCCGAAACAGAAGCGTTTGTCGGCATTGACACCCCTAAGCCAGTGTCGGGGCTGAAGCTCAACATTGACAAGGCAACAGGCGTGGCAACCCTTACATGGACGGCCCCGGAGACAGGCACGCACAACGGATACACAGGAAAGCTGACCTACAACGTCACACGGTATCCCGATGCTGTCCAGGTGGCCACAGGACTGGAAGCGACATCATTCAGCGAAACGCTTGACACCCAATCGCTGAAATCGTATTCGTATGGCGTTGTCGCCATAGGAAGCGCGGGGCAAAGTGCCGAAGAACGAACCGAGACACAGCTTTTCGGGCAGTCGATAGTTCCGCCATACGAAGAGCGTTTCGACGATGCCGCCTCTGTTGAGCTTTACACCATCACCGATGCTAACGCAGACGGAAAGACATGGGAGTGGAACGACCGCCTGAAAGTCATGGTTTACAAATACAGTTCCAGTAACAACGCTGACGACTGGCTGGTTTCGCCGCCGCTGAAACTGTCAAAAGGCCACATCTACAACGTGTCGTTCAGGGCATGGTCGGAAATGAAAAGCTCACCCGAGCAGATTGAAGTGAAATATGGAACAGCCTCCAATCCCGCCAGCATGGAAACAACATTGCTGCCCACGACAGAGCTTCCGGCGAACACAAGCAACACCTACAGCAAGGAAATCGCGCCATCAGAGAGCGGCGACTACTATATTGCGTTCCACGCTACTAGCCAGAAGAACGCCTACTACCTGTACCTTGATGACATAAAGGTGGAAGTGGGGCGTTCGGCCGCCGTGCCAGGAAAGCCGCAAGACCTTAAAGCCGTGCCAGGCGAAAGGGGTGCGCTGACCGCCAAGGTGTCGCTAACCGCACCGGAAACCGACTATATGGGCAACCCTCTGGCACAGCTCACCAAGGTAGAGGTGTTGCGCAACGACTCACTGGTCAAGACGTTCGAGTCGCCACAGCCAGGGCAGCAGCTCACCTATGACGACAAGTTGGCTAAAAGCGGCGAGGCCACTTACACAGCCATTGCCTACAACGAGAACGGCGCAGGCAATGCCACCGAGCCAATCACAATATTCATTGGTTCGGACAAGCCGAAGCGCCCAGCCGGCATAACCCTTGCCGACAACAAAGGCAGTGTGACAATAAAATGGAACAAAGTGCCTGGCAAGGGCGGCAACGGCGGATATGTCAACCCCGAAGACGTTGTTTACACCGTCTACGACATCGCAAACAGTGAGAATGGAACTTCGGCCGAAGCTAAGGGAGAGACCAAAGAGACCAGCTACACCGTGACACTCGACACATCGGAAGGCCAAGAGCAAAAGGCTGTGCAATACGGCGTAAGCGCGAAAAACGCCGCAGGCGAAAGCAGCATCTCGCTGACACCGCCCGCCATACTCGGCAAGCCCTACAAGCTTCCATTCACCGACAGTTTCGAGGACTCCAAGACATCGCATTTCTGGTGGGTTGACCGCACCGCCGAAAGCCAGGGGACAGCATTGACGGTAAGTTCGGTGACAGCCGACAACGATGGCGGAGCCATCTACTATATGTTCAAGAGCCCCAACGACAGCATCTGGTTCAGCTCGGGCAAAATATCGCTCGACAAGGCAGAAAAGCCCACGCTCACATTCAGCCACAGCTCATATACGGGTGAAAAGGCATCGGTCACTGTGCAGGTACTTAAAGCCGACGGCACAACCGACAACCTTTTGACCTACGACTACGCCAGCCAAACAGGCGAGAGGCGGTGGACGCAGCAAAGCGTGAGCCTCGAGCCTTACAAGGACGAGCCTTACATCATCGTGCGCTTCTTGGCCACTTCCGAATCGGAAGTGATACCGGTGTATCTGGACAATGTGAGCATCCGCAACCACATTGACAACGACCTCGCCATTGACCTCACTGCGCCCAAGAGCCAGAAACGAGGCATCTACGGAAAGGTTCGGCTGAACGTTCGCAACGAGGGGTTGCAAACAGCCTCGGGCTACACCGTGCGCCTTATGGCCGATGGCAAAGAGATAGAGTCGCAAAAGGTCAACGAAGATTTAGCCTCTTACACGGCAAAGGCATTCGAGTTTAGCTACCGCACGCCAGCAGGCTTCAAGGCCGCTTCGGCCTGGCTCACGGCCGAAGTGGTTTACGCCAGCGACCAAGACACGCGCAACAACGTGAGCAGCGCAACAGTCGACATCGTGCCGTCAACGCTGCCCCAACCTCTCTCGGTAACGGCCACGAAGTCGGGCGACAATGTAAGGCTTGAATGGGTGATGCCGTCCACGCTCACCGAAATCATCACCGAAGACTTCGAAAGTTACACGCCGTGGCGCACGGGCACAATCGGCCCCTGGACAATGATAGATGCCGACAACGCCAAGACCGGAGGCTTCTCGGACAACTATCGCTACACGGGCGAGGGACAGCCGTTTGCCTACCTCCTGTTCAATCCCGATAACTGGATTGAAGGCATAACCGAACAGATGCCATCGTTCAAGCCCCACAGCGGACAGCAATATCTCGCCTCAATGTGGAGCCACGACGACCAGAACAAGCTTGCCGACAACGACGACTGGCTCGTGTCGCCCGAATTGCCCGGCACGGCGCAGACCATCAGCTTCTGGGTTTCAGACTGGGAGGAGAGCGGTCAGCGGTACGAACACACCTTTGAGGTGCTTGTGTCAAAAACCGAACCGTCGCAAACCGCATTCTACAAGCTTGGCGACACCTACACGCAAACAGGTGGGACATGGCATGAAATAACGGTCAACCTGCCCGAGGGCGCAAGATATTTCGCCATTCGCAACACGACAAAAGGCGAGAACGCCTCGATGTTCATGATTGACGACATTACTTATTGCACGGCTGCGCCCACCCTGACAGGCTTCAACATCTACCGTGACGGCCAGAAGTTGCGCACCGTAGCCGCAGAAACGCGCTACTACGACGATGACAGTGCAGACGGATCGGCACATTCCTATATGGTGACGGCAATGTACGGAACCAACGAGTCCGACCCCGCCACAACCACCGTCACCACAGGCATCAGCGCTGTTGAAAGCCAAGCAGTCCGATACCAAAAGGTATATACCATTGACGGACGTCTTGTGTCAGACGGCATCAAGGCTGCAAAGGGCGTGCTATGGCCAGGCGTTTACATTGCCGGAGGTAAGAAGATAGTTGTTAAATGACAGCGGAAAGCACTTCGCTGAGCTACGCATCTGAAACAAATGGAGCGTACAGTAAAAGCCAGGGGTTGCAGCAATTGCAACCCCTGGCTTTTTGATGACCAAAGCATACGCACACCTTCTGCACAAGATTCGACGCAAACCGTTATTCTGTTCAACCCGAACCGGCCTAAAGTCCGATTTGAGTTCAAAAAAAGCCACCTCTGGAATACCAGACGTGGCTTGACGGGATAGCTATTGCAGGGATTACTTGCGAATCAGCTTCTTGCCTTCCTTAATGACCAAGCCCTTGGCATTGTCGCCTACACGCAAGCCGCTCATATTGAAAGCGGCAGCTGCGCCATTGGCCTTCACAACCTTGGCCGAAGAGATCGAGGTGCTGACACTCTTGTTGGACAGGCGTGCGCCAAAGAATCCTAACTTAGAGCCTGTGCAGAACACATAGTAGGTTTCGCCAGCCACACCGTCAAACTCTGCCGTGCCATACAGCTTTTCAGTTACTTTGTAGTCTGCATCCAGCGTTACAGTCCCGCCATTGGTGTCTTGAACAAGCAGCTGTTCCTGCGCCAGGCACTCGCCATCAGACTTCTTCACGACGTAGAACGACTTGTTGGCATTAAGGATTATGCCCACAAGCAGTTTGCCCGACTTGGTCGGGGTGACCATGTAGTAAGTGCCCGACTGCGGAATGTTCTTGCTGGCAGGGCTGTAACCTGAGCCGGTGTTGTCTGCACCGTCCTTGGGGTTGTTGCCACCTGAGATATAAACCACACGCGACTTCATCTCGCCCTCAATCTCTACGTCTTGGGCGAACACAGCCATGTTGTCACCCGTGCCAATGGACGACTGCTTGTTGTCCCACTTGGCAGCCTTCTTGATGTCATTTCCCAGCTGCAGTTTCAAGTCACCATCGGTGATTTCCTGCAGGTCAGTGTAGGTTGCACCGCTCTCAAATGTAATCAATCCATCCTGTGCGTTCATGGACAATGCTGCAAACAGCGCAGCGCTCAACGTAAAAAATTTCTTCATACTGTTTTGTTGTTTTTAGTTATTAATAAAGTAGATAAAAAAGGGGGTTCGCTTGTTTTACAAAGGCAAAAGTAAGCATTTATTTAATAAAGAAGAAGAAAAATAAATGTTTTTTAGGGCGTTTAAACGAAAAAAAGAAAATATTTATTATTTTTGCACTATCGCATGAAACGTTGCGAACTAACCTAAGAGCTACTTAAAACAAACTTAAAACAAAGCTACCACATCATTTAACAACTAAAAACACCTCATTTATGTCTGTACAAACAAAAAGTTTCAGAAAGGTGCTTATACTGGCTTTCTTCATGATAGCGAGCAGTATTCAAGCCCAGACAGTCAAAGTGACCGTGAAAGATGCAACCGGAGAGGCCGTCATTGGTGCCAGCGTCCTTGAGAAAGGGACGCGCAACGGGGGTATCACCGACCTGGACGGGCACTTCAACATCAAAGCCTCGGGCAAGAATCCACTTGTAATTTCCTATGTCGGCATGAAGACCAAGACGGTCAGCATCAAGGGCAAGTCATCCATCTCCGTTGTTCTTGAGGACGACAACACCACGCTCAACGACATTGTTGTGATTGGCTACGGCACCATGAAAAAGAAAGACCTGACCGGCGCGGTGACCTCTGTCAGTTCCAAGCAACTGGAGAACATTCCCGTGACCAACGTGACCGAGGCCATGACGGGCAAGCTGGCCGGCGTGAACATCACCACAACGGAGGGTTCTCCCGATGCGGAAGTGAAAATCCGTGTACGCGGCGGCGGCTCCCTCTCGCAAGACAACTCCCCGCTCTACATCGTTGACGGCTTCCCCGTGTCAAGCATCAGCGATGTGGCCCCGAGCGACATCCAAAGCATCGACGTGCTGAAAGACGCCTCCTCGACCGCTATCTACGGCGCCAAGGGCGCCAACGGCGTGGTGATTATCACCACCAAGAGCGGCAAGGAAGGCAAGGTACAGGTCAACGTGGCCGCACAGTATGGCTACCGCAAGGCAGTGGGCGAGGTGAAAGTGCTCAATCCCTACGAATATGTACTCTGGCAATACGAGCTCAAGCAGGATGGCGAGGGTGGCTACGGCATGTATGACGACCTGGAGATTTACAAGTCGATGAGCGGCACGAACTACCAGGACGAGCTGTTCGGAAGAACGGGAAACACCAGCCAGGTCAGCGCCAACGTAAGTGGCGGCACAAAGGATACCAAGTACTCGGTGAGCTACTCGCGCAGTGACGAGAAATCCGTGATGGTTGGCTCGGGCTTCAGCCGTGACAACTTTAACATCAAGCTCAACACCAAGCTCAACAAATGGCTCACTCTCGACGTTAACGACCGCTTCTCTTACACCAAGATCAAGGGCCTGAAAGGTGGTGCCGACACCCAGGAATCAAGCAAGGCCTACGGCGTGGCCGCACGCGCAGTGGTTGACCGGCCTGTCGATGTGCTCACCGGCGGAATGATAGACGAGGACACAGGTGACCGCTGGATCAGCGTGATTGACCGCGTGAACGCCACCTACAAGCAACAGACACGTCTTCAGAACAACATCAACTCGGCACTGACATGGAGGCCTTTCAAGGGGCTGAGTGCCAGGACAGAGTTTGGCTATGGCTGGCGGCGCAACAACGCCGACCAGGTGTGGGGCGTTGACAACTCGGCCAACTACAGGTTCGGGCACAACGGACGGCCGGCAGCCTATCTCACACGGCGCGACCAGAAGGAGTGGCGCTGGGTGAATACGCTGAGCTACGAGGTGAAGAACCTGCTGCTGAAGAGCGACCACCTCAACGTGCTCGCCGGTCACGAGATGTCAAGCTCCTATTACACGGACACCGACATGACTTCAGTGGATTTCGATGTGAACGCCACAAACAGCCAGATACTGTCGGCCTTGTCCAACGGAACGGCACTGCCAACCTATACATATATCAGTCTGAAAGACAACATGATTTCGTATTTCGGGCGACTGAACTACACGCTGATGGACCGCTACCTGCTCACCTTCACGCTCCGTGCAGACGGATCGAGCCGCTTCACCGACGGCAACCGCTGGGGGTGGTTCCCGGCACTGGCCCTGGCATGGCGCATCAACGAGGAGCCGTGGATGGAAAGCGCTGCCAGCTGGCTCTCCAACCTGAAGCTTCGCCTCTCGTATGGCACGGCCGGCAACAACCGTATCAACGCCACATATATGTACACCACCTTTGCTCCCGGAGAGACAAAGGACAAGAGCATCTATTTCAACGAGACAACGGCCAGCATCCTGAAACACGGTGTAATGATGTCAAACCCCGACCTGAAGTGGGAGACCACCGTCACGCGTAACGTCGGTATTGACTTCGGCTTCTTCAGCAGCCGCATCAACGGTAGCGTGGACTTCTATTGGAACACCACCAAAGACCTGCTGATGCGCTACACCATTCCAAGCGGCTCTGGCTACTCCTACCAGTACAGAAACATCGGACAGACCAGCAACAAGGGTGTGGAGCTCCAGGTGAGCGCTGCCATTGTCGACCAGAAGAAATGGGGGCTCGACTTCAACTTCAACATTTCCTACAACCGCGGCAAGATTGACAAGTATCCCGGAGGCTCCTCGTGGGAGAGTTCGAGGTGGTATGGCTCGGGCACAGTCAGCCAGAAAGACTTTCTTATTGAGGAGGGTGGCCGCTTAGGCGAGGTTTACGGCTATGTCTATGATGGCGTTTACACCACCAAGGACCTGCAATGGAGCGGTTCTGCATGGGCCATACGCCCGCAGACCGATGCCGACGGCAACGTGATAAAAGATGAGAACGGCAAAGACAAGAAAGTGGCAGCCAACAGCTACGACCTGCTGAAAGGCTCACTCCAGCCCGGTTCTCCAAAAATCAGGGATGTCAACGGCGACGGCACTATCGACGAGAAAGACAAAGTGCGCCTGGGCAACACCATTCACCCTGTGAGCGGCGGTTTCGGACTGGGCGGCCGTTTCCTCAAGAACTTCGACTTCAACATTTTCTTCAACTACCAGCTTGGAGGCAAGGTGGTCAACGCAGCAAAGGCTGCAGCCAGCACCTTCAACGGCTCCGCCTACAACTACAACCTGTCTGACGAGTTCGCGGTGGGCAAACGCTGGAGCAGAATCAACGGGCAGGGCGAGAACGTGATGGGGGCAACCTTCGCCAAGAAATACATCGCCGAGAAAGGCGAGCAAGCCTACTATGACTACATCAGCAAGCTGAACGGTGGCAAGAGCATCTACAACCCGGCGACGGTGACCGACCGCCCGCTGCTTGACTGGGACGTTGAGGATGCATCATTCCTGCGCCTCCAGACAGTCACCTTGGGCTACACCCTGCCCAAGAAATGGATGAAGAAAGCCGGACTCACCAATGTCCGGGTGTTTGCCACGGGCTACAACCTGCTGTGCATCACAGGCTACTCTGGCATTGACCCCGAGGTGGATGCCTGCACAGACACTCCGCTGACACCGGGCATTGACTACGGAACCTACCCCAAGAGCTACTCGGTCATCGGAGGTATCAACGTAACATTCTAACCCTTACCTTATATAACATAACAGAAACGATGATGAACAACAAGATAAAAGCAATGGTAATTGCAGGAGCCGGTCTGCTGGCCCTCTCCTCCTGCTCCGATTTCCTTGACCAGAAGTCACCCTCGGAGATGTTTCCCGATGTGGTGTTTGACTCGGAGCAATACACCTCACAGACGGTCAATCTGATTTACTCGGGACTGGTGCTCGACCACACCTACGGATGCCGGCTGCCGCTGAACTTCGCCATGAATACCGACTGCGAGCTGGTTGACGCCGTGACCGACGAGACCACCCGGAGCGCGACAGAGCGTGGCCTGTGCAACTATATGGCCAGCTCGAGCTGGGGCAAGCTGTCAAACAACTGGACAGAGATGTACAAGATGATTGAGAACGCCAACCTGGTGATTGAAGGTGTCAACAGCTCGGCCATCAAGGACAACGCGGCCATGCGCCACTATCTCGGCGAAGCGCTCGCACTTCGTGCCATGGTTTATTTCGACCTGGTGCGCAACTACGGCGATGTGCCCATGAAGATGGAGCCTTCCAAGTCAGACGGTTCCAACATCAACCTGCCCAAGACCGACCGCGACGTGATTATGGACCGGTTGCGCGCCGACCTGACGAAGGCTGCCGACCTGTTGCCTTGGGCCGGCAAAGACGGCTACACCACAGAGCACGCCACCAAGGGCTTTGCACTGGGACTGGCAGCACGCATTGCCCTGGCCGAAGCGGGTTACTCCATCCGCGAGAGCGCCAAGGACGGCTATGTGGACCTGAGCGAGCGGAAAGAGGGCCAAAAGGGCTACAGCGATGACACCTACCCCACCATGCGCCCTGGCGATGCCAAGCGCAAGGAGCTGTATGAGTTTGCACTTGACTGTCTGAACAAGGTGATTGCTGAGGGCCCGCACAGGCTGAACCCCAGTTTTGACAACGAGTGGACCCTGCAAAACCAGCTGAAGCTGGACGAGACCTACTACGAGAACCTGTTTGAGGTGGCCCACGGCCTGCAGCTGTCTGGCGAGATGGGCTACACAGCCGGCGTGAGAATGCAAACCAAGGGCAGCACGCACTTCGGCTATTCCAACTCGTCAGGCAAGGTCAAAGTTCCCGCACCCCACTTCTACTCTTACGACCCGAAAGACATCCGCCGCGATGTGAGCTGTGCGCCCTATGAGCTCAGGGAAGCCACTTCTACACAGACCTTCACCAACCAGCCTTTCAACGGAATCTATATTGCCAAGTGGGATGTGAGAAAGATGAGCGAAAGCTGGCTGGCCATGAACAAGGCGGTAAGCGCCAAGACCGGCTACGGGGTCAACTGGGTGGTGATGCGCTATTCGGACATCCTGCTGATGTATGCCGAGGCTGTCAACGAGTTGCAAGGCCCCGATGGCAGCGGCGCCTGTGGCAAGACAGCCAAGCAGGCGCTGGCCGAGGTGAGAAAGCGCGCCTTTGACAGCAGTGTGCATGCCGACAAGGTTGACACCTACATCAACAGTGTGTCGGGCAGCAAGGCCGACTTCTTCAAGGCCATCGTTGACGAGCGCGCCTGGGAGTTTACCGGCGAGGCTATCCGCAAGTACGACCTGGTTCGCTGGGGACTGCTCATTGACAAAACGGTCGAGATGCTTGACAAGCACCGCGCCAACATTGACAACGATGTGTATCCCAAGCAGCTCTATTACAAAGAGGATGCCACTGCCCCCGAATGGTACAAGGTTGACTACGCTACCATATGCTGGTATGGCACGCCCGCTGACGAGAGCAACACGGAATGGAAAAAGGCCAAGTGGTTTGGCAGTGTGAAAGCGGAAGACGGCACCATTGACGACCCCAAGGGCGAGCTTTACAATTCCATGCAGTATCTGAGCCGCGGCTTGATTAACTATGACCCCATGACGGGTTTCCAAGGCGTGTCAGCAGAGGGACCGGTCAACAGGCACCTCATTCCCATTGGCTCAACAGTGATTAACGACGCCAAGGGCGTACTGCAAAATTCATACGGATTTAAATAACAAACGGAACATGAAAACATTCAAGACATACCTGGCCTCCTCCCTGCTCGCAGCAGCAGGGCTGGCCATGACAGCCTGCTCGGACACCAATGACTGGGACACCAACGGAGCGTTCTCCAGACTGTTTGGCGTGAGCAGCGGAAAAATCAGCGTCACTGCCGAAGACACCTATGCCACCGTGGAGTTCCAGGGTGTGCCCGACGCTCAGTATTATCTCGTCGAGGTGAGCACAGACTCGCTCAGCAATGACATCCCCCTCAACGGCACGGCCCACTCAAAGGTGTTTGGCGAAGACAAGAGTATCACCACGGGAAAGCAGGTGGTTATCAGCCAGCTGGCCGGTGACCAGAAGTACTACCTGCGCATCAGGGCCATAGCCGACGGCCTCAAGGAGTCACACTGGTCTTACTACAAAGACGGAAGTCCGTTCAAGACCAAGGCTGAGCAGATTTTCACCGAGGTGACCGACGCTGACCGCTTTGAAGACCATATCAATGTGACCTGGACACCGGGCACAGAGGTGACCAACATTGTGGTGAGTGCCAATGGCGAGGAGGTCATGAACATCGAGCCAACTGACGAGCAGAAAGCCAAAGGCTCGCTGAGCATCACCGGCCTGAAACCGTCGACCAACTACACCATCGTGATTTACAACGGAGAGGCCAAGCGGGGCACACTGGTAACGAGCACCACAGCGGCCATGCCGGCCGGCGACTACAAGACCCTGCTGCCCGCAATGCTGACCGTTCTCGACCAGACGACCATCAACGAGCTGGTGAACAAGGGCAAGGCGGCCACAGGCAAGGAGACATTCAGCATAACCGTAGGCATTCCTGCCGGCATTTCTCTTGATGTCTATGGCATTGACGAAGAGACACAGGAAAAGACAAGCATCAGCATTCCCGAAGGCGTGTCGGTGACGTTCTTCGGCATGCCGGGCGGATCCACTCCCACAATGAATTTCGCCAAGGTGTTCAACATAAAGGGCGGACACAGCTACCTTCGTTTCGAGAATATCAGCTTTACTGACGGTGGCAGCCAGTATTTCATCAACCAGAGCGCTGAATGCAACGTCACCGAACTTTCGTTCAAGCAGTGCCGGTTCAGCAACTTCGAACGCTCGCTCGTCCGTTCACAAGGTTCGGCCATCATCACCATCGGCACGCTGATTGTAGACGACTGCGTGCTGACCGACATGTCGAATGGCAACGACTACTCTGTGTTCTACTTTGGAACGGGAACGACCAAGGTTGGCAAACTCTCCATCACCAACTCAACTTTCAACACCACACAGCGCAGCTTCATCGAGGCCAGCAAGGCAGACATTCCAAACGGAGTGACAATTGACCACTGCACGCTGTACAACTGTATCGAGAACGGCCGCTACCTTGTCGATGCCAAAGAGAAGAACACGCCTATCAGCCTCAGCAACTCCATCTTCGGAAAGACGCACTCCGAGACAGCACGCGGCGCCCGCACGGCATCAACCATCACCGTTGAGAACTGCCTGCGAGCCAGCGACTGCATGTTCACCTCAAACGACATCGCCGACTTGGTTCCCGACTCGCGCACCTCGGCCGAGATATTCGCCAATCCCGAAGGCGGCGACTTCACACTGAAAATCTCAGAGCGTCTGGGCGACCCGCGGTGGTACCCCACAGAATAACCATCCATGGCGTTAGTCCTAACGCCTCCCCTCCATGACAGGGAAGGCCCGAACCTGGGCCTTCCCTGTTTTCTTCACAACACTCTTACCACCACCATTAGACAGGGGACAAACACCAACGAAACCACATCAAATGCAACTGAAACAGTATCTCAGCAGAGGCTTGCTGGCACTCGCCGCCACACTCGCAAGCCTTCCGGCCATCTCGGCAGACAGGAAGGAGCTGACACCGGCCTTCCCCGGAGCCGAGGGCTTCGGACGCTATGTCACCGGCGGCCGCGGCGGGGCCGTCTATCATGTCACCAATCTGAATGACAGCGGAGAAGGCTCGCTGCGCTGGGCCATCGGGCAGAATGGGACACGCACCATTGTGTTTGACATCTCGGGCACCATCCGCCTCAAGTCGTCCCTGAACATCAAGGGCGGCAACCTGACCATCGCCGGCCAGACCGCGCCCGGCGACGGCATCTGCGTGGCCGACTACCCTGTGAGCATCCAAGCCAACAATGTCATCATCCGCTATATGCGTTTCCGCTTAGGCAACAGGCATGTCACCGAGAACGGTGCCGACGGCTGGGACGGCCTGGGGGCCATGGACCAGCAGGACATCATTGTCGACCACTGCTCAGTGAGCTGGAGCATCGACGAGTGCCTGTCCGTCTATGGAGTGAAGAACGCCACGGTGCAGTGGTGCATCTCGTCACAGAGCCTCCAGGATGCCGGCCACAGCAAGGGCTCCCACGGCTATGGGGGCAACTGGGGCGGCAGCGGCATCACCTATCACCACAATCTGATGGCCCACCACGAGAGCCGCATGCCACGGCTCGGCCCGCGCTACACCACCCAGCTTGACGAGCGAATGGACATGCGTAACAATGTGTTCTACAACTGGGCCGGAAACGGCTGCTATGGCGGCGAGGCCATGAACGTGAACATTGTGAACAACTACTACAAGCCGGGACCGGGCACTGCACAGATTAGCAGCACCAAGCAGCGGCGCATCGCCGGCATCGGCATCAGGACAACCCAATATGTGACAAACTACACGGCCTACAAGCCTACGGAGCATGTCTGGGGCAAGTTCTATGTCAGCGGCAACGTCAACTCGAAATTCGCCGATGTGACCGGCGACAACTGGACTTATGGCATCTACAACCAGATTAGCAACAGCAGCAACGACGATCTTTACACCGAAGTCACCAAGGACACCATCAAGCTGGACAAGCCCATCGGCTTTGTCCGCGTCACAACCCATCCGGCTGGCGAAGCCTACCGGCGCGTGCTGTCATACGCGGGGTGTTCAAAAGTGCGCGATGCGGTGGACCAACTGATTGTCAGCGACACCCAGAACGGGAAGGCCACCTACACGGGGGCGGGCAACCACCTGGGCATCATCGACTCGCAGGAAGACAACAGGCCGTCCGATGCAGCCAGCGACTGGAATGCCTGGCCAACATTGGCCGGCGACACCGCTCCGGCAGACACCGACGGTGACGGTATGCCCGACACGTGGGAGATAGCCAACGGACTGAACCCCAACGACGCCACCGACGGCACCGTGGCGGGCGCTGACGGCTATACCAACCTGGAGAACTACATGAACAGTCTGGTGGCCGGCATCACCGAGGGACAGACAGCTGGCGGCACAGCCGAGGGAGCCATCCGCTATACTGACGACAAGCCCGCGGCAACCACCTACGTCATTTCCAACCAGACCCACAGTGCCGATGTTTCATCCACAGAGTGGGGGTTCAGCGACGGCATCACCGTGAGCAACAACAAGAACAAGGGCTATGCCAACAGCAACGAGCTGGTCAAGTTCTCCGCAGCGTCCTACACGGTCAAGCTGCCCGCGGACGTTGCCATCAGCAAGGTTGAGTTCTACGGCCGCAACAACTATACCGATGCCGACGCCTACCTGTCAGAATTGAACGGGCAGACTTTCAGCGCAACAGACTATGTGTTTCCGAAGGACAAAAGCATGCAGACGCACACCATTTCACTGGCCATGCCGGCCAAAGGCACACTGACCTTCACCGTCAAGGTGAAGCAAATCTGCGCCGCCGTCAAGCTGTACGCCGAATCCTCCACCGGGATAAGGGGAGCCACGGCAAGCCCCCGGGCCACTCCGCTGGTGTTCACCATTGACGGCCGCCGCGCCAAGGGCGACAAGCCACAGAGCAAGGGCGCCTTCGTCATCAACGGAAAGAAAGTGGTGCGCTGAGCAGTCCGGCCACATCGCATTGCCGGTTTCGGCCTGGTTGCCGGCCCGGGGTCATGCCAAGGGGGCGTTCCACAGATGTGGAACGCCCCCTTGGCATTCTAATGCAAGCCGGTGTCATGACCGGTTTGGGCTTGATCTACCGGCCTCACTTCTCAGGCTCGGCAACCTTTTCAACCTTTTTGGCAGCAGTCCTGCGGACCGCGGCGGGCTTGGCAACCTTGGCCTTCAGCTTCTCCTCGGCCGCCTGTATCTTTTCCAGCTTGGTCTTGAGCCGTGTGATTTCCTTGTCTTTCATCTCAATCTCGTCCCCCTGGTTCTTGATGGTGGTGAGCAGGCCGTTCAGCTCCTCATTGTCAATCTCCTCGGGATACAGACTGTTCACGCGGTTGATAAAGTCCCCCAGGATGTTCATATAGTTCGTGAACGCGTCAAAGGGGTCGCTGTAAATGCCGCGGTCCAGTCCCACGTTGGAGGCCTTGGTTGTCATGAAGCGGAAGTTGTTGCTGGCCTGCAGGTAGTCCCAGTCCTGGCACACACGCGGGTCGTTGGCAATGCGCACACGGTCGGCCACGCTGTACAGCTTGTTGAACGCCTCGCGCTGCATCGCGTTGCCCAGCCAGCAGCTCACGTCGCGCTCCTCGTCGACCCACGACAGCGTGTCGGGCACATCAAGGCTTCCCACACTCTTCGTCATCTTGCAGATTTCCGTCGGCGTGGCGAAATTGATGCCCTTGGCCCTGGCACAGGCTGGCAGCGCCTTGATAAAGTCAAGGATGTTGGACGACAGCGGCTGGGCGATGCCCAGGGCCGACAGTTCCATAAAGATGTTGACAATCTGCTCCTCCTCGGGGAAAGCCGCAATGCGGTTGACGTAGTTGTCAGCAAACAGAGGGTAGCCCGGCCAGTCGGTATTGGCAAAGCGCAGCGAAATGTCATCGCTCAGCTCAATGTCACGCAGCAGCAGCTTGAGGTTGGGGGCGCTGTTGCAGTTGTAGACATAGTGGGGCGACTTCCATCCCAGCACGTGCCTGGCCCCCTCGGTGAGCACGCCCTTGAATCCCATGGCCGCAACCTGCGCGCCAATGTCGTCACTGTATATCAGCGAGGAGTTGCGGAACACCGTGGGCTTCCGTCCGAAATACTCCTCCACCTTGACCGCCTGCTTCTTCACGTCAATGGCAAACGTCTCCTCGTTGGCCAGCGACGACAGCCCGTGCGAATACGGCTCTGCGAGAAACTCCACGCAGCCCGTTTCATTCAGCTCCTGCAGCTTCTCAAGCACCTGCGGGGCGTGCACCTCCAGCTGCTCGATGCCCACGCCAGAGAGCGAGAAGGCCACCTTGAAATAGCCGTTGTTCTCCTTGATCATGCCCAGCAAGGTGTTGAGTGCGGGCATATAGGAACGTGCTGCAATGTCGTTGATGCTGCGCTCGTTCTCATAGTCGTCATAATAATAGTGGTCTGTACCGATGTCAAAGAAACGGTAACGCTTGAGATGAATAATCTGGTGTATCTCAAAATATAGGCATATTGTCTTCATAAACAGCACCCCTCTCTTGTCCTCCGCTTCGGGAGGAAGACCGTTGCAGGGGCTCGGGTCTTGTGTGTTACTTGTCGGTTTCTAAGTCTGATAGCCCCTCCCTTTGCGGAGGCGCGGGCAGCGTCACTGCTTCCAGCCGAGTGTCCGCATATAGAGTTCGCGAATCCATGCGCCCACCTTCACCCAGGTAATCTGGTCGACCTCGCGCTTGCCCTCGTCCTGCAGGTAGTGGAAAAGGCTGTCGTTGGCGCAGATGGAGTAGATGGAGTCGGCCAGCGCATGAATGTCCCAGTAGTCCACCTTGATGCAGTTGTTCAGAATCTCCGCGCACCCGCTCTGCTTCGAGATGATGGTCGGCGTGCCGCACTGCATGGCCTCGAGCGGCGAGATGCCGAAAGGCTCGCTCACCGACGGCATCACATAGACATCTGAATCCTTGAGGCACTCATACACCTCCTTGCCGTGCATGAAGCCGGGGAAATGGAACCGGTCGGCGATGTCGCGCTCGGCGGCCAGGTAAATCATGGCATCCATCATGTCGCCCGAGCCGGCCATGCAGAAGCGGACGTTGCGCGTGCGGTGCAGCACCATGTTGGCCGCCTCGACAAAGTATTCCGGTCCTTTCTGCATGGTGATGCGCCCGAGGAAGGTCACAATCTTCTCCTTGCCGGTGTGGTCGGGGCGCGGGATGGCTTCATACTCCGGCTTCAGCGGATAGACCGCGTTATGCACCGTGAAGCACTTGCGCGGGTCCTGGTGGTACTGGTTGATCACCGTCTGCCTGGTGAGCTCGCTCACACACATGATGCAGTCGGCCCAGTCCATGCCGTTCTTCTCAATCGCGTAAACCGTGGGGTTCACCTTGCCGCGGCTGCGGTCAAAGTCTGTGGCATGGACATGGATGCACAGGGGCTTTCCGCTCACCTGCTTGGCATGGATGCCGGCCGGATAGGTGAGCCAGTCGTGTGCATGGATGATGTCAAACTCCTCGGTGCGGGCCACCTGTCCGGCGATAATCGAGTAGTTGTTGATTTCCTCGTGGAGGTTGCCCGGATAGCCTCCGGCAAACTCAATGGCCCCGAGGTCGTTGACATTCATATAGCTGAAGTCGGCGTAGATGTGGTCGCGGAGCTTGAAATAATACTCCGGCGACATCACATGGCCGATGCGGTTCTTCACATAGCCGTAGTCCACATCGCGCCACACGATGGGCACGCAGTTCATGGCCACGATACGGGCGGCGCTGGTATCCTCGTCGCCAAAGGGCCGCGGCAGACACAGGACGGTCTCGATGTCACCCTGGGCATGCAGCCCCTGGCTGATGCCATAGTTGGCCGTAGCCAGTCCGCCATACACATGAGGAGGATACTCCCAACCAAACATTAGTACTTTCATCTCTCTGTCCTCCTGTTATTTTTGGTAAGTGTATTTCTCAAGCAGGTTCAGCGTGCGCAGAATCTCGGCCACGTTCATGGCAAACGACAGGCCGCCGCGCCCGCTGAACGGGGGGTTGCCGTCGAAAAGCTCGGAGATGGTTCCCAGCGCATGGCAGTACATCTCGTCCTCATAGCCCACCATCTGGCGTTCGATAAAGCTGAGGCGCGTGCGGCGGTAGAGCTTCAGGCAGGCCTCCATATAGAAGCCGCCGAGCCACGGCCAGGCCGTCCCCTGGTGGTAGGCATAGTCGCGCTGGGCCTGCGGTCCCACATACATCGGGTTGTAGCCGCCGCTCTTCGGCGAGAGCGAGCGGAGGCCCTTGGGCGTGAGCAGCTCACGGGTGCATACATCGAGCACGCCCTTCTTCTGGTCTTGCGAGAGCGGGCTGTAGTCAAGCGCCACGGCGAAAATCATGTTGGGGCGCACGCTCCAGTCCATCATGCTGCCGTCAACATAGTCGAGCAGATAGCCGTACTCATTGAGGAAGGTGTCCACAAAGGCGGCCTTGCACTGCTCGCTCCGGGCCTCGAGGTCGGCCACCTTGCTCTCCTTTCCCTGCCCTTCGAGCATGGAGGCATAGAATTTCAAGGCATTATACCACAGCGCGTTAAACTCAACGATGTAGCCGCTGCGCGGCACCACGGGCCTTCCGTTGGCCGTTGAGTTCATCCAGGTGACCGCCTTGTCGCGCCCGTTGGTGTAAAGGAGGCCGTTCTGGTCAAGGCGCAGGTTGGGGTGGCGGTCATTGACAATATAGTCGATGATGTCGCCAAGCAGGTGTCCGTAAAGTTCGCGGCACCGCTCCATGTTCACATACTTGGCATACTGCTGGATGGCCCACACGGCCCACAGGGGCACGTCGGGCTGCTCTATCTCCGAGATGCTCACGGTGAGCGGCTTTCCGCCCATGAACTCGCGCAGCCCCTTGGCGGCCGTTTTCATCACCAGCTCGAAATAGTCCTGCTCGTCAATGGAGAGTGTCAGCCCGGGCAGCGCGATAAAGGTGTCGCGCGCACGGCACTTGAACCAGGGGTAGCCGGCCAGCAGGTAGCGGTCGCTGCCCTTGTCGCGCTTGTGAAACTGGTGCGCGGCGTTCACCAGGCAGTGGAAGAAGTTGTCGCGCGGCGCACGCTCTTCCACCTCCTTCTCGAAGAGCGCCTTCAGCCCGGGGGTGCTGGTTGGCGAGGTAGAGGCGGCAAAGACAATGCTCTCGCCCTTCCTGATGGGCATCTCGAAATAGCCGGGCACATAGAGGTCCTCGTTCGAGGCGTAGCCGCGCTCCTGCTCCTTGGGATATTCCACGCCACGGTACCAGTCGGGCTGGAACACAAACTCGTTCTTCTTGCTGAACTGCATATAAAGGTCGGGGTAGCCGGCGTACATGCAAGTCTTGACGCCGTTGGTCACAGCATGGTACTCCCTGCTGGCATTGGCATTCTCATGGGTGAACTGGCGCACGCTGCGGAAAGCGAGGAACGGCCGGAAGCGGAGCGTTGTGGCCGAATGGGCGTCAACCAGCGTGTAGCGAATCAGGATGCGGTCTTCATAGTGCTGGAACACCACTTCCTTCTTGAGCAGCACGCCGCCCACACGGTAAACCGTGGTGGGCACCTTGTCGCAGTTGAACTCTCGGATGTACTTGTGCCCCATCGGGCTGAACGTGTTGCCCTGGTACTTGTGAAGGCCAAGGTTGAACTCCGCACCGTGCTGGATCACTGTCACGTCAAGCGACGAGAGCAGCACATGGTTGTCATCGTCAAGCCCAGGCACCGGCACAACCAGCAAACCGTGATACTTCCTGGTGTTGCAGTCCACAATCGTGGAGCACGAGTAGGCGCCGGAACGGTTTGTGCGAAGCAGCTCGCGACTTAACGATTCCTCAAGGTTCGTCATCACAGCCCTTTCAAATCGTAAATAACTCATAGTTCCTATATTAAGGTTTTTAATCTGTCAGTGTCTCAGGTTCGTCATCAGGCTTGAAAGGCTGGCCTTGCCACACCTTGCAATCTGTTTCCAAAGTTAGCAAAATTCGCTTGGCCTACAAAGGAAATGAGGAATAAATTTCAAAAAGTGCCATTTTTTGCCACCGGCGAAAACCTTTCGCCGATGACTTGGCATTATTTCACTGCAAAATTCGTAATTTTGCAGTCGTTTTTAGGATAATTTGGAAAGATGATTGCAGGAGAAGACTTTGACAGGAGAAAGGTGGCCATGTCCATTACAGACTTGTGGAACCTTCTGACAGAAAGCCAGCGAAACTTCCTGGTGGAGCACATCAAGATTCACGTTTACAGGAAGAGCGAGCCCATTTACAACGAACTTGACGACCCCACCTACCTGATGTGCCTGCTCAGCGGCAAGGTCAAGGTGTTCAAAGACGGCGCCGGGCACCGCAACCAGATTATCCGCACCATCAAGGAGTTGGGCTTCTTCGGCTACCGCGCAGCCTTTGTGGGCGAGAAATACCAGACCGGCGCGTCGGCTATCGAGCGCTCCGTGGTGTGCCTCATACCTGTCAAGGTCATGATAACGCTCATCAAGGAGAACACCAATGTGGCCATCTATTTCATCAAGCAGCTGGCCACCATGCTTGGCGAGGCCGACACGCTGACCGTCAGTCTCACCCAGAAGCACATCCGGGCGCGGCTGGCGGAATCGCTCGTCAACCTGAAGGACAAGTACGGGGTCGAGGAGGATGGCTCGACACTGAGCGTCTACCTGAGCCGCGAGGACATGGCCTGCCTCTCGAACATGACGACAAGCAACGCCATCCGCACGCTGTCGGCCTTTGCCTCCGAGCATCTCATTGCCATCGACGGCCGCAAAATCAAGATTATCGCCGACACCGAGCTGCGCAAGATTTCCCAAATGGGATAGGCGGAGGCCGGGGCTGCCGCCTATTCGGGTATCAGAAAGTTTATCACTTCCTGCTCCACACCAATCTTATATTCTCCGTCGGGCATGCTGACAAGCCGCCCGTCGACACTCACAAAGGCGTGCTTCGCCTCGCGCACGGCCACCTCGCGCGTGCGGTAGGGGTGCACGCAGCGGTGGTTCAAGAAGCGCCCCGTCACCAGCAGCCACATGCCGCCAAGCAGCTGGACCACCCCGGGGTGGTAAACCACCGACACGTCAAGCTGTCCGTTGTAAGGCACCGCGTTGGGGGTCTGCCCGTAGCCGGGGCCGTTGCCCACACACAGCGTCATCACCCTGCGGTCAACCTCGTTGCCGTTGATGCGCAGGCGCATCCTGTAGTCAAGCCTGTGAAAGACCATCAGCAGCAGTGACACCAGGAACGAGAGGGTCTTCGACCCGAGCAACTTGCGGGCCTGCCGGCGCAGGTTCATCACGTCGGCAAGCAGCCCCACGTTGACGCAGTTCAGAAAATAGCGGTGACAGCGCCGCCCCTGCCTGTCGGTGAAGCGGATGCAGCCAACGTCGATCTTCCGCTCCCGGTGGCACACGAGCCAGTCGACCGTCTGCTCCACATCATTTTCACGGAAGCCCCAGAAGCGGGCAAAGTCGTTGACGGCGCCATTGGGAATGACACCCAGGGCCACCGTGTCGCGCACCTGCTTCTCCACCTCCATCAGGCAGTTCGCCGCATCGTTGAGCGCCGAGTCGCCACCGGCGACCACTATCGTCTTGTAACCGTTGTTGATGAGCATGCGCACGAGCCGCTCCACGCTGCCGGAACTCTCGCACTGCACAAAGTCGTAGGCCACCCGCCGGCTGTCGAGCGCGCGCTGTATGCGGAGCCACTGCTTGCGCCTTCGCCACATCCCCACCTTGGGGCAATAGAGTATGCCCCACCGCTGTCCTGTGTTCTGTCCGTTTTCCATATATGCCTGTTGTCGTTTCGTTTGTCAGATGGATGCACGCGGCGGCTGCGCCCGGTCGCTTTCCTCCCATATTCGCATCACCTCGCCGGCCTTTTCCTCAGCCGGCAGCGACGCGTCCACCCAATGGATGGGGATGCCGCGCCGCTCCATGCCACGGAACCACGTCATCTGCCGCTTGGCAAACTGGTGGATGGCTGTCTCGAGCGAGGCGACCATGTCACCGTAGCTTCGCCGGCCAATGACATATTCGGTGACATACCTGTACTCCAGTCCGTAGTACATCAGGTCCTCGGCCGCTATGCCGCTGCCGAGCAGCGCCCCCACCTCGTCAACCATACCGCTGTCAAGGCGCTGTCGCAGGCGCTGCGAAATGTTGCGGCGACGCTCGTCGCGCCCGATGCTCACGCCTACTACCACCGACGGGATGGGGGGAAGCGCGGCCGCCTCGGCCGGGTGCTCGCCGTTGAAGGTCTCTATCTCGATGGCGCGGATGGCCCGCTGGGCCGTGTCCACGTCGGTGGTGTTGTGCATCACACTGCCGTTGGCCGCTTTCAGCCTGGCCAGCATGGCGGTCAGCTCGCCGAGGGGCTTCCCGGCCAAGGCGGCTCTGAGGGGCTTGTTTTCGGGAACGGCCGCAAGGCGGTAGCCCCTGAGCACGGCCTCAATATAGAGGCCGGTACCTCCGCAGAGTATGGGGGTGACACCCCTTGCCTGCAGCTCCCGGTACACCTTCAGGAAGTCATGCTGGTACTGGAAGAGATTATACTTGGCGCCGGGCTCGGCGATGTCAATCAGGTGACAGGGCACGCGCCCGCCGCCGGTCTGGTAGTCGCCAAGGTCTTTCCCCGTGCCGATGTCCATGCGCCGGTACACCTGCCGCGAGTCGGCGCTGACTATCTCTGCGCCAGCCCTTGCGGCCACCGCCACCGCAAGACTGGTCTTTCCGCTTGCCGTGGGCCCGAGAATCGTAAGCATCTTCATGGATGCAAATTTAAGAAAAAACAGCGAGATAAATAAAGAATGAAGGATGAAGAATGAAGAAAGGCTGCCAGACTTGCGTCTGGCAGCCTTTGTGTATTGTCGCGCAAAAGGCGGCTGAAGATTAGCCGTTCACCTTCTTCATGTGGGCGATGAGCTCCAGCACCTTGTTAGAGTAGCCAATCTCGTTGTCGTACCAAGAAACGACCTTAACGAAGGTATCGGTGAGATAAACGCCGGCGTTGGCATCGAAGATAGAGGTCAGCGTGCAGCCGAGGAAGTCAGAAGACACGACAGCGTCCTCAGTATAGCCCAGCACACCCTTCAGCTCACCCTCGGAAGCCTCTTTCATGGCAGCGCAGATAGCCTCCTTCGTAGCGGGCTTGGCCAGGTTGACGGTCAAGTCAACGACAGAAACGTCAAGCGTAGGCACACGCATGGAGATACCGGTGAGCTTGCCGTTCAGCTCGGGGATAACCTTGCCCACAGCCTTGGCAGCACCGGTCGTAGAGGGGATGATGTTGCCAGAAGCGGCACGGCCACCGCGCCAGTCTTTCATCGAAGGTCCGTCAACGGTCTTCTGTGTGGCGGTGGTAGAGTGTACGGTGGTCATCAAGCCGTTAACAATGCCAAACTTGTCATTCAGCACCTTGGCGATAGGAGCAAGGCAGTTGGTGGTGCAAGAGGCGTTGGAAACGAACTGGGTTCCCTTCTCGTACTTGTCAAAGTTCACACCGCAAACGAACATAGGTGTGCCGTCCTTCGAAGGAGCTGACATCACTACATACTTGGCACCGGCCTGAATGTGAGCCTGGGCTTTCTCCTGGGTGAGGAACAGACCGGTAGACTCAACTACATATTCAGCCTCAACCTCGTTCCACTTCAGGTCAGCAGGGTTGCGCTCTGCGGTCACACGAATTCTCTGACCGTTAACAATCAGCTGGCTCTTCTCCACGTCGGCCTCGATCTTGCCCTGGAAAGCTCCGTGCATGGTGTCATACTTCAGCATGTAAGCCAAGTAGTCTACCGGACAAAGGTCATTGATACCTACAACCTGAATGTCGTCGCGAGTCTGAGCTGCGCGAAAAACGAAACGACCGATACGGCCAAATCCGTTAATACCAATCTTAATCATTTTACTTTATTATTTATTAAAAGGGTTATTCTCCATTCCTTAAATGCCTGAGTGCCCGCACCCTTTATGAGTAATGAATAAACAAAAAGAGATGAAGCGAAGCACTTTTTTCTACTTTTTCCTCCGCAAAGGTACTAACTTTTTTCTATTTTTGCAGTCACTCCGAATATTAAATAATCAAAAAAAGAAACAATGGGTAAATTTATCAACGAGTTCAAGGAATTTGCAGTGAAAGGAAACGCCGTTGACATGGCTGTCGGTGTGATTGTCGGCGGCGCCTTCGGCAAGATTGTCACCTCTATTGTCAACGACATCATCATGCCTCCCATCGGGTGGATTATCGGCGGCGTGAAGTTCACCGACCTCAAGTGTACGCTGCCGCAGGTTGACCTCGGCGCGGGGGAGCTCGCCCCGGTAACGGTCAACTACGGCAACTTCCTGCAAACCACGTTCGACTTTGTCATCATCGCTTTCTGTGTGTTTCTCCTGGTCAAGGGCATCAACAGGATGGCGCGAAGGGGGAAGGCCAGGGAGGCGGCGCCGGCCACACCGCCTTCACCGTCGAAGGAGGTGGAGCTGCTCACAGAGATCCGCGACTTGCTGAAGCAGAGGCAATAGGCTCTCGCACGGAATGGCGTGGCGGAACGGTGCGTTTCACCCTGTGAAATGGGCCGTTTCACCCTGCGATATGGGCCGTTTCGCGCGCTGAAACGCACCGTTCCGCGCTGCAATACGGGCCGTTTGGCGAGCCGGAACCGGCCATTCCGCAACGCCTGCCCTCTTTTCAGCCCGAACGGGCTTTTAGCTTCCATCCCATGGCCGGCGTATGTTTTGCCCGGCATACGAGCTGGGGTTAACCCAAAGCGGGTGGGGGCGCAGTCACCGTCGGACTGCGCCCCCACCCGCTTGAGAAGTTGCTTGTGTCCAGGCTAAGGCTCACCTGGCAGGACGGACAATCTTTTTGACACAGCCCTTGGCCTTAACCAACCGGACAGCGGCCGGCACCTGGGTGGCCACACGGCCACCGGCAGTATAGCCAACGCCGCCAGCCTGTCCGGCTCCGCCGGCAGCAGTCACACCCACGATAGCGGTAGCCATCTCCTCGTCAGCGCCGGTGATGTTCATGGTCACGCCGGTCTCGGCACCTACAACCGGGAGCTTGGTCACCGTAATCAGACAGGCGCCGAAACTGGTCAGTTTCGGACGGAAGCCGGACGACGCCCGCTTCCACTCGCCATTTACGAGCACGTAATACCCGTTTCGCACGCTCAGCGAAGTCTTGAAGTTGCCACGCAGCTGGTAGTCGGTCACCTTGGCTGCGGCCACTGGCTCCCCACTCTCGTGAAACCATGCCACGTCGCCGGTCATGCGGTAGACACAGGGCACGCCGGCATCGACACGCTGCACCTGCCGGAACACCAGTTTCTTGTAGTCGGCGGTGATGCCGGCCAGCTGGTAGAGTGACACGTTGGGCGAGGCGGTCATGCTGTAAGGCAGGCAGATGGTGCTCCACTCGCCCTCCCCTATCGTGCGGCGGTAGACGGGGATGTGGCGGAGACTGAAGTCGGTGGCGGCCCACCAGCCCTCGCGCAGGTCGCCCTGGCTGTCGGCCACGCCAAACTCACGCCAGGCATTGTCAACGGCATTCCGCTTGGACCCCACGAAGCCGATGGTTGCGCTCTCGCCCTCGTCAAGGTAGACAGCCTGGGTGACAAGCGTCTGCCACTTGGCCCGGCTGTCAACAGAGGGCAGGTCGAGCCACTCGGCGGCGAGCGCCGGGGTCACAGCGGTGTCGCCGGCCGCGGCGAGATAGCCATGCTGGTCGGACAGGCAGCAAAACTCCGTGGCAGCCTTGCACGCCATGGCGTAGAGGCCATGGGGGAGCTTGCTCACCTTTTGCTTCACTTCCATGGTCTTGGCACTGCCTTCGGCCGCGCTCACGCCCGTCCACAGGGCCTGCCAGCACGGTTTTCCAGCGATGGCACTCACTTTCTGCAATCCGCCGGTATAGGTTCCGCACTTGGTGGTCCAGTAGAGTGTGCCTTCGTCAAAGGCGGGCGAATAGACCTTGTCGGTGACATCGGCGCCGGCCATACAGCTGTTCACAGCTTCGGCCAGCTCGGCGCTGGCAGCAAGGGTCTCGGCGGCTGTGGTGGCTGCGTCTATCCGGCTGAGCGCTTGCTGAACGCTCTCGTAGCCGGGTCTCGCCATGCTGACAGCTTGCAGGGCCTCGGCCCTGCAAGCCTCGATGGAGGCGGTCTGCCTGCTGAGTTCAAGCACTTGGTCAACCGTGGCTTTCAGCCGGGCATAGGTGGCAGCGTCAGTTCCCGTCGCTGCGGCGATGGCACTGCGAAGCTCGGCAGTCAGGCGGTCGTTGCCCGACAGATGTAGCACAGCGGCCTCGGCCCTGCGAAGCAGCTGCGCAACACCGTCAGCATAAGCCTCTTCCGGGGTTTCGAACAGCCGGCACAGGGTAATCTTGTCTATCTGCGACACGGCATTCAGATAGTAGCAGTTGAGCAGGGCCATGCCGAAACGGCCGGTATTAAAGCTGAACTCTGCCGAGCTCCATGCGTTTGACGGCTGTATGGACACCACGATGGAGTCGCCCGCATCGCCAGTCTCGGAAAGATAGAGCTTGTGAAAGACCTTGTTGGAGGCACTTCGCGACGAGCACATAAAATAGTAGTCGGCCCCGGGTGCCACACCGACTGCGGTCTTCACCGCGCCAGCCTTGTTCTTGCCCGTGTGCGTGCGTGCCTGGAGATAGTCGCCCCCATCAATGCCGCCCACGGGAATCACGGCAAAATCGGGCAGCGCGATGGGGTTGCCCTCTCCGTTTGTCCAGCCTGTGGTGCCCAAGTCAAAGTCGCCGTTGGCAAACACGTTGCCGCCAAGATAGCGCGTCTGTCCGTTGAAGCTGACAGCCTCGCCCGCTTCGTGGTCGAGCGCGATGGCGGCAACCGCCCTGGAGTAGCGGTCTTTGTCCTTTCCGTCAATGATGTGGATGCGGTAAAGCGCGCCGGCCACGGCCTCGCGGTCAGTAAAGGTGTAGTCTGTCGAGCCTTCAACAGGGTCGACCTCTGCCACAAGTGTCCAGGGACCGCTCCCTACCTTGCGCTCTGCATAGGTGGCATAGTTGTACTCTCCGTTAAAGTCTTTCCAGGTGAGCGTGGCCGTACCGGCCACTCTGTCATAGTTAACCGAGAGCTGGTCGGGGTCTCTCATCGTGGCCTTGACAGCCGGCACAACAGCGTATTGCGCGTTATAGGCAACGTTCGACTCCTTGTTGGCATAATACACTCCGGCCTTGGTCAGACGGCCATGGTCGTTGTCATAAACCTTGCGGCAGTCCTGCACCCAGTTGTAAATGGCGTAGCGCTCCAGCCACGGGGTGTCCTCGAGCCCGTCAATGATGGGGTTGAGGTGCTGGGCGAGGATGTTCTCGTTGGCCTCGCCATAGTCCTTGTCACTGCCGGGCCAGCCGGTCCAGTTGGCGCCATAGTTCATTTCGGTAATCCAGATGGGGCGGCGGGTGCGGTTGTGGATGTTGGCAAGGGTGCTTTTCCAGCTGTTCCAGTCGCTGTACCAGTAGGCGTGCACGGCAACATAGTCGCAGCGCCAGCCGCGTGCATCGATGGAGTCGATAAACGCATAAAGCCAGTTGTAGTTGCCCGACATGGCTGGCGAGCCAAGGCGGCGGCCCGTTGCCATCATCTCGGGCCAGCTGGCCAGCACGTCGTCGACAGACTTCACCTGCTCCTTGGGGTCGTTGGTGTTGTCGGGCTCGTTGTTGGCAAGGATGTTGGCCGAGGTGCCGTTGTTGCCCACGTCGGCAATGGCGGGCCAGCCCTCGTGGTGGTGCTGGGTGACATACTCCCGGTCGGCCCACACGTTGACACCGGCATCCCAGTTGTAGCACCATGTGGTGTTGAGCATGGTGTTGGCAGTCACGTCGTTGCCGGCGTAGCCCTTCTTGCTGGCATCGTTCCACTGGCTTACGCGAAGGGCTGAAACGGCCTTGCGCAACGCGCCGGGCAGGTTCACGCGGATGTCGCCCCTGTCGGCAATCCACAGACGGTTGTAGCCCTTTCCGTCAGCCTTTTGGGCGAGCCATGCCATGTAGCCGCGCTTCAGGGTGAAGCTGCAGATGCGGTTGTTCATCGGCTGGCCGCTGAGTGACACACGGCTGCCAACGGCAAAACTCCAGGACTCGCCCTGAAAGTCGTTGGCTGCATAGACGACCAGCGGACTGACGGACGAGGAATGTGGCAGGATGATGGAGCCGTTGGCATAGATTTTAACCATGCAGTTGGCACTGGAGGCCTTGACGCCGTTGATTTGGATATGGGGAAACAGCCGCGGAACGGCCGACGGTTTCACGCTGGGGAGTATCAGGACGGCATTGTCGGTATTGGTGATATTCACCACGGCCCCATTGGCAAAGGGGGTGGCTGAGGTGATTACATAGTCAACATCGGCGCTCAGGGTCACCGTGCCCTCCACCTGGGGCACCGTCTCGGTGGTGTTTGCGGCAGCAATGGGTGCCGCGGCCAGCAGTGAGAGTGCCACGGCCCAGGCACAGCGCCGCGTGAAAGTAAACGGACTTGTCTTCATAAAGGTAAAGATGTTGAGAGATAAGTAAAGATGTTGAGAGATAAAGTCGTTGAGAAAGTGAAAATGCCAAGAAAGCGTGAGAAGCCAAGTCTTGAGGGAAGAACGGGGTTTCCAAAGGGAAGTGCCCCTGACATTTCCGCAAGGCTTGGCTCCACACGCTTTCTTTTGCTGCGCTATTGCCTTCCGGCTGCGCTGACAGGCTCGATGCCTATCTTGCCATTCCAATGGAGATACCAGTTGGACGGGTTGCGGAGGTTGACCTTGATCTCGGCCTCCATAGAGCCCTTGTTGGCCGCTCCGCGACGGCCATACACGCGGTCGGCAAGGAAGTTGGGGTCGTTGCGGCGCAGGGCCACACGCATCAGGTCGTAAAAGCGCGTCCCTTCGAAACTGTTCTCCAGGGCACACTCGTCGACAATCATCTGCTCCACCTTGTCTATCTGATACCGGTACTGCTGCAGGGAGTCGGCCTCAGACTTATAATAGCCGGTGGCCGTGTTAATCAGCGTGGTGTCAAACGGCATGGCATAGTCGGGATTCTCCAGGCTCCAGCCGCAACCACGGTCGTGGATACCCATGGTGTTCTCTGCCGCCAGCCGGTCGGGCGTGCGCAGCACATAGCGGGTTGTGGGGAGGTCGAAGCGACGGAGGAACGCGGTGTCCTGCGCGGTGGGGTAATGCTTCATGACGGAATCCTCAATGAGCTTGTTGTTCACGCCCGATGCCAGCACATAGTAGGCAAAGTGGGGATAGCCCGCACGGTTCATCGCCTCGGCCAGGCGGAGATAGACTGTGGCACGACGGTAAACGTGGATGTTACGCGTCTTGTACTTGCTGATTTGCTGATAGTTCGTGCGGTTGCCATCAACAATCGCGTTTTCACGGAAACTGTAAGAACTGTACAGGCGCAGGTCACCGTCACGCAGTTCGCCAATGCCCTTGGGGACAACGCCATACTTCACCAGGCCGCCGCTGTTCGACTGCACATAGGTGCAAGTCTGGGCAGCAGAGAGGTCTTTCATGGCCTGCGACACTTCAATGCTGTAACGGGCATTGTTGTCGGAGGTGCTGTTGAAAAGGTTGCGCAACTCGCTGTAATTGCCTTCCGACGGGATGGAGTCACCGGGGATGATGCTGATGAGTTCGCTTTGACTGCCATATCGCTCAGAGCCGAAGGCCCCACTGTAACTGTCAAACAGGGGGCTGTTCTTGGTAAACGTGGTGGTGCCGTCAGCCCATGAGGCATAGTAAGACGCGGTTATCGGATAGGCTGAGTTGTTGCCATTGCGGCGGTTGATGTAGTTGTAATAGTTCAAGGCAGCCTCCTTGTAGTGGCCGGCCCAGAGGTTGAGTTCGCCAAGCATCACGTAGATGGGGAAATAAAGCAGGCGCGAGTCAAGATCGCGAACGGTGCCGTAGCCGGGCATCTCCACCTCGGCCAGGGGCTGGATGTCCTTGATGAGCCAGTCGCAAATTTCGGCTATGCCTAACTGCTCGTAGTTGCGCTCGGCATCCTCCTTGGTCAGGATGGGCGTGGTCACAAAGGGCACGCGGCCATAGTTGATGGCCAGCTGGAGGTAAGTCCACGCGCGGATGCCCTTCACTGCCGCATACTCTTTCATAAAGATTTTCTCGTTGCGGTTGTTCTTCAGGGCTGTGTCGGCATTGGCAATGAAGTAGTTGCAGTTGTTTATCACTGCATAGTAGTCGCTCGGGCGGTTGTACTTGTTGTCATCGCCGATGTTGAAGAGCGCCACATCGCGGAGGTCGGCGTTGGTGTTGGTGTTGATGTCCACCAAGTCGCCGCGCATCTCACCCAGCAGGATGGTGCGGTCGCCCAATGCCTGCAGCTTGCCGAGGATGCCAATCACGGAATAAAGGGTGTCGCTTGCGCTGTTAAGGTGTGGCTTGTTGGCATAGATAATGCGGTTGGAGTCAGGCTCAAAGAAATCGGAGCACGAGGTGGTCATGCCTGATACCACAGCGCCAAGGCAGAGCAGGGCCGCACCCCTGCCGGCACGGGCAGCCACCGTGCGCCTGATACTGCTGAACATATTGTTGACTTTCATAATCTTTAGTTTTTTTAGAGGTTAATCTTTACACCGGCCACTAACGAGGTGCTCTGGGGCAGACGGCCGAGGTCGATGCCCTGGCCGATGACGGCCGAGGTCATGGCCGACTCGGGGTCGGTGCCCAGATATTTCGTCAGCGTGAACACATTGTTGGCCTGAATCCAGAACTGCAAGCCCTGGAGGAACTCTGAGGTGAGGGGAAGGTCGTAGGAGAGTGTGACAGCCTTGAGCTTCAGGTAGCTGCCGTCCTCAATCCAGCGGTCGCTGAAGCGGGAATTGCCCATGGGGTCTTGGAAAGTGATGCGGGGCATCTCTGTCTGCTGCTCCTCCACCTGCCAGCGAGTGGTCATTGCTGTGGTCTGGTTCATGAAGCGGCTTCCGCCCTCCAGCTGGGAGCGCATATAGTTGTAAATGTCATTGCCCAAGGAATAGTTGAAGCGCATGTCCAGTTTGAACCGCTTCCACTGCAGTGTGGTGAATATGTTGCCATAGACATCGGGATTGGGGTCGCCAATCACCACGCGGTCGCTCTCATTGATTTCGCCATTGCCGTCCATGTCGGCAAAGTGCATGTCACCGGCCTTGAAATAGTTGCGGGTCACACCGTTGTCAGCCATGACATAAAGGCCGTTGGGGTCTTTGTCGGTTGCCTGGCGTGCCTCCTCGGTGGTGGCAAAAACGCCCTGCGTCTTGTAGCCATAGAACAGGTTGGCAGCCTGGCCCACCTGCGAGCGCACGGTTGCGCCGTAAACTTCGGTGTCAAGACAGCCCTTGCCCTCGGGCAGAGCGGTGATCTTGTTCTTGTAGTGGCCCACGCTTGCACCAACCTGCCAGGACCAGTCCTTGAGAGCAAGCACCTTGGCACTGACCGAGACGTCAAAGCCTTCGTTCTCCAGCTTGCCGCCGTTGCCCCAGTTGTTGTCCAGACCGGAGAGGAAGCCGAGCGACTGGACTGTGAGCAGGTTGTCTGTCTTGCTCTTGAAATAGTTGGCGCTAACGTTGATGCGGTTGTCAAACAGGTTGGCGTCAACGCCAAGATTCACACGGCGTGTGGTCTCCCACTGGATGGTGTTGTTGCCAATGCCGGCAAACGAGAGACCGGAGACTGAGTTCATGAACACTTTGCCCTGGAAATAGCTGCGCGCTGCATAGTAGTCGATGTCGTCATTGCCGCTCACATCGTAGCCTGCGGTCAGGCGCAGGTAGCTGACCGAGCGATTACCGGCCAGCCAAGGCTCGTTGGTGAGCACCCAAGAGGCCTGCACCGAGGGGAAGATGGCCCAGACAGCGCCAAGTGCCTTCAAGCCGTCGGCATCCTCGCCAAAGCGCGACGATCCGTCTGCCGTCAGGTTGGCCTGGAGGAAATAGCGGCCCCTGTAGTTGTAGTCGGCCTGGGCGTAAAGGCTCATGGTGTTCCACGACTCGTTCAGGCCGTTGGCGGTGGCATTGCGCAGGCTGGCGCTCATGAACGGAGTCTTGTCACTGCCGGTGTTATAGCCAAGCTGCGTGTTATAGGTATAGCTCTCCCACTGGATGCGGGCGCCGCCAAACACACGGACGCTGTGGGCACCGTAACGGTTGGCCCAGTCGATGCGGGTGTCGCTCATCACCGAGTTCTGTTTGGAGGCAAGCGAGCGCACTTCGTTCTGGCGGTAGGCGTACACGCTGGACACATAGTAGTCGGGCACACCGTTGATGGGGACGTAATACATCTCGTTGGTGTTCACCAGATTGTAACTGAAATGTTCGGACACCGAGAGGTTCGGGTTGATGACAAACTTTGGAGTCACGCTCAGGTTAAGCATGGCGTTCTCAAAACGGTTCTTGTTCTCGCCATCCGCATACTGGTTAAAGGCTGCGGGATTGCCCAGACGGTAGTTGTAGTTCTGATACTTATTCATGGTGAGGGCCTCGTCAAGGTAGCTCTCGTCGGCCACGTCGAACTGCGAGTCAGAGAACTGGCCACGGCCATAGCTGTAAGGGCTCATGAAGGGACTCTTCACGTAGGCCAGGAACGAGGGAGCCGTCGGTGTGCCCTCGTCATAGCCAGCCGGGGCTCCATCGTCACGGATGTTGCGCGTGATGTTGGCAAACGAAGCGTCAAAGCGCACAGAGAGGTGGCGACCCAGGCTGATGTCCGAGTTGAAGCGGATGTTCAGGCGGTTCATGTCGTTGTATTCCAGCGTGCTCTCGGCCTTGGTGTAGCCCACAGACAGGTTGTAGTTGGCTATGGCGTCACCGCCCTCCACGTTGATGCCATAGTTCTGGGTCATGGCATTGCGGTAGACATAGTCTTTCCAGTCGGTGTTGCAATGGTACTGCTTGTAATAATAGTAGTTGGGATCCTCGTTGAGGAACTTGAAGTCGGTGATCTTCGTTCCTGTGCCACGGAGCATCTCAGAGGCATAGTTGCGGTACTGGCCGGCATCCATCATGTCGTAATATTTGGGCATCAGCGTAACGCCGGCAGACAAGCTGGCGGTGATACGGGTAGCCATTGACTTGTTGCGGCGCGTTTCAACCAGAATGACACCGTTGGCGCCCTTGGCTCCATAGAGGGCTGTCCCGTTGCGCATCACAGTCACCCTTTCAATATCCGCCGGGTTGACACTGCTCAGAATGTCGTTGTAAAAGCCGTCATGCAACATCTCACGGCCATACTGCTGGTCAACAATCACGCCATCAATAACCACCAATGGCTGCGCGTTGACATTCAGCGAGTTGAGGCCCTGGACAAAGGTTACGCTGCCCACACCGGGTGTGCCGTTGCGGCTAATGGTATAGGCATAGGCGCCCAGCTGCTTCTGCACCTCGTCCTTGATGTTGATGGCGTTGCTATAAGCAAAGCCGCTGGCCTGCTTGTCGCCACGCACATTCTCACGCTCGCCATAGTCGCCGGCAAAGCTGGTGGAATAAAGCTGGATGTCGTGCTGGCGCTCCCCCCGGGCCAAGCCCTGGCTGACACTGTTGTGGTCGGGCGAGGATACATAGACAGAGGTGACAAAGACCGGCACCTTGAGTTCGTAGCTGCCGTCATCTTCGGTCAGCACACTGTAGCCTGCAACACCTCCGGCCTTCACGATGGCACCCGCAACCGGTGACTTTGTGGCGGCATCAACCACGCGGCCCTTCACCACACGGGTGGCATAAGCTTTCTTCTTGGGGGCGAGCACGCGTACCGTGGCTACGGTCTGCTCTTCAGTCTCATCTTCCTGTGCAGCAACACACAGCGGGAAAGCCATCATCAGCGTGATTCCCCAAATGATATATCGTTTCATAGTCGTCAATCCTTCAAAGTTTAGTTACTTTCATTTAGTTCTCCTCCTTGGGTTCAAGAATGATGCAGTCTATGCGCAGGGAGGTCTGGTACTTTTCCTTGCGCGAGCCTGGGGGGCGGCCGGAAGAGGTGATTTTCAAGGTTACCTGCGGGTCAATGCCATAGGTACACGTGGGGAACTTGAAATCCTTGGCCACCAAGAGGGTGTCAACCGCGTCCTTCTTGCACTCCTTGCGGTTCAGCAACTTGGTGGTTGTCTCTCTGCCGTTCTGATTCTGATAGCCGAGTTCCACATTCACCATCAGCAGCTTGCGCTGCTCCTCTGTGGCCAGGCTGTCACCGGCTATGGCCGGAGCCATCACCAGCTTGATGTCATAGGGCACATTGGAGAGAACGTCGGGGATGTAGTAGGTCACCGAAGGCTTGGCATCCTTGCTCTTCGAGAGCAGCTCCACATAGGCATGCTTGGAGACTTGATTGTAATAGGGAGGATTGTCCGAAGGCACATACACAATGCTCGGTATGCGGCTCTGGTTCTCATCGTACTCCTTGCGGTAGTTGGAAGACTCTGCCTCTACGATAATCTTCCGCATGAACGTCTGAGTGGGGTGAATGTTCCAGCCGGGCACCTTGAGCACCAGGCCGTTGCTACATTTCACCTTCTCGGCTCCATAGAACACGCCACCGGGTTCAAAGGGCTTCGGGTCATCGTAAACATAGTACTTAGCGCCCTTGAAGCCATAGATTTGCTCACGCGCCGTATAAGACCGGGCATTCACAGAGTAGGCGGAGTCCTGCATTGACTGTTCGGTGTTCCATCCCATGCTGAACACGGAACCATTGGGAATGAACATGTGCGAGTAGAGATACTGCATTGAGTCGCGCTTCTCCACTTTGTCACCGTAGTTAAAGTAGGGCTGGTACTGGGTGAGCAGCCGGTCCCACTCGCTGTTGTTGGGCACAACCATCCAATAGGTGGAGTCTTCTTCGTTAACCGTGCCGATATAGTAGTCAAGCAGGTCGTTCTTCAGTACTTTTACGGAGTCAAGATAGGTGGTCTGGCCGTCAACAATCTCACCGGGCACGCTCTGGTTGGGGTCGAACTCGTAGACATTGTAGCTGTAAAGGAAGTTCGACAGGCTGTCAAGCGAGGCGTCGCGGCTCAGGTATTCAAAGATGTTGGGCTTGTACTCTGCCGTGCCTTTCATTGTGAACAGCACGCCGTTTCTGGTGAGCTGGTTCTTGGTGAGCAGCGGCCTTCCGTCAAAACTGGCATTGCCAAGCGTCAGATACTTGCCGTTCATCATCACAATAGCGGTGTCCTGCCCCGAAGCTGCCACCGAGTAATTGTAGAGCGCAATGTGGTTCTGCAAGAACTCCTTGACAGCCTTGTTGTCCTTGGTTATCACGCCACTGCGCTTCTCCTGTTCGTACAGGGTTATCACGCTGTCTGCCTGAGTGCTGGAAAAGCCGGCGTTTGTCGGTGCGAAGACAGAGAACACCTGGTCTCCGTCTAACGATGCGCGATAGCCGCAGGAATCTATCACACGGGCGAAGTTCGTCAACTCGCTGTTGGAAGCGATCGTCGCCCACAGAGAGGTGCTGTTCCCTGACACTCCACCGGACTGGTCATAGTGGTCGTCCCATGTGTCAGAGCAAGCACCAAAGGCAAGGGCTGACGCCATCAGCCCCATGGCCTTCAAATATTGATTGAATGTTTTCATCATAACATTTAGGTTTTTAGATTATAAGTCGTCCTCCATCTCGCCCTCGCCGTCAACGGCATAGACACTCTTCGGCACAATCTCAAGATAGTCGATCATGAACTCGTTGTTGTTGCCCAGCTTGCTGGTCGAGGTGCAGCGGATGCGGATGTAGTGGTCTGTCCCGTCGTCGGGGTCAATGGTGGCGGTGCAGAGCACGCGGCGGAAGGTTTGAGCTTGGTCTACAAACTCTCTTATTGTACTGCCGCCGGGTGTACGGTAGGCACCATAGGCTCCGCGGTAGCACCCCTTGTTCTTGAGGAACTTCTGGTCCTCAATCTTCTCCTCCTCGGTGAACTCGGTGTAGCTTCTGCCGTCAATGGTGAACTGGTCGCCCATGATGGAGGCATGGTCAAGCCGCTTGCGCATATCCACCGGGATGCCCTGGGGCTTGCCGTCGTAGTAGATCTGCGCCACGCCACGGGTTTCAAGGGCGGCGAAGCCAAGGCGGAACTGGTAGGTTCCCTTGAAAGGCACAGGCGGCAGGCGGAACGTAATGTCGTAGTCGCCGAACAGGTTGAATTCGTCTCCCTCGTAACAGTCAAAGTCCCAGTGGGGGCGGCGGTAAACCAGGTAGCAGTTGCCGCGCATCGTCACACCGTCAAGGTAGCCGTCGGGGAAGTAGTAGTTAAAGCCGTTCTTGCCGTTATAGTCGGGCGTGCTGGAGTTGTCGTTCTGTGTCGGGTCGCCGTTCAGGCGGATGCCCTGGGTCATCAGCTCGGGGAACACGGTGG
>ERZ808252.368-NODE-368-length-45324-cov-14.110716_pt1 | contig 45324 bp, 25 predicted proteins | sample MGYA00521242_ERZ808252 | MGnify/ENA primary metagenome ERZ808252 (study PRJEB31516, sample SAMN03275581) | gut metagenome | biome: mammalia-associated habitat; material: feces | host: Papio cynocephalus | place: Kenya | collected 2012-08-07 ...
TGCCGAGCCCGGTGAGCTGCTTTATCTTGCGATAGACCTGCTTGGCCGGCCAGCGTGATTCCTCGCAGAGAACCGCCGCGGAAAAATCCGGGTCTCCGATATGGCGGTTCACGATGTCGGAAATCTCCTTCATGAACTTCGCGTCAGGAGAGGACAGGGCGGAAGCCGGAGCAGGAGAAGAGCCGGAGGCAACCCCAGAAGATTGCTCGGCGGAGCCCCGTGAGCCGAAGATTGCGCTCAGAGTCTCGCGGAACTCCTGTGTGCGGCTGATGGTGGAGTTTGCCATGGACTGGGCTTTCTCCCTTTCCGTGCGCTCGGTCTGGAGCTGTCGGCGGACTTTCAGGAAATAGGCGACGAACATGGCCAGGCCGGCAAGCAGTACAACGTAGACAAGCCAAGCCCAACCGGTCGCATACCACGCATGCAACACACGGATTCTCAACACCTTGGTCTCAGAGTCCGGTGTCCCGTCAGGATTCAGGTGACAGACTTCGAAGGAGTAGTTGCCCGGAGGAACATTGAGAAACACGGCCCGAGTGTCGGCAGAACCAGTCTGCCAATCGTCATGGAAACCCGTGAGACGCCATGCAAAACGTCCTGCCGGTGCAGGGTATTTCATAGAAGAAAAACTCAGGGCAAATGAACCCTGGTCGCGCCCGAGAGTAATGGAGTCCACAAGGGCGATGTCGGAATTCAATATGCGGCGACCGGAGTATTCCGTTCCGGGAGACACAAGGACATTGTCTATATAGAGAGCCGTGACGGTGATGCGGTCGGGGTGCGCCGCGACAGGCTCAGCAGACTTTGACACAGAATAGAACCCGTTGACAGAACCTGCAAAGACATGGATTGAATCGGCTGCAAGGCAGAAAAGCGGATTCTCGAACTTGCGGAGCAGCTGCCACTTCGACGGGGACGACCCGCAGGAAGAGTCATCGCAAGAGGAATCGTTGCAGGAAGTGTTGTCGGAAATCTCACGGCGCCAGATTTCGTTGCCGTCGGCCAGCCACAGAATCCCGTCGGAGAGGAGAAGCGACTGCGCTGACACGGAACTGCCGCTGATGGGACAAAGTTCCGAACCATCAAGGACATAGACCCCGGCCTCTGTCCCCACCCAAAGCCTTTCGCCGTCGGACGCGAGCGAAAGGGTTCGGCGAGAATCGGGCACAGACAGATGCCTTACTGTAAATGTCTCCGTGTCAATGATATCCAAGCCCTTGTCCGTCACCGCCGCGACCGAGTCTCCAAAAGCCTTAAGGCGAGACACTATGTTTCCGGAAAGCCCGTCTTTTGTAGAAATGTGCCTGTCACACAGAACTTCACCTCCGTCGTGTGGCAGACGTGCCTTTGACACGATGAAAATCCCTCCGTCGTATGTCGCCGTCCAGAGCCGCCCGCAGCTGTCCTCGTCAATGTCATACATCCAGTCAGAAAGATATTTTCCGGAGGATTCCGTTATATGCCAATGAGTTACTTTATCTCCAGCTATACGATCCAACCCGCCGTCGGATGCCACGAAGACGGCATCTCCGTCACTGTAGAGCGCCCGGACCTTATTGTGAGACAACCTGATGCCGGAAGGACCGCGATCCGACTTGAACAGCGTGCTGCTGCCCGACAAGCCGCATTTGAGGACGCCGTTCATTCCTGCGGCCCAGATGTTTCCGCCGGATGATATAAGCGACGAGACGTCAAGTCCTTCCGTCATCCCATAACGTTCGATGCCCGTAAAATCATATTCGTCGTTCAGATGGGTCAGCGCCGCGCCGTGATCTGTTCCAACCCACAGATTTCCGTCACTGTCAATCATTGTCGCCCAAATGACATTGTCCGGAATGGAGCGGGAATTGCCAAGTTCGTGACGATATATGTCAATTTGCCCTGAAGGCGAAAGCAACAGCAGCCCGTTGTCCGTACCCGCCGCAAGACTGCCGTCCGGAAGATACAGGAAGTTCTTCACGGGTCCTCCGTCCCAAAGGCAGTCCAGGGCACCGCTGCCGGCATCAAAGCAGTAAAGACCTCGCTCGGTACCGACAAAAAGACTGTTCCGATGGAGCCTTACCTTCCCGGCACGGAAGGCTTCCGAAGAGAGAAGCCCCTCAGACACCTCAGAGAGGGCAAGCACGAGATTGCCCGGCAAGCCGCTCCCGACATCTATGCGACAGCCTTCCCGAACGCCATCAACGCCGAACTTCCACACACAGCCATAGCTTCCGAAGAAAAGTCCGTCACCGGCGGCGCATGAACTTGCGATGTGCGTTCCCGGCAAGACAGACGACGTGATGCCAGTCCCGGCGTCGCGGAAGAAAAGCCCGTCCGTCGTGCCAATCCATAGATCCCCGTCATTGCGGAGGACGGTCTTGACATGACGCGGGCCGACAATCGTGTCCTGAATGAAGCCGCCGGCATTGTCGTAAGTGCAGAATCCGCGATCCGTCCCAATTTGAAGAAAGCCGGAAGTCCTGTCATAGTCAAGGACATTCACATGCTCGTTGCAGATGCAGCCAGGCCTGTCCGCAGACCATCCGAAGCGATAGGAGTGAATCCCGTCGTGGCGGTAGAGCCCGGCATCGGTTCCAATCCAGACAAAGCCGAGCGAGTCCTGCGCGACGGAATAGACCGGAACGATGAAACGCTCCCCGACGGAGATGCCGACAAAACGGCCGGTCAAGGTCCCGCCGGGCACGGATGAAGCATGCAGCGGATGCACGGGAGCCGCGGCGAACAGGACAAAAAGGAGAGCCTTCTGTATGAGTGTCTTGCGCTTCATTTCCGACGAAACTTTTGCCGGAAACGGTGTCCGGGGACTTCAAAGATAGGCATTTTGTCCGAATTGTTGCACAACTTGTCCGTTTTGAGGTAACAGGCTTGCGGGGGATTGCATAATTTTGCAGGTGTGAAATCGCATAATGATTCATAGAATCGGCAGAATATATAACACTAAACACAGAAAATATGAAAAAAGTCTTATGCAGAGCCGCCATATTTCTTGCGGCGGCAGCAGGATTGCTTCTCTCCGGCCCTGTTTCGCAGGCCCAGGAGAATCAGGGAACGACAGGCAAGGCCGTCACGGTGACGGGAACGGTACTCGATGACTCGGGTTCTCCGTCAATAGGAGTTACCGTACTAATCAAGGGAACGTCAACGGGGACATCGACCGACATCGACGGACACTATCAGATTGTTGCCCCCCCCAACGCGGTTCTCGTGTACTCATGCATGGGATTCACCGACGAGGAAATACCTGTCGGCGGGCGCAGCGTCATTGACGTTCAGCTGAAGGCCGACACCGAGGTGCTCGCGGACGCTGTGGTAATCGGTTACGGAACAACATCGAAGAAGGACCTCACCGGGTCGGTGGCAACAATGAAGGCCGAGGACTTCAACGCCGGCCTCATCTCGACCCCGGAACAGCTGATTAACGGCAAGGTCTCGGGAGTGCAGATTATGTCGTCGTCAGGCTCGCCTACAGCCGGAAGCACAATCCGAATCCGTGGCGGCGCATCCCTCAACGCCTCCAACGACCCGCTCATAGTCCTCGACGGAGTTCCGCTTGAAATAGGCGGCATTGCCGGAAACGACGGCAACTTCATGTCGCTCATCAACCCGTCCGACATTGAGTCCATGACGGTGCTCAAGGATGCGTCCTCCACGGCGATTTACGGTTCGAGGGCATCCAACGGAGTCATAATCATAACCACGAAAAAGGGAGCGAGCGAGAAGATTCGCGTGAACCTCACCTCCACCCAGTCGGTGCAGTGGAAGAGCAAACTCGCCGATATGCTTTCCTACGACGAGTTCGTGAATGTGGCGCAGAGCCTCGGCCCGGACTACAGCCAGTATCTCGGAACCGAGCACACGGACTGGAACGCGCAGGTCTTCCAGCCGGCGTTCGGAACCGACAACAACCTGAGCGTCAGCGGACAGGCGGCCAAGTGGCTCCCTTTCAGGGCATCGGTGGGCTACTACTATCAGGACGGAATCCTCAAGACCGACAATGCCCAGAGGGTTTCAGGCAACATAAGCCTCACGCCTTCATTCTTCCACGACTACCTCAAGTTCAACGTCAGCGTCAAGGGAGCGTACAACCGCAACCGCTTCGCGAATGGAAGCGCCATCTGGAATGCGGCCACCTTCAACCCGACAGTTCCCGTCTATTCGGGCAACGACACGCTCGGAGGCTACTATGAAATAATCGGCAGCGAGGGCAAGCCGGACAATGTGGCGGTGAAGAACCCGCTCGGGCTACTGATGCAGACCGAATCGACCAGCGGCGTGTATAGAATCGTCGGAAACATCGACGCCGACTACAAGATGCACTTCCTCCCCGAGCTCAAGCTCCACCTCACGGGAGGCTATGACTACGCTTCCGGCAAGGGACGCTCGTTCACCCCGGAGACTGCGGCATCGTCATACGACACGAAGGGTTATCTCAACGAATACGGCCCGGCAATCAAGCATAACCGCCTCTTCACGGCATACCTCAACTACAACAAGGAAATCGAGGCGATAAAGTCGCACGTCGATGCCACGGTCGGATATGACTACCAGTACTGGAAGGCAACCTACCCCGCAGGCGACAACTACAACGCCGCCGGAGAGAGCCTGAACCAGAAATGGAACGCCACGGACAACCGCCATGTGCTGCTGTCGTACTACGCCCGTCTGAACTGGTCGTTCGACTCCCGCTACATTCTCACCGCCACCGTCCGCCGCGACGGCACCTCGCGCTTCTCCAAGGACACACGCTGGGGAACGTTCCCTTCAGTCGCGCTCGCATGGAGAATCTCCGAAGAGCCGTTCCTCAGGAATGTGGAAGCCGTCAATGACCTCAAGCTGAGGGCAAGCTACGGCGTGACCGGCCAGCAGGACGGCATCGGCAACTACAACTACCTCCCGACCTACTGGGCAGGCACCGACAACAGCCAGTACATCGGCTCTGACGGCAAGTATGTCAACACCTTCCTCCCGTCAGCATACGTCTCCGACCTCAAGTGGGAGACAACCAAGTCCTTCAACGTCGGCCTCGACTGGGCGTTCCTCGACAACCGCATTCAGGGAAGCGTCGACTGGTACTCCCGCAGGACAGAGGATCTCATCGCCACCGTGCCGGCTCCTGCCGGAACCAACTTCAGCAAGATGATAACGACGAACGTCGGCAATGTGGCAAGCTCCGGAGTGGAGACATCCTTTAACTTCATTCCGGTAAAGACCATGGACTGGACATGGAACATCGGGTTCAACGCGACATGGCAGAAAGTTAAGGTCACCAACCTCACGCTCGTCGATAACGGAGAGGTCACCAAGACCCTCACCGGCCCGATGGTCGACAACAAGTATGTCCAGGTGATGACGGAAGGACAGGCCCCGTACTCGTTCTTCGTCTATAAGCAGCTCTACGGCGAGGACGGCCGCCCTATCGAGGGCGCTTATGCCGACCTCAACGGCGACGGCGTCATAAACATCAACGACCGCTACTGCTACCACTCCCCTGCCCCCGACTGGATTCTCGGCTTCAACACCTCCGTAAGCTGGAAAAAACTCTCAGTATCGGCGGCCTTCCGCGCCAACATCGGGAACTATGTCTATAACGCGATGGCAGTGAACACCGGAGCGACCGAGACCATGAAGTACAGCGCCCCACAGCTCAACAACCTCTCATCGTCATACCTCAAGACCGGCTTCACCACGAGACAGTTCTATTCGGACTATTACGTCGAGAACGCCTCCTTCCTCAAGATGGACAACCTCACCGTAAGCTACGACTTCGGACGCCTCGCGAACAAGGTCGGGCTCCAGCTCTCGCTGATGATGCAGAACGTGTTCACGCTCACGAAATACACGGGCGTGGATCCGGAAATATCTAACGGATTCGACAGTTCGTTCTACCCGCGTCCGCGTATCGTCTCCCTCAGCCTCGGTTTGAACTTCTAAAATTTCGGAAATACCATGAAAAATATATACAAATACACGAAATATCTTGCAGCGGCGGCCTTCGGCCTCGTGTTGTCCCTGCTCTCCGGATGCGTCAAGGACCTCGACCAGTACCCGCACACCGACACGACGTCGAAGGATGTCTATACAAGCGTAGAAAACTATGAATCAGTGCTTTCGGGGATATACACCTCGATGATAGTGAATCTCAGCTCCATTTCGTCCGACGACCGCTACCAGAACTACACACGATGCCTGACCATGTTTCAGGAGTGCTCCACGGACACCCTCGACGACGTGTGGCTCAGCGGAGAGACAATGACCGATGTCAGCTTCCAGCAGTGGAACGCGGGAGACCCGTGGGTTTCGGCGATGTTCTACCATATATATAATATAGTGGCTCTCGCCAACGAGTTCATACGCAACGCATCCGAGGACGCGATTTCCGGATTTTCAGATGCCGACAAGGCGAAGATACGCAGCTGGAGGGACGAGGCACGGGGTCTGAGGGCACTCGCATATTACCACGAACTCGATTTCTTCAACGTCGCTTCATTCGTGACGGAGAATGACGGCGTGGGTTCATATATTCCGGAAACATATTCCCGCGAACAGCTCTTCGGCTACATCGAGTCCGAACTCAAGGAACTCGGGGAATCGCTCCCGTCGAGGAATTACGGGCATTTCACGAAGAGCACGGCAAACGCCCTTCTGGCGCGGCTCTACCTCAACGCGGAGGTCTATACGGGACAGGCGAAGTGGGACGAGTGCATCGCCGCCTGCAACAAGGTGCTTGACGACGGCTACACCACCCTCGCGCCGAGCTACGCGAGCCTCTTCAACGCCGACAACAGTAAGCGTACGGAGGAAATCATCTTCGCGCTCGCCTGTGACGCGGAGCACACCGTGGCATGGGGAGCGGGAACCTACCTCGCCTGCGCGACGCGCTTCGACAACTACGACGACATACTTGAGGAATTCGGCGTTTCGGCCTACTGGAACTGCCTGAGAGTGCGTCCTCAGATTGTGGATCTGTTCTCCGACGGGGATGCCCGCGCGATGTTCGGCAGCCGCAACAGGAAACTGTACGCCGACGCGCCGGACGACTTCTACGAGGAGCCGGGCGACACGAAGTACAAGTATCAGGACCGCGAAAAGGTCATCAGCAAGCACGACGACGTGACGACAGGATGGCAGATGAACAAGTGGACGAACCTGACCGATGCGGGCGAGGTGGCGTCCGACACGAGGGTGAACGGCGCGAAGACCGACTACCCGATGTTCAGGCTTGCGGACGTGTATCTGATGATTGCGGAGGCGGCCCTGCGCGGAGGATCCGGGGCTCGGGAATCGGCTCTGCGCTATGTAAACCTCGTGCGCGAGCGTGCTTTCGGAGGCGCGACGGGCGACATTTCGGCGTCTGACCTCACGGTTGATTTCATCCTTGACGAGCGCGGACGCGAACTCTATTCCGAGGGCGTGCGCAGGACGGACCTCATCCGCTTCGGGAAATACGCTTCCGGCTACAACTGGAACTGGAAGGGCGGCGTGATTGACGGCAAGGACGTCGACAAGAAGTACTGCGTGCTGCCGATTCCGGAGGCGGAGCTTTCGGCGAATCCGGGATTTAAGGCCTACAACGCCGAACTCGGCTATTGATTTGAGCGTCTTTTTGGCCATATTTTCCCATCTTGTTTGTCATTTGGACCCACCAAACTCCTCACAAGATAGAAAAATCTGACTCAAAAATACATCTCAAATCTTACATTCAATCTTATATAAATTTGACAATTTTTGAATGATATGAAAAAGACATTGAAATATATATTTGCGGGGATTATGGCCCTGACGGCGGTTTCCTGCGAAAAGGACGGGGAGATTCTGACTGTCTCGACCCCCGAACCAGCGACCGGACTCGGAGCCGACCCGACGGAAAGGGTGCTGACCGCGATGGAGAAGGACAACCTAGGAATGACGTTCTGGTGGAAGAACGGCGGCGGCGCGAGCGTAAGCAATCCTTCGGCCGCGCTTCCTGACGGTCTGGTGGCGTCCACTCTTCAGTTCTCTGCGACCGAAGGCTTTGAAAGCGCTTATTCACAGTCGCTTGAGGCCGGCGCATCTTCCGTGCAGTTCAGCGTGGAGGCACTGAACAACATCGTGCTGAGGCTCGGCGTCACGGAAGAGACCGCGACCAAGGTCTATGTCAGGGTTGCCACGACGCTCGGCAAGACAAGCGTGTTCAGCGAGTCGCTTGCCGTCACCGTCACTCCTTACATAGGCGACACCGGGGCGATGAAGATGAACGACAAGGATTCCGGAACGACCTTCGCCACGATTCACAACACTACTGAGAATCCTGACCGCTACGAGGGCTTCGCAGTCACGACCGTCGGATGGCAGAACTTCTATTTTGTCGCCGCCGATGGTTCCGCATGGGGCGAGGACAGCGCCTGGACTCCGTTCGTCGTGGAGAAACAGGGCGACGAATGGCGCAACTGCTGGTTCGCCGGAACGACCGGATGCCACTACGTTGTCCTCGACACCAAGGCCGGAGAATGGTGGCAGGTTCATTTCCCTTCAGTTGTCATCTCGGCGGAGGGCAATGACACTAAGATGAAGTTCTCGACTTCCGCAAGGACATGGAGCGGAGTTTTCACCACGACGGCGGACAATGCCGCAGTGAAGGTCGGGGGATCGGGAGCGAAGTACGACAGGACAGTGGGCACGGAGGCATCCGCGACCCCTATTGACTGGCCGTTTACGATTGCCGCGTCCGAAGGCATCTTCAGCCTTGTGGAAGGCGACGGTGAAACCGGACTCACGGCGGGCACGGCGGGCACATATACCCTCAGCTTCAACATCGACACAAAGGAAATATCCCTCACCTCGGGAGGTGACGCTCCCGCGCCGGAGAACTATCCAGAGCAGCTCTACGCATGGTACTACAAGAAGGAGGCTTCCGACAAGCTCGACATGGCGACCGTCCTCAACGCCGTCGCCGACAATGACGGGCACTATCAGGGATTCCTCTACACCTCTCCGGAATGGACCGACGAGCAGAGCGGATTCCGATTCCTGACATCGGCGGACGACGACGCAACGGTTTATTACACCACAGGCGGACAGTACGAGCTCTCGACCGATGCAGGAGGATGGAATTTCTGGAGCGGCGACCCGGGTCTGAACTATGTGACCGTGGATTTGACGGCTATGACATGGGCGGAGACCAAGACGACCTTTGTCGCTGTAGTCGGAGACTTCAATTCATGGAAAGTCACTGACAACCAGATGACTTATGATGTTTCCACGCGCAAGTGGGTCGCTGAATGCAGCATTCCTGACGTGGGAGACGACTGCTATGGATTCCACTTTGTCATCGGAAAGGACGGCAGCGACTGGGAATGGCAGTTCTGCGACAGCGACGGGGACGGCGTTCTCAGCAAGGGAGACGGGAACTTCAAGCCGGCCGAGGCGGGCAACTACCGAATCGAGCTCGACCTCAGCAGTTTCGACGCTCCGACATACACCATGACTAAGTTATAAAAACAAAACAATATGAAGAATATGTTTATCAACGGAATATTGGCGGCCGGGATGTTGGCCGCCGCAGGGTGCACGGAGGTGAATCCCGAATACACGGCTCCGGAAAAGCCGGAAGTGCCGGAGGTTGACAGGACGGCGTTCGCCAAGGGCGCGGACATAAGCTGGTGCACCGAGATGGAGAGCAAGGGCATAAAGTTTTACAACGCCGACGGTGTGGAGACCGAATGCACCGAACTTATGCGTCAGATAGGGATGAACTCGATACGCCTGCGCGTCTGGGTGAACCCTGCCGAGGGTTGGAACGGAAAGGGAGACGTCATCGCCAAGGCTCTGCGGGCACAGAAGCTCGGGATGAGACTGATGATTGACTTCCACTACAGCGACACCTGGGCCGACCCCGGCAACCAGACCGTCCCGGCGGCATGGAGCGGCTATGGGATTGAGGAGATGAAGAAGGCCGTGGCGGAGCACACCGCGGACGTGCTCTCCGGGCTCAAGGACTGCGGAATCGACGTGGAGTGGGTGCAGGTCGGGAACGAGACCACAGACGGAATGCTCTGGGAGCTCGGCCGCTGCACGACAAATCCTCAGAACTACACGGAACTCAACAATGCCGGCTACGACGCCGTGAAGTCGGTCTATCCCGAGGCCAAGGTCATCGTCCACCTCGATGGAGGACAGGACAACTGGAAGTACCGCAGGATTTTCGGCGAGCTGAAGAAATACGGCGGAAAGTATGACATGATAGGGATGTCTCTCTATCCGTCCTACGACCAGTCCGGATGGCAGAGGCCGACGAAGTCCTGCATCGACAACATGAAGAAGGTATCTTCGGAATATGGATGCCGCGTGATGGTCTGCGAGGTCGGAATGCCTTGGGACGACGCAGAGACGGCGAAGGCAATGCTTTCCTATCTCATGACAGAAGCAAAGGGAACCGGGGTCTGCGACGGAGTCTTCTACTGGGAGCCGGAGGCTCCGGCCGGCTACAATGGGGGCTATCAGCTCGGGGCGTTTGCCGACGGCAGGCCTACCGCCGCCCTTGACGCCTTCAGGGACTGATCTGCCCAGAGGGAGTGAGAAACCGGGAAATACAGGCGTTTTGTCCGAATTGTTGCATAACTTGTCCGTTATGAGTGACGGATTTGGTGCATATTACCTAAATTTGCAGCGTGGAAAATTCAAATTTTATGAGATACAGATTCTTGGCGGCCATTGCCGCCGTTTGCGCCGTCCTGCCGCTTGCAGGACAGGTCCGCAGCGAGAAAGTGCTGAAGGACTGGGAATTTCGGCACGACCACGATACAACGGCAGTTTCAGGCTGGGAAAAGGTTCGGATACCGCACGATTGGGCCATTTATGGGCCTTTCGACAAGTCGAATGACTTTCAGATTGTCGCCGTGACGCAGAACGGGGAGACCGTGCCGTCGGAAAAGACCGGACGCAGCGGAGGACTGCCCTATATGGGCAAGGGCTGCTACCGGACAGACATTGACATCAAGTCTTTGGACGGACGCCGCTTCGAACTGCTCTTTGACGGGGCAATGAGCGAGGCGCAGGTGTTCGTGAACGGGGAGAAGGTCTGCGAGTGGCCATACGGCTACAATGCCTTTCACTGTGACATAACCCCGGCGCTGCACGAGGGCACAAACCATGTTGCCGTACTTCTTGAAAACAGGCCGTTCTCGTCAAGGTGGTACCCCGGAGCCGGACTTTACCGTAAGGTTCGCATGATTGAGACCTCGCAGGTCTATATCCCCATATGGGGAATCCATGTGACGACGCCTCATATAGAAAAGGACTATGCAAGCGTCAGCATATCGATGGAAATCAACGGTGCCGGAGAGGGCGAGACATTCGAGATTGAGACTACGGTGCTTGACGAGAGCGGGAATGTGGCTATCGCCCGCACGGACAGGCGGGCAGTGTGCCACGGAGAGGCTGTAAGACAGAATCTTACACTGAACAGCCCTGTTCTGTGGTCGCCTGAAAATCCCGCGCTCTACACGGCTCAGGTGAAGATTCTCAGGGATGGTGCGGTCGTTGACAGCGCTTCGACGCGCTTCGGAGTGCGCACGGTGGAGTTCATTGCGGACAAGGGATTTTTCCTGAACGGGGAACGCAGGGTCATTCACGGAGTGTGCATGCACCACGACCTCGGGCCGCTCGGAGCGGCGGTGAACCGGTCAGCGCTCCGGCATCAGATTGATTTGCTGAAGGAAATGGGCTGCGATGCAATCAGGACCTCGCACAATATGCCGGCCGAGGATCTCGTTGAGCTGTGCGACGAGATGGGAATGATGATGATGGTGGAGACATTCGATGAGTGGGACGTGGCGAAATGCGAGAACGGCTACCACAGATTTTTCGGGGAATGGGCGGAGAAGGATGTCGTGAATATGGTGCGGCATTTCAGGAACAATCCGTCTGTAATAATGTGGAGCATCGGGAATGAAGTTCCGACTCAGTGGTCTCCGGAGGGATACAAGACGGCGGCGTGGCTTCAGTCGCTCTGCCACAGGGAAGATCCTACAAGGGTCGTGACCAGCGGAATGGATCAGTTCGACGCTGTGGTGAACAACGGGTTCGCGGCGCAGTTGGACGTGCCTGGATTCAACTACAAGCCGCGCCGCTACATCGAGGCCTACGGGAAGCTCCCGCAGAACATCATACTCGGGAGCGAGACCGCATCGACGGTAAGTTCAAGGGGGGTATATCACCTGCCTGCCGAGAAGGGAGCGCACGGAATCGATGCTCTTCTGGTATCATCCATGAGGCATCCCGACCATCAGTCATCTTCCTATGACACCGACTATTGCTCATGGTCGAACATCCCTGACGTAGATTTCGCGGCCGATGAGGACTACCCGTGGATGCCGGGACAGTTTGTATGGACGGGCTTCGACTACCTCGGTGAACCGACCCCGTATGACTCTGACTCGTGGCCGAATCATTCCTCGATGTTCGGAATCATCGACCTCGCGTCCATCCCTAAGGATCGCTTCTGGCTCTACCGCAGCCAGTGGAGAAAGGACGTTCCGACCCTGCACCTCGTTCCACACTGGACATGGCCTGGACATGAGGGCGAGAACATCCCGGTGATGGCCTATAGTTCGTTCGATAAGGCGGAACTATTCCTGAACGGAGTTAGTCAGGGAGTGGCGGTAAAGACCGCTCCATCAGGAGTTTCCTCTGACCCTACGCATCCGGAGCCGATAGCGTCTGACACGCAGCTGATGCGCCGGTTCAGGCTCATCTGGCCGGACGTGATCTATCAGCCGGGAGAGTTGAAAGTTGTGGCCTACGGCCCTGACGGCAAGATGGCGGCCGAGCAGATTGTCCGCACCGCAGGCAAGCCATACGCACTGAAGCTCACCCCTTACGCAGGTCCGGAATCGGTGGATGGGAGCACGTTCCCTGCGGCCGAGGCACCTCAGACCGCGATTTTGAAGGCCGATGGCGAGCAGCTTTGCTACCTGACCGTCAGCGTGGTTGACCGCAACGGCAATCCGGTGCCGACGGACAGCAGGCTCGTAAAGGTGAAGGTCGAGGGCGCGGGAACATTCGAGGCCGTTGCCAATGGTGACCCTACCTGCTTGGAACCTTTCCATCTTCCGCAGATGCACCTTTTCAGCGGCCAGATGACGGTGATTGTCCGCAGCGGAGTGGAGACTGGAGATGTTAATGTCAGCGTCACGTCAAAGGGTCTTCGCAAAGCGACAGCGACTCTAAGTTGCATCAAGTTGTAAGTATTTTCGCCGAAGTCGCCCGAAAACAGGACTGAAAATCATGTAAAAAAGCAAACAATAGTTGCGATTCGCAACTATTGTTTGCTTTTTTCGTTTCAGATTATGTCATATTTTTGACGTATTGAAACTAATGGGATATGGACAATAACTCCATCAAGGAAAACATACGAAGAATAAGGAAAATACGCGGATTAACACAACATGAACTCGCCACCCGCTGCGGCATATCAGTAACCCACTACCGCAGCATAGAAGCCGGAGCAACGGCCATCATAAACCCTATAGTCCTACGAATTTCCGAAGTCCTTGAGATCGGAATCGGCTACCTCTTTCTCGGTTCCTGGAACAGGAAGGAACAGGACTTCTCCCTTGAAGACGAGGCTGTGGGCTATGGATTCAACGGAGGCTTCATGGACAAGGCAAATAGGCGTTACAACACCATGCGCGATGATTATGAGACCCGTCTTGCCAAGCTTCGCGAAGAAATCTCCGGTCTCCAGAGGGTCATCGACACCCAGCGCCGCGACATCTCCCACCTCGAAAGTGTCGTCCGTATGATGCGCCGCATCAAGGGAATAGAATAAAAATCCGGCCAGCACCAATGAAGAGGCACTGACCGGCAATATTTCCATGAATTGAGGGCTCTTACTCCTCAAAGGCGTACGGAGCGTAGATGAGCCCGTAGTACTGATATAGCGGAACCATAGATGATTTCACTTTAGCAAGGAACCCCGGATAGGTCTGGGCGTCCTTGTTCCAGCTTACAGCGGCAAGACCGCAGAATCGTGGGAGATCCATGAACTGAACGCGGTCGATTCCGCGCATATACTCAGTCCAAGTGTTTGCCTGAATGCCGTAGATGCACTTTTTTTCGTTTTCGTTAAGCTGGTCGTAAGGGTCGAAGCTCCAGCACTTTTCGAGGGACACATAACCGCCTATGCCGAGAGGCTCCCCGTTCGCCTGAGGATCTGCCGTCTGGTAGTAGTCAAGGTAGAAGTACTTGTTCGGAGCCATCACGACCTTGTTGCCCATCTTCGCGGCCTTGATTCCGCCTTCAGCTCCTCGCCAGGACATAACCGTCGCCGTAGGGGTCGCGCCCGCCTCAAGAATCTCGTCCCAGCCGATGATGTGGCGGCCCTTGTCGTTGAGATACTTCTCGATCCTCTTGAGCAGGTAGGTCTGAAGTTGTCCCACTTCCGTAAGACCCTCGTCCTTCATACGCTTCTGGCAATCAGGGCATTCCTTCCAGCGGTCGCGGGGACACTCATCGCCTCCGATGTGGATGTACTCGCTCGGAAAAATTTCGCAAACCTCGTCAAGCACGTCCTCAAGGAACTGGAATGTAGTCTCGCGTCCTATGCAGAAAACGTCCGGAATGACACCCCAATATGGGAGCGGCTTATAGCCATCTTGCGTGCATCCAAGGTAAGGATATGCAGCGAGAGCAGCCATGGCGTGACCAGGCATCTCTATTTCCGGAATCACAGTAATCTGTCGTGCTGCGGCATACGCCACAATTTCACGGCACTGTTCCTGGGTATAGAATCCGCTGTGCGTGTGGCCGTCATACTTTTTGTCCTTGTCGCGCAGATGGCTGATGAGCGTGTCCTCACGCTTCGCGCCCACTTCCGTAAGGAGGGGATATTTCTTTATCTCGATTCTCCACCCCTGATCCTCTGTGAGATGCCAATGGAAGGTGTTGAGCTTGTGAAGGGCCATTATGTCAATGTACTTCTTCACGTCCTCGAAAGGAATGAAGTGGCGGCAGCAGTCGAGCATCGCTCCCCTATAGGCAAACTCCGGCCAGTCCTCGATTTCGAGTCCGGCGAGATTCAGCTGCCCACCCTCGGCCTTGGAAGCGCTCTCTATGAGAATCTGGGTAAGGCTCTGAAGCCCCCACCAAACGCCTTTGGCCGAGCCGCCGACGATGGAAATCCTGTTCTTCGGATCAATGGTCAGCCTATACTGTTCTTCTGCAAGCGACTTGTCGACAGAGAGTTTCACATCCGCCTTCCTCGCCGATTTTTCAAGAATGGCCTTAGGAAGCACAACGTCTGAAACAATACGGTGGAAATTCGTTTCCGTCCAGTAGTCTCCGGCTTCGTATGGCTTCACTATGGATTCCGCCCACGTGTTCGCAAGACGTTTGAGTTCATCGGAAGAAGCGTGAATCTTGATTTCGTCTGCGGAAATTGGCAGCATAGACTGCGTCTGAGTGATTTTCTGAGGTTCCGGAATAATGGAAACAGCGCCGGCTTCCACAGAAATGGAGGTCCAAAGGGCGAAGGCGGCTACAGATGACGCCGCGAGATGTTTCAGTGTCATAAATGTCTGTGTATGAGTTTAATGTTACTAAAAAAGCATTCGAGAGAAGCTTCGGCAAGAGTCGAAGCCGCTCCCGAATGCTATTCCGCAAAGATACTCAATTAAGAAACATGAAAAGAATAAACTGCTCCAGATTTATCAATTATTTTCGAGTATGTATTTCTTTTGGAAGAAGGAATGTACTGGACGTACACGACTGATGAGAAAATAAATATAGACCGAAAAGAATGAGAAAGATGATGCAGGTTATTTTTTGAAGGTTTCTAAATCGAGAATGCGTCAAATCCGCCGTCGACAACGCATACGGTTCCTGTCACTGCCTTTGAGGCATCGGAAGCGAGGTAGTGGAGAGTGCCCACAAGCTCGTCCGGCTCAAGGAAGCGTCCGATAGGCGTGTGAGCGAGGATGGTGTGCGAGCGCTGGGTAAGGGAGCCGTCCTCGTTTGTGAGAAGCGCGCGGTTCTGGTTCGTGAGCAGGAAGCCCGGAGCAATGGCGTTGACACGCAGTCCCTCGCCGAATTTCATCGCCAACTCTGCGCAGAGGTATTTCGTCCAGTTCGCCACAGCCGCCTTTGCCACGCCGTAGCCGGCCACGCGGGTGAGAGGGCGAAGAGCCGACTCGGAGGCGAAGTTGATGATTGAGCCCTTGCCGGCCTCGGCCATCGATTTGGCAAAGACCATTGTCGGGATTATTGTTCCGAAAAGGTTCAGTTCGGTGACTTTCTTCACGGCGTCCACGTCAAGGTCGAAGATGGTCTTGTCCGGCGGAACGGTTGCAGAGGCCATGTTGCCTCCGGCCGCGTTAAGAAGAACGTCAATCTTTCCGTATTTTTCGACAATCTGCTCATAGTTATGCTCAAGCGTTGCCTTGTCGAGCACATTTGTCGGGAAGAAGCTGGCCTCGCCGCCGTCCTTGCGGATTGCCTCAACGAGACTCTCGCCTATTGCCGCCGCTCTCTCAAGGTCGAGCAGCACCACCTTGCAGCCCTGAGCCGCGAAATATTTAACGATTGTGCTTCCAAGCACGCCGCAGGCTCCGGTCATCACCACGACCTTGCCCTTAATGTCAAAAAGATTCTGTGTCATATCATTCAATTTTTATTATTCTGCATTGCTCAATTATTCTACATCCTCATCTTTCTATATCCTCATTTTTCTGCATCCTCATTTTTCTGCATCCTCATCTTTCTATATTCTCATCTTTCTGCATCTTCATTTTTCTGCATCCTCATTTTTCTACATTGCTCAATTTTTCTACACCAAGAAATCTTCAACCAAAAATCTGAGCCGCCGAAGTTAAAGATGAAGATGGATTGCAAGGCTTGCGAGGAGTTAAAACCGCAGCAACCTGATGGTTGTGAGGATTTTGACGACGAAGCGTAACGCAGCAAGCCGCTTCAGCCTTTAACTTCGGATTATACCCTCTTGCAATCCTCTGAGTTCAGCCAGACTGCGCATACGCCCGTAGCAGGAATAGCCAGGGTTGGAGCGGCGGCCGAGGTCATCGCACATCTGATGGCCGTGATCCGGACGCACCGGCAGGCTAACCCCGCGCCTCTGCTCGACCTCAAGCAGCGCCTTCATCATCCCGTACATGTCAACGTCACCCTCAAGCAGGTTCGCCTCGTAGAAGTTGCCCTCGGCATCGCGCTTGGTCGTGCGCAGGTGCACGAAGCCGACCCTGTCGCCAAACTCGCGCATCATCGCCACGCAGTCGTTGTCCGCCCGAACCCCGAACGAGCCGGTGCAGAGGCAGAGCCCGTTCGACTTGTTCGGAACGGCGGCAATCAGCTTCCTGAAATCCTCGGCAGTGGAAAGTATGCGCGGAAGTCCGAGCAGCGAATAAGGCGGGTCGTCCGGATGAATCACCATCACGGAACCGCACTCGTCAGCGACCGGGCAGACCTGCTGCAGGAAGAATATGAGGTTCTCGCGCAGCTGCTCCTCGGTCACTCCGTCGTAGCGGGAAAGCGCATCCCTGAACTGCTCCAGGGTGAAGCTTTCCTCGCTTCCCGGCAGCCCGGCAATCATATTTCTCGTAATCAGCTGAATCTCAGCTTCATCCATCTTCTCGTAACGGGCCTTCGCCACGGCAATCTCCTCCGGCGACCACTCGTCGAACGCGGCCTTGCGCCCGAGAATAAAAAGGTCGAACGCCATGAACGCAGCCTTCTCGAAGCGCAGCGCACGAGAGCCGTCGGGCATAGGGAAGCTGAGGTCGGTCCTTGTCCAGTCGATGACCGGCATGAAATTGTAGGTTATGACATGGATTCCGCACTCCGCGAGATTGCGTATGCTCTGCTTGTAGTTCTCTATATATTTAAGATATTCTCCCTCGCGGGTCTTGATGTGCTCATGCACGGGCACGCTCTCGACGACGCTCCATTTCAGCCCCGCCCCGGCGATGAGTTCCTGTCTTTTTCTGATTTCCCCGACGGTCCAGACTTCTCCGTTAGGGATGTGATGCAGAGCGTGGACAATGTCGGTCACCCCGGCCTGCTTGATATAACTCAGACTCACGGGGTCGTTCGGCCCGTACCATCTCCAGCTTTCGGTCATTCGAATCATAATGTATCCTAATTTATATGGTAAAACATTCTCCAATCCGGCAAAATATCACCTGCAAGGGAAATATCGTCCGCAAATTTAACAATGTTTTTCGATTTTCCGTGCACGAACACGGAAACATTTTCCCTCATTTTGCGTCAAACCGATGTTTTTCGTATATTGCGCATTATTTGTTCAGAAATCATGAAGATATGAAAAATTTCATAGTTACAATAAGCGATGTGGCGAAGGCTGCGGGAGTCACGAACGGGACTGTCGATCGGGTGCTGCACGAGAGGGGCGAGGTGTCGAAAAAGACGAGGGAGAAAGTGCTCAGGGTCATCGAGGAACTCGGTTACCAGCCGAATGTCTACGCGTCGATGCTGGCGAGGAACAAGTCGCACAGAATCGCCGTCCTGCTCCCGAAATATAAGGAGGGGGAATTCTGGGAACTCGCGCACGTAGGCGTCGAGAAGGCGAGGGAATATGCCGGGCGTTTCTCGGTCAATGTCGTCGAGTGCCTGTATGACCAATATGACGTCGATTCGTTCCTCGCTGAATGCCGTAAGGTCATCGGGGAGGGATATTCCGGAGCGATAATAGCCCCGATGTTCCTCGATGCGACGCGCACCATTGCCGTGGAGATGGAGGCGGCTGACATACCCTATGTTATATTGAACACAAGCGTGAGCGGGGTGTATGGTCATCTGGCCTATTTCGGGCAGCCCATCTATGACAGCGGGGCGTTCTGTGCGGATATGCTCATGTCGGGCTCGGCTCCGGCGAATCGGGGCATGGTCTATCTCGTGCGAATCGAACGCGACGTTAAGGGTCTCTCCGACCCATCGCAGGAACGCCGTCGGGGTTTCATTGACTATCTCACCGCGCACTTCCCGGAGACGGAGGTTCGGAACGTCGTCATAAACCCGAACAATCCGGAGGAGGCGCACAAGGCTATGGACGATGCATTCGCCGACGTCACCGGATGCCCGAACATCGTGACCCTCAATTCCCGCATCTACCTCGTCGCTGATTATCTGCGCGAACGGGGTCTCAAGGGATGGAACGTCATCGGCTACGACATTCTCGAAAGGAACATGTCCGCCCTGAAGGACGGCTATGTGAAGTATCTCATCGCCCAGCACTCCGACCGCGATGCCCAGGAGGCCGTCACCGTCCTCACTGATTTCCTCGTCCTCGGCAAGCGCCCCGACCACCCCGACAACTTCAGCTCCATCGACCTCCTATCTCGCTACAACTGCCGGTTCTATTAGTCGGCAGCGTTCTGCGCACAGAATAGAATTTAGCCACTTTTGTTTTGCCGACAAAATAAAAATGATATGATTTTGTTTTGTCAACGGAATAAAATCATTATTTTTGTCAAAAATCAGGGATATATGGACAAAGAATTGTTGAAAACCATATTATTTGACAATCAGAATGATGTCATGAGATGTGAAGTCGTGGAACGTGATTTCAGATTCGAGGAATTCGGGAATTATGTCTTCACGGGAATCCGCCGCGCCGGGAAGTCATATCTGCTGTTCCAGCGTATCAGGCAGCTTCTCGCATCAGGAACCGGCTGGGACGAAATGCTCTATGTGAACTTTGAGGACGAGCGGTTGGGCGGAATGACGGCAATGGAGCTGAATCTGCTACTGGAGACGCATATGGAAATGTATGGGAAGCGTCCGATATTGTTCCTTGACGAGATTCAGAACATAGACGGATGGGAAAAGTTCGCGAGACGCCTTGCCGACAGCAAATACAGGGTATATATCACCGGAAGCAACGCGAAAATGCTCAGTAAGGAAATCCAGTCGACGCTTGGCGGAAGATATATAAACGTAGATGTGTATCCGTATTCACTTGAGGAATATCTCAGGGCAAAATCCGTCACCGTCACGCCGGCATCCTTTTATTCCACGGAACAGAAGGCCGGATTTCAACGCGTCTTCGACGATTATTTTAGGTTCGGAGGATTTCCTGAAGGGTGCATGCTGGAATCAAAACGGGACTACCTGACAAGTGTCTATCAAAAGATTTATTTGGGGGACATCGCAGCAAGGCACAAAATCGAGAACACGATAGCACTGCGGATGATGTTCAGGAAAATAGCGGAAAGCCTGAAACAGCCGGTTTCCTACACCCGCCTCGCGAACACAATAGCAGCAACGGGGATAAAAATCGGTACCGCCACGATAATAAACTACATCGATTTCGCAAAGGATGCATGGCTCATCACTCCGGTCAGGAACATAGCCGGAAAAATTGTGGAAAAAGAAACGTCACCGAAATATTATTTCACGGACAACGGGATATTGAATCTTTTTCTTCTGGACGCGAACACCTCTCTGTTGGAAAACCTCGTCGCGGTGACGCTGTTCAGAAAATACGGAAGAGAGGATGCCGTATTTTTTTACAATCACGGCATCGAACTGGATTTTTATGTCCCTGAAGCGAAGCTTGCCGTACAGGTGTGCTATTCTCTCTCCGACAGTGACACATTCGTGAGGGAGACGACATCGCTGCTAAAGGCAACGTCTGTCCTGGAGAGCGAAACTCTGCTCATAATCACCCGTGATGAAGAGAAGACGCTTGAAATTTCAGGAAAGGTCATACATGTCGTCCCCGTCTGGAAGTGGCTGTTGCCGGATTACTCGACCTCAACGACCTTGTAGCGGGGGACGAAGGCCTTCATGAGGAACCAGCCGACTAGGTAGGCGAAGGCGCAGACGCAGAAGACTATGAAGTAGCCGGCGGACTTGCCCTCGAAGCCGAGGAACTGGAGGCCGACCTTGTCCGACCAAACGAAGAGTTCGCCGGCGGACTTCTGCATAATCATGGAACTTATGCCGCCCGCCATGCCACCGATGCCGGTGACTGTGGCGACTGCGGATTTAGGAAACATGTCGCTGACGGTCGTATAGACATTCGCGGACCAGGACTGGTGCGCCGCGCAGCCGATGCCGATGAGGATTGTCGGGAACCACGGGGATATGGTGCCGAGGGGCTGCGCGAGGAGGACGCATATCGGGAATATCGCGAAAATCAGCATGGCCTTCATACGCGCTGCATAAGGGTCGAACTTGCCGCCTCGGCTCATCGCCTTGTTGATGAAAAGGGTCGGGAGCTTGCCGCCGACGATGGAGAGCATCGTGATGGCGTAGAGGGTGAAAATCAGAGCCATGCCGAGAGGTTCGGTGGTCTTGATGCCGAACTGAGTGTTGAGGTAGGACGGGGTCCAGAAGAGGAAGAACCACCACACGCCATCGGCCATAAAGCGTCCGGAGATGACCGCCCAGGTCTGACGGTACTTCAGCGCCTGCCAGATGGAGATTTTCTTCGCGGAATCCTGCGGTACCGGTTTTTCCACTTCCACGACGGATTCGATTTTCTCGGTGACGACGTCTCCCGAGGTCGCTTCCACGACGGTATCGACCACCGCCACAGGTTCTGTTTCAATGAACTTGTCCTGCTCGATATACTCAAGCTCTGCGACATTCACGAACTTCGACTTCTCCGGTTTTTCATAGACAAAGACCCAGATCCCCATCCAGATGAAGCCCAGGACTCCGATGATGATGAAAGCCATCTCCCAGCCGCAGGCCTTCGCGAGCAGAGGAATCGTGAGCGGGGCTATGAGGGCACCGATGGACGCGCCGGCATTGAAGATTGAAGTAGCGAATGCACGGTCTTTCTTCGGGAAATACTCCGCGGTGGTCTTGATTGCCGCAGGGAAATTGCCGGCCTCACCGAGCGCGAGCACGCTGCGGGCAACAAGGAAGCAGTACATGCTCACGGTCGAAATCAGCACCGCCACGTCTCCCGTAGCCTGCACGAGTTCCGCCGCGCTGTGCAGCCCCACGACGCTCTCCGTGACCATGCCGCAGAGGGCATGGAGGCACGCACCGGCAGACCACACGCCTATGGCCCAGAGGTAGCCCTTCTTCGTGCCCATCCAGTCGATGAATCGTCCGGCAAAGAGCATACACAGAGCATATACTATTGAAAATATGGATGTTATCGTCCCGTAGTGGGATTCGTCCCAATGGAACTCTGGCTTTATGAACTCGTCCCATGTGAGGGAGAGCACCTGACGGTCGAGGTAGTTGACGGTGGTCGCGAGAAAGAGCATCGCGCAGATTACCCACCGGAAATTGGTCATTTTGTCCTTGTTGGCCATAGTTTTATGCGTTATGTAACATGAAAAAACGACCAGAGTCATCTTTTCACGTTTCTATGTTTTGTAAAAAACGCGGCACGGGGCGCTTTCTTGTCCCGTGCCACAATTGCTACTGACGAACGTCTGCGATGATTTTCAGAGAGTCGGCACAGAGTTTTGTAATTGTTGCCCAGTTGCCTGCCTTGATGACATCCTTTGGGAAGAGATTGCTGCCCATTCCCACGCAGGACGCACCGGCCTTGAACCAGGCCTTGAGGTTTTCCTCCTCGGGCTTCACGCCGCCGGTCACGAGAATCTGAGTCCACGGCATAGGAGCCTTCACGCCCTTCACGAATGCGGGGCCGAGAACATCACCGGGGAAGGCCTTGCAGATGTCGCAGCCCGCCTCCTGAGCCATTCCGATTTCGGTCGCCGAACCGCATCCGGGGATGTAAGGGACGCAGCGGCGGTTGCAGACCGGGGCTACTGCCGGGTTGAAGAGCGGGCCCACGATGAAATTTGCGCCTTCCTGAATATAGAGCGCCGCCGTCGGGGCATCTATGACCGAACCGGCTCCGAGAATCATTCCCGGAAGCTCCGCATTTGCGTATTTCACCAATTCAGAGAACACCTCGTGGGCGAAGTCGCCCCTGTTCGTAAACTCGAACACACGGATGCCTCCGTCATAGCACGCCTTGAGAACCTTCTTTGAAGTCTCCGCGCACGGATTGTAGAACACAGGCACCAGCCCGGTCGAAACCGCGGCCGAGATTACCTGAATCTTATTGTATTTTGCCATATCATTATAATTTATATAGAATCAACAATTTGCCGAAACGGCGGGTATGTCCGTCAATAACGCGAGACACTACGACCTGCAAAAATAATAAATAAAACAATATCCCCGTGCACGTACACGGAGATATTTTCAAAAATTGCAGAAACCCATTACATCCATCTGCCTGAAAAACGATGAGCCGGGAGGCCGGACGACATTATTCCGCGGCTTTGTGGCCATACCACTCCTGCATAACATAGAACGCCTTCTTCTTCCCACCCTGGTCGGACACTAGCCCCTTGCGGTTAAAGTCGTCCTGAATATCGACCATCTGCCGGCGCGGGGAGCGGAAGTCCTTGAGGACCCAAGGCGTGGTGCCCGCAAGACCCGGCATGCGGTCCAGCATATTCACGCTGCGGCGGTACATATCCTCCATATACTCTTCAGTAAACCGCTCGTGCACATCACCGTGACGGCCATATACCGCGCCGCCTCCGAACTCGGAGATGAACACCGGCTTCTTTATGTCAAACGTCCAGTTCACGCGGTCACATTTCTCCGACGTGCCGTCATACCAACCGACATACTGATTGAAACTTATCAGGTCCACCAGAGAGGCAAGGTCGTCCTTGACTGTCAGCAGGTCTTTCGCCAAGTATGATTTCTCCATGGCGGCGCTCACAAGCCTCGTCGAATCCATCTCGCGTGCCTTTGCAATCAGAGAACCGAGGAACTTCAGGCGCGCATTCCCGTGAGGAGTCTCGTTGGCTACGGACCATATCACCACACAGGCGCGGTTCTTGTCGCGGGTAATCATATCGACAAGCTGTGCCTCGGCATTGGCGTATGTCTCAGGATTCTCCCACTGGATTGTCCAATAGACCGGAATCTCCGACCACACCATAAGCCCCATCTCCTCGGCAGCGCGGACCATGGCCTCGTTGTGCGGATAATGGGCAAGCCGCACGAAGTTGCAGCCCATCTCCTTTGCCCAGCCCAGAAGTATGCGGGCCTGCTCTTCCGAATATGCCCTGCCGCTCTTTCCGTACGGAGCCTCCTCGTGTATGGACACGCCCCGGCAGAAGACCTTCTTGCCGTTCAGAAGTATGTCTGTGCCGCGTGTGGATATGGTTCTGAACCCGATTCTGTCCCTGACAGAGTCGGTCTCCGCCCTGAAGGTGACGTCATACAGCTTGGGATTTTCCGGAGACCACAGCTCCGGCGCGAACTTGAAGGAGAAGGAGGCATAGCCGTTCGAGTCGGTGCGAACCTTCCTGCTCACCTTGAGTTCCGGAATCTCTATCACGACATCCTGCTCGACCTTCTCCCCGTCCAGCTGAACCCAGCCGGAGGCTTCTTTGAAGGAGCCGCCGGACAGGCCGAGGCTATAGTCACGGATGAATGTCATCGGAGTCTCGACAATCATCACGCTGCGCGTCAGCCCACCATAGTTCCACCAGTCGGAATTGATGGTAGGCACGCCCTCGGGCAACCTCTTGTTATCCACCTTGACCACAAGAGAGTTCTCCCCGTCAAGCAGTTTGCCCGTGACCTCGAAGTTGAACGGGGTGAAGCCTCCGACATGACGGCCGAGTTTCTTGCCGTTCAGTCCCACGATTGCCTCATAGTTGGCCGCGCCGAAATAGAGAAACGTTCTCCTGCCCTCTTTCGGAGAATACCGGAAACGGTTTCTGTACCAGACAGTTCCCTCGTAATAGTAGAGTTCGTCGCGCTGGGTATTCCAGTCCCCAGGAACGAGCAGGGTGCGGTCTGTGTTGAAATTGTACTCGTACAGTTTCGTCCTGTCCGCGTTGAAGTCCTTGTCGGCGAAATAGGAACTCTCGTCTTTCAACGGCATTCTGCGATAGTCGTAATAGCCATTTTCGTAAGGGTCAACTATCGTCTTCCAGAGCCCGTCCAGAGAATATGTGGAACGTGACTGAACATTTACTATCTGGGGTGCGACGCCCACAGAGGGCTCCGATGCGCGGGCCGGCTCCGACGAGACGAGCAGTGCGGAGACTGAGGCCACAAGCGCGGCAGCCGAGACTGCGCCGATGAAGGGATTATGATTCTTCATATCAAATATTTACGGGTTATAATAAGTCGTTTACTTCTTATAGAGTGTGAAATCGTCGAAATACATCACACGGGTGCCCATCACGGTGGTGTTGATGTTCTTGCCGTCCTTTGTGAGGAACGGGCGCGGCTGCGGATCCTTCTTGAGGGTGCTGAAGTCTATGTCGTACTCCAGCGTCTCCCAGTCGCCGTTGAAGAGAATCTCGCCCTTAGGCAGGTTCTTCGTCCCTATGTCCATCCTCGGCCATAGTTGAGTCCTTCCCAGCCACAGGAACTTGACCCTGATGCCCTTGTATTCGGACAGGTTGATGCCCATCTTTTCTATCTCGGCACGCAGAATCGTGAAATATCCGGACGTGCTCTTCGACAGCGGGGCCTCGGCCTTGAGAACCTTTGAGCTCGGGTTGAGGTCCGATGGGTTAGGATTATCCACAATGGAAAGCACGGAGCCTCCGCCGCCCTCCTTGAACATAACCTTCAGGCCGCCCTCAAAGTCAGCGAACACAACCTCCGGACGGTCGGATACATTGACAGTCCAAGACTGCTCAACTTTCTCGCCCTTGCCGTTGACGCACTCGTACCTGAGATCGAATGTTCCCGGCTCAGTCAGGACATACGAGAGTTCAGCCTTGTCGGACACCTCCTTCGAGCCGAGGATCCATTTGTGGACCGCGCCGGTCCCTCCATAGATTATTTCGGCGGAAATCTTCAGGACATCACCCTTGGTGTAGGCGAGAGTCGGTGAGGTGATGGAAAACCGTATGGCAAGCGGACGCTCGGAGACCTTGACCACGAAAGACTTGCTGAACGAGCCTGCTGAGTTGCGGCCTTCGTACAGAACCGTGCGGTCAGCTGTGCCCTTGATGAAATATGTTCCGAAAAAAGCCTTGTCGCACGCCTTGACGCCGTCAACCGACCATGAATGCTCCACATCCGAGCCCCTGTCAACTATGGCGTAGAATTTCATCGTGCTCTCCTCCACTCTGGTCACTTCCGAGGAATCGCCGACGGAAAGATGCATTTCGAGGATGTCGCTCACCGTGACGGCATATTTCTTTTCCACCGCCCCGGCTCCGTTTGACGCCCTGTATGTCACCTCATGCTCGCCCGGCTCCGTGAAGGTGAACGTTAACTCATCGGACGAGGATTCGAGCACGCCGTCAACATACCACCCTATCGTGAGCCTGTCGCCGCTCACAGGCTCGGCCTTCAGAGAAATCGGCTCGCCGACCGAAGCGGTCAGAGACTCGGCCTCGGTCTGGAATCTGACCTGCGGCTCCGTATGATGAAGGGGCTCCGCCTGAGGGCCGCACTGCCACAGGAGCAGCGCCGTCGCGGCGACAGCAGTCATAATATTGAGTTTCATATCAATTCAATTCTGTTTTAGTTGTATTTCTCCTGATTCTCATCCTGCCACTCGTTCACCCCGTCGCGTATCCTGTTGCGGAAAGTCAGCGTGTCCGTGGCGTGCCAGATGTTCCCGTCTTTAGCGAACTTGTATTTCAGATAAATCTTCCTGTCCTGCAGAAGGCGGGCTTTGTTGTAGCTGCTCTCTCCGTCCGGTTCAACGACATAATCCGCACCCGGCACGGAAGAGATCGTCACCGCGCCGTTCTCCTCCAGCGTCAGCTTCATCTGCGCGGCGGTGGTGTTGAGTGCGTCGGCAACGGCATTTGCGGTCAGAGAATGCGGCTCCACCGTCGTCAGAGTCCAGACTTTGTTGTTTGACTGCGGGATTTCTGTTTTGTAGGATATTTCCTCCACCACTTTGCCGGTCCAGTCCTTGACAACGGCCTTGCCGCCGTGCCACCAGTTTCCGAACAGCATATTCTCATAGCGCACGCCTATGACCGTGGTCTCATACCCCTCAATCACCCCGAGGCCGTTGCCGTCCGTGATTTTCAGAGGGATGACAAAGCGTGGCGACAGGCTTGCGGAACCGGCGAAGTAGGCGGCAGAGTCAATCCTTACGGTAATTTTCCCAGAGTGAGTTCCTTTCCGGATGATCGTGCAGCCTTCCCGTCCGCCCTCGTTCACAAGCGTGTATTCCTCCGACGGAAGGGCGGTGAGTTCCGTAAGCGGCTTTGCAAGAGAGGATATATAGGTGAGCGAATTTATCTTCATCGCGGCCAGCGTCTCCCCGTTCGCTAAAGACGCATCAACGGAATAGTCTATGGTCCTGTCCGCGCCGTTGGAGATTACGCCCGCGAGGGCTACGGCCGTGGAAAACTCCAGTCCCTCACCCACCACGACGGACCTGACGTCAGTCCTGTTCGCGAAACCCACTCCCTGAGACTTGGAGTCCGATATGTAATCCTCATAGCAGGAGGTCAGCGACAGCAGCGACGCTCCGATAATCAGTAAAGTTCTCTTTTTCATTGTATGTTGTCATTCAGATGTTATTGCCAGCTTTCCCAGCCCTCGTTCTGAACCAGGCCGCTGACATTCAGCATTTCCTTATATGGAATCGGAAGATATGCGGAACGGAAGGAGCGCGTCTCCACGACGTGATTCAGGTCATATTCGTAATCGCCCTCCCCTATTCTGAGAATCTCCGCCCCGTGGACATCCACGTTCAGGGAGCCGAGCGTGGTGGACCAGCGCCTCAGATCGAAGAAACGCATTCCCTCGAAACAGGTCTCAATCCGCCGTTCATTACGGAGGAACCTGTCGAAGGCCTCAGTGCCCGCGAGGGAAATCTCTTCAAGGTAGGGGTCGGAAACTATGCCTTCCGCCCCATCGCAGGTCGGCCGGCTCCTGAGCCAGGAAATGGCCTCCTTCGCCGAAAGCCCGTCAATCTTCCCGGTCGGGCCGACCGCCCTGTTGGCAGCCTCGGCGAACGCGAGGACGACATGAGCCCAGCGTATGAAATATTTGCTGCGCGGCATCCTGTTCACAGAACTTTCCGTCCAGTTGAGCCCGCTATAGACAAACTTCTTGATGTGATAATTGGTGAGCGAGTTCCCGGAGCTAGCCTGCGCCGCGTCCTTGCCCCCGTTCGACCAGTTCTCAAAAGTGTATTTCTTCTTCGGGCTGACCGCTCCAGTCTCTATCGTCCGTCCGTTGTAGAAAATTGTGCTGTAGAACCGGGGATCACGGTTCGCGTAGGGATTCTTCGGGTCGTACTCATACGTCGGAGACTGCCCGAGCGGGTAGCCGTCCGCCATTCCGAAGGCATCGACCAGGTCCTGAGTCGCGCCCATGGTCCCTTTGCCCTGAAATCCCGCCGGATAGAACATCTTCTCCATCGCCTCGCTGGAACTGATGTATCTTGAGGCGTAGATGATGGACGGATCATTGGGATCGAACCAGTCAACTGCACGAGAGACACTGAAACCCCCGCTCACGCCACCATCGACATCCTTCTTGAAATCAATCACTTCCTTGGCATATTCCGCAGCCTTCTCCCAGCGCGACAGGTCGTTGCCCGGGTTGAAGCGCGGACTCGCCCATGTCAGGTAGAGAAGGGACTTCAGAGCCGTCATGGTCATTCCGTCGAGCCTGCCGTAGCACCTCGACCCGAGAATCCTGAGGTCGTCGGCATTCGTCACAAGAAAATCCCGATGAGCCTTGGGAAGATAACTGATGGCCTCGTCGCAATCCTTCAGAATCTGCTCCACGCACTCGTCGTATGACGCCCTGCTGATTTCCATGCCCGCAAGTTCCTCAGGAGTCATTTCCTGAAGATTGACCGGCTCCAGAATCAGGGGAACGCCCAGCAGCTTACCGTCAGTACCGCGCCCGCCGAACTTCATCAGCAGGTCATAGTAGAACCATGCCCGGAGCGCGTGCGCCTCGCCCCAGAGCCTGTTCCTGAGCAGCTCGTCATAATGCTCGTTGAGCATATAGCGGATTTTGCGGCCATTGTCGTCCTTCAGAAACAGGTTCACGTTGTAGATGCCCTTGTAGTCCCTATCCCAGTAGGTCTGGAAAGGGTCGCTGGCGGGGCTTGCAATTCCTATGGCCATGCGGCTTATAACATCGGTCCGCGAGGTCATGACGGCATTGTCCGTAAGGCAGTCGAGATAGGCTCCCTCGTTGTTGTCATAGCTCTTCGGCATATATTCATAGCACTGATCGACAAGCCCCTGCATGGTCACGGCGTTCTCAAGAACATAGTCCTCCGAACGGATTGCGCTCGGGTAGGGGTCAAGGAAGCCGCAGGAAGCCGTCAGTGCCAGAGCGGCGGCGCCGGCGATTATTATATGGATTTGTTGTTTCATCTTGTCGCTTTTTTTAGAACGTGATGTTTATTCCTCCCACGACGGTCCTCATCAGAGGATAGTCGGTGAGACCGGAACTGAGCGCCTCCGGATCGACGTCCTTCACTCCGGAAAGGGTAAGAAGGTTGTTCCCGCGCAGATAAATCCTCAGTCCGCGGATTCCCCGCGTGATGTTCAGCCGCTTCACCGGAAGCTCGTAGCCGAACTCCGCCGCCTGAAGCTTGAAGAAACTCCCATCGGTGAGCCACCAGTCCGAAAGCTGGTAGTTGTTGTTCACCTTATTGTAGGTAAGGCGCGGATGAGAGGCATCGCCGGCGTGCTCAAGAGTATATTTTGAATAATTGCCGTCGCCCCATCCGTTCCAGAAATACCCGTTCGTCAGGGCAAGGTCGCAGAAGGCCCGGCCCGTGCCGGAAAGAAAGAGGTCGAAGTCCCTATATTTCAGCCTGACGCTGATTCCATAGACAAGCTTCGGATTGCTGTCCCCTATGGCGCAGATGTCATTGGCGTCAATGCGACCGTCGCCGTTCATGTCCTGGTATTTCAGGTCGCCGGCACGGAGGCTCTCGTCGAAAAGTTGCGGGATCTCCAGCGTCTCCGCGTCCGTAGCGAACTGTCCAAGGCAGCGGTAGCCCCATATCGCGGTGGAAGGATAGCCGACCTTGGAACGGTAGGCCTCGCTGTAGTTCAGCTCGTCAATGCGCAGAATCCTTGAGAACTGCCCGGATGCCCAGCCGTCAATGGAATAAGAAAATGACTTGCCCACGGAGTCCTTCCATCCGAGGGCTATCTCATATCCCTGAAAGCTCGTCTTGTTGTAGTTCATCCAGAACGCCCCTGACGAGACTCCGGCATACAGGGGGATGACGTTGGTCACCTGAGAAGGAGCGCCGTCCGAAAGTGTCCTCCAGTAGTTCAGCGAGGCCGAAAGCCGCCTGTCGAGAAACAGGGCGTCAACTCCCGCCGTCATTTCGTACCTCCTCTCAAGGCGGAGGTTCGGGTTGCCAAGCATCGAGATGTAAGTGCGGTTGACGCTCTCGCTCGACGTGCTTCCGAACCACTGGTTGTTGGGATGCGGGCCGAACTTCTGACCGGAAGCGTTCCAGGCATAGTTCTCCACATCACGGTTGGCGGAAGTCGCGCTGTCGCAGTGCAGCAGACCGCCCTGAACCCTGAATTTCAGGAAATCGACTCCGTTGGCTCCCCGCATCCACTTTTCATTGGACATCACCCAACCTATTCCAGCAGATGGGGAGAAGGCCCACCTATTGTTCCGCAGGGAATAGGTGCCGTGCTCGTTCATGGCAGTCTGCACAATGAAGCGGTCGTCATAGACATAGCCGGCGCTGAAGCCGAAATTCATCTCGCGGCGGTGCTCGGTGATGAACTTCTGTGAACGCTTGGTTATCATGTAGTTCAGTCCGGCGTTAACGGAATGCTTCCCGAACTTGCGGTCATAAGAGAATTTCTGCACGAGGTAAAGCCTATTGGAGAAATAGTCCAAGAGCCTTGTCTTGTCCGGCATTTCCTTGACACTGTGGCTGCCGCTCTTGACCGGCCTCATAATTTTCTCCCCGTCCTCGACGTCGGGAGTCAGAATGTAGGCCGCGTAGTCCTCGGCCGTTCCTATACGGACGAGATTGGTCGCGTCGTAGGCCCCGTAAGTCACCGACTTGAGACCCTTTGTGATGAACGACAGGTCAATGTTGAGCCCCACGTTCATGAGTCCCTTCCTGACGGTCTCCGTGTAGGAGCCGTTCTCAAGGATGTTCGCCACTGGGTTCTGCCTATAAATGGAAGATACGGCATACCACGGGAACTCAAGCTCCGGGGAATTGTCCGCATAAATCGGGAAGGCTATCGCCGGGATGCTGTTTATGTCGCCGAGCACATCCGGGAGCTCCGTAACTCCGAGAGTAGTGTTGGAAGACTCGTCCTCGCTGGAATAGTTGGAATTATATCCATAGTTCGGAGAGCGTCTGATTCCCATCGTGGAGATTATGCCGAATTTCGCGGTGATATACTTGTGAACCTTCACATCGAGGTTCGCGCTGATGTTCACGCGGTTATAGTCCGCCGTCGGGCCAATCTTATAGATGTCGTCTTCACCGGCGTAGCCGAGGCTGGCATAGTAGCTGACATAGTCGTTCCCACCTCCGGAGTATATTCCGGCCTTACGGTAGGACATGACATTCTTCAGCATCATGTTCCTGAAGTCCACGTTAGGGTGGAACAGGTCGAGAGGATTCTTCTTCCCATATTCCTCAATGTCGTACTGAGTGTAGAGAGGGTCCATGCCGCTGTTGGTACGAGCCGTGTTGTTGAGGCGGGCATAGTCCTCGCCGCCGACAAATTCCGGCATCCGGTCAACGATGTTCACGCCGCCCTCCCCATAAACGCTGAGATAACGGCTGTTGGGCTTTCCCCTCTTCGTCCTGATATAGACGATGCCGTCGGCCCCCGAAGCGCCGTAGAGCGTCTTTTCCATCACATCGCGCACGATTGTGATTGACTCAATCTGCTGCGGGTCAAGCGGGGTCTCACTTATGGACACGGGCACGTCATCGACCATATATATCATCCTGCGTCCCCTCACGGTCGGGGTAACTCTCCACGAAGCCCCGTATCTTCCCGCATTCTCAAGCGGGGTGACGCCCGGACTTCCGGAGTTCTCCGTCACCTCCACTCCCGGTGCGATTGCCGTCAGGGCGTTCCTGATGTCGGTGGAAGACCATTTCTGAAGATCCTCGCCCTTGATGACGACGGTGTTTCCGAGGGAATGCCGCCGCGCAAGTTCCATGTACGGAAGAGGAATGACATCCTCATAAAGTTCCTTTCCAAGCAGTGTCACGGTGTCGGAATCCGCAAGGGCCTCAACGAGAGCCTCGACCGAAGAATATCCCTCGCAGGACACGGTCACACGGTCCCTCGCATCGGCGGTGAACCTGACACGTCCATCGGCATCAGCGCTCTCGCGCAAGGTACCCTCGCCCACGGAAACCTCCGCGAACGGCACCGCGTTGCCATCTTCATCAACTATCCGCACCGACACATTGACATTCTTGCCGGAACCCTTCCCCGACTGCGCAAGAGCCTGAAGACCTCCGCTGAGGAAGATGGCCGCGACACCGAGAAGAAACACGGCAAGGCGGACAGCCGCGACTTTTATCTTATGCTGTTTCATCGTATCAAACATTGTGTTACCACGCCATCTTTGGCGTATAATTCTTCATCTTGACCAAATCGCTGTTACGGAACTGAATGTAGTACATCCCGTCATTCTTCCAGGAAATCTGCCTGTTTGCCGCAAGCTCGAAACGGTCATACCGGAATCCGGTAGGATATTTGGCCGCGTCATAGCCCAGATTCAATTTCGTCGCCCTCATTCCATAGAGCGTGCTCCGGCCTATTTCCGGAGCGTCCTTCCACCTGCGAATGTCACAGTAGTAGTGATACCCCTCGAAACAGAGCTCAATGGTCCGTTCGTTCTTTATCCTTTCGCGGTATGTCTCCGCGCTCGCAAGATACTCCGTCCGGACATCCGGCATCTCCGCCCTCTTCCGTATGACATTCAGGGCCCCGACCGAAGTGAGGCTCGCTCCCGGTGCTTTTCCATCTGGGCCGCCGTACGCCTCGAACGCCGCCTCCGCATAATTCAGGTAAAGCTCGCCAAGACGGATTATCGGGTCTGTGAGCGTTATGGTCTGAGTCATCTGATACGGGCCGCCGATTCGCTTGCACTCATAGTAGTAGGTTTCCGTGACTCCGTCGGAAGAGCCGGTCTTCTTCTGCAGGAGCGAACCAGAAGGCAGGCTTCCGTCCTCATTGACATAGAGGGAAGCCTTTCCGTATCCTCCCGCGCTGATGTCCTTCTGGTTATAGACCACGGTGATGTCGAACCTCGGGTCCCGGTTCATGAACGGGTTCTGCTCGGCGTATGAGCCGGCTGCCTCCGCGACACGGCGGCGCTCCTCGGTGTTGAGGGCATAGCCATCGCGGGTCTCGAACTTGTCCACGAAATTCTGCGTCGGGCACTGGGCCGAGCTGTAGGCATCCTTCGAAAAGACATAGCCTACAAAGGCCTGAAGCTTGTTGTTCCTGAACTGCATCGTTCCGGCGGAATAGCCCCAAAGCTGCTCGTCGGAGTAGGTCGTTCCGTTGAAGTTCCTTGAATATTCGTCCAGAGACAGCAGCCGAAAGCCGTTGTCCAAGGCAGCGGTGATCGCCTCCATGTTGGCTACGGCGGCCTCTTCCCATATAGTCCTGTCATTGTCCGGATTGTTCAGCGGGCTCGCGGCATACAGAAGGGCGCGTCCCCTCATCGCCAGCGCGGCCACGCCGTTCGGCTTGTCCTGATCGGGCGCGGCGAGGTGTCCGGCTCCGGAAACGGGGTCGCGGCGCATCAGGCCGGCCTTCTCGAAGTGTCCCGCTGCCGTCTGAAAGTCATCGGCTACCCTGTAGAGGAATTCCTTCTCGCCGAGAGCCGGCAGATCCCATTCGTCATCCGCCCCGAGAACCTTGTCAACATAAGGAACGGCTCCGTAAAGCCGGAATATCTCGAAATTGACATAGGCGCGCACGAAATAGGCCTGTCCGAGCAGGTCTTCCTTCTGCTGCTCCGTAGCGTCCTGAAGCATATCTATCTTCTCGATGGTCATGTTGCAGATGCGGATTATCTTCCACGCGTATGTGACCTTCGCCGCTTCCTTGCCGGCAACGCCCTTGTTGTAGCCGACAACCCCGATAGCGTTCTGTCCGCCGCCCATCTTTATCGTCTGGGACTGAGTCAGACGCGCCATGTCGCACATGTCGGTAATTCCTTCGAAAGTGAACTTCTGGTTATTGAACGCGAACGTGAGCGGGTGGAAGGCGGTCAACTTGGAATCCGTGCCGGAGTAGGCCGCGTAAAAGAAGCTCTTGAAGTTCTGGTATTTGGAGAAGACCTTCTCCTCGGAGAGTCCCGAATCCGGAGACCTGTCGAGATATGCGTTCAGACAGGAAGTCACCGCCGAGGCCATGGAGACCAGAGCCGCGGACACGAGCAATTTTCCTAAAATCTTTCTCATCATTTTCTAAGTTTAAAAAGTGAGCTGAAGCCCTATCCTGACAGTCCTCATGTAAGGATAACTTCCCCACACGAGGTTCTTGCTCTCCGGGTCGCCCTCAAGCAGGTCGGTGAATGTGAGGAGGTTGTTTCCGGTGACATACGCCCTGATGGCCTGCATTCCTGTCCTCCTTGTGAAGTTCCGCCCGTTCCATGTGTAACTCAGGGTGACTTCCTTCAGCCTGACATAGTCCGACCTGCGCCATGACTTGCCCTCAATCTTCGCCCCGTATCCGCCTCCGTCTATGGTCTCGGCGTAGCCTGTCCACTGGAGGTTCGGAATCTGTGACGCCGTGTAGTGGAGCGCGGCGTGGTTTCCGGACGGATTCGCCGGCGACCAGTAGTCAAGCGAAGACTTGTGGATGCTGTAGTTGCCCTTAAAGAACTCATACTCATAAATCTGATTGTAGTTCACCCATTTGCCGGCATAGCCGTGCAGGAGCATCCTAAATTCAAGCCCCTTCCATGAGAACCCGGTGTTGAAGGCGAACGAGACCGGCGGGTAGACAGAGCCCCGGATACGCCCCTTGTCATCGGAGTCGATGACACCGTCGGCGGTGTAGTCGATGAACTTGTAGTCACCGATGATGACCTTGTCCATGGTGACGGGAAGGAAACTGCTGTGGATGTCATCCACGGAAGTCAGGAAACCGCTGTCCGCGAGATATAATCCGCCGGTCGGGGTTCCGATCGGCGCACCCGCGGCACGCTGGTGCTCAAGGGAGAACGGGGCGTCATCCGCATAGACGACACGGTTGTCGCTGTAGGAGAAATTGCCCCCGACGCTGAAGGTCCAGTCTCTTCCGAACCTGTGGCTGTAATTTGCCTCAACCTCAATGCCGTGCTTCTTGATTGCGCCCTTGTTGAGCTCCTTGGAAGATGTCCCGAGCCAGATAGGGGTGTTGTTGTCGACCGAAATCAGCATCTTGTCCCTGTATTCGTCGAACAGGTCGATGTTCAGGGTGAGGTCGTTGCCAAAGAAGCCCATCTCTATGCCGAGATCCTTCTTGAACGCCTGCTCCCACTGCGCGGAGAGGTTGGCGGACTTGTCCTCCACGATGTGCCCGCTGCTGTCTTTAGAGTACTCGCTGATGTAGAGCCACCTGTTGTTTGCATAGTCATTTCCGACCAGTCCCATGGAGAAGCGGAACTTGAGCTTACTCAGCCACGGCTTCAGCGGTTCCATGAATTTTTCCTGCGACATCACCCAGCCGACCGCCCCCGACGGGAAGAATCCGAAACGATTGCTCGGGGCGAACCGCTCGGAGCCGGTGTAGCCCATGTTGAACTCGACAAGGTACTTGTGCGCATAATCGTAGGTGGCACGCGCCACAAGAGCCTCGTTGTAGTAGGGGAACGAGGTGCCCTTGGCCTGTTCCTGCCTGTTGAAGAGGAAAAGCCCGGTGACGCCGTGGTTCCCGAAGGTGCGGTCGTAGTTGACCGAAAAGTCATAGTAGAGGTCCATATAGTAGCCGCCCTGAAGCTCGTTTCCGGCGTTGGTGTACATCGGCGGCTCGGTGTAGGCATAGCCGTCATCCCCAGTCCGCCTCCATGGATTCTCGGACGTGCCTATCTTGCTGAAGTCCAGCACATAGCTCGGCCTGTTGTACTCGGTCTTGAGCGTAGTGTACTTGTAGTAGGAGCTCAGAGAGACCTTTGCCTGGACGGACAGTCCCCGGGTTATGAAGTCGAGCTTCTGGTTCACGATGATGTCCGAGAAGAGTTTCGTGTCGGTCAGCTGGATGAAGCTGCCCTTCATCATCTGGTAGTAAGGGTTGTAGGTGCTCTGGTCGGCCTCGCTCAGCAGACGGTCCTCGGAAGCGTCCGGGTAGTCCGTGTCGGGCACCTCCTTAAGCACCCAAGAAGGGTAGTACATAGGGTATTTCGCGGTGCTCGCGCCGAAGACGGCCAGCCACATCTCGTCGTCCCCTCCCTGAGGTTGGGGCTTGTTCTTGATGCCGACGTTGCCTCCGAGCTTGAAGGATACCTTGGTGCTCCGCGTGACGTTGAAATCAACGTTGGTCCTGAAGTTGAACCTGTTGTACTTGTAGCCGCTGTCCACCTTGTCGTCCCTGAAGCTACGGAAAATCGAGCCTTCGTTCGTGTAGCCGACAGAAGCGAAATACTTGACGAACCTGGTTCCGCCGCTTATGTTGAAGTTGGCGTTGGTCGTGGAGGCGAACGGCCTGGTCATTTCCTTGAGCCAGTCGACATCAGGATAGCGGAGCGCGTTCAGGGCGGAGGACGGATTCCTGTACTCTTCAAGGACCTCCTGTGAAGAAAGCGCCTCGAACTGCTGTTCGTTCATCCGCGCCACGTTGAGCAGGGACATCGTGGTGTAGGAGTCTATATGCTCCGGAGTGTTTATCGGAGAGGCGAAGCCCTGCGAGACGGTTATGTCCATCTTCGGCCGTCCCTCCTTTCCGCTCTTCGTGGTGACGATTATGACTCCGTTCGCGCCCTTCGCTCCGAACACGGCCGTGGCGGAGGCGTCCTTCAGGACGGAGATGTTCTCCACCTCGTTCGGGTCTATGGAGGCGAAGTCGCGCTCGATTCCGTCAACGAGGACAAGCGGGCTGGAATTGTTGAAGCTTGACACTCCGCGGATTACGATTTCGGCGTCGTCCTGCCCAGGCTGCCCGGAGGACTGGAGCGTCGTGACTCCCGACAGCTTGCCGGCCATGGCATTGGTGATGTTCGAGAGCCCCGAATTGACGAGAGTCTCTCCCCCGACCTGCGAGATGGCCCCGACGACGCTTTCCTTCTTCTGGACACCGTATCCCACCACGACCACGTCATCCAGAAGGATTGAGTCCTCGTGCAGGACAATGGAGTAGTTGCTCAGGGAAGCGGAAAGAGGCACATAAAGAGTCTCGAATCCGATGCATGAAATGACGAGGCGGCCCTTTTCCGGAACTTCAAGACTGAACTTTCCGTCTATGTCCGTCACGGTCCCGGAGTTCTTCGCGCCCTCAAGAACCACCCCTGCCCCGATTACCGGAGTCCCGGAACCATCGACGACAGTGCCGGTGACGTTCCTCGTGGCACCGTCCCTTTCATCGGCTGCCGCAACGGAACTCAGGACCAGCGGCAACAGGAGCGCCGCAAGTCCCGAAAGAATCCTGATGAGTGTTCGCTGCATCATTTGTAAAGTGTGAAGTTATCGAAGTACATCTCACATACCCTGTTCTCGTCCTTCATGCTGGCAGGACTGTAGCTTTCGCCCTTCAGAGTCATGAACGGACGGAACGTACGATTGCCTTTCTGGTTGCCGTCAGGCTTAGGGAAATTTATTTCATATTCCAATGTCTGCCATTCCCCATTCAATGAAATGTCAGCCGAATTATCCGGCAACTGCTTTGTGCTTCCGACATCTATTCGAGGCACCAGCTGCACCGTGCCTTTCCACAAATACTGAACTCTTATGCCCTTGTATTCAGACGGGTCGATGCCCTGAGCAACGATCGCTTCCCTCAGAATGGTGAAGTATCCGGACGCATTCGTAGATTTCGGATCAACTTCAGCCTTCAGAACCTTTCCCATGCCACTCGGATTGTCGACCACGGACAGGGTGGAGCCGCCTTTTTGGAAAGCGCTGAATGAACCATCCTCAAAGTCAGCGAACACCGCCGAATGGCTAATCTTGAACTCCATCTCGGCCTTCGCACCCGCAGGAATGCCGGTGCCGTCAGCCGGTATTGTCTTCGAGCCGACCAGCTCTTCCTTTCCGCCAATCGTAGCATAGACGCTGACGGTCCTGCCGGCATGGCCCGGAGTTATCATCATGTAGAAAGTCGAAGCCTTCGAAGAGAGGAGAGCCGAAGAAGTGACTGTGAGGCTGATTTCAGGGCTGCCTGCAGTGAGCGCAAGTTCTCCGGTCGCCAGATTCACGCTTCCTTCTGTCACGGAGAGTTTCTCCCCCTCGCCGTCAAGGCTGACGCGCAGAGCCGAAACCTCAAGATTCGCCTCCTCGGTGGTCAGATTTATGGCGAGAACCGAAAGCGCGTGTTTGAAACTCAGGTCCACCTTGTCGGTTCCGTTGTTTTTCGCCGTTGTCGAAGCATAGAGGAAATCGGTCTCGGAAAGGTGGTCGAGGTTGCCGGCAGCGGCCTGGGTCTGCGCAGCAGGCAGCGTGAATTTCACCGCAAGAGGGTCGGTACCGGCCTCAGAGCTATAAGGATAGTAGGCATAGGTCAGATAGTCCGTACCCTTATCGGCAAGATAGTTCTCCGGAGCGTCGAAAGAAGTGGACGAACCGGACTCCTTCGCAAGAATCTTCCCGTTCTCCAGCCTGTCCGCCGCGCCCGTGCCGGCCTCGGCCGCCGAGCTGCCCTTATACCAGAAAATCCCGACGGCATCGTCCTTTTTCCAGGCCGTCTCGACGGCGCCGCCGTCCGTATGTGTTGTCTTTGTCGCGACAACATCTGCGACAATCTCGACACCATGCGTTTCTTCCTGATGATTCTCATCCACCACATCAGCAGTCTTCCCGCAGCCGACAACAGCCGTGACCGCAAGGACACCAAACATAATCTTTTTCATAACAGTCAAAGTATTATCAATTATAATATTCATAAAAAAAACACGGGAAAACACGCTCCCACTAATTTTTCCACTCGCTCCATGTCTCCATTTTGCTGATTCCGTTGCCGTTGCCGCTCTGGGCAAACCCCGTCTCAGCGGCGAAGGACTGCATGGAAACAGACGGCGCCTGATAGCCTGTGCATAGGAGGGACTGCCCCCCCCGACTCGATTTTTTCATAATCATGATGGTTAATAGTTAAATATTTGTAATTATTTGAACGACACCTTGTCGTAGTTCTTCTTCTCCTTCCACACAGGATCTTCTATAGACGTCACTTTCTTCCCGAGGTAATCGAAATTCTCGAACGATATTCCCGAAACATTGTGCTCCTTGTCGTAGCCTCTGATGACGCATCCGCCCTTGCCGGAACGCACGTTCATTACGTGGATGTTGCGGTATGAAACGTTGCGTATCCTGCCCGGAGAGTATTTGAGCGGCGTGGTGCCGTCATCCTCAAAGCCGATGTTGTAGTTATGGGACAGGCAGGCGAGCCAAATGGCGAATTCCTGGGCATCCTCGATGTAGGCGTTCTCGTATGTGACATCGGAGACAGTCCCTGCAGCCCCGTTGTGGATGCTGAGCGCAGCGCGCCTCATGTCCGTGCCCGACGTGCCGGAATGAATCGCATAGATGTCCTTGTAATGCACGTTCTTGATGTCAATCTGGCATTCGTAGCCAATCTCGAAGGTGTTTCCGGCCCCAACGTTCCAGCCTATGCAGTCCTCGAACCAGACTCCATCCACAGCGCCCTTGAGCTTGAACTTCTGCGACTTGATGCAGTAGGCGTCATCGTGCCCACGCAGGAAGCATTTAGACACGCGGACGTTCTTCCCGCCGATTATGTCCATCGAATCGTTGTTCACGGTTCTCTCCGACTTGGAATCCGGGTCGCTCAGTCCCAATGCCTTGTAATTGGTGATGACTGAATTGTGGCAGTTCGCGAAGAGAGAACTCCAGCCGGCTCCGGCAAAGACGCTGGTAATATCGTCAAGACGCGCGTCTTCACATCCATAGAGAGCGACGCCGAATGTCTGATAGAACTCGTCGTAACTGCCCTTGTTCCTCACCGAACTGAGAAGACCGCCGCCGTGAATCCTCACTCCCGGGACATTCACGCCGAGGATGTTGCCCTTCACGTAAGTCCCTGGCTCAAGGTACACTTCCCGGCAGTCAGCCGAGAGCCTTATGTCGCCCGCGTCATAAATCTTCCCCGCCTCGAAATACCTGACCGAAGGGTCGTTCTTCGACGGCTTTTCCGCGTCAATAGGGTTCACGAATATGAAGAGAGGATTCTCTATGTCTCCGTTAATCTCCACCGACACCCTGTCATACTGCTTCAGCTCAAGCGTTAGTTTCCCTCCGGCGATGCTGAAGTCATATTTCTTCCCCAAAGGCCTCACGTCGGCTTTTTTGATTACTCCATTCTTGAGCCGGACCTCGAACTTGACGGACACGCCATCCGCCGCCCCGACCCAGGCAATGTGCGGCTCGTCGGTGGGAAAGACCTTGATTTCCTGTCCGTCGGCCTTGACCGAATAGATTTCGGAGTCGGCGACACGCGGAGAGAAGCCGTAGTATTCAATGCCGTCGGCGGAGCCTCCTCCCTGTCCTGCAGGGTTGTCCGGCTTCGCGCAGGCATCCAGCATCGGAAGCAGAAAATAAAGCGCGGACAGTGCGATGTGGTTAAACATTTTCATTTGATATTGCATTTGATGGTTATACGATGGCAGTCCGTTTCTTACAGGCAATGGAGGACACGACAAGAAGGCGGTAAAGTCTGTCCTTTACCACCGTGTGATTCTGCCGGACGGAATGCCGCCGGAGAAACGATATGTAAGAAATGATGTGCTAGTTCATAAGAAGCATCGATGTGCGCGTTGTAATACGCTGGCTTATAGGAGTATCCCCCCCCCGAGAAATATTGCGGGAGAGAACCGGATAAAGCCATCCTGAATAGTCAAGGCAGATATGACCGTAAAAACGCTCCATTTTATGAACAATCAATTTATCAGAAATTCCGTGCACGCACACGGAATTTCTGCAAAGGTAATGCTTTTTGAACAAAAACAAAAAATTTGTTCGCTATGCGGCGAAAAAAGTCATAAGTCTCCCTTTTCCAGAAACTCTCTCAGATGGATAATCCTTATACCGCTGACATTTCCTCCGCTTTTCCAATCATCGAGGCTCACGACATATTTGGGATAATTGTTCTTGATTGCCATAAGGTTGCCGAACTCGCGATTTCTTGTCGATTCGTCCGCCATCAGGTAGCAGGACTGGACATATATCATCCCGTCATCCTTTCTTGCGACAAAATCAACCTCCCTACCCGAAGAATTCTGGCCGGTGAAGACTTCATATTTATTCTGTATCAAATGAAGGAATATCGCGTTTTCCATCAGTTTGTGAATGTCGTTCTGCAGACTGAATCCCAGATGGCAGTTCCGAAGGCCAAGATCTTCAAAGAAATATTTGTCTCCTATCTCAAACTTCTGCAGTCCATTCACATCAATTCTACGCACTTTGTGCAGGAGAAACGCATTCTGAAGTGCCTTAAGATAATTGATGACCTGCAGCGGAGACATGTTGACTCTCTGCGACTTGAGATAACGGCTTATGTTATTGGCGGAAAATAGATTACCCACATTGTCTGCCGCATAAACCGCAAGAGTCTCAAGAAAATCAACATTGCGTATCCCCTCACGCTTGACGACATCCTTTAGAATAATGGTTGAATATACATTCTTCAGATACTCAAAAGCAATATCACGCTGAAGCGGCAAGTTGCACAAATATGGAAGACCCCCGAATGTCAAATAATTACGCAAACTTTCTGTCGTGTCTGGAATTTTATGGAAAGTGAGGAACTCGGTATATGAGAGACTGTGTATGTGGAATTCGACATATCTTCCCGACAAATACGTCGAAAGTTCGCCGGAAAGCATCGTTGCATTGCTGCCGGTTATAAATATGTCGCACACGCCCTGTGCCTGAAGACTGCGCAAAGCGTGCTCGAAGCCGTCTATATCCTGAACTTCATCTATAAACAAAAAATTCTCTACGCCTGGCTTTATGTGAGCGGAAACATACTCGGACAAATCCGTATTAGTCCGGATGGTCATAAACTCATCGAACTCCTTGTTGATGTATATGGAGTTGCTTTCCGGACGGGTCTTGCCGATATAATCCCCAAGCTGCCTTAAGATGCAGCTCTTCCCCACCCTTCGCTGTCCGGTCAACACTTTTATTATGTTTTTCCCTATGAACGGGATAATGGCATCTGTATATGCCGGACGAGAAATAATAGCCTCCATTTTTGTTAATCGTAATTAAAATTTGTGGCAAATATAGCTATTTTGTTAATTACAACAAACAAAAACATCATTTCCGTGACTATGCGGCAAATCACCTGACAAAATAGACGTCGAAGTTCTCCACTGTCGCGTGACCCTTTTCGACGACAATCCTCAACTCGGAGGCATCGGTCGGCGGGAAGGTCAGTTCATTCATTCCGGAGAGGCAGTGCTTCGTGGCGGAAACCGTGAGGAACTGGCCGCCTCCGTTTGTCGCCTGGACAAGGAGTTCCGCATCCGAACCGCCGCTGAGTATCAGACGCACGCCGCGCACGCTGCCCTTTGCCGGGATTGTCATAAACTCCCCCTTGCCGAGAGTGACGGAGCCGGAGAAATGCACATCATCGGACTGCCGTGTGCGGGCGGGACGCGACGGGGCTGAAGGATCAACCACAGTGAGCCTGCCCTTCAAGCGGATGTCGGTCGAGGATGCTCCGACCATAATCTCGAAATCTCCCGGCTCGACCACACGCTTCATGTTCCTGTCCAGAAGGGACAAATCTTTCGTAGACAGGACGAACTCGACGGACTTCGTCTCGCCCGGTTCAAGCGAAATCCTCTCGAAGCCGCGCAAAACCTTCTCGTAGGCCGTCAGCGAGGTGATGCAGTCCTCCACATAGAGCTGGACGACCTCGTCGCCGCGCACCTTGCCGGTGTTGGTGACATTGAAAGAGACGCGGACTGAGTCGGTCGGGGCAATCTCCGGAGAGGAAAGACGAAAGTCGGAATATGCGAAAGTCGTGTATGAAAGACCATGTCCGAAGTCGTAAAGCCCACCGTTGACACGGCTTGCCCATCCGTTCGGACCTAGTTCCTTGCGCCCATCGACCTGAGAGGCACGCTTGTACGGGAAGTTGAAAGGAATCTGCCCTACGGTGCGCGGGAATGTCACGGTCAACTTGCCTCCCGGATTGTACTCCCCGAGCAGGGCCATAGCCACGGCAGTGCCGCCGTGAGCACCCGGATACCAGGCCTCAAGAATCGCGTCCGCCACCTTGCCCGCATAGTTCACGGAAAGCGGCCGCCCGTTTATGAGCACGACTATCACAGGTTTGCCGGTCTTCTTCACCTCCTTCAGCAGCAGGTTCTGCCTGCCCGGAAGTTCGAGAGAGGAGCGGCTCTTGTTCTCGCCGCAGGTTCTCGGTCCGCCGCCCAGAACCAGCACCGCGACGTCGGACGACTCGGCTGCCTTCACGGCCTCGGCAATCCCCGCAAGTTCTTCCTCATCCGGGTCGGTCGGAAGCACCTCGGACTCCGGCCAGGTCTTGTCGACAAGCTCGCAGCCCTTGGCATAGACCACCTCCGCTTTTCCCGCCAGAGCCGTGCGCAGCCCTTTCAGGACGGAGACATTCTCTGTTCCGAGAGGTCCGTAGTGAAGGCTGGCATAGCCCGTGTAATCTGCATTGGGGCCTATCACCGCCACACGGCGTAGAGCCGCAGCGTTCAGCGGAAGCGCCTTCCCGTCAGTTCCGAACGGAGAGTCCGAGGCGGCGTTCTTCAGCAGCACGAGAGACTCAAGCGAGGCACGCAGCGCGACCTTGTTGTTCTCCACGCCGTCAACCTCCTCGTCCGCGGCCGCATAGTCGGTCTGATAGGGACTGTCGAACAGTCCCACGAGGAATTTCACACGCAGGATGTCCCGCACCCGCTCGTCAATCACCGACATCGGCACAGCCCCCTCCTCAACGAGTTCGCGAAGAGGAAGCACATAGCTGTCCGGAGAGCGGAAGGTGCAGCGCACGTTCAGGCCCGCCATCACGCTCTGGCGCACCGCCTCCTTCATGTCGGCGGCAACATTATGCTTGGTGTAGAGATATTCAACGGCGTCGCTGTCGCTCACAAGATAGCCCCGGAAACCGAACTCGTCGCGCAGACGCTCACTGAGCCAGTAATGACTCCCCTCGACCGGCTCGCCGTCGTAGTCGTTGTATGAGACCATCGCCCCGAGCAGGCCGGCACGGGAAATCACCTCGCGCCAAGGCTGAACATGAACGCTCTCAAGCTCATGAGGAGCCATCTGAGGGTCCACCCGGGCCATGCCCTCGCGCGCGCCCTTGTTGTTGGAATAGGCCACAAAGTGCTTGGCAGTGGCGGCGACCTGAAAGTCCTCCTGCAGCCCGAGGGTCATCTGCACGCCGAGCTCTCCCACAAGATAGGGAGACTCGCCATAGACCTCCTCATAGCGGCCCCAGCGCTGGTCACGCCCCACATCAAGAATCGGGGCATAGACGTTGGTGTAGCCCAGAAGTCTGCCCTCGCGCCCGGTGATGCGCCCGACCTCATGAATCAGCTCCCTGTCCCAAGTGTGCCCCAGACCGAGCTGCGTCGGGAAATTGGTCGCCCTATAGGCCTCCACGCCGCGTATTCCCTCGTTTGTGAAATCCACAGGAATGCCGAGGCGCGTGTCCTCGATGAAGAAGCGCTGAACCTCGTTCATGGCAGCGGCATGAACCGATGCCGGCCAAAGGTAAGGGCTGTACATCTCAATCGGCATACCCCATTGGCGGAATCCGTTCAGATGCTCGTCAATCGCGCCAATTCCGTCCTTCCACAGCTTCTCCTTCCACTCCGGGGTCGGAAGCGGGTCGGCAAGAACGCGCCCATAACCATAGAGCGTGACCATCTGACAGGTCTTCTCATCCGTCGTCATCCTTGAGAGCAGGTCCTCCACCCTCGCGTCAATTTCCGCAGACGGGTCTTCATAGATGTCCTTGACCCCGTTCTTGTTGAGGTCAATCCACCCCTTGTGGTACATCTTCCTGTTCTTCGTCCTGAACTTGAACGCCGTCTCCGCAGAGAATGACTCAATCGTCAGAAGAAAAGCGGCGCAGCAGAGCGCGGCCTTAACTGTGGCACTGAATTTCATCTTTTATTCATTTAAAACGTAGGGTGTTAAGTTAACAATTTCATTTTTGGTCATGATTTCAGCAGGCTTGTCTC
>ERZ808252.370-NODE-370-length-45154-cov-7.049380_pt1 | contig 45154 bp, 42 predicted proteins | sample MGYA00521242_ERZ808252 | MGnify/ENA primary metagenome ERZ808252 (study PRJEB31516, sample SAMN03275581) | gut metagenome | biome: mammalia-associated habitat; material: feces | host: Papio cynocephalus | place: Kenya | collected 2012-08-07 ...
CGTCTCTAAAACAGCCACCGCCTGTACATCTCTTCTTCTCTTATACTTATTCACTCTCTCTAATAGCTCGTTTTGCATTCCGTTTCATCAAACGGCGCAAGAAAGGTTTATAAGGGGGATGCGGAAACAAGTCAACAGATTTTTTTCAAAAAAAGTCACTTTTTTCATTTTTCCAGCTTTTCCGCGCCGATTTTCAATATTCTGCCCAGCGTGGACGGGCGGACGGCACCCGTTTTTCTTACTTCGTCATAAACAGCCATCACCGTTTGCGCGAATTTTTCAGAATCCATATGCGCGAAAAGCGGGCGCAACGTCTCCAAACTTTGCACCAAAGCGGCTTCGTCCAACGCCGTTTTGTCCCCGACCGCGCTTTCCGGCACCTTTACATCCAGCACGTTTTCCACGGGCGCGATCATGGTGATGCAGTTTTTCAGCCGTTTTTCCGTAAACAGGCTTTGATATCCCGTTTCATCGGGTTCCAGCCAGCCGGCCAAAGTAACGGACGAATCGTCCTGCGAATCGAACAGTTTGATCGTCGCCAAGGAAACTTCGCGCCCTTTGACAAACGATTTTGTGCGGATCAAAGCCGGTTTGCCGGATTCGACCGGACGGTCGGGACGGATGACGCAGACGTTGCCGTCCTTGATGCCGGCGGGAACCATAGACCGGCCGCGGCACACGACGGCAAAGGCGTTTTCACTGACCATAAAAGACGGTAGAAGGACGGAGCTGTCCGGCGCGGTTTCGTTGAACCACCCTTGCGCGATGCCGCAGTTGGCCAAACCGATCACGGGCAGGACGCCGTAATCGCCGCGTTCCGCGCCCTCCTCGCCCAGCAGCAGCCAGTCCAAGGAAACGTCGCATCCGCGGGCGATGCGGCACAGATGATCGTGTTTCGGAATATCGTATTTATTCCACATCCGGTCGAACGTTCCGGCGGGAATGCCGATTCGTTTCGCCCAGCGGAAAGGTTCCTCCGTTCCGATCAGCAAAGCCAACCGTTGATGAAAAGCCTCGTTTTTTGCCGCGCCGTCCATTGTCATCCGCCCTCCAAGCAAAGCCCGCGCTTTCCCGAAAAGCGGCAATATTTCCGAAAATGAACTTTTTATTTGAAAAATTCCGTTTTCGGAGTTATTGTCAGGATATAGCAAAACGCTTTTCGCAGAAGCCGCGACAGCCTCTGGTGAAACGTCTATGTTATACCGCTTTTCTTGATCCGGTTTGACAGGGGGATCTTCTGCAAAAATCTCTGTAGCACGCCGGAAAAGGAAAACAGGCCTTCTAAAAACCCGACTCTCAAACGTTTATGTTTGAGGTCGGGTTTATTTTATAGATTTTTTCCTATTTTAGAACCTGTTTTTCGTCAATGGGTTCTTTTTTCACATCAACGGCGGCGTCTTTCTTTTGTTTTTTGCGGAATTTGCGCCACATTGCGGCCGCCCCGCCCGTTATGGCGCGGAACGCTTTTTTCAACACGCCGCCCGACGTTTTTCCGGCCAGCTTGAACAGTTTGACCAGCAGGTATTCCAAAATGACGGGCGCGAACATGATCAATATGTATTTGACCAGCGACCACAGCGCGTAATGGAAGGAAAACGACAGGAACACGCCGAAACCGACGCCGATGTAATAGCGGACTTTCTTGTCGAAAAACAGGAACGGAATCATATTGAACACGAACAGGAACAGGAACGTCAGAAACAGCAGAATCGCCGTTTCCTGCCCGATGAACGAAAAAACGGCCGACACGACGTTTTTCGCGCTGACGAAAGTGTCCCTGATTTCGATCATATCCTGATTGAACCGGTCAACGGAATCCGTGAATCCCTGATATTTTTCCTGCACGGAATCGACGGCTTGGGAAAAAAAGTTTCTGACGGATTCAAACATGGCGGCCTCCTTTACCGGACGGTTTGACTCAACCCTTGGGATTTGATCATTTCAGAGTATTCTTTGGCGAACGAATGGAAGCTTTCCGCCGATTCGACCTCTTTGGCGACCTGATGATAATCCAGCAGCCCCTGCTGCGGCGTTTTTGTGATGAAATCGAACGCCTGCGCCAAATCCGTTTTTTCCATGTACGGCATAAAGTTGTCCCGCAGCCGCATGACGATTTTCGGCCGCCCCGCCAACCGCAGCGCCGCCGCCCAATCCAGCACGCGCTGAGCTTCCCGACGGGTCAGGGGAACGTTCGGCCGCGGTTTCGCGATCAACAGTTTCAGCGCGTCGGCGGCCTTGTCCCAAATCTGCGCCTGCCAGTATATTTCCGCGCGCAGCATTTTGGCTTCTTCCGACTCGTCGTCCTCCAACAGCTTCGCGGCGTTTTCCGGCTGCTTCAAATCGGCCAGAGCCTTGGCCTTGATATGGCGGCGCTGTCTTTGCACCTTTTCGGAAAAAGCATTGTTTTCCGCGACCTTTAAAGCGTCCAGAGCCTTTTGCGGTTCTTTGTTCAGCAGCCGCACCAACGCCAGCCGCGTCGAAATCAACCCGCGCTCCCTGTTGCCGACGGGCTGGCGCAGCTGTTCGTCCAGCAAATCGGCCGCGCGATCCAACAGGTCGATCGAAACCAGCCGGTCGGCCAGCCGCCGGACGATTTGCGCGCCCTTTTCCCCTTTCGGCGTCAATTCCTTGAATTCGTCGTAAAGGGCGATCGCCTTGACCGGCGGCAACAGGGTTTCATCTTCGTTTAAATAAAGCTTTTGGAAAATATCCTCCATCAGCTTGTGGATTTTCTTGCTTTCCGGCATACCGTCGAAACGCATCTGCATATTTTTCAAAATGTGCAGCACCTGCGAAAAATTCTTTTGATCCTGATAGGCGGCGACCAGCATCGTCATCAGGTTGTATTCAAATTCCCCGCCGCGCCAAGCGTAGGACAGGCGTTCCAGCTCTTCGATCCGTTCCTGCGGCGTAATGGCGTGGGCGCGGGTGTCCATACGCACGCTTTCCAATCCGCCCATCGCGCGGAAATAGAAATCCTTTCCCGCCGCCAACCGCTTCATTTCCGCGCGCGCCATCGTGTACATACCGGTCGATTCCTGCCACAACGCGTGGTAAAAGGCGATTTCGTCGTTTTCGGCGTCCGTGTTTTGGGAATTGAAAGCCGCTTCCATAAAGTTCTGAATGGAAAATTCGTCCCCCGCGGCGACGGCGGCGTGCAATCCGGCCAAAGCCAGCCGCGTTTTAACCGGATAGGGGTACGCCCGCAAAATGCCCATGTTGTCTTTCATCGCCTGCAAATAGGCTTCCGGCGTGCGCGAAGAGGCCGCCAGAGTCGCGGCGCGCCAGTAATCCGACGCCGAATCGTTTTTCAACAAGGGCGAAGACAGATCTTTGATCGCCTCGTCATAGCGCATCATCATGAAATTCGCGGCGCCGCGCAGGGCGACAACGCCCGCCGAACCGGCCAAAGCTCCGTCGCCGCCGGCAATCACGCGCAAAACGCTCAGCGTTTCCGGATACATTCCGTTCGCGAAATAATAACGCGCTAAAATCAAACGGTTCAAATCCTTGTCCGTCGGTTTGGCGTCCACGACCGCGTTTTGCCTTTGCTTCAACGTCGCGATGTAACGGTCGGGATCGTCGCCCCCCCACGCGGCCACGTCCAAAATCTGCGCCGCCGGATCGGTGCTGATTTTCGATTTCGTCAGAAAGGCGAGAATGTCCTCCGACGAAAAGCGCATCCCGACCTTTTTCGGCCCGCGAATCTCGACGCCGGAGGTCGAGGAATAGACGCTCAAATCCTCGGTGTTCGGAACGACGACCAGCCCCTGCGCCGTTTGCAAAAAGTCGGCGTCAACGAAACTGCGCGGATTCGGAACGCCTTTGCCTTGGGCGAAAACGGGCACGATATACATCAAATCGCCGACTTCCGGATCCAGCAGGGGGATGACCTGCGCCGATTCGTCCAGCGGCACGAAAATGCGCGCGCCGAACGGCGTTTTGCGCTGCAAAATCAGGTTGGCCGCCTGTTTCGGGCGCACGGGCTGGTACATCAGATCGACAACCCACAGCAACCCTTCGCGGCGCAGACTGGGGTTGTACCCCTTTTGCGTCACCAACCGGAATATCGTCGCCTGCGAATGGGGAATCTGCACCATTTCAAGGATGATGTCCTTGTACAGTTCGCGTTCCAAGCTGAAATCGAATTCGGCTTTGCGGTCGAAAACAATCCAGACGTAGCCGTCCCTGCGGAACGCCGCCACCGCGGTCATGCGGTTCCACGGAAAACTGAGCGACGCCGCGCGATATCCGGACACGTCGGCGGATTTCACCGCCCGATGTTCGATTTTTTCCTCGAACGACTGCGGCGCGGACAGGGTCAGCGAAACGGTTTCCTGCGCTTCGGCATAGGGCGTTTCAACCGCCTTTTCCGGCTCGGCCGGCGTCACGGATTCGGCCGGAACGTCCGGAACGGCGGGAGCGGCGGCGGGTTCAGGCGCGGGCGCGGGAACCGGTTCGGCCTTTGGCGCAACCGTTTTGCTTTCGACGGCGGGTTCGGCCGCCTTTTCCGGTTTCGGAAGATCGCCGTCATACAGGGAAACCCTGACGCCGTTTCCGCTGGCGGCCGCGGCGACCGTTCCGCCGGCGGGCGTTTTGACGGAAAAGACGAGCTTGCCGTCCTCTTGCTTCAAATCCAATCCGCGCCATTTTTCCGGCAGAGCCGTCAAAATCTGTTTCAATCTGCCCGCGGGAACGGCGGCGGGCGTTTCAAACGTCAGGCGGTAAGTCCCCTTGTCCGTCGTTTCCGAATAACCGGCGGGATTTTTCCAAAAAAACCACAGTTGCGTTTCACCCGCGCGCTGGACGACGGCCAAACGGGGCGCGGTCGGACGAAGGGACGGATCGGCCGCGAACGCCTGCGCGGCGAAAATCCACGCGAATAAAAAAGCCGCCGATTTAATCCATCCGCCCATTGACGATCCCTTGGTTTAAAAAGAACCGAACAAAGCCGTCATCGTTTTTTTCAACGTCGCCTGCGTAAACGGTTTGGCGATGAAATCGGCCGCGCCGGCTTTGCGGATGACGGCGGTCAGTTCGTCGTTGCTTTCGGCGCTGACGACGATGAAACGCGTGTCTTTCAAATCCGGATCGGCGCGCATGGTTTTCAAAAAATCCTCGCCCGCCATGGGGCCCGTGCGCCAATCGAAAATAACCAGTCCGCAATGATGTTCTTTTAATTTTTCAAACGCTTCGTCCGTCGTCGCGGCTTCGATCGTGTTATGAAATCCCGATTGATTGACCAGATTGCGGATCACACCGCGCATAGTTTGATAATCGTCAACGATCAACACATAAATATTTTTATCAACAGCCATTTTTATCCTCTGTATGGAAATATGAACAAGGCAGTTTAATTTATATTTACGTTTTGTTAAAGCCCTTAAATCACAAAAAGGCTTTATTTTTTCGCTTCGGTTTCAGGGCCGTCGTATCCGGGCAAAGTCCGTTTGCTGGCCAGTTCGGATGTCAAAGCGTTCGCTTTGGCCGAATCCATCAACGCCAGAATCGGCGCGGATTTGGATTCTTTCATCTGCTCGAACACGCGCACCAACAGCGGCATTTCCATATCGTTGAACAGACGCGCGGCTTCTTTGGGCTTCATCGTCGAATAGATTTTGACCAGATTGTTCAACCGGTCGCGTTCGCGTTCGTCGTAAACGCCGATCAAATCCTTGATTGAGGTTTCCAGCTCTTTGAGCTTGGCGATTTTCATATCGATTTGCGCTTCGGCGGCCTTTAAAACGCCCGCGCGCTGTTCGATGGCGCGTTCGCGGACATCCAGTTCTTCGCGCCGCTGCGCCAATTTTTGCAAAATTTCCAATTCGGATTGGGAATAGCCCGTTCCCGTTTTTTCCGTCACGCGCCCTTTTTCCGCCCGATCCGCGCTGACGGCTTGCGATATTTTGGAGGAAAGCGATCCGCTTTTTGCCTTTCCGGCCGGTTCGGCGGCCTGCGCCTGAACGGCAGTGACGGCGACGGCGGCGGGACGGCCGGACGACGGCGCGACCAGATTGCGCCACACGACGCCCACGCGCACGGACAACATCAAAACGCAGAAAAATATCACCAACGGCAGCAGCCGGAAACGCGCCGGCCGTTTCTTTCTCACCTTGTCCTTGCGGGCATCCGCGGCAATCGCTTGTTTCATAACCGCCCTCCTTACCGCATGGACTGCAAAGCTTTAAGCAATTCGCGTTCCGCCTCCGACCGGTCGGAATCCACGTCGTCCCGAATCATCGGCGCCAAAGGTTTCTTGGCGGCCGTCGGCGTTTTCTGGTCTTCGACATCGCGCAATATATCCTGCGCCGCGGAAACGGCGGAGGATATCAAATCCTCCGGCTTTTCAGCCAGAACGCGTTTTTTGCGCCCGCCGGAAACGGGCGCGGCGGGCTTTTGGTCATAAGCGGCCGGCTTCAAAACGTCGTCGGATACGGCGGAGCGCACCGGCACCGCGCGCATCGAATCGTCCAACCGCCGGACGATCGCGTCGGCGCGTTCGATCATGAACGCCATGTCGTCGCGCAAAGTCTGCGCCTTTTGAATCTGGTCGCGCAGCAAACCGCCCGCGCTGTCCGCCGCCTGTTTCAATCGGGGAATGCCCGATTCGGCGCGCGTCGTCGCGTCGTTGAACGCTTCGATCAAACGTCCCAGATCGGCGCGACTGTTGCGTAAAATCTCCAATCTTTTATTCAAAACGACCGCGAAAACGATCGTCGGCACCAACAGACAAATCACGACAATGTTGATAATAAGTTCGATCGACATGGCTGTTAATCCTTCTGCCGTTTGATTTTGTCTTCGATCTGCACGGCGATGTGGTCGCCTTTGCGCCCCATGCGCCCGTAAAACATCGGAATGTCGCCGCAAACCATTTCAACCTCGGAATCCGGTGAAGCGTTCAACAGCAAACGCGTGCCGACTTTCCATTTCAACACCTGTTTCAACGAAGTCATATGGCGATCCAAAACGGCCAGCAGATCGACCTCGCTGACCCACAACGCTTCGGCCAAATGGTTTTCCCAAATGCTGTCGCGACCGAACTTTTCGCCCATGAACCCCTGCAACAGCAACTCGCGCACCGGTTCCAGCATCGCGTAGGGCAACAACAGCTCGATCCGGCCGCCGCGATCCTCCATGTCAATGCGGAACTTCGCCACGACCGCCGCGTTCGACGGACGGGAGATCATCGCGAATTTCGGATTCGTTTCCAAACGGTCGAACCGGAACGTCACGGGCGACAGCGGGTCGAAAGCGGCCGACAAATCGGACAAAACCAGATGCAGCATCTTTTCGATCAGGTTGCGTTCGATCAACGTGTAAGGCCGGCCGTCCAAACGCATCGCGGCCGTTCCGCGCCGTCCGCCCAATAAAACGTCAACCATTGTGTAAATCAGGGACGAATCTATCGTCATCAAACCGAAATTGTCCCATTCTTCTGCGCGAAAAACGGACATCATGGACGGCTGCGCCACGGAATCCAGATAATCGCCGAAACGCATCGTGTCGATGCCTTCCAGCGTGATTTCGATATTGAACTGGGTGAAATTGCGCAGCGTCGTGGACATCAAACGCACCAGACGGTCGAAAACGATTTCCAGCATCGGCAGACGTTCATAGGAAACCGTCGAAGTGTTCAGCAAAGCCTGAACGCCGGTTTGTTCCGCGTGACCGTCCCCGTTGTTCAACAGGCTGTCGATTTCGTCCTGATTCAGAATCTGGGAAACGTCTTGATCCGCTTCGCCGGATTCCGTCGGGTTGTTTCGACCGTTTTGCGCCATTTGCATCCCCTTATTGAATCAAAATTTCCTTGAACAGCACGTCGTTGACCCTGACCGGCGCCAACACGCGGTTCAAACGGTTGTGGATTTCCTCTTTCAGCCGGTAGGTGCCGACGGAACCCTGCAATTCGTCCAACCGCATTTCGCGCAAATAGAACTGCAGACTATCGACAATGCGCGGCAGCAGCTTTTCGGCCTGTTCCGCATCGGCGGAGGACGCCATTTCCAGCGTCACCTTGATTTTAAAGTAAATCGGTTTCTGCCCCGCGCGGGCGGACAAGTTCACCAGTATTTCAGGCACATCGAAAAACACGCCCGACACCTCGCCCTCTTCGCGCTCGTCGCCGACCTTGTCGCCGTTGTCCGCCGGCGTCACCGCCAGCAACGCGTCCGCCATGCCGGAAAAATACAATCCGACAACCGAACCGATCACCAAAAAAATCGGCAACAGCAACAATAAAATCTTTTTTTTCGGCGCGACGGCGGGCATCGGCCGTTCGTTTTCATTTTCCGTTCCGGCGGCTTTGTCGTCAAATTCCGCAGCCATGCAAAGATCCTTACAGTTTTCAACCTCAATTCAGTCTGTTATACGCCGTTTTAGTTAATAACAGGTTATAAGAAAATAATTATATTCCGACGCCGTTTTCAAGAAAATATTTGAAAAACAAAATTTGGCACGGTTCGTGCATATGTTATCGCAAGACAAACCCGCATCGGGAGGATAACATGGAAAACACGCTTTATATCGCCCTGTCCCGCCAAACCAGCCTGTGGCGTCAGCTGGACATGGTCGCCAACAATCTGGCGAACGTGAACACGGCCGGTTACAAAGGCGTCCAGCCCCATTTCACCGAATTTGTTTCCAAAAGCAAAACGGATGAAAAGCTGTTGGACGACCGCCTGTCGTTCGTTCACGACTTCGGCATCGTCCGCGATTTCACCGAAGGCGCGTTTTCCGCGACGGACAATCCTTTCGATCTGGCGATTCACGGGGATTCTTATTTTGTCGTCGATACGCCCGAAGGCGTGCGCTACACCCGCAACGGCCAGTTCAAAATCAACGACGACGGTATGCTGGTCACGAACGAAAACAATCCCGTTTTAGACGACCGCGACAACCCGATTTTCATCGCGCCGGAGGAAACGGAATTCAACGTCACCCGCGACGGCACGATCGTGACGGAAAACGGCCCCGTGGCGACGCTGCAAACCGTCGAATTCGCAGATCGCCAGAAACTGCGCGCGACGCACAGCGGGTTGTACCGCAACACGGACGGAAACGCGGTGACGGCCGTCCGCCCGAGCGTCGAACAGGGCATGATCGAATCGTCGAACGTCAACGCCGTTGTGGAAATGTCGCAAATGATCAAATTGCAACGCGCGTATGAAAACGTGCAGATGATGATCGACACGGAACATTCGCGCCGTCAAAACGCGATGCAGGTTTACGCCAAGACAAGCGGTTGAGTTTTTAAGGTTTAAGGAGTCAAAATCATGAGAGCACTTCATATCGGCGCGACGGGAATGCTGGCGCAACAGACGAACGTCGAAGTCATTTCCAACAACATCGCGAACATGAACACGACGGCCTATTCGCGCAGACGGGCGGAGTTTCACGACCTGCTGTACCAAGATATGCGCCGCGTCGGCGCCAATTCGTCGGATTCCGGCACGATCGTTCCGTCGGGCATCCAGCTAGGTCTGGGCGTCAAAACGACATCGGTTTACCGCGTGTCGGAACACGGGTCGGTTTTGAACACGGACAACACGCTGGATCTGGCGATTCAGGGCAACGGCTATTTCCAAATCGAACTGCCCAACGACCGCGGCACGGGATACACCCGCGACGGCGCGTTCCAAGTCAGCCCCGACGGCCTGCTGGTCACGTCGGACGGCTACACGGTTCAACCGGGGATCACCATTCCCGAAAACGTCATCGGCATCACGATCAACTCGTCCGGCGAAGTTTGGGTCAAAGAGGACGGACAGACCGAATTGACGAACGTCGGCCAGCTGGAACTGGCGAATTTCATGAACGAATCCGGATTGGAAGCGATCGGCGACAACCTGTTTATGGAAACGGCGGCGTCGGGCAACCCGCTGACGGACGTTCCGGGGGCTTTGGGTTTCGGCACGGTGCTGCAGGGACACTTGGAAAACTCGAACGTCAACGTCGTGTCAGAAATCACGGAACTGGTGTCCGCCCAGCGCGCCTATGAAATGAATTCCAAAGTCATCACGACGGCCGACCAGATGCTTTCGACCATCAACCAGCTGAAATCCTAAGGGGTATGAAACGATGATCCGCCTGCTTTTCGCTTTGTTTCTGACTGTTCCGGCGACCCGCGCGGCCGCCGGCGAGCTGCAGGCGCTGCCCGTCGTTTTAAAGCAAAAGGCCGAGGTTTCCGGCGAATACATCCGCTTGGGCGATTTGTTTTCCGGATTGGACGCCGCGGCCGACCAGACCCCCGCCGCCCCCGCCCCCGCGTTGGGCAAAGACGCGATCCTGACCGCGGAATGGCTGAAACAACTGGCGAAAAAGCACGGCATCGACTGGACGCCGACGCCCGACCAAAGCACCGCCACCGTTCACCGCGCCGCCGACAAAATCGGCGAAGAAGAGGTCAAGGCCACGCTGACGGCGGCTTTGCGCGAAAAGGGATTGCCGGAAACGGCCGACCTGTTGATCCAAAAGGGCGACCTGCCGCTGTTGGTGCCGGCGCGTTCCGATTGGCGGTTGGAACCGGCGCGCGCGGAATACAACGCGCAACGCCAGACGTTCGAGGTCGAAACCGACCTGACCGTCAATCGGGAAAAGCTGTCTTCGCCGGTGTTTTCCGGCAAAGTCCGCCTGTTCGTCACCGTCCCCGTCGCGCGGCGGGACATGAAAGCGGGACAGATCGTCACGCGCGACGACATCGCCGTCAACCGCATCGCGCAGGACGGACGGCGGCGCATCGACCCCGCGAACGTTGACGATTTGATCGGCAAGGAAATCAAACGCACGGTACGCGCGGGACAAACCATCACGGCCAACGACGTGCAAACGCAAGTTATGGTCGCCAAAGGCAAGGTCGTCACCTTGAACTTTTCCAAAGGCAACATCATGCTCAGCGCCAAAGGAAAAGCTCTGGAAAACGGCGGATTGGGAGATTCCGTCCGTGTGATGAACCTGCAAAGCAAATCCGTCGTCCAAGGAACTGTGACGGGGCCGGAAACGGTTCTGATTCCCGCGGCCGGCGGATAAAAAAGGGAGGATACAATGAAAAAACAACACCTTAAAAGGATGGCGCAAACCGCGTTGATCGCGGCGTTCGCGCTGAATGCGACGGGATGCGCCTATTTCGGCCGACTGAAAGACGTCGGCAAAGCGCCCGAATTTTCCAAAATCGAAAACCCGACAAAGGAAAAAGGATACACCCCCGTCGATATGCCCATGCCCGAACCGCAAACGCCCTACGTCAACGCCAATTCGCTGTGGCGTCCGGGGTCAAAAGGATTTTTCAAAGACCAGCGCGCCGCGCAGGTCGGCGACATCCTGACCGTGCAGGTCGTCATTTCCGACAAAGCTTTGCTGGAAAACAAATCGGAACAGAAACGCGGCACGGACAAAGACAGCACCAGCATCGGTGCTTTGGCCGGACTGGAAAAATATGCAGGGAAAATTCTGCCTAACGGCGTAGATGTGTCCAACCTGTTCAACATCACCAGCAGCCGCGACATCACCGGCGACGGGTCGATCGACCGGAATGAAAAAATCGACGTGACCATGGCGGCCGTCGTCACGCAGATCCTGCCCAACGGAAATCTGGTCATTTCCGGCAAACAGGAAGTCCGCGTCAACTATGAAATGCGCCAGCTGCACATGACCGGCATCATCCGGCGCGAAGACATTTCCACCCTGAACACCATCAAATCGGAAAAGATCGCCGAACTGCGCGTCGCCTACGGCGGCAAAGGGACGATCAGCGACGTTCAGCAGCCGCGGATCGGACGGCAGGTTCTGGACATCATCAATCCGTTTTAACCGTTTGCGCTTCAAGGGGTGATCTCCTCCCTCCCTTTAACGCCCCTTGAAGCGCGCTTTTCTTTCCACCTGTTTATCAGCAAAGGAGAATCCCCATGACCGACAATCAACTTTCCGTATCCGAAAAAGACGCACTGGCTTTGGCGCGGGCGGCGGCGAACATTTCCAACGCCCGCCAGAACGGCGACAAAGCCGGATTGACCGTCGCGTTGGATGAAAATATGCAGCTGTGGACGGCCATTCAAACGCTGGTTTCGCGCGCGGATCACCCGCTGGGCGCGGATGTGAAGGCGAATTTGCTGAAACTGGCGAATTTCGTCGTCGCCAAAACGATCAAATACGGATGCGACGCCAACGACAAAACGCTGGATGCGTTGGAAAACATGAACCTGCAGATCGCCGAAGGCCTGCTGGAACATTAAAAAGAACACGGCAAAAAATGCGAAAGGTGGGAACACATCCCGCCTTTTCCGTTATGCTTTAAACCCGCTGCGTTTTCAGGGGCAACAGAAAATCCATCACGCGCTTTTCGTTGATTTTTCCGCCCTGTTTGCCCATTTCGGAACCCAGCTCCACGGGAACGGGCAAAGGTTTCGACCGCAAAACCGCCAGCATCGCCGCCTTTGGCGCGGGCGTTTTCATGCCGAACATCTTTTGCAGTTTCAGCTTGGCTTTCAACAGTTTCAATTCCATTTTGCGGCGCAGGAAAATCATCCGCTTTTTCAGCGTCAGCGTATGCGGCGTCAATCCGACCAGCTTGCCGGGGGGCGCCTTGACGCCGGCGGCCTTTAAAACCGACGACGCGACGGTGGAACAGTTGCGGGAAAACAGCTTGTATTCCAATTCGGGATGCGCCTTGTATTCCTCGATTTTCCGCTGCGCCGCGCGGAACTGCTTTTCGCCGACGGGGTAAACGATCGCTTCGTTGTAATGGGTGCCGTCTTCGCGTTTGAATTCGGATTTGCACCCCGTCATGTAAAGCGCCATCGAATCCACCACCGAATGATCAGGGCCGAATCCCCATTTTTCTTCGGTTTTGCCGTCGCTCAACCCGACAAAGGCGTGTCCCGTGTACCACGTCGTGTCCGTAATGCCGCCATGCAACTTGCCGCCGTAAACGGTGTCCCGCCCCGGACGTAAAAACATTTTCGGCGTGTCGAGATAAAGCGTTATTTTATATTCCGGTTTCTCGGCGTTCGGTTGAACCGCCTCTGATTCCGACGATATTGACATAAGTCACCCAAGTGTTGTTTTTTCTATATTTTGTCTATTTGTCGGCGACTTGTCAACTTTAAAAAACAAAAAGGAAAAGGGACGAACCGGAATCCGTCCCTTTTTTGTGATAAAAATCCGTCCAATTTTTAACGGCGGCGGCCGAAAGCCGACAGACCGGCGTAAACCGCCGTGTCGCCCAGCTCTTCCTCGATCCGGATCAGCTGGTTGTATTTCGCCAACCGATCGGAACGCGACATCGACCCCGTTTTGATCTGTCCGCATCCCGTCGCGACGGCCAGATCGGCGATCGTCGAATCTTCGGTTTCGCCGGAACGGTGCGACAAAACGGCCGTGTATCCCGCGCGCTGCGCCATGGTGACAGCGTTCAGCGTTTCCGTCAGCGTGCCGATCTGGTTGACTTTGACCAAAATCGAATTGGCGACGCCCTTTTCAATGCCCTGTTCCAAACGCGCGGTGTTCGTGACGAACAGATCGTCGCCGACCAGCTGAACCTTGCCACCCAAAATCTTTGTCAGCAGATCCCAGCCCGCCCAATCGTCCTCGGCGCAACCGTCCTCAATGGATTTGACCGGATATTTTTCGACCAGATCCTTGTAGTAATCGACCATTCCGGCCGCGTCGAACGTCTTGCCCTCGCCGGCCAGAACATACTTGCCGTCCTTGTAAAATTCGCTGGACGCCGCGTCGATCGCCAGAACGATGTCCGTTCCCGCCGCGTATCCCGCGGTTTCAATCGCTTTGACGATATGCGCCAACGCTTCGTCCGCACTTTTCAGGTCGGGGGCGAAGCCGCCTTCGTCGCCGACGTTCGTGTTCAATCCCGCCTGCTTCAGATTCGATTTCAACGCCTGAAACACTTCGGAACCCATGCGCACGGCTTCGGCGATCGAAGGGGCGGAAACCGGCATGATCATAAATTCCTGAATGTCGATCGGATTGTCCGCGTGCTTGCCGCCGTTCAGAATGTTCATCATCGGAACGGGCAAAACGCGGGCGTTGACCCCGCCGACGTACCGGTACAGGGGCAGCCCGACTTCGTCCGCCGCCGCTTTCGCAACCGCCAGCGAAACACCCAAAATCGCATTTGCACCCAGCTTTCCTTTGTTCGGCGTGCCGTCCAGATCAATCATCATTTGGTCGATTTCATCTTGTTCCAACGCGTCGAAACCGCACAGTTCGTCGGCGATCGTTTCGTTGACGGCCTCGACCGCTTTCAAAACGCCCTTGCCGTTATAACGTTCCTTGTCCCCGTCGCGCAATTCGACCGCTTCATGCACGCCGGTCGAAGCCCCCGACGGAACGGCCGCACGCCCGAACGCGCCGGAATCCAGAACAACATCGACTTCCACCGTCGGCGTGCCGCGGGAATCCAAAATCTCGCGCGCGTGAATATCAATAATTTCAGACATGGCAAACTCTCCTTGTTCAAACCTTTTTGACCAGCCGGTCGATCGCCCGTAGCGATTCCAAAACGTTTTCCAAATCCGCCAAAGGAATCATGTTGGGGCCGTCGCTGGGGGATTTGTCGGGGTCTTGGTGCGTTTCGATAAAGACGCCCGCCACGCCGACGGCGACCGCCGCCCGCGCCAACACCGGCGCGAATTCGCGCTGGCCGCCCGTCGAAGTCCCGTTCCCCCCCGGCTGCTGCACCGAGTGTGTCGCATCCATGATGACGGGGCAACCTGTCTGTTGTGCCATAATCGGCAGAGAACGCATATCGACGACCAGCGTGTTATAACCGAACGACACACCGCGTTCCGTCACCAAAACGTTCGGATTGCCGGACTGGTCGGCCTTTGTGACGACGTTTTTCATATCCCACGGCGCCAGAAACTGGCCTTTTTTGATGTTCAAAGCCTTGCCCGTTTTCGCCGCCGCGACGACCAGATCGGTTTGACGGCACAAAAACGCGGGAATCTGCAACATATCGACAACGTCGGCGATTTCGGCGCATTGATGCGGTTCGTGAACGTCCGTGACGACGGGGCATCCGAAACGTTTTTTGACCTCTGCAAAAATTTCAATCGCCTTTTCCAGCCCGACGCCGCGCGCGCCGTTGATCGACGTGCGGTTGGCTTTGTCGAACGAAGCCTTGAACACATAGGGGATGTTCAGTTTTTTGGTGATTTCAACGATTTTCCCCGCCAAATCCATGGTGTGATCCATGCTTTCCAGCTGGCAGGGACCGCAAATCAACGCGAAAGGCAGATCGTTGGAAAAAACGACGTTGCCGACTTGGACGCGACGGTTTTGCATGACAAACTCCTTTTTTCATATGAAAAAGACGGAAACCGTTCGGGTTTCCGCCTTTGATTGAAAGATTTACTTCGACGAAACGGGAACGACGGGAACCGCGGGCTTGGCGGGTTCCGACGCCGCCGCGACCGGCTGTTCCATAAACGATTTCTGCGTTTTGGCCGCCTCGCCCTTGCTCATAATCGCCAACGTCAGACTGGTGATCATAAAGCAGGTCGCCAAAATCGCCGTTGTGCGGGTCAGCATATTGCCGACGGAACGCCCCGTCATAAAGCTGCCCATGCCGCCGCCGCCCAATCCGCCCAGCGCGCCGCCTTCGGAACGCTGCATCAGGATCACGCAAACCAGACAAACGGCCAAAATGACGTGAACGACCAAAATAAACGTATGCATAATCTCTTCCCTTTCCGTTGGGGATTACAAACAGGTTTCGACGATGGCCCAGAAATCGGCGACCTTCAGGCTCGCCCCGCCGACCAAAGCGCCGTCAACGTCCGTCAGCGCCATCAATTCCTTGGCGTTGGACGGCTTCACGGAACCGCCGTACAGCAGACGCATACCGTCGGCCGTTTCCTTGCCCAGCTTCGCCGCGATTTCGGCGCGGATGGCAGCGTGAACGTCGGCCACGTCCTGCGTCGTCGGCGTGCGTCCCGTGCCGATCGCCCAAACGGGTTCGTAAGCGATGACGACGTTTTCGGCCGTCGCGTTTTCGGGAACGGATCCCTGAATCTGCGTGCGGCAAACGTCGATCGTTTTGCCGGCGTCGCGTTCGGATTCGGTTTCGCCGATGCAGATGACCGCGGTCAGGCCGTGTTTGATGACGGCTTCGGCTTTGGCTTTGACTTCGGCGTTCGTTTCATAGTGGTCGGTGCGGCGTTCGGAATGGCCGACGATGGCGAAAGTCGCCCCCGCGTCCTTGATCATGGGAACGCTGATGTCGCCCGTGTGCGCGCCCGATTCGGCGGCGTGGGCGTCTTCTGCGCCGACGTTGATGCGGCCTTTGACGGCGTCAACGACGGGCACGATCCAAATCGCGGGCGGGCAGACCAGCACATCGCACGCGGGTTTTTCGACCGCCGCGTATTTTTCGGCGATTCCCGCCGCCAAAGCGACGCCGTCAGCCTTCAGACAATTCATTTTCCAGTTGCCGGCGATCAAAGGACGTCTTTGCATCTTCATTCTCCTAAAAAAGTCCGTTTACAAAAAATTTGAAACAAGGTGTACCACAACCCCGCGCCGAAAAAAACATTTATTTGCTTTTTCGCCCGTTTTTGAAAAAGTCTGTTGCCAATGGAACCGACCCTATTTATTATCGGCGTGTTAATGAATATTTAAGGATTCGGAAATGCTGAAATTCTTTCGTGATCAAAAAAACAGCTGGCTGATGAAAGGGATTCTGACCCTGACGGCACTCAGCTTCGTTTCCCTGTTCGGGACGGGGCGTTTTCTGGAAAAAATCCCCGACGAAGGCAAGGCCGTCGCCGCCGTCGCCGGACAAAAAATCACCGTCGCCCAGTTCGTGGAAGAGGTCAACCGTCAGGTGCGCGCCTTTTCCAAAATGACGCAGAAGCCCTTTACGGTCAAGGACGCCGTCCAATCCGGAATGTTGCCCGCCCTGTTCAATCAGGCCGTGTCGCGTCTGACCATGCGGGCGACCGTCGATTCGCTGAACCTGACGGTTTCGGACGACGCCGTGCGCGCCGCGATCGCGAATATGCCGGCGTTCACCGATTACAACGGATCGTTCAGCCTGTCCGCCTATAAAAAGTATCTGAGCGAAACGGGCGTAACCGAAAAACGCTTCATCGACGACGCTTTTCTGGATATGCGCGCCCAACAGCTGGAGGACGCCGCCAAATCGGCGACCGTCGCCCCGTCCGAAACGGCCGCCCTGTTCTACCGCCTGCAAAAGGAAAAGCGGACGGCGGACGTTTTCACGGTCAAACCGGAAACGCTGGCCGTCAAAGGCGAACCGTCCAAACAGGATCGCGACAGGATTTATAAAGAGCTGGCCGACGATCTGGTCGCCCCCGAATACCGCACGTTCACCGTTTTGAACCTGACGCTGAAAGACGTGTCGGAAAAAATCAAAATCTCCGAAGAGGAACTGCTGGAAGCCTACAACGAAAACAAGGATTCCTATTCGACGGAGGAAATCCGCGACGTTGACCAGATGCTGTTCACGTCGAAAGAGGACGCCGACAAAGCTTTCGACGCTTTGAAAAAAGGGCGCGATTTCATGCAGGTCGCCGAAAAATACGCGCATCAGACCGCCGACCAGACGAAACTGGGCGATTTGACCCCGTCCACCGCGACTGGCGATTGGGCGGATGTCGTGTTTTCCGCGAAAAAAGGCGAAATCGTCCCGCCCGTCCAGACGGCTTTCGGCTGGCAGATTTTGCGCGTCAACAAAATCACGCCCAAGGTTGAAAAGTCGTTCAAAGACGTTCGCGACGATATCGAACGCAAAATGATCGCCGCCGTCGCCTACGACACGCTCAGCGAAACGGCTGTCGCTTTGGACGACCGGTTCGGCGCGGGCGAAACGATTGAGGAAGTGGCCGCTTCCACCGGTTATCCCGTTGTCAAATACACGCTGGTCGATCCGGAGGGCAAAGACGAAAACGGCAAGCAGGTCAACGTGCCGAAAACGGTTCTGAGCACCGCTTTCGCCAGCGACACCGGCCGCGAATCCCCGATGGTGGAGGACGGAACGGACTTTTTCGTCCTGCGCGTCGATGACGTGAAGGATCCCGCCTTGAAACCGGTGGAAAAGGCCGGAAAGGAAATCAAGGCCGCGTGGGTCATGGAAAAACAGAAAGAACAGGCGCGCGGCATCGTCGAATCCGTCAAAAACGAATTGCAACGGGGCGTCGCGCCTAAAACGATCGCCAAACGGGCGGGCGTCGAATACAAACGCGTGGACGGCATCACCCGCCGCGGCAACGAATTGCCCGTTTCGGTGACGTATCAACTGTTCAACCGTCCGGCGGGCGAAGCGTTTTCGGCGATCATGCCGGCGGAATACTTCGTCGTGAAATCCGTCAAAACGGTTTCGGCCGATCCGGAAAAGGACAAGATCGGATTGTTTGAAGTCCGCCGCCTGCTGCAAGAACAGGCGGGCAATGAAAAATCGGACGCCGTTCTGGCCGACTTTTCTACGTTCCTCGGCCTGCAGATCAAAGAGGACACCACCCAAAAAGCCTTTGCCTACATCGGCAAATCGGCGCAGGAAAAGGACGAGGAGGAATAATCCCCCCCCCTCTCCTATATTTTCAAATATCGGCAGAACCCCGCCGCCTGACCGCCGCGGGGTTCTTTTTTATTGCATGGATGAGCGGATTTTGACTATACTTTCCCCATGCCCGCCATAAAAGCGGGACAGCGCCTTGGCGGGCGCGGAGCTGTGAGAAGCTCTTATATAGGCGGTGCTGATATAAGTGCCGTATAATCCGTCGCGCGGATGCGGGCGGAATTATATCCCCGATTGTGTAGATCGGGGAGGTTTTGGCGTATGTTCAGAAGTCCCCGATTTGGATCGGTCGGCTTTAAAGGTCAAACAGTCATTCCTATATATGATTTCTCAACTCCCCGATCCGCCTGATTTCAGGCGGTTTTTCATTTATTGCATCGGGGAATTGTATGTATAAAAAGACACCGGAAAATATTGAATTGGTTCCATTTAACGATGTTTCTTTTGATATTCAAATGGAAACGCGAAGCTGGCGGAATAATGCGGATATTACACGTTATTTCAAAATACCCGCGATTGACGAAGAAACGCACAGAAATTGGCTGGCGAGTTTGCAAGTTGATCACCCAAAAAGCATGGCTTTTTTCATTCAATTTAACAGCGTTTTTGTCGGCGTGACGTACTTTCATTCGATTTCGTACACAGACAAATCGGCGGATTTCGGAATCTATATCACAAATATAGAGAACAGGAACAAAGGCATCGGCACAATCGTTTTGAAAAAGATGATCCGTTATGCCGCGGACGTTATGCGTTTCCAGCGTTTATTTCTAGATGTTTTAGCAAGCAATGAACGGGCGATTGCCGTTTACGAAGGTTGCGGATTTGCGCCGACCGGTGAAAACGACGGCGATTTTTGCCGCTATGTTCTTGAATTAAGTTAATCCGCCGCCGTTTCAGGTGCGAGAGGCTTTCATTTCCCATTTGCCGGCGTCGTTTTGCTGCCAATAATAGGCCTCGAAACCGGCAGCGACGACGGCTTTCCACAATTCGCGGGCGCGTTGGACGGCCGTTTCGTCATGGCCGTCGAACAGGTTGAAGCACCGGTCGAACGCGGCGATTTCCTCGACCGTTCCGCCGGCGGTCAGCATCACCATTTCCGCCCCGTTCGGGTTGTCGTCGCGCGCGGTGATGAAAACAGGTTGTTCCGCCGCGTCCCCGTCGTTTTCCGTCCCGTGAGGCAACCAAGAATCCGGTTTATACGTCCACAGCAGCGTGTTCAAATGTTCCGCCAGTTCGGACAGATCCGTCCGGATCAGCAAGCGTTTGCCGGTTTCATACGCCTTTTGCGCCAAAACGGGCAAAACCTGATCCAATGTCGAATGTTGCAAGTGGTAAAAATCGATGCGCATTTTTTCCTCCGGCCTAAGGAACGGGAACGAATTTGACGACGGCGAAGAACCGTTCGCCGTTGCGGTCGATCAGCACGAAAGCGGATTCCAGCCCCAATTCGGCCGCCTCGCGTTCCCAATCGTCCGCCGCCGCCATCGACGCCAGCGTCTTTTTGTCCAATTCGACCAGCACATCGCCCGCGCGCAACCCTTTTTGCGCCGCGTCCGATCCGGCTTTGACGCCGGTGACAATCAATCCGGCGCCGCTTTTGGGCAAATTATATTTGCGCCGCGCTTCGGGTGTCGGTTCCGCCACCGTGATCCCCAATAAAGGCAGCGTTTTTGTTTTCAGGTTGTCCGGCCGCCCGTTTTGCGGCAAAGCGGAAACGGGCACTTTGTCCGTCATTTCGGAAATCGTCAGGGACAGGTTCACCTCTTTGCCGTTGCGCCACACGGTCACGGGAACGGTTTTTCCGACCGCGGCCTGCGCCGCCATGCGCGGCAAAGCCCGCATATTCGGTACGGGACGGCCGTCGAAACGGATGACGACATCGCCCGCCTTGATGTCCGATTGCGCGGCGCGGGAGGTCAAATCCACCCCCGCGACCAAAGCCCCCGCCGTTTCCGGCATTTTCAGGCCGCGGGCGATTTCCGGCGTGACGGTTTGGATTTTCAACCCCAAACGGCCGCGTCTGACCATACCGTCTTTGATCAGCGCGTCAATCACCGGCTTCACCATTTTCGACGGGACGGCGAAAGCGATCCCGACACTGCCGCCCGACGGCGAGAAAATAGCCGTGTTGACGCCGATCATCTCGCCCGCCGCGTTGAACAGGGGGCCGCCCGAATTGCCGCGGTTGATCGCCGCGTCCGTCTGGATGAAATCGTCATAGGGCCCGACCTGAATGTCGCGGGAACGCGCGGAAACGATGCCCGCCGTCACCGTGTTGCCCAACCCGAACGGGTTGCCGACGGCCATGACCGGTTCGCCGATTTCCGCGGCGTCGGAATCGCCGAACACGACGGGCGGCAAACCCGCTTTGTCGATTTTAACGACCGCCAGATCCGTTTTCGGATCCCTGCCCGCGACCTTGCCCGTCAAAGCCGTTCCGTCGTTCAGGGTCACGGTGACTTCGTCCATGCCCTCGACGACGTGCGCGCTGGTCACGATATGCCCGACGGCGTCGTAAACGCCCCCCGACCCCAGCAAAATGGATTTCGGCGCGTCGAACCCGCCGTCGCGGTAGGAATCCTTGAAAAAGTTTTCAAATGGCGATCCGCGCAAAGCCAGCATCATTTCCGGCGGTTCGGCCGTGATTTTGGTCGCGGAAACGCTGACGACGGAGGGTAGCACCTTTTTCACGGCGTCCGCGAACGACACCAGCGTTTGCGCCCGCGCGCCGCCGGAAAACAGAACGGCCAAAGCGAACAGCGCTTTAAAAATCATCCCATCCTCCTGATAAAAACGACGGCGGCGACGCCGATCGCCGCGACCAGCAGCCCCGTTTTGCGCAGCATATCGGGATCCAGCTTGACCAGTTCGCGCATGATCGCCTGCACCTTTTCGGGGGCGATCGCGTAATACAGCCCCTCCAGCACGAAAGTCAGAAAAAAAGCGACGATCAGGTCACGCACGGTTTCGCCCTCCGGTTATTTCGCCCCCGACGGCAGCGCGCCGAAGTATTTGAAAAATTCCGTGTCCGGCGAAATCACCATGGACGTGCCGTCCGTTTTGACCGCGTTTTTGTACGCTTCCAACGACCGGTAGAACGCGTAGAAATCCTTGTCGCGCTTGGACGCTTTCGCCCAGATGCGCGCGGCTTCCTTGTCGCCCTGCCCGCGCAGCACCTGCGCGTTTTTCTGGGCTTCGGCGATGATTTTGATTTTGTCGCGATCGGCCTCGGCCTTGATTTTCTGATTCATCTGCTGGCCCTGGGCGCGGAATTCCTTGGCTTCGCGTTCGCGTTCGGAACGCATACGCGCGTAAACGGCCTGCGACGTTTCTTCGGGCAGGTCGGCGCGGCGGATGCGCACGTCAACGACTTCGACGCCGAAAGCCTTCGCCTTGGAATCCACTTCGTCGCGGATGTGCGCCATGATTTCCGTGCGTTTGGGCGACAGGATCGTTTTCATGTCGAATTTGCCCAGCACGTCGCGCAAAGAGGACACGGCCGCGTCGCTCAGGCGGGAATGCGCCATTTCCTCGGTCTGCAAAGCTTGGTAAAACAGCAACGGATTGATGATTTTAAAGCGCAGGAAAGCGTCAACGACGATGCGCTTTTTATCCGACAGCAACACCTCTTTGGCCGGCGGATCCAGCCCCAGCAACCGGTTGTCATAGGAAACGACGCGCTGGATGAACGGGACTTTGACGTGCAGCCCGGGGGCGCGGATCACCCGTTTGGGTTCACCGAACTGGATGACGATCGCCTGTTGGGTCTGCGGCACGATGAACAGGGAATCCATCAAAACGACCAACAACGCCGCGGCGAAAACGCCCAAAGCAAACTTCATTTGCGGTTTCATGATCAATCCCCCTGTTTCTTTTTGATTTCGTTCACGGGCAGATACGGCAGAACGCCGCCCGTTTTTTTATCGACGATCACCTTGTCAACGTGGCCGTAAACGTCCTCCATCGTTTCCAGATACAAACGGCGGGCGACGACCTCTTTGGCCGCCAGATATTCGTCCAAAACGGCGTTGAAACGCGCGGTGTCGCCCTTTGCGGCATCAATGACGCGGGCTTTGTACGCTTCGGCTTCGGCGTTGATCTGCGACGCTTCGCCGTGCGCGCGGGGCAGGATGTCGTTGCGATAAGCTTCGGCTTCGTTGCTCAATCGTTCCTTGTCGGCCTTGGCGCGCTGAACGTCGTTGAACGCGTCGATCACCTGCGCGGGCGCGTCGGCCTTTGTCAGCTGGACGGACGTGACGGCGATGCCGGTTTTATACTTGTCCAGCAAAGACTGTAGCGTTTTTTCGGCGCGTTCCTGCACGCCTTTGCGGTCGTCGGCGATGATTTCCATGATGGGGGTCACGCCGATCGAATCGCGCATCGCGCTTTCCGCCGCCGTCCGCACGGTGGATTCCGGATCGCGGACGTTGAACAGGTAATCGCCGGCGTTTTTGACTTTCCAAGTGACAGTGAAGTTGACTTCGACGATGTTTTCGTCCCCCGTCAGCGCGATGTTTTCCGCCCGCAAATCGCGCGATATTCCGCGCCGGCGGACGGGTTCGGACGAAAATCCGATTTCGATGCGGTTTTCGCGCGACACGTTCGGCGTCAACACGGTTTCAACGGGATAGGGCAAGTGGTAGTGCAACCCCGGCGCGGTCGTGTAAGCATACTTTCCGAAACGCAGAACGACGCCCTGTTCCTGCGGCTGCACCTGATAAAATCCGGTCAGCGCCCACAGCAAAGCCGCGACGGCGGCGACACCCCACGCGCTTTTCGGGGAAAAGCCGCCCTTGTTTGACCCGCCGTTCATGATCCGGCGGACTTTGTCCTGACTTTTTTTCAGCAAAACCTCGATATCCGGCGGGACGGCGTCGTCCTGACGCGGACGCCACGGGTTTTGATCGTCGTTGTTGTTGCCCCACGGGCTTTTGTTTTCAGCCATGTCAATCTTCCTTAATTCCCAAAACGGCTTTCAATTCGTTCCATTCGCCTTTCATCATGCCGACCGTTTCGCGGTCCGCCTTTTCCCCGTTGATCAGGCGGCGCACCAGTTCCAGCCCCTTTTTCGACAGGTGCGCCCCGCCCAAAGCGTGTTCCTCGAACGCTTCGGTCGCCAAAGGCACCCATTTGCGGCAAACATCCAAAATCACGTTGGCGTAGTCGCGGATTTCCTTTTGCGCGTGCGATTCCGCGCGCAGGGACAGGAAATGGAACAGGTTGTGCAAATCCGTTTTCCAATACCATTGGGTATAAACGCTGACGGGCAGGTTCATCCGCGCCAATTCGCGCGCCAACCCCTTGCGGTTTTCGTCCTTGCGCGTGCCGTCGGGATTTTCGTTCAGCATATATTCGTAATCGTCATAGCATTTCAAAGCGTCGGCCTTTAACAGGTCGAGCACCTGCCGCGCCTCCGCCATGGACAGGACTTCGCCGCGGCCTTGGTGGTTTTCGGTCGATTGCGCAGCCATATCCTCGAATTTCGGGAAATAGAATTCACGATCCAAAATGGAATAGCGCGCCGAATATTCGTTGATGCTGGCGGTGCGGTGGCGCACCCAATGCCGCGCGACGAAAATCGGTAGCTTGACGTGCAGCTTGATTTCGCACATTTCAAACGGCGACGTGTGGCGGTGGCGCATCAAATAATTGATCAGCCCCTTGTCCTGCGACGTTTGTTTCGTTCCGCGGCCGTACGACACGCGCGCCGCCTGAACGATCGCCGAATCGTCGCCCATGTAATCGACGACGCGCACGAACCCGTGATCCAAAACGGGAAACGGTTTGTAAAGGATTTCTTCCAACGCGGGAACGGTCGGGCGTTTCGTTTGATACGACGCGGCGGCCAGTTCGTTGATTTCGCGCTGTTGTTCTGCGGTCAGTTCCATAATGCTCCAAAGCTCCGTAATCGAAAATTTCCGACAGTTTAATTCACGAACGCCATTAACACAATAAAAAAGGCGGACACCGACCGCATCCGCCTTTTTCTTCAACCGTTCATCAGAACGAATACCGGAACATGGCCGTCAGCGTGTGCGACAGGTAATCCTGCCGCCATTCCAGATTGTATCCGGCGGAAATATCGACGTGTTCGCCGACCATATAGGCGATCACACCGCCCAATTCGACGCCCAGCGCGTTGAATTCGTCGCCTTCGACGGTATAGTTCGCCCCGTTCGGCAAGCTGACCGTCGCGCTTTCACCCGACGACGACAGGTCGTAAGTCATGCCGGCGGACAGTTCGCCATGCCACAGGGAATCGCCCGACCGCGCGAAATCGCGTTTCCACCGCGCTTCGGCCGCCAGCGACAGCGTGCTGACCGAAACGGACGGAACGTTCTGGCCGATTTCGTCTTGATGCGCGTCGCGGTCGGCGGACACATAGCGCAACCCGACGGCGGGCGTCCACGTTTTCAAATCCTTTCCGATCATCAGGTTCGCGCCGAACGACGAACCGTCGTATTTGTCCGACAGGGTTATGCCGGAAATGTCCTTTTGTTCGTCATAGCTCATCGACGTCATGTTCAAAATGCCGCTGACGAACCAATCGGACGGTTTGTACATCCCGTACAAAAAGAACGAATCCCCCGTCACGTCCGTGTCGCGTTGCAGCGAATCGACGGACGCGGAGGTTGAAGCGTACCCCAGCCCGACGGCGAACACGTCCAGCAACTCGACATCGGCGCCGATGGCGAAACCGGTCGTGTCGCCGGAAAATCCCTCGGGTTTGTTCGCGGACAGGTATTCGGCCGTGTTGTAATACCCCTGCGCCCACAAACCGAAGTTTTTCGGACGCGAATAGGTCGCTTTTCTTTTCGCCCAACGTTTGCGTTCGGCGCGGTTTTCGACGGCTTCGGCGGAATCGGGTTCGATCCGGCGCTGATAGGCCGGACGCGGACGCGTCACGGGTCTGTCGTCCTGATCGTAATATCCCGCGCGGCGATAGTAATCCTCCGCCCGCATGAAACGCGAGCTGTAGGGCGATCCGCCGGAACGGCCGTACATCCGCTGGATGTCCCGATACGTTTTGGACGAACTGCCCATCGACCCCATCAATCCGTTCAAACGCGCCGACAAAGTGTTGGATATTTTAGAATGAACGGCAATCTGCTGCCGCGTCATCGCGCCGGTCACGTCGGGCGCAAGGGCGGTCAGCGCGTTCAAATACGACCGCGCCGTTTCGTTTTTCTGGGACAACGCGTCCAAATGTTCGGCGACCTCGAAAATCTTCGTCCCCGGATCGAACAGGTCGGCGTCCAAAAACGCCTGCGCCGTGCCGATCTGGTTTTTGTTACCCGATTCCTTTTCCACGACTTCGCCGCCCGTCGCCGTTTGCGTCAAACGGTAGCACCTGCCGGCGCCGCAGGTTTCCGCCTTGAAATCGTAACGGTTGTTCGACACGACGAATTCGCCCTGACCGACCGTCCCGTCAATGATTGTGAAAAGAGAACCTTCTTTCTTCGTGTTCAAACCGTAATCAACCGTCAAATTCAGTTTGACGTTGTTATAGATGTTCAGCTGACCGCCGGTAAGCGAAATGCGCCCGTACCCGTCCGACAAAACGTTGCCGTCGGCGTCCGTCGCGTCGCGCGAAATACGCAGGGACAGCGCGGAATTGTCGTTGAAATTAAAGCTGCCGTTGTCCACCGTCAAATGCGACGTGCCAAGGTTCAGCACACCGCCGGCGTTCACGTCGCCGACGCCGACCGTTGACGCGGCGTCAAACGTCGCGTATCCCGATCCGATGTGCAGAGCTTCGATATCGGCGGCCTTTTTGAAATGCGCGCCGCCCGTTCCCAGAATGTTGACCGTTTCGATATCGGCGACATCCTTGAATTCGGCCAAACCGTCCGTGATGTTCGCGGTGTCGATTTTCGCGCCGTACAGGAATTTCGCCGTCGCGGTTTTCAGGTTCAGGGTCGTCAGATCCGTCGTCGAACGGAACGTCAGCGAACCGGCGTCGGCCGAAATGTTGCCTTTGAACTGTTCGGCGTTGTCGAATACGGCGTTGGCGTTGCCTTTCAATTCCAAATTCGCGTCCGCGTCGCCTTTCAGCACGCCGATGCCGGAAAAGTCCGATCCGACGGAAACGGTGACGCCGCTTTTGATGTTGATCGTGCCCGTTTGCGACGAATAGCGCAACGTCCCGATCGACGAATCGCCGACGAAGTTCATCACGCCCGTTCCGATCGTCGCCGACGCCAGATAATTGCCGCCCGTGGACAACGCGACATCCCCCGTTCCCGCGATGAACGCGCCGTTGCCGTAAACGCTGCCGACGGCACCGCTTTGGGTCAGGTTCGTGACCGTCATCGCCATGCCTTCGTTCAAAATGACGGAACCGCCGTTTTCAAACGCCAGCGTGTCGATCAGGATGTTGTTGTAGAATTTCGCGTCCGAAGACGACCCTTTCATTTTCAACGTGCCCAAATTGCTGATGGCCGCGCGGAATTCCGACCCCGAACCGTTGATCGACAAAGTGCCGATGCCGGTGATTTGGTTTGCACCGGCCGTTTTGATCGACCCGACGGTCAATTCCTTGGCGATGTTCAGCACGCCGCCCTGATCGTCGATGAATTCGATCGCGCCGACGGGATCCGTCGTGTTGACGGTCAGCGTCCCGTGTCCGATCTGAATCGTTCCGGCGAACCCCGACCCGCTGTTCAGGTTCAGCGTCCCCGTCGCGTTGCCGGCCAGCCGCAAAACGGATGACAGGTTCGTCCCTTTGAACGACGCGCCCGTGTCGATGTCGCCCGTGACGGTGAACACCGTGTCGGCGTTGATGCTGATCGCCCCGTCGTTTTTGACGTTGGCCGCGGTCGTGTCGCCCGCGACGGTCATGACGCCGTCAACGTCCAGCGTGCCGCCGACCGTTCCGCCGTTGAACAACAGGGAGGACGAGCTGCCCACCGTCAGATTGCCGGTGATGTCGGCCGTTTTGTTGATTTTGACCGTCGAATTTCCCGCGACGTTGACGTTGCCGATTTTGCTCAAAACCGCATCGACGGACACGCCGTCTTTCAACGCCAGCGAACCCGCGCCCGTGATGATGTTGTCGTTCCCGTTGTTGCCCAGCGTCCCGATAACGGTCAGGGTTTTGCCCGCGCCGACATTGACGGTCGCGCCGCCGTCCAGCGACAAACCGCCGCCGGTTTCGCCGGCCTGCGTGTCGGACATGACGTTCAGCGTCGCGTTTTTAACGATTAGTTCGTTCAATTTGTCCAGCGTCGAATTGAACGTTCCCGTTCCGCCGTTCAAAACCAGCGTACCGCCGGAAACGACGTTGCCCGCGCCCGCCGTGATGTTGCCGGTGACGGTCGTCGTCCCCACCACCCTCAAATCGCTGTCGGCGTTGGCGAAAACGATGTTGCCGATCGACGCGTCCTTGACGGCCAGATCGCCGCCGACGCGCAGGTTTGTCAACGCGCCCGTTCCGGTGGTGATGAACGTGCCGTCCTCCTGCCCGTTGACGGTCAGCGTCCCGTTGCCGAAAATCGTGGCGTCGCCGTTGATCCGGCCGACCGTCAAAACGCCGCCGACAACGATATTGCTGCCATAATCCGCATCCAGTATGCCGATTTTCGATTCGGCCGACGAATTGAAACTGATCGTTCTGGTCGCGCCCACATCCAGTGCTTTCAGCGTCAGCCGCCCCAAATCGACAATGCCGTAGAACGTCGAACCGTCGCCGTTGACCAGACGCAGCGTCCCTTCGCCCCTGACGACGTTGCCGACATTCGTCACGATACGGCATTTATCCGCGCGCGTGCATTTGCCGTCCGCGTCGCTCAGGGTCAGGGTCGCGTCCTTGTCAATCTGCAAAACGCCGCCGACATCCGCGGAAAACGACACGCTGCCCAGCGTTGTGTCGCCCGTGATCGTCGCCGTTCCCTGCCCGATTTTCAAACCGCCCAGATAACCGACGTTTCCGGCCGTTCCGCCCGCGAATTTGATGCTGGCGTCATTTAACAGTTCCAGCGTCCCTTTGCCGGAAATCGAATTCCCCTCGCCGGAAATGCCGCCGTCCTCGCCCGGCGATTGACGCAAGGCCAAAACCGATTTTTCGTTGTCCAACGAAATCTTGCCATGATCCAGCAACAGCGAATCAATCGTCAGCGTCCCCTCTTTTGCCAGCGAAACCTCGCCATAGGTCACTTTCATTTCGCCGATGCGGTCGGAATATTCGCCGCCGAACGTCGCCTTGGCCGTTTGGCCGGACGTTCCCGTCACGTTCAAATGCGCCAGCCCGTCGATTTTTCCTTTCAAATCCGCGAAATATGTAATGTTCAGCGTGCCGGAACCCGAAATGGTGGACACACCGTCCTTTTGCCCTTTGGCGACCAGCTGGGCGACATCCAAAACGCCGTTGATTTCGATTTTCGCGCCCAAATCGGCCGTCAGCGCGTTTTTGACATTGACGGTTCCGCCGTCGCTGACGACCAGCGTTCCCGTGTTCGCCGTCCCGTCGCCCAAAACGATGGTGTTGACATTCAAAATCCCCGATTCGACCGTGGCCGCCCCTTTGGTCATTTTCAACGTGTCAAAGGACACCTGCTTCGCGTTCGACACCATGGACGCGCCGTTTTCAACGGAAACGGTCAGCGCGTTGCTTTCAAAATGCGTGTTTTCATCCGATCCTTCGGCGTCCGCGAACGTCAAAACCGTTCCATCCTTCGCGGTCACCACGCCCGCCGTGGCGTCGGCGTATTCCGTCGTCGCCTCCGTAATGATGCGGGAGTTGTTCCAAATCGTCGTTTCGCCTTTCAGCGTCAGCTTGCCGTTGGTGACGCCGTCCGCCCCTTTGACGAAAACGATGTCGCCTTGCCCCATATCCAGCGAATCCGTGATCAATTCACCCGTCAGTTGCAACACCGAATTGTTCAGCGTCACCGTTCCGGCGTAGGTCTGCCCATCAACCCTGATCGTGCCGACCTTGCCGTCGCCGACCGCGCCGACCAGATAGTCCAGCGCGGGAACTTCCGTGCCGTTTCCGCGCGCGAACGTCAACGTCCCCTCGCCTACGATGATCGTGCCGAAGCTGTTCAAGCCGCCGATCGTGCCGTCCGCCGTCCCTGTCAGCTTCAACGTGCCTTTGCCGGTCAGGTTGCCGTCCATTTTCACGTTGCTGGCCACCGACAGGACGCCGCCGTCAAGAATGCTCAAAGTCCCCTGATTATCCTGCGTAAAGGCGTTGACGGTCACTTGTTTGGCGATTGTCAGGCTGCCCTTGCTTTGATTCAACGTTCCGTCGTCCCATTTGACATCGGACCGGATTGCGAACCCGTTGTCGAATCCGACGGACAGTGTCCCTTTTCCCGAAAATTCATAGGACGCGGAGGCGGCTTCCATCACCCCTTCCCACCCCGTCAGTTTCAGCACGCTGCCCTCGGCGATGTCGTATTTGCCGCCGCGCAAATAGAGATTGTTGCCACCACCCGCATCAACGGTTGTAGTGACGCCCGCCGTCGCCGCGCCCTTTCCGCCGTCGCTGCCGATGTCGTAACCGACAAACCAGTTGCCGCCCGTCATGTACAGCGTACCTTCGTTCGATTCGTACATTTTAAACTGGGAATTTTTGGAAAAGAAAAACGTGCCGCCAGAAACGCTCAAATCCCCCATCGACTTGACATCGTATTTGATTTCCTTGCCGTCCTCGTCCAGCCCTTTCAACACCGACTGTTCCGAGCCTTTGCGGATGTCGATCGCGCCCGTGAACGTCCCGTTGTTGACCGTCAAATCACCCGTAATCTGTGTCGGATAAACTGTTTCTCCGCTGTACAAAGTACCGAAAGCCCCATCCGGAAACGACGGAATGTACGCCGAATAATCCCAAATCACGCCGCCGTCGAAATCAATTCGCGTGTCCGATCCCTGAATGGACAAACCGCCGGACGAATTTTGATACAGCCCGTTTTCAAACTCGCCGCTTCCCGTCACACCCGTCACGCCGTCAATGCCGTTGATTACACCGCCCGTTGTTTCCGTCTTCTTGCCGCCGTTCAGGACGTACCGTCCTTGGATGACGCCGCTGACCGTTTGTTTGCCATCAACAACGGTTGGATCGGCCATCGCGGAAACGGGGATGAAAACCGCGGCGGTCAATGCCGTTGACAGCAGCAGCCGTCCCTTGAAACCGGACATATTATCAATCAGGCGCATTTCAGTTAATCCTTTATAGACGCATACGCCGTGCATCTTATCGAAAAAAGATTAAAAGAATTATTACTAAGGCCAGTGCCAGATTTTTTTCTGTTGTGAGAAACGACGGAAAGAAACCTTTCCGGAAAAGGAATTTCGCGAATATTACTTCAATCGCCGTTTTATCATGACGAACACGGAAAAATCCTTTTTCCTTGATATCGTTCACGCCGTTCCGAAACTTTACGTTTTCCCGCAAGTGTCCTTTCTGGCGCTTTTGGAACCGGTCGGCCAAGCTTCTTTGGGAAAAATTCAAAGCAAACGGGGTGATTTTGTTGTCTGCGACATCAAAACAAACCGTTATTGCGTCATCGAACTGGATGACCGGTCGCATATCGGCAAACAGGGCAAGGATCTGGAACGGGACGGATTCTTCGATTCGGCCGGTATTCACTCTTTGCGTTACAAAATAAACAACAAACCCTCCGCCGAAGCTTTGAGAGAGGATATTTTTTCAAATCTTTCTTGAAAAAAGACACGAACCGTGACAGTATAATTTTGTGCTTATACATCAAAAAAGCCCCCAAAGATGAGTTGCAGTCATCAATGGGGGCTTAGTTTTCACCTACTACATAGCTTCTTTGATGAAGCTAAGCCAGATAAGTATAGCTAACAAAATCAGTGTTAGCGCTCTTTCGTGCCTATACATCTTTTTCTCCCTATTAAAGGTTAGAAAAAAGTATCGGAACAAAAGCCCGATTGGCGGGACAATGTCCCGACACCGACAACAGTTCTATAAAAAGAACCGCTGAAACGCAACGACTTTATCTTTCTCATCAAACCAAAGGGCTCTAATTGGATTGGACGCGCTCGCCGTCATCGACTTGACGGGAGGGTACGAGGCTGTTTGCGTCAAAACCTTTCACGCCGCGGGGGCAAAGTCCATCGCGCGGCAACGAAATCAAGGTCGATTTTGAACTGAACCGGCGCGGCGTCGCCTCCGGTCAGTCCGTCGTTTTGTACGCGGGCAATCTGGTCCGCGGCCGTCGGCATCATCAAATCCGTATTCTGAAATCGAATGCGTCAAAATCTGTCGCACTTTAATCAGGAAGCGCGAAAAAGCGTTGCCTTTTTCCGTTTCCGGCGCGATCCTTGATTTAAACAGGACTTATATCAAGGAGAACGCCTATGACCGAATCGCCCGACGCTTTGGAAAAAGAGCTTTTGAAAGAAAAAGCTCTTCGTGAAGCAATCGCCTCCATGCGCGCCAACCGCGATAAAAAGCCCGCGAAAAAGGCTTTATATGCCAAAAAAGTTCTGACGCGGTCGTCCGGATTTTGGCTTTTTTTGTTTTTCGTCTATTTGTTTTACTCCGTCGTCGGAACGATAGCGTTTTTCATCAATCATTTTGATAAACGCGACGCGTGGCAGATCGTCATGGCGTATTTCATCGCTTTCCTTTTATTAAAAAGATATCTGCGTCCCTGCGTCAATACCGTTTCCTGTTCCAAAGACGAAGAGGGCGCCTATTTTGTCGGATACTGGGACGATACACCGATTGAGCCTTCGCAGCCCGTCGAAAAACCAGATTTTTTTGACAAGCTTGTGTTTTACGAAGGCTGCCTGATATTTGGAGGAGTGTTTTTATGCGCCATATACACCAGCATCGTTAACGTTGAACGCGTGATTGAATTTCTGGCAACCTTGCCTATGTTCGGATCAATATTGTATATTGGCTTTCTCATATCTTTCGCCGGATCGGGCGGTGCATCGGACTCTTTGGGGGCGCAAGCCGAGTTGCGCGATTTCAACAACAGGGATTAACCGGAAATTTCCGGTAAAACTTCCCTCTTTTCGGCAATACGACATATTTTGCCGCACTCGGGTGCTATTCCTACCCATGAAAAACACAGGGGACGAAATCATGCCGGACTTATTTGAAAAACGCAAAAGAATGGAATATCTGCTCAACACGCTGAGCGACAAGAGGAATATTTATCCGCCCACGTTCAAAATTCCCGAAACGAAAAGCGGCGGCAACGATTTCACGTTCAGAAATCACCGTTTCGAAAAAAAATGAAATATCCGCCGCAGTCGTCGGCTACGCGCAACAAAGTCCGTTCCGCGCGCCGGCGCGTCCTCGATCCGTTTGAACGCAACCTGATTTTCGTTCAGCAATTGCTGGGCTTGTCCAACGCGGAAAAAGAATTATTGCTAAAACCAGTACTGGATTTTTTCTGTTGTCAGGAAGAACGGAAAGAATTAGACAATGGTTACGAGTGAAAAAAACGTGTTTGAATCTGCTCACCCTCTATGTCGGCGAAGCGGAAATCAACCGGCGTAATCGGCGTAAATCAGAAATTCGATATTGCCCTCGGGGCCTTTGATCGGGCTTTGGCAAATCCCTTTGACCGTCCACCCCGCCAGCCTGCCAACCCATTCGCGCACGCGGGCGCACACCGCGCGGTGCAGCTCCGGATCGCGCACGACGCCGTTTTCGCCGACCTGCCCGCGTTCCACCTCGAATTGCGGTTTGATCAACGCGATCAGGTGCGCCCCCGATTTTTTCGCAAATCCCAACGCCGCCGGCAGCACGTTTTCCAACCGGATGAAACTGGCGTCGCAAACGATCAGATCGACCGGTTCCGGAATATGGTCGGCGGTCAAATGCCGCGCGTTCGTGCGTTCCAGCAAAACGACCCGCGGATCGACCCGCAGTTTCTGCGCGAACTGGCCGTATCCGACATCGACGGCATAGACTTTCGCCGCCCCGCGCGCCAGCAAAACGTCCGTAAACCCGCCCGTCGAACATCCGACATCAATGCAAACGAATCCGGTCGGGTCAATGCCCGATTCGTCCAATCCCTTGACCAGCTTCAACCCGCCGCGCGACACCCACGGGAACGGCTTTCCCTTGACCGTCAAAACGGTGTCGGGTTTCAGCATATCGCCCGCGTGGTCGATCCGCTTCGTCCCCGCCAGAACCGATCCGGCCATGATCAACGCCTGCGCTTTCGCCGCGTTTTCCGCCAACCCCTGTTCCACCAACAGGACATCCGCCCGTTTTTTCATCGCTTATTTCACCATGGCGGCGACGGCGTCCGCAATCGCCCGCGCGTTCAATCCGGCCAATTCGTACTGGCGTTCCATCCCCGCCTGTTCGATAAAAGCGTCCGGCATAGTCAAAAAACGCACTTTCGTTTTTTCCAGCAGCCCGTTGTTCGCCAGCCACGTCATCACCGACGCGCCGAAACCGCCCTGCACGCCCTCTTCGACGACGGCCAGAGCCTGATGCCCCTCGACCAGCTCGCGCAGCAGATCCGTATCGAACGGTTTGGCGAAACGCGCGTCGGCGACGGTGGCGGAAACGCCCTCCAACGCCAACATATCCGCCGCGTTCAAACACGCGTCCAGCCGCGTCCCCAAACTGAGGATCGCCGCGCGATTGCCTTCGCGCACGATGCGCCCGCGCCCGATTTCCAGCGGATCGTAGCAATCCGGCATATCGGGCAGCACGCCCGCCCCGCGCGGATAACGCACGGCGGACGGCGCGTCGTCGATTTGCGCCATGGTCGCCAACATCCGCTGCAGCTCCGCCTGATCCGACGGCGCCATGACGATCATGTTCGGAATCGGACACAGCATCGCCAAATCGAACGCGCCGTGATGCGTCGCGCCGTCTTCGCCGACGAATCCCGCCCTGTCGATCGCGAACCGCACGGGCAGTTTTTGCAAAGCGACATCGTGCAACACCTGATCATAGGCGCGCTGTAAAAAGCTGGAATACAGCGCGACAAAGGGCTTGATCCCCTCGCACGCCAACCCCGCCGCGAACGTCACGGCGTGCTGTTCCGCGATGCCCACGTCGAAAAACCGGTCGGGGAATTTTTCCGCGAACGCGTCCAGCCCCGTTCCCGTCGGCATCGCCGCCGTGATCGCCGCGATTTTCTTGTCCCTTTCGGCCAACGTCACGATCGTGTCGGAAAACACCTGCGTAAAGGTCGGGCGCGTGCATTTTTTCGGCTGGAATTCGCCGGTTTCAATGTCGAAACCGGTCACGCCGTGGTATTTCGACGGCCATTTTTCGGCGGGTTCGTACCCTTTGCCCTTGTGCGTCACGACGTGCACCAAAATCGGATAGTCCTCTTTGGCGTCGCGGATGTTCGTCAAAATCGGAATCAGCTGATCGAAACTGTGACCGTCGATCGGCCCGACGTAATAGAATCCCATTTCCTCGAACAGCGTGCCGCCGGTCACGAACCCTTTGGCGTGGCGTTCGGCTTTCAGCGCGGTTTCCTTGACAAACTGCGGCAAGCGCGACGCCATATCCAGCGCGACCTGACGCAAAGTCATATAGGGTTTCGACGAAATTAAATGCGACAAATGGTGGCTCAACGCCCCGACCGGCCGCGCGATCGACATGTCGTTGTCGTTCAAAACCACGACCAGCCGCGAATTTTTCGACCCCGCGTTGTTCAACGCCTCAAACGCCATGCCCGCGCTCATCGACCCGTCGCCGATCACACTGATGACGTTGTTTTTGCGGTACAGCATATCGCGCGCCGCGGCCATACCGACCGCCGCCGATATGGACGTGGAGCTGTGCCCCGCTCCGAACGGGTCGTATTCGCTTTCCGACCGTTTCGTGAAACCGGACAGCCCGCCCGCCTGACGCAATCCGGCGAACCGGTCTTTGCGCCCCGTCAGCAGTTTGTGGGCGTAGCATTGATGCCCGACATCCCAGATCAGGCGGTCTTCGGGCGTGTTGAAAACGTAATGCAGCGCGATCGTCAGTTCGACGACCCCCAGACTGGCGCCCAGATGACCGCCCGTGTTCGACACGACGTGAATGATTTCCTGACGGATCTCCTCCGCCAGATAGGGCAGATCCTCCAACGGCAGGGCGCGCAGGTCGGCCGGCGTTTTAATCGCGTCCAACAGCGGGAAGTCAACCTTTTTTTTGGGCTGTTCCGCCGCCGTTTCCGGCGTTTTTTCCGCGTTCATGAACGGCGTTCCACAATGTAGCGCGCCAATTCGCGCAGCAGGTCGGCCTTTTCATCGAAACATTCCAAAGACGCGATCGCCTGATACGACAGCGCGTCGGCCTGTTCCTTGGCCTTGTCCAATCCCAGCAGGGAAATGAACGTCGCCTTGTGCGCGTCCAAATCCTTGCGCACGGCCTTGCCCATCGAATCGGCGTCGCCTTCGACATCCAGAATGTCGTCGGCGATTTGGAACGCCAAACCGATGTCGCGGGCGTAATCCTTCAGCACCTGCCGGTTTTCGTACGTCGCCTTGCCCATGATCGCGCCGGCTTCGCACGCAAAGGAAAACAGGCGTCCCGTTTTCATCTGCTGCAACCGGATGATCCCCGGCATATCCATGTCGTCCATATGTTCGGCCAAAATGTCCAGCATCTGCCCGCCGATCATGCCGTTCATGCCGGCGGCCTTGGACAATTCCGCGATCAGCTGGCAACGCACGGCCGGTTCCAACAGCGTTTCGTCCGCGGCGATAACGCCGAACGCGCGCGTCAACAACCCGTCACCGGCCAGAATGGCGGTCGCTTCGTCGAATTTTTTATGACAGGTCGGCTGGCCGCGGCGCATATCATCGTTGTCCATCGCGGGCAGATCGTCGTGGATCAGGGAATAGCAGTGCACCATTTCCAACGCGACGGCGACGCGCAAAGCCTTGCTTTTTTCCACGCCGAACAACCCCGCGCTCTGCATCACCAAAAACGGACGCAGGCATTTCCCGCCCGCCAAAACGGAATAGCGCATCGCTTCAATCACGCGGCGTTCCGGCGTGTTCGGCACGGGCAACAACCGATCCAGTTCGGCGGCGACTTCGACAGCGGTTTCTTTGATGGCGGCGGATAAATTAGACATATTTCACTCCATTGAAACGGGGGTTAAACCGACGGCTTCCCCGTTTAAAGAAGCCGTGACCTGATCTATTTTGGAACGCGCGGCGGACAGCTTGGCTTCGCAATGGCGGCGCAACAACATGCCGCGTTCGTAAAAAACGATCGCCTCGTCCAATCCGGTTTTGCCTGTTTCCAGCTGGCGGACGATATCCTCCAACGCGGACAAAGCCTCTTCAAAGCTCATTTTTTCGATTGCCGCCGGTGTAAATTTTTCGTCCATGACCGTTTCCCGTTCCTAAAACAATTTGTTCCGATTGTAAGCGTTAATCCGAATAGGTCAAAGACTTTTTACATTCCGGCCGCCGATTTTTCGCGCCCTTTGAGGGCGGCGTCGAAAACGTCTTGCGGTTTGACGCCCTTTTTCCACAAACGCCGCTGTTTATACAGCTCTTGCCACATGGTTTTGGAATCCTCCCAACGTTTGTGAACCCACAGCCATTGCGTCGGATCGTCGCGGATCCACCGTTCCAAAACCAGATTGGCCTGTTCCATGAAACGGCGCGTGTCCGCGGCCGTGTCGCCCGTTTTTTCGATTTCCAGCGGTTCTTCGACGGTCAGGCGGAAATGCGCCCCGTTCAGCCTTTGCGACCGGATCGGCACGGCCGGATAACCGTATTTCAGCACCAAAGCGGCCACAGACGGCGCCGTCATGACGGGATAGCCGAAAAAGGGCACTTCGACCCCGTCGTTCATTTTCTGGTCGATCAGCAGGGCGAAATGCCCGCCGTGCCGCATCAATTCGACGATCTTGCGAAATCCCGCCATCCCTTTCGGCACCAGAACGCCGGGGATTTTCTGGCGGAAAAAGCGGAACAGCCATTCGACATAAGGGTTGTTAGCCGAACGGTAAATGCGGTTCAACGGCATCCCCAGCTTGTTTCCCACAATCGACCCGACCTCCCAATTTCCGATGTGGGCGGAAAACAGGATGCCCGCCTTGCCGTCGTCGCGCACGGCCTCCGCCCGTTCGTAATTGACGAATTCGATGCGGTCGTCGTATTTCACGGACAGCTGGCGCAAATGCGGATATTCGACGAACGTGCGCACCAGATTGTCCCACATTCCGACAACGATCGCGTCGATTTCGGCGGGCGTTTTTTCGGGAAACGCTTTCATCAGGTTATAGCGCGCCACCCACGACACGCGCAACTTCGGCCCGACGCGGCGGCCGATGAAACCGCCGAACGCGGACGCCCAATCCAGCGGCAGCAACCGGAAAAACAGACAGAAAACGACCGCCCCGACCAGTTCCAGCGGATATCTGGTGCATAAAAAGAATGCCCGCTTCGCCCTGCGTTTGAACGACCTTTTTTTCCGCACGCCGCCGCTCCGTCACTTTTTGCGGACGGCGGACAACAGCGCGCACATGGCGTCCGGTGTGTCCCAGACCATATAGGCTTCGACGATCTGCACCTGCGGTTTGAAACGCGGCGCGATCCGAACCCCGTCCTTGGCCGTCGTGACCAGAACGGCGTCCAGCTTGTCCGCCCGCGCGATCAAATCGGTCATATCCTCGTCCGTATAGGGGTAGTGGTCGGAAAACGCCTGCGTTTCGACAACGTCGCACCCGTAATCGCGCAGCATGTCGAAAAACTTGTCCGGATAGCCGATGCCGGCGAAAGCGAACACTTTTTTGCCCGCCAGAAAAGCGATCTTTTTCACGTCCTGTTCAATGTGCGTTCCGACGAACGGCAGATAGGGGAAGTGTTTGTTGATCAAATCCTTGACCCCCGCCTTGTCCTTTCCGACGACGATAAAGGCGTCGGCGCGACGCAGACCGTCCTCCAACGGTTCGCGCAAAGGCCCCGCGGGGAACACTTTGCCGTTGCCGAATCCGTAACGGCCGTCGAACACGGCGAAAGACAGGTCTTTGACCGGCTGGGGATTTTGGAAACCGTCGTCCATGATGATCACGTCCGCGCCGATCCGTTCGGCCGTCTTTGCCCCGCGCGCGCGGTCGGCGTCAACGATCGTCGGGGCGACGCGCGCCAAAATCAACGCCTCGTCCCCCGTTTCCTTTGCCGTGTGCCTGTCCAGATCGACCAGAATGTTGCCCAGCCCGCCGCCGTAACCGCGGGTCAGAAACACGGGACGCATCCCGTTCATTTTGAAATATTCCGCGACCGAAACGGCCAAAGGCGTTTTCCCCACGCCGCCCATCACCAGATTTCCGATGCAAACGACGGGAATTTTCGACCGGTAAGGTTTTGCCTTCTTCAACCGACGGCGCAACGCCCACGCGTACAAACGCCCCAGCGGCGACAGCATTCTTCCCAACAGCGTATTGTTTTTCTGCCAAAAGGCAGGCGATTTCAACGGCATGATCCCTCTATTCCAAATAACCGGCCAACAACGGCATCAAACGATCCAAAACATTTGATTCCGCCGTGGCGAACTCTAAAGCATTCTTTTGTTTCGTAGCAAGCAGTTTTTCATCCGTCAGCAATGCCGTCAACGCGTCGGCCAGCCCCTGCGCGCCGTCAACGACGCTCACGGCGTCGGCGGATTTGGCACGGGCGACGATTTCACGGAAATTCATCATGTACGGACCGCACAAAACCGCTTTGCCCAACCGCGCGGGTTCGATGATGTTCTGCCCGCCGAATTCGATCAGCGACCCGCCGACGAACGCGACGCGCCCCAACCGGTAAAACAATCCCATTTCCCCGATCGTGTCGGCCAGATAAACGTCCGTTTCAGGCGTAACGTCCTCTTTGCGCGACCGACGCGCGACCGACAGCCCCGCCTGTTTCAAAATCGCTTCGATTTCATCGGCGCGTTTGGGGTGGCGCGGCGCCAGAATTGTCAAAAGATCGGGGATTTTTTCCTTCACCTTTTTGTGCGCTTCGGCGACCGGCGCGTCTTCGCCCGCGTGCGTGCTGCCGGCCGTCCAGCACGGCCGCCCGCCGATTTGGCTTTCCATCCGCTTCAATTCATCCGCGTCAACCGGCAAAGGCGCGGCGGCGAATTTCAGGTTGCCGACGCACTGCGGGTCTTTCGCGCCCAACGCTTTCAACCTGTCCGCGTCCTCTTGCGTCTGGCCGAACGTTTTGGCGAACATCGCCTGTATCTGCGCGCTGAACCGCGGCATTTTCCGCCACCGTTTCAAGGAACGGTCGGACACGCGGCCGTTCAGCAGGACAACAGGGATTTTTCGATCGGACACGACGGACAGGATATTCGGCCAAAATTCGGATTCCAGCCACAAAACCAGATCGGGTTTCCAATGATCGACGAAACGGGTTGCCTGCGCGACGCAGTCGATCGGCACATATTGGTGGAACGCCTTTCCCGTCAGCCGTTTTTCCATCAGCTGGGCGGACGTGACCGTCCCCGACGTGACCAGAATGTTGATGTCGGGATACTGCTTTTGGATTCTATCGATCAAAGGCAGCATGGACAGCGTTTCCCCGACGCTGGCGCCGTGCATCCAAACCAGTTTGCCGTCCGGACGGGGTTTGGCGGCGTATCCCATGCGTTCGCCGAAACGGGACAAATCCTCTTTACCCTTGACTTTCCGCACGGCCAGATAGGCGGCGATCAGCGGATAAAGCGCGCGCGTCGCGGCGCGGTAAACGGATACGGACATCAAATTCATTTGTTTTCCCCCTTATCACGCAAAGACACGCGGCATTTCAACCCCGCGCGGCGATCGGCCTCTTCGGTCAGAGCGATCAGTCTGTCTTCCAAAATCGCCCGCCACTTTTCAATCCCCGCGGCATCCAGATCGGCCGGAATGTAAACCGGTTCGTCCAACAGCAACACCCCTTTTGTAAACCAACCGGGGATCAAAAAGCTGTCCCACGTTTTCAACAACCGTCCGTGCCGGACGGAATAGGCGGACAACACGATCGGCCGCCGCGATTTCTGCGCCAGCTGAACCAGCCCGTCCGTCATTTTGTACCCCGGTTTGCGCCCGTCGGGGGCGATGGCGACGACGTTCGCGGGTTTGCGCAACCGGCGCATGATATCCAAAGCCGCCGCCGCGCCGCCGCGTTTGGACGATCCGCCGATCGTACCGATCCCCAATCCGTCCATGGCCGACGCCATGATCCGCCCGTCGCGGTGCAGGGAAAGCAGGACGGCGACATCCTTTTTCAATTTTTTGCCCCAAACCAGAAACATATCGGAAAACGCGCGACCATGCCAAAACGCGATCAGATAGGAAAAATCGCCGGAAACATATTCGTCACGCGCGCCTTCAATCGTCCAGCGCGACGTTTTATAAGCCGCCAGCACATACAGGTACATCAACCGGCCGATCACCGTTTGAACCAAGGTGCTTTTGCCGATTTTCTTCCATATCTTGAATTTTTTACGCATGGCGAACCGTACAGTTTCGGATATCGGGAACAGAGTTACTTTTTAGCTTACTCCGCATTTATTAACAAGAGTTAATCAAAAATATTATTTTCGTTTTGACATTCCCCCCGTTCCCTTTACACTGTAAAGGCTTACCGGAACAAAGGGGGACGCCATGATCCGCAAAACAATTCTGACGCTTTGCATCGCGCTGACGCTGGCCGCCTGTCAAAAGGAACAAAAAACGGACGCGGCCGAAACCGCCCCCGCCGTGCAGCAGCCGTCCAAAGTGCTGGATTACCTGTCGCTGTCGGCGCATTTTCTGATCAACCGGCAACAGCCCGACGGATTTTTCAAATACGAATACGATTTCATCACGGGCAACTATTCGTCGTGGGACAACGTGATCCACCAGACGCGCGCGGGATACACGCTGATGCAGTATTATGTGTTTCTGGTGCGCAACAACATCGACGCGCCGACGGCGTCCGTCGCCCTGTCCGCGACGGCCAAGGCGTTGAACGGATACGCGTCCGCGTCCGTCGCGCATAAAAATATGCCCGGCAAACTGGTGTCGTTTTACTATAACAAACGCGCCGCCGCCCCCGACGCGCGCAAACCGTCCGCGAAACACCGCATCCAAAGGCTGGAGGCCGAAATCGCCGCAACGGCGTTCGCGCTGATGACGGAAACGATCTATTGGCGCGCCACCAGCGACAACACGTTCGCCGCCGACCGCCTGCAATGGCGTCAGGCACTGGTTTATCACACGAAACAGGCATTGAAAACGCCGGCGCAGAAAAATCCGTTCATGCCGTTCGTGTGGCAAGCGTTCGCCGTGTATGCGCAAATCGATCCGGACGACGCGGAAATCGCCGGAATGTTGCCGCAAATCGACGATTATTTTATGGCCGCGCCGCGCTATATGAAAGATGTCGAGGATTACACTTGGGACATGATGGCCGCGAACCAGCGCTATCAAATGACGCAAAAGCTGTCTTTCGCCAATTTCGCGGCGCGCCAGACCACGCGTTTGTTGGAAACGATGTACACCCAGCACGACACGACGGTCAACAGCTGTTCCCTGTCGCTGGGGCTGGTCGAAGCGTCCCTGATCCTGTCGGGGAAAAGCGGCGATTTCGCGCGGATTGAACAAACCGCGCTGGGACGCAGCCAGCTGGAATACTACAGTTCGCTGAAATACACGATCCTGCCCAACCAGACGTGGATCACGCTGGGCCCCGGCCGCACGCTGCATTCGCAGGATTTCAAACGTTTTGCCGGCGCGTCCGTGTTCGGAATGCACACGCCGCGCACCAACATCGGATTGGTGGAGCTGTGCCTGCTGACCGGAATGCGTTTTTCCAACGAAGACGTCAAAGAATTGAAACAACGCAAAGAATAAAGGTTCAAACATAAAAGGCGGAGGATCAAACCTCCGCCTTTTTTCAGGATAGGCCGCGTCACACGACCAACGCCTTTTCGTCGCCGACGATTTTCAGCGCGCCATCTTCGACGCGGATCTTGACGACGGAATCGTCTTTGACCGTACCGTCCAAAATCGCCGTCGCCAGCTTGTTTTCCAATTCGCGCTGAATCAGGCGTTTCAACGGACGCGCGCCGTACATCGGTTCGTATCCCGTGTTTGCCAACCATGTCAACGCCTGTTCGTCCAGATCCAATTTGATATGGCGTTCGGCCAGACGTTTGCCCAAACGCGCCAGCTGGATTTGAACGATGCCGCGCATATCCTGACGGCTCAGGCGGCGGAACAGCAAGATTTCGTCCAGACGGTTCAAAAATTCCGGTTTGAACGCCGCATGAACGATGTCCATGACCTGCGGGCGCACTTTTTCGACATCTTCGCCGTCGGGCAATTCGGCCAGAATCTGCGCACCCAGGTTCGATGTCAAAATGATCAGCGTGTTTTTGAAATCGACCGTGTGTCCCTGCCCGTCCGTCAAACGGCCGTCGTCCAACACTTGCAACAAGATGTTGAACACGTCGGGGTGCGCTTTTTCGACTTCGTCAAACAAAATGACCTGATACGGCCGACGGCGCACGGCTTCGGTCAACACGCCGCCCTGATCGTACCCGACATAGCCCGGAGGCGCGCCCACCAGACGCGACACCGCGTGCTTTTCCATATATTCGGACATATCAATGCGCAACAAAGCCGTTTCGTCATTGAACAAAAAGTCCGCCAACGACCGCGCCAGTTCGGTTTTCCCGACGCCCGTCGGCCCCAAAAACAGGAACGAACCGATCGGGCGATTCGGGTCTTGCAACCCCGACCGCGAACGACGCACCGCGTCGGACACGGCCCTCACGGCGGCTTCCTGCCCGATCAGGCGGGCTTGGATGTGTTCTTCCATATGCAACAGCTTTTCGCGTTCGCCGGTCAGCATTTTGTCAACCGGAATGCCCGTCCAGCGCGACACGACGGCCGCGATCATTTCGGGCGTCACGTTTTTGCTGGCGGAAACCTGCGCCGACGCCGCCAACGCTTCGGCGTTTTTCAGCTTTTGGGTCAGTTCGGGAATCTGCTTGTATTGCAATTCGCCGGCGCGTTCGTACTGTCCTTCGCGCAACGCCTTGTCCACGGCGATTTTCGCGGCGTCCAGCTGTTCGCGCAACTTCGCCGCGCCCGCCATGGCGTTTTTGCTCGACAGCCATTCGGCGGTTTTGGACGCGGATTGATCCTCCAACTCCTTAACCTCTTTTTCCAGCTTTTCCAACCGTTCGACGGACGCCTGATCCGTTTCCTTTTTCAAGGCTTCGCGTTCGATTTTCAACTGGATCAAACGGCGGTCGATTTCGTCCAAAGCCTCGGGTTTGGAATCGATTTCCATACGCAGACGCGACGCGGCTTCGTCCATCAAATCGATCGCCTTGTCGGGCAGGAAACGGTCGGAAATATAGCGGTTCGACAGCGTCGCCGCCGCGACCAAAGCACTGTCCGAGATTTTCACCCCGTGATGCAGTTCGTATTTTTCCTTGATCCCGCGCAGAATGGAAATCGTATCCTCAACCGTCGGTTCGTCAACAAAAACGGGTTGAAAACGGCGCGCCAAAGCGGCGTCTTTTTCAACGTATTTTCTGTATTCGTCCAGCGTCGTCGCGCCGATGCAATGCATTTCGCCGCGCGCCAAAGCCGGTTTCAACAGGTTGGACGCGTCCATCGACCCTTCGCTCGCCCCCGCGCCGACAATCGTGTGCATTTCATCAATAAACAAAATGATCGATCCATCGGACGCGTCGATTTCCTCCAACACGGATTTCAGGCGTTCTTCAAATTCGCCGCGGTATTTCGCCCCCGCGATCAGCGCGCCCATGTCCAAAGCCAGCAGCTTTTTGTTTTTCAGGCTTTCGGGAACGTCGCCATTCACGATACGCAAAGCCAATCCTTCGACGACGGCGGTCTTGCCGACGCCGGGTTCGCCGATCAACACGGGGTTGTTTTTCGTCCGGCGCGACAAAACCTGAATCGCGCGGCGGATTTCCTCGTCACGCCCGATGACGGGGTCAAGCTTGCCTTCGCGGGCGCGCGCGGTGTAATCCTGCGTGTATTTTTTCAACGCCTTGTATTTGTCCTCGGCGTTGGCGGAGGTCGCCTTGCGCCCGCTACGCAATTCCTCGATCGCGGCGTTCAACCCGACGGCCGTCAACCCGCATTCGGTCAAAATGCGGTGCGTTTCCGTGTTCGGCACCACCAGCATCGCCAACAAAATGCGTTCGACCGTCACATATTCGTCGCCGGCCTTTTGCGCGATGTCTTCCGCCTGCTGCATCAGCTTGCCGAACTGTTGATTCGGATAACATTCGACACTTTGCCCCGACACTTTGGGCAACTTGTCAACAGCTTCGTTGACCGCCTTTTTCGCTTTTTTGGCGTCGCCGCCCGCCTGCTGAATCAGACCGGCGCACATTCCTTCGTTGTCGTCCAACAAAACTTTCAACAAATGTTCCGGCGTCAGGAACTGGTTGTCGTTGCGTTCCGCGACACCTTTCGCCGATTGAATGAAACCTTGGCTTCTTTCGGTAAATTTTTCGATATTCATTGAAACATATCTCCCTTTCGTTGGGAAAATATATAAGACGATTTTCTCCGCGCGCAAGAGGAGTTGCAAGAGAGCGGTAAAAAAAATTCCGTCAAACGCTTTGCCGCTTGATAAAACGGTGCAAAGTCATTTTATCGACATCCATCATTCTGGCGATTTGAGCCTTGG
>ERZ808252.371-NODE-371-length-45031-cov-5.260005_pt1 | contig 45031 bp, 45 predicted proteins | sample MGYA00521242_ERZ808252 | MGnify/ENA primary metagenome ERZ808252 (study PRJEB31516, sample SAMN03275581) | gut metagenome | biome: mammalia-associated habitat; material: feces | host: Papio cynocephalus | place: Kenya | collected 2012-08-07 ...
ATCTGACGGCGGACAGCGTGTTTGGACGCCTGCCGCTTGCAGACCTCACCTCCGAGGCGGCAAAGACCAAGCTGACGGGCTTTGATTTCGAGACGGTCTGGAAGCAGGAGGACGGCAAAACGCCTGTGCTTGCGTCCCTTGCGTATGTTGCGGAGCATAAGACCTCCGATCAGGACCGAAAGGACCCGAATGATAAGCCGGAGGCCCCCAAGCCTCCCGTGAGCACCACCGAGGCTCCCACCGAGCCGCCGACAACTCCGTCGGAGAAGCCGTCCAATACACCAACGGATACCGAACCGACGCCTGCCGGAACCACGGAGGAGCCGAAGAACGACAAGGGCTGTGCATCGTCGCTGTCCGGTGTCGCCATTCTCTGCCTGCCCGTCCTCGGCGTGTTGGTTGGTGTCAGGCTGAAGAAGAAAGAGGATTGACGGATACCCCGTGCGGTGTGACCTCAACGGTGACGGTTCCGCTTGCGGGATGAATCAAAGCAAAAAACAGGTCGCGGGGAAGGTTGCGCATGGCAACCTTCCCCGCGACCTGCTTCGGTCAACGTGCAAGATATGTCTTTTCGATGATCGGAGCCAGCTGACGGGCAAAATATGCCAGCCCCTCCACCGTGAGGTGAATGCCGTCCGGTTTGGTGTAGTCCGCGTTTTGCAGGAGCGCGTTCATGTCGAAGAAATCAACCGTCAGCCCCTTTGCCGCGAGGAACGCGGGAATCCCTTTCTGCGATTCGACAATCGCGCGAATGGCACCGCCGACCGCGCCGTCCCGTTCCTCGAAAATCTCGGGGGAGGAGAGGAACAGAATTTTCACGCTCGGATTCTTCCGCCGCAGGGCTTCGGCAATCGTTTGCGCCGAGGCTTTGAACATTCCGTCGGAATAGGCATCCCATTGGTCGTTGCGGATGTAGCGCGCATCGTTGGTTCCGAGCATGACCGTTACGACATCCAATCCCGACGCATCCTTCAGGCAGGCTTTCCAGACCTCGGACTTGGTGTAGGCATTGCCCGCATCGGTCCGCATCTCGCGTCCGCCCTCGCCGTAGTTCGTCACCACCGCGTCCCGCCAGAGGAGATAGCCCAGCTGCTTCGGGTAGGTCAGGTAGTCGTAATTGTAGTAGCTTTCGTTCCAGCCGACCGTGATGCTGTCCCCGATGCAGCCGATGCGCGTCAGGTGATAGGTCCCGTCCAGTCGGAAGTCCGCGCTGAGGTCGTAGGTTGCCTTGCCCTTTGCGAGCGCATCGCGCAGGTGCGCCTCCAGCGCATCCAGGGCGTGCCACGTGTTGCCGTAGGTCTCCCCGCAGATTGCAAGCGTGCTTTTTACCGTCATGATGCGGTAGCCGTCGGTCGGAAGCCCGCTACAAACCGTGTAGGTCGCGCTCCGCGAGGTCATGCCAACGGTGATTTCGTGCGCGGCGCTGTCGGTGTCCATGTCGCAGACGAGCTCCAGCCTTACGCCGCTGACTGCTTCGAGGATATCGCGCAGTCGCTCGGCGCTCTGCCTGTCAAAATCGCACATCGGCAAAGAGAACCTCGCCGTTCTCGGCAATGCCCTTGAGCAGCTTATCCAGCATATCCTGACAGAGCGCGTATTCGGTGCGCTCGGTAAAGACCGGCTTGAGTGATTGGTCCTCCTGCGTCAGGAGCGTTGATTTGCCCGAGCCGAGGTAGAGAATGTAGGGGAGGGGACTTTCGGTCAGCAGCCCCCACTTGCTGTCTTTTGTCAGCGCCTCGCCACTTCCGTTGTTCAGGTCGGAGCGGTCGCGGAACATCGCGCACATGGTCTCATAGGTCCATTTCCCGTCCTTCACCACCTCCAGCGGAGAGCCGTAGGTGTCGTAGTAGCCCCAAAGACCCCAGAGCGAGCCGTTTGCCAGAACGCCGTAGGTGCAGAGCTCGTCAAAGACCGTGAAGTCGCCCTCAAGCGTGAACAGCTTGCCGTTGATCTGGTAGCCGGACTGAATCCGTTGGTCCCAATAGGACGCGCCGAGGTTCAGCCCCTCCAGCTTGTTCAGGTCCGCCACGTAGCCGTTCGGAATTGCCGAGGGCATAACGTCCGCCGCAATGGCGAGCACGATGTCGGCGGTATCCGCGCCGGAATTCATCATCATGGTCAGCTCGGAATTCATGCCGTACTTTTTCTCCAGCTTTCTCATGTGAATCTTGATGTTGAAGTACTCCTCAAGAAAGCTGTTGCGGTTGTAGAATGCCCAGCTCAGGGTGGGGACCGATGAGGTATCGGAATCCTCGTCATTGATGTACCGGCTTGTGTCCTGACCGCCGTCTATCACCATCCAGTAGTCCGCGCCCTTAAAATCCCCGCACACGGGGCGCTTGTCAGCCTCGCCTCCGCCCGTGGTCACGTCACCCGTAGGCTCGCTCCCCGCATCGGTCGTGCCCGCAGGGGGCGTTCCGTTGTCCTTTTTACAGCCCGTCACCCCAACGGACAGCACAAGCACCGTCAGGCAGGCGAGCAGAAATGCCAAAATTCGCTTCATGAATTCCTCACTTTCTTTCGTATGCGTGGTACGGGTCATCCGTCAGCAGGTCGCGGCAGTCCGCAATCACATCCTCGAAAACGTCGGTTCCGTTCGCGCTCTTTTGCGAGAGCATTGCAACGCCGCCCGCATCCCGACGGAAGCCCGCACGGAATACGGTGACAATCGATGAAAAATCGCCGTCCGCCTGGAATGCCGTCAGCACATAGTCCTTCGTCATGCTCACACCCGCGCTGTTTGTTGCATTATACCAGAACACATAGCAGTTGTTGAAGAAGCTCACCGCGTTGTGCGCCAGACGGAAGCCGACGCGGAAATGGTCGCTGTAGCAGAAATCGAACCAGTTGGTGCCCCATTCGTCCCAGAAGCCGCAGCTGTCGGCATAGTCCGAATAATCCGAGTAGTAGAGCGGGTGAATGTTGGTCAGCTTGTTCGCCGCGCCGCGCAGGTGCACGCCGATGTGAACCTTGCCGATGCGGATGTTGGTAAAGGTGTTGTCGTAGCCCTCTACGAAAATGCCTTTGGAATCCTTTGTTCCCGTGCCGATGATATTGCAGGAGGAAATGTCCGCATCGGAGGAGCCGCCGTTGATGCCGAACTTGACGTGAATTCCAATCGGAGTGTGCTTGATGGACACCCCGCTGATGACGACTTCTCTGCCGCCGTCAATCGAAATGCCGTTTGCCACGCCCGCGCCGTTGACAATACCGCCCTTGAAGAACCAGTTGCTCCCGTTGCGGTCGGTATTGTTGACCTTGGAATCCTGCGCGCCGAGGCGAATCATGGCTTCCTTGCTCGTCCAGTAGTTACGGTCCGCCAGAATGACCGCGTAATTGGAAAGCTGCATGGAAACGCTCTTGGTCGGGTCGGCGGAGGTCGTAATGGGCTTGCGGATGAGATAGGTCCCATCGGGGAAGAAGAGCGTCCGATTCGGGTTTTCGTTGATGAGCGTTTGCAGGGCATCGGTCACATCGGTCGAGCCGTCCGCCTTGACGCCGTGCTCGGTGACAACAAGGTAACCGAGACGGCTTTCGTCCGTATCGGGAGTGCTTTTGGTTTCTGCCATGGTGGTAATCTCCGTTTCGCTTTGCCGCCCGCTGTCGGTGACGGCGGGATTTGACCCCGCCGTGTTACATCCGACCAGCAGTCCCATAACTGCCGAGGCGGTGAGAAGTATGCTGATTGTTTTTTTGAATTTCATATCTGACCCTTTCGTGTTTCGGGTTCGTTATCCGAGGCTGTCGGTTCCGTTGGTGGCTTATGCAAACGGACCCCAGTCGGGTCCGTCTGCGGGGTTCGGTGCGGCGGTTGTTGTGTCGCTTGTCGCGTCGGTCGCTCGGTCGGATTCCGTCTCGGACGGAGCCGAGGGGGAGGGGAACTCCGTTTCCGTCTCCGCCTCGGTCGCGTCCGTTTCGGTCCCGCTGTCCCGCGGGATGGGGTCGGAGGAACCGCCACCCGTGCAGGCAGGGAGACACAAGGCAAGCAACAGTGCCGCAAGAAATGCCGCAATGCGTTTTTTCATTGCTTCGTTACGGCTTTTGGATGCCGAGCCAATCCTGATTTGCCGAAATGATGTTTTCTTTGGCGGTCTCGTCCCAGACCGCGGAGGTGCGAATCAGGTCGGTTTCCGAGAGATTCATGACAGCCGCAATGGGAGCCTGATAATTCCGTTTCATATTCGTTTCCTCCTTATCCGATCTCGGTCACGGTCAGGTTGCTGACCTTGTAGCCAACGCCCGCAGTGCCAAAGCAAAGCTGTGCCTCGGTCAGGGCGACTGTGGTTGTGACATTGATTGTCCGAGATTGCGAGCCGCTTGCATTCCGCACGGTAACAGCAATCGTGTTTGCATCGGTGATCTCAAATGTCACATGGAGATTTTTCTGACTCCAGCCAAGATCGGGGGCAGAAGTTACAGATTGGACATTGAAGGTAAAGGTTCCGCTTGCCGCGCCGACCGCACCCAACTCGCTTGTGCCGAAAAGATAGGTCTGGAGCGCCACCGGTACATTTTTGGATTTCGTCATGTCAGTCCCGACATTCGCCAGCCAGAAGAATGCCTTGCTGTGACTTTTGTCTGACTTGAACGCCGTCAGATTCAGATCGAATTCCAGTTTCTGACCAACCTTTACCGTCTTGTTTGCGGTAATATAGGTGGTAGCATCCATCACGGATCCGTCTTTTGCGGTTACCGCATCGCCGTAGGTTACGGAATCCTTTTCAACGGTCACATAGTCCGCACCGGTTCCGCTGATGTAATCAAAGGTTCCGACCTCTGTCGTAGTCAGGTTGCTGACCTGATAGGACAGCGCCGCAGTACCAAGGCAAAGCCGCGCGTCGGTAATCGGGGTGGTTGTGGTAATCGTTTCGGTATAATACCCCGTGTTGTTACGCTCAGAGATGGTGACAACGACCGTGTTTTCATCCTTAATATAGAAGGAAATGTGCTCCTTCGTCTGATTCCACCGGAGAGAACCCGCTGCGCTTGCAACCTCTTTTGTTTCCATGCTGTTCCATGCGCCCTCGCCTGCAATGCCGACACGCCCGACCTGTAAACTGGCGGTTCCGTACTCATAGATTTGCATCTTGGCAAATGCGTTTTCGCCATCTGTCATGTCCTTGCTCGGGTCGCCCAGCCAGAAATATGCCTTTGTCGGCTTTCCGGAGGCAAGCAGGTCCAAATCGAATTCCACCTTCATCCCGGGCTTTAATTCGAGGTTCGCTTTCACCATCGTCTCGGTGTTCATATGGTTCGAGTCAAGCGCCGTTACGCCTGCCCCGTAGGTCACGGAATCCTTTGTAACGGTCATATAATCCGCGCCCGCAGCATCGGACTTGATGTAGGAATACGCGGGAAGCGTTCCCACATCGAGAATCGACTCCACAATCTCGTTTTCCTCGTAGCCCTCTTTGTTCTTGTAGATGCCTGCAACCTCATAGAGCGACCGATTGTTCCCGCTGTTGTACGGCGCGTACATCGTATTGCTCTCGCCGTTCGTGTCGGTCACAATTGCGTAGGCTCTCGCGGCAAACTTCATGTTCACGCTTGCGTAGGTCTTGGGCAGGTCCACCAGCGCCACGCGGAATGCCTTGCTGCCGTCGGTGTTCTCAACCGACCAACCCTTGCTCTCCGCGTTCACATAGTCACCCGCCACCATGCCCTCCAGCGTGAAGTCGTCCCCGATGCGGTCCGCGGGCGCAATCAGCATTCCGTAAACGGCACCCTCGCCCCATGTTTCGAGGAAATCCGCCGCCACCGTTGCTTCAAAGCGGATTCCGTAGTTCTCTGCGGTTCGGATGGACGCACCCACGGTCATTGTGATTTGGTCCGTTACCATCGCCGCGTCTGTCCCGTCCGCTGTTGCGGCAAACGGGAGCACCCCCGCAAAGAGCAGGACCCCCGCAAGAAGCAGACCGAACACTCTTGTACTGCGTGTTTGTTTCATTGTGGTTCTCTCCTTTTCTTCTCTGTTGTTTTTCCGCCGTTCGGTTTGGATTATTTTGGAATCGGCTGTTTTCATTTTTGTCTTGCTTTTCTTGCTTTTTCGCCTCCGTTCGGAAAAAGATTGCCGATTTTCTCAAAAAGTTGTTGACAAACCGCTCCGTCGGTTGTATAATCATTATAACACACCGCCAAACAACACTCCACACCGATAGTGGAAATAAATGAAACAATATTGTCATCGGAGGTCCCATGAGCCGCGAAAAGGTTGTTTACAACGTTGACCGCGTACCAATCCGCCTGACCCATGAGGATTCGGAGCGCGCTACTTTTAGTTTCTACTTCAAAACCGAATACACCCGCGCCGACAATGAGCATACCCGCGATTGCATCGTGGAGGCGCTTTCCGATATCCGCGTGGGGCAGACCGTTGAATTCGACTACGTGTGGCTTGCCAGCCGCACCTCGCAGGACCGCTTCTCGCAGGTCTGGTTCTGGCTCTTTGACGGTGCCGCAACGGATAATAACTACCGCCGCAACACGGTCAGCACCATGACCTTTCTCTACTACGGCAACGAGGATGCGTCCCATGCGGCTTTCGGGACCGATTGGAGCCCGTTATCCTTCCTGTTTATGGGACCCGAAGCGCCGACGGGGATGCACTACGATGTCAGAAGGTATCATATCGCCATTTCCGTGCGCGCCGCCGCGCAGGGCGGGACCGATTTTCACTACACGGTCACCGAGGCGGACAGAGGCTATCACGACAGCTACCGCACAACCGTCCACAGCGACCGCCCCATTCCGAACGGCTTGCGGCTGGTGTTCTCCTCCAACCGCACCGCCTACGGCATTTCCAATCTTTCCGTGAACCACGAATCGGTCTCTCAGCCGCGCCTCGGCGCACCGACCGCCGCGGCACAGGATTTTGTGGTGTTCAACGATTCCGCCCGCCGCGCCGTGCATTTTCACGAGCAGATTGAGATTTTGCAGGTTCGGAGCGGCTGTATGTCCTGCACGGTCAACGGCACCGACCTGACGCTTTCCAAAGGGCAAACCCTGCTCATCAACAGCAACATCCCGCACCGCATCAAGTCGCAGACCGAGAATTCCGAGGTCACGGTGCTCGATTTCGATATCTACGATTGGATTGCGCAGTCCGATATGGAGAATGCCAAATATCCGTATTCCTTCCTCAGCCGCCACACCACCGTCCCGTACCGCATCTGGGACAGCACCGATGCACAGGAGCTGATTTCGCACATCTACCGTATCGCGGAGGAGACCGAGGCAAAGCGCCCCGCCTATCGGATGTTCGTCAAAGCCTATATCACATGGATTGCCGCCTACCTGTGGCGGGAGAATTTCCTGACCGACATCGACCTCGGCAAAAAGCCAGAGCTGAACCGCATTCTGCCCGCAATCCGCTTTATCGACGAGCACTATCACCAGCCCCTGACGCTGGACCAAATCAGCCGCGCGGTCCTGCTGGACCGCTCCTATCTCTGTAAGCTCTTCAAGCGCGCGACCGACACAACCCTGACCGACTACATCAACTATGTCCGTGTCCGCCGCGCCGCGGAAATGCTCCGCACCACCGACCGCAATTCCATGGAGATTGCCTACGCCTGCGGCTTTGCCTCCCAGCAATACTTCAACCGCATTTTCAAGCGCGAGTTCGGTCAGACCCCCAAAGCCTACCGCACAAGCCAGCGGATTGACTGATTCCGACGGAGAACACCGAAATTTTACGATAAGGAGACCAACCATGTTTGCCAAAAGAGAAAGGTCGGGATATACGGAGAGAAAGCCGGAGGAATTATCGGGCGTGAAGAAAAAATCCTTCATTCTTCCCTATGCGGGCGGAGAGATTTGGTTTGAGCATCTCGATGGAATCTATCAATATACCGAGCTTGCCATCCGATTCTTTGACGGCATCGAGCCTGCAAAGGAGTGGATATTGGAGGAGCGGAATATTTGAAAAAAAGGCCCGCCGCCGACGCATGAATGCGTCGGCGGCGGGCCTTTTTAATCAAACGGATATTCGATTTTCGCGCCGTTGGATAGGGTGAGTGTATATGTATAATATTCCGTTCCCCATGCTGTGTTATTCGCCAATGAAGCCCGCAATTGCACCTCGGCTCCGTTGTAGCTTTTCAAAACATATCGGCATAATTCTCCTCCAGAAACTGCTTCAATTCGCTTCTGGAACTCAGGGAAATGCTGTTTGCAAGGCGGCGGATGCGGTAGGAAACGGTATTGCGGGCAAGGTGCAGGTCCTCCGCAATTGCTTCGTATGGGGTGCCTTGCAGGATGTGACGGATGATTCCCAAATCGGTCTCGTCGCAGATGCTGATCATCTTTTCCAGCTTGGAAAAGGTCTGCACCTCGTCGTTGTGGTAGAAGCAGGGGTTCGGGAGGTCGGGCGGCGGCAGTGGAGCGGCGGCGGAGGAGGGAGCGGGCACGGTTGAAAGCGGTTGCTTGGTTGTCTCTCTCGGAATCAGCTGTCCCGCAATTTTGAGTGTCAGGCGGAGCGATGGGGAATCGGCGTTTGCCAGATACCGATACAGAGAGATGACCTGCGCCCCGATTGCGGCATGGTCGACGGTAAAAACCGACAGCTTCGGGTGGGAATGCGCAATCAGGTCAATGCCCCCGATGGTAATCAATTGCAGCGTGTCGGGCACGGCGATTCCGTCCGACCGCAGATGCTTCAGCAGGGAGAGCGCAACAATGTCGTTTACGCAGATAACCGCCCGAAAGCGGCGGAGCTGTCGGGAAAATTCCCGATAGCAGGCGCCCAGGTCGTTTTCGTTATAGAAGCAGTGCCCCTCGGGGTCCTCGATTCCGCGAAGGCGGCATTCCTGTAGGAACGCCGTTTTTTTGATATCATCGGTTGTGGAATTGCGGAACAGACCGTACAGGGCGATATCCGAGCACCCCTGCGCCTCAAAATATCGGTAAATTTCCCGAATTCCGCCGCCGTAATCAATCGCGCACTGCGCCGCGACCAATTCGGAGGGCCACGGATAGCTGTCCGTCAGGATGACGCGGATATTGCGGTCCCGAAAAAAGCAAAGCGCGGGAAAAATCCACGAGGGGGAGGTTGCAATCAGAATGATCAGCCGCGGGCTTTGCGCAAAGAGCCGCTCATACGGGTATTCCCGATAGGTATTTCCGTCAATCTGCGTGACGGTGTATTTTTTCTGCGCGAGCACGGCTTCTATGCCGAGCCGCTGTTTGTCGCACCAGACGGAATGCTCCAGATATGCAGGTTCATACAGGATGGGGATTGTCATAACAGGTCTCCTTTTTCGCAAGCGTGGAAACGTTCCCGCATAATCATAGCATAAAAACGGGGCGCTGTCAAGCCTTTTTGCGAATCGATTGCGCCGCCCGACCAACTATTTCCGAAATTTTCTTTTATTTTGGTATTGAAACCGAGCGGCGCTTCGATTATAATGAAAATAAGGTAGGTATAAAAACGGTCCGAGGAGGCAAGGAGCATGAAAAACGAGAAATGGACGTCCGAGCGCGCATGGGAATGGTATCGCGCGCAGGGATGGATTCGCGGGTACTGCGGGTATCCGTCCAACTGCGTGAATCGGATTGCGCTCTGGCAGGAATACGGTCACGAGGCGGTGTTTGAACAGCAGGAGCGCGAATTTGCGCTGGCGAAGGAAACGGGACTGAACGCCGTTCGCGCGGTGATTCAGTTCGAGGTCTGGCAGAAACAGCATGACAGCTTCATGCGTCATCTGGAGGAATACTTCACGCTTGCCGACCGCTACGGGCTGAAGGTCATGCTTGTGCTCGGAAATGACTGCACCGTGGCGAAATCGCGGTGGAAGCCTGCCGTTTTCGGCGAACAGCCCGTGGATTGGGGCTACCACAGCGGCATCAAGGGCGGTCAGCACGCGGGGGATTACCGCGAGGCGGGCTATCAGCTGTTGGATGACCCGACCGTCGAGCCGCTGTACTACGACATGGTTGCGGAGCTGGCGGAAACATACGGGCAGGACGAGCGGTTGCAGATCTGGAACGTCTGGAATGAGATTGGCAACAGCAACCGAGATACCATGAGCATTCCTGCAATGGAGAAATTCTTTGCCATCCTGCGGGAAAAGCAGGTCATACAGCCCTTGACTGCTGATGTCTGGTCATATGACGGAAATATGGAGGTCAACACCGAGGCGGGGAAACGCGCGCTGGAGCTTTCGGATGTTATTTCCTTCCATTGGTACGGCTCGTTTGCAACCACCGTGCGCCTGATTGCAAACCTGAAGCAATACGGCAGACCGCTGATTTGCAGTGAATGGCTGAACCGTTTGGAGTACGGCAACGACATCGAGCACCTGCTCCCGCTGTTCTGGTTGGAGAATATCGGCTCTTACCATTGGGGGCTGATGCAGGGCTATTCGCAGACCTTTGAGCCGTGGGGCGGGTACTTCCTCCGTCAGGAGAAGGGGGAGGAGCTTGACCTGACCAAATGGCAGCACGACCTTTACCGCTTCAACGGACTGCCCTACATCCCGCGCGAAATCAAGGTGTTCCGCGAGTTTGCGGCGCTGGCGGACAATCGGCATGACAAAACCTGAAATCTTTGAACTTTGCGGCGGCGGGTATACCGCGCGCATCAATTTGTCGCGCGGGGCGAACTGCATCTCGCTCCGCCATTCCGCCACGGGTTCGCGCATCCTGCGGGAGCCGCCAGACCCGATGTGCTTGGATAACCCGTATCTTTACGGAATGCCGCTTCTTTTTCCCGTCAACCGCATTTCGGGCGGGCGGTTCGTATTTGAAGGGCGGGAGTACGTCTTTCCCGTCAACGAGCCGAACACGGGGTGCCACTTGCACGGGACGCTGCACGAAACGCCGTTTGCCGTGACCGCCCAAAGCGGGGACAGCCTGACGGCGGAATACACGGCGGACGTGGCGCACCCGTATCTGTCCTTCCCGCACGCGTTCACCCTGCGCCTGTCCTGCCGCTTGGAGGCGGACGGACTGCACTTGGAAACCGCTCTGACCAACCGCTCGGACACGGATATGCCGTATTTTCTCGGCTTCCATACGACCTTCAACCTTGCCATGACGCCGAAAACGAACGCGGAAGCCGTGCTTGCAAAAGCGGAGCTGTCGCGCGAAATCGAGCGGGATATGACAACCTATCTTCCGACGGGCAGACTGCCGGAATTTGACGCGGTGTCGGCGGCACTGGCGGCGGGGACATGGCATCCCGCATCGGGCGCGGTCAGTCGGCATTACCGCGCGGGTAGCGGGGGACTTCTGACCCTGACCGACCCCGAAAACGGCTTGCGGATGGTCTACCGCAACGATGCGGTGTTCGGCTACCGCCTGATTTACGGGGACGGGAAAACCTTTCTCTGCATGGAGCCGCAGACCTGCATGGCGAACGCCGCGAATGCGCCGTTTGCGCGGGAGGAAACGGGATTCGCCTTTCTGCGCCCCAACGAAACAAAGCAGTTTCATTCTCAAATCGGATTGGAGGAAATTGAAGTATGAAAATCACGTGGCTTGGTCAGGCGGGACTGCTGTTTGAAACGGACGGCAAGGTGATTCTGCTCGACCCCTATCTTTCGGACAGCGTGGAGAAAATCGAGCCGCACAATCGGCGGCGCGTTCCCGTTGACCCGCGCTTCCTCTCGCTGAAGCCCGACCTGATTCTGCTCACGCACAATCACCTCGACCACACCGACCCCGAAACGCTCTGCCACTATCTCGGCGCAGACACGGCGGTCACGGTGCTGGCTTCGGGCAACGCGTGGGAGAACGTCCGCCGGCGGTTCGGCGGAATCAAAAACAATTACGTGCTGTTCAATCGCGGCACGGAGTGGACGGAGGGAAACCTGCATTTCCGCGCCGTCCGTGCCGTGCATTCGGACGACCGCCCAATCGGCGTTCTGTTGGAAGCCGAGGGGAAAACCTACTATATCACGGGTGACACGCTCTATGACGCGCGCATTTTCGACGACCTGCCCAAGCACGTGGATGCGGTGTTCCTGCCCGTCAACGGGGTAGGGAACAACATGAACATGACCGACGGCGCGCGGTTCTGCGAGCGGATCGGCGCGGCGGCAGTTCCGCTTCACTGCGGGCTGTTCGACAGCCTTGACCTTGCCGCGTTCCCGTATCCGAACAAGGTCGTGCCGCAATTCTATCGGGAAATTTCTTTGGAGAAGATATAAGAATATGAAAATTACAAAGCTGGAGCTTTTGAAGGTCAGACCCCGTTGGATGTTTCTGAAGATGTACACCGATACCGATTTGGTGGGACTCGGAGAGCCTGTTCTGGAGGGGCACTGCACCTCGGTTGAGGCGGTTGTCCGCGAATTTGAGGACTACCTCATCGGCAAAGATCCGATGCAGATAGAGCACCATGTGCAGGCGCTCTATCGCGGCGGCTTTTACCGCGGCGGACCCCTGATGCTCTCGGCAATCAGCGGCATTGAGCAGGCAATGTGGGACATCAAGGGGAAGTTCTACAACTGCCCCGTCTGGGAAATGCTCGGCGGCAAGGTGCGCGACAAAATTCGGATGTATACGCACATCAAACGGACCGCCGTTGCGGGTGATTTCTCGGTGGACGAGATGCTGAACATCGCCGATGAACGTCTGCGGGCGGGCTATACCGCGCTGAAATACTCCATCATTCCGCCCATCCGCGCAATCGATACGCCGCAGAACCTCATGGGGCATATCGCACGTTTTGCGGCGGAGCGCGAGAGAATCGGGGACAATGTGGACCTTGCCATTGATTTTCACGGGCGGGTCAGCCCTGCGATGGCTCTGCGCCTTGCCGAGGAATTGAAGCCCTACCGCCCGTTCTTCATTGAAGAGCCGTGTCTGCCCGAAAACGTGGACTGCATGGTAAACATTGCGCGGTCGACCTCCATTCCGATTGCGGCGGGCGAGCGGCTGTTCGGCAAATGGCAGTTCCGCGAGTTGTTGGAAAAGCAGGCGGTGGCGGTGGTTCAGCCCGACATCTGTCATTGCGGCGGTATTTTCGAGGGGCGGAAGATTGCCCTGATGTCGGAGCTGTACTTCGGCTCCATCGCGCCGCATAACCCGCTGGGTCCCATTTCGCTTGCCGCCTGCCTGCAGGTGGACGCGTGCAGTCCCAACTTCTTGGTGCAGGAGCACCCGGGCAACCCCGATGGCGGCGACCTCGGCGTTGGGTATCTGAAGGAGCCGTTTGTGATGAAGAACGGGTACATTGAGGTTCCCACCAAGCCGGGGCTTGGCGTGGAGCTGGATGAGGACGCGCTCAAGGAAAAATTGTATGACGGAAAATGGACAACGCCGCGGCAGTATTTCGAGGACGGAAGCAATGCCGATTGGTAAGAAGCAAGAGGGGAGAAACAGAGCATGGAACATACGGTTTTTGTAACCGGAGCGCATAACGGAACTGGATATGCCATTGCCGAGCGGTTTGCGCGCGAGGGCTGGTCGGTGCTGATCGGAAGCCGCAACCAAGAGAGCGCCGACAATGCCGCCGAGAAGCTGAACCATACATACGGGGTCTACACGAAAGGGTATTCCCACCAGACCGCAACGCCCGATGCGGACGAGGTGCGGGCGATTTTCGAGGACATCCGCGCAAACGGACATTCGGTGGGGGCGCTGGTCCTCAACGCGGCAAACCTCGGCATGAATCAGGTGAGCATGGAGCTGGACATCCGCGATTTCATGGGGGTCTATAACACCAATATTTTCTGGAATTTCCTCATGGCGCGGGAGGCGGCAAAGCAGATGCGCGAGGCGGGCGGCGGGTCGATTGTGTTCATCGGCTCGAATTCGGCTCTGCGCGTGACCGAAAACCGATGCGCCTACTGCTCCTCCAAAAGTGCGATGATTGGGATGTCCAAGTCGCTCGCGGTGGACTGGGGCAAGTGGAACATCCGCTCCAACGTGGTTCTGCCGGGGATGATTAAGACCGAGCGGTGGGTAAACAACGTGAACAACACGAAATACTGCCTGCCGAACTATACCCCTCTGCACGACATTGCGGAATTCGAGGACATCGCAAACGCGGCGTGGTACTTCGGCAGTGAGCAGTCCCGCAACACAACGGGAACCGAGCTGGTGGTGGACGGCGGGATGTTGGCACAGCTGACCCCGAACATCAACCGCACCCTGTGGGAGTGACGGCATGACGGTTCTTTCCATTGACGGCGGCACCACCAACACGCGGCTTGTATTGGTGCGGGACGGCAAAATTCTTGCTGCGGAGAAATGTGGGCTCGGCGCGCGGAATGCGGTGTTGGACGCATCGCTTTCCTATGCGGAGGCTCTGACGGAAAAGCTCCGCGCGTTCCTTGCCAAAACGCAGATTACGCCGCAGGTTGCGGTTGCCTCGGGCATGATTTGCAGTGAAGCGGGGCTTGCCGTGACCCCGTATATCCAACCGCCCGCAAGCGCCGAGGCTTTGGCGGAGCACGCGACCAAATTTACGCTTCCCAAGCTGCCAGAGCTCCCCCTGTGGCTCGTTTCCGGACTGCGGACAGTGGGACGCACGGACGACCCAACGGAAACCGACATCATGCGCGGGGAGGAAATCGAGCTGTTGGGGCTTTGCGGTAAAGTCGGAGACGTGTCCCGAGCTGTGATTCTTCTGCCGGGGTCGCACCTCAAAACCGTGTTTCTGAATGCGGACGGCGTGGCGGAGGACTTCCGCACCTCCCTTTCGGGCGAACTGCTCCGCGCGGTTGCGGAGAATACCATTCTGCGCGAAAGGTTGATGGGAGTCTCCCCGAAGATGCCCGACCGTGACCGCCTGCTTGCGGGCTGTACCTGCGCGGCGGAGCGCGGGGTGAACGAGGCGCTGTTCAAGGTGCGCATTCACCAAAAATTCTGCACGGACACATCGGAGCAGCTGTTCTCCTTCCTGCTCGGCGCGGTGCTGTGCGCCGATGTGGAGCGACTGCGGAAGGACGGCATGGGACGGAGGATTCTTGTCGGCGGCTCAGACCCGCTCCGCTTTGCCTATGCATTCCTGCTCCGCGAGCACGCGGGCTTGGAGGCGGAGGAAATTCCCGAGGCGATCTCGGAATACGCCGCGGCATACGGCGCGGAACGGATTGCGCTCGCATTGGAAAAGAGGAAAAACGGATGAAGAAAACCGAACTGATACAGGAAATCCGCGAGGCGGCAATCATCGCCATTATTCGCGGCGTGGAGCATGAAAAACTGCCGCCACTGCTGGACGCACTGGCGGCAGGCGGGATTCGGTTTGCGGAGATTACCTTTGACCAAACGGGAAGGACCTCCGACGGGGAGACCGCGCAGAGCATCGCCGCGCTGAAAAAGCACATGGCGGGCAGGATGCACATCGGCGCGGGAACGGTGATGACGGTCGGACAGGCGGACCAAGCCATGACAGCGGGCGCAGAATTCCTGATTTCCCCGAACGTGAATCCCGAGGTCATCCGACATACCGTGGCGGCGGACTGCGTGTCCATCCCCGGGGCGATGACCCCGACCGAGGCGGCGGTTGCCTACGAAAGCGGCGCGGATTTCGTCAAGATTTTTCCAGCGGATACATTGGGGCTGCCCTACATCAAAGCGCTGATGGCACCGCTTTCACACATCCCGTTTCTTGCGGTCGGCGGGGTCAATGACCGTAACATCGGAGACTTCCTTGCCGCAGGGCTTGCCGGAGCCGGCGTCGGCTCGGCGCTCACCCCAAAGGACCGAATCGCGGCGGGAGCTTTTGAAGCAATCTCCGACATGGCAAAGCGCTATACGGATGCAGTTTTCACCGCGCGGAATGTTCGGAGCGCGTCCCCTCGGATAGGCTGAAATGTTTTCCCGACCGCGCAAAGCATCCTACTTTTGCAGTCTCCCCGTGGGGGACTGCTTTTTTGCGATTCGTGCCGTCTCATTGCGTTTCCAAGTCGAGAAATTCCCTGTCGTTTCTTAAAAAATCAAATGCCTTGTTTGCCCGCAGCGCCTTTTTCAGCCCCTCCGTGAGTGTATCGGGGCTGTTGGTTGAAATGGTTGCGCGGTTGGAAACGGCACATCGGATTGGGTTGCTTGTGTAATGCCGTGTGCCCTCGGGCTGACCGTCAAATTCCTTTGCGTGGCGGAATGCCTGTTGCAGTGCCGCAATGGTCTCCTCCCGCCGTTGCTCTGCCGCATAGAGCTCTGCCAGAATCAGGTAAATGCTTTGCAGGCGGACGTGGTAGAAAAGGAAATTGCCGTCGTAAATCAGGGTGTTCCAAAGAGAGACCGCAATCAGACAAGCCCTGATTCGGTCCTCTGCGGTATCGTAGGTATCGCCGCACAGGACCGATGTCAGCAGGTCCATGTAGGTCAGGAGATTCTGGTGCTTGACCGCCAGCTGCTTTTCCCGACTTTCCTTTGTATAATAGACGTGCTCCAACAGGACATTGCGGCAGGTGTAGATACTGCCCGACTGCTGTGCATACCTCGCGGCTTCGTCCTCGCTTGCAAACGGGAGCTGCGGCATGGAATAGAGGAGCACCAGCTTTTGAATTGCGCTGTTTCGGAGGTCCTGCTCCGTGCAGTCCCGCAGAATGCGTTTGCAGATGGCGATACATTCCGACGCGTCCCTCTCCGCCTCCTGCCCGCTTCCGCTGACCGATATCTGAAACAGGTTGTGGGCAAGGGCGGAGAGGCAGGAGAAGTCCATCGGGTATTTTTGCGTTGCTTCGCGCCACAGTGCGAGGTCCTTTTCCGTCTCTCCCTTACTCCGATATGCTTGTGACCGTGCACGATAGGCTTCGATTTCCGAATCCTTTTTTTCATAGGTCCGATCAAACAGGTTGTCGAGTGAGATGTCGAAAAAGTCCGCAAGGACGGGAAGCGTGGAAATATCGGGAGCGGTTCTTCCCGTTTCCCATTGGGAAATTGCCGAAACGGACACGTTCAGATATTCGGCAAGCTGCTCCTGCGTCATGCTTCTTTCCTGCCGCAACCGCTTGATGGTTTCTCCGAGGTTCATTTTTTATGCCTCCTGAATGCGATATTCGTTTGCCTGTGCTTTTATTATACCATGCTTTTCCGCACATTGCAAGACAGCATTTGCGGAAATCGGTTCCGGAAATACTAAATTTTATTAGAACGAGAACAAGAATTTATATAAAAAAGAATGTCGGGAAACAATTTGGGGAAGAGAAAGGCAGAAATTGAACCACTTAATCCTGCTTTTTGAGCCTTTATCTCCTGATTCGACCCTATTTTTCAAAAAAGTAGGTGAAACTCGCTTTTATGGAAAGAAATCCTTTTTCTTCCAAAACCATGACATATTTTGTCAGGGTTTTGTGTTACAATATTTGTATCATATGAGACTGTGAACGGAATGATGTCGGAAGCAGTCATTGAAAAAAGAAAAGAAAGGAAGACCAACATGAAGAAACCGAACGATGCTTTTTGTCCGATGCGAAACGGCTTGCGCACGGCAAAACGGAAGGTGAAGGAGGTGACGAACGATGACCGGCGCGATTCAGCTTCCGTATAAGACCCCGTGGTTCACCTTTTCGCTCGAGAGTGCCGCCGCTTGCCTTGCCATGCGCGGGCATCCGACGGCTTATCATGCGGTCCTGAACCAATGCGTCACGCTCTCGTGCGCAAAGCGGTTTCTGGACGGCTGTGCGGGAACGCACACGGGAATTCCGCACGCCCGCATCGGGGATTTTTCCTGTCTGGAGCAATACACCGTTTCCTTTCGCTTCGGGCTCCCGTACTGTCGGGAAATCATTCGGGAGCTGCTGCACAAGGGCTTCTATATTTACTGCAACGGCGTGGACGGCTACGACCTGCCCGGCATGAGCGGCTATGGGCTCCGTCACGGGCACAACGACGGCATTTTGTGCGGGTATGACGATAACGACGGGACCTACAGCATTGCCGCCTATGACAGCACGCGGTGCTTCCGCCAAATCTGGCTCCCGCAGGAATGCTTTGAAGAGGGGCTTCGGTCCTGCCTTGCGCACGGAGCCTACAGCACGATGACCGCTTGCCGTATGCGCGACCTGCGGGTACGGCTGAACGAGGGGCAGATGCTGCGGTATCTGAGCCTGTATCTCGAGGCGGACACGGACGTTTTCTCCCCGTTGCAGTCGGAGCGCAGTACGGTGGAGGGCATTGCGGTGCAGGAGCTTCTGGCGCTCTATTTCGGGCGGCTCGCCTGCGGAGAAATCCCGCTTTCGCGCGCGGACCGACAGGCACTTCGCGCGGTCTGGGAGCACAGGAAATGTATGCTGGACCGTTTGGAGCTGTTGGAGCGGCGACACGGCTGGGGATCCGCATTCAGCTCGCGCTACCGTCCGCTTGTGGATGCGGCATATCGGGATCGGATGCTGTACGCGGTCAGCTGTCGGAGCCGCCGCCCCGACCTGCTTGAGGTGCTTCAGGGGGCACTGCGCGCGGAAAAGGCGGCGGAGCGCACGATTCTGTCCGACCTCCTCTGCACCGTGGAAAAGGATGAGCGGGACCTCGGACGTTGCCGAAATCCGCAAGGGGCTTCCTGAAGGTCCCCATGACCGCAAGCACGGCACTTTCCGTGCGCTTGCGACAGGGCGTGGATGCGTTATCAGGGCTTTCCGTAGTAGGCAACGATTTCGCGGAGGGCTTGCAGCTCTGCCGAGGTCGGCGGCGCGAGCTCTCCGCCGTGATGCAAATCGTTTGTATTGGTGTCAAAAAACGCAATGGTGCGCTTCAGCGCCGCAGTTTCCTGCGCGGTCAGCGTGGGGCGGGTGAGGCACCCGCGGTCGAGCAGATAAACGCCGCCGCGCCTGCCCGTGTCCACGCAAATCGGCTTGGTGAGGCTGAGGTCGGTGATATCCCGCATCACGGTCCGTTCCGCCACGCCGAGCTCCTGCGCCAGCTCCCGCATGGTCCATTTCTCCCGAAGCGTCAGCAATCGGAGTATCCGTTCTTTGCGTTCCTGTGTATTTCTCATGTGTTTCCTCCCTTCGCTCAAGGCTTTTCCGCCGAGCAAAAAAAACAGCTGACCCGCATGGCTTTCCATACGGGTCGGTTTCTTTTTTTGTTTGTCCGATAATAAGTTGACCGAGCGCCGAAAAAGTAACGGGAGAAAACCGAAAACGGTAAAATTCCTTCCTTTTTTCTTTTTTCTGACAATTTTCGACACGAAATATAACATCGGAGGTAATCGGATGGACTGTTGGTGGATTTACATCCGATTACCTTTCGTGTAAAATAATAACATCAAGGAACGGGAGGCTTCGCAAATGACAGAGAGAAACTTCAACCGAAATACGGACCCGGAAATGCGCCGCCGTCTGGGGCGCTTTTTTCAGTCGGGGAGGGTCAGAAAGAAGATGACGCAGGAGCAGCTGGCGGAGGCGCTGGGGATGACCAAGAAGTCCGTCAGCTTTATCGAGAACGGAAAGACCTATCCGAGCCCCGAGAACATTTTTCGCATGACCAAGCTGTTGGACCTGTCATTGGATGAATTCGTGTTCGGCTGTACGCGAACGGGGCAGAATTCGGTCCTGCCCGAGCTGAACGACGCAATCGGAAAGCTGAATCCGGCAGAGCAGGAATGCCTTGTTCGGGTGATGTTCGAGATTTGCCGCATGGTGGAGGTCGAGGCGTAAAAAATGGTTGGCGTGACGTATGAGGAAGCGTTCCGCGCCTTCCATCGGGAGATCGTTCGTTACTGCCTGTCCGAATTTCCGAACGACTGCTATTGCGCGGAGGACCTTGCAAGCGAATGCTTCATGCTGCTCTATCGGAAATGGGACACCCTGCAAAGCCACGCACCGACCACGGTGCGGGTCTGGCTCTTCCGCACCGCGCGCAACAAGGTGCTGGACTGCAAAAAGAAGAAGCGTCTGCAAACGGTCTCCCTTGACGACGAGAGCGGGCGCGCCCGACTGGAGCGTGAGGCGGCGCACCTGCTCCACCACCTCGACGAGCGGGAGGAGACCGAGCGGTATCGGCATTACCTGACCGAGATACGGAACGCGCTGACCGAGCTCGAATGGCGGCTGTTTGATCTGGTTGTGAATCAGGAGCAACCGTTTCGGCAGGTCTCCGAGCGCTTGGGGACCACGGAAGCGGCGGCGAAAATGCGCTGGCACCGTCTGCGGGCAAAGCTGAAGGACTTCCTGTCGGGGCTGTTCGCGCAAATGGGCTTCCTGACGGACGGACATCGGAAGTCGCCTGCGGAAAAGCGGCAGACCTCGTCGGGGCACAGCTGAAAGCCTGCACGACAATCCCTCCGTCGCGCTTCGCGTGTCACCTCCCTTTATACAAGGGAGGCTTTTTTGCGTGGAAAAAAACACCAATTGTAAAAAAATCCGTTTATTTGGCGCGCACCGTTGAAAAAGCGGAAAAAATGTGTTATAATGAATGCAGTATACAGAGTACAGAATGCAGAATGCAGATTGGAGACGGAACGGAGGATGCCGATGCGCAGTGCAATTTTATATGTTCACGGAAAAGGCGGAAGTCCCGAGGAAGCCGCACGGTTTGGTCAGCTTTTCCCGAGTCGGGCGGTGATGGGGCTGGATTATCGGTCCGAAACACCATGGGAAACGAGAGAGGAAATCCGCGTGGCGGTCGGTGCGCTGGCGCGGGAATGCGACAGGGTGTCCCTGATTGCAAACAGCATCGGCGCGTATTATGCGATGAACGCGGGAATTGACGATAAGCTGGACCGCGCGTATCTGATTTCGCCCATTCTGGATATGGAGCGCCTGATACTCGATATGATGCGTCGGGCAGGCGTGGACGAGGAAACCCTGCGCGAGAAGGGGACGGTCCCAACCGATTTCGGCGAGGTGCTCTCGTGGGAGTATCTGACCTATGTGCGGGAGCATCCCATAGAGTGGAACGTGCGGACCGACATCCTGATCGGCGGCGCGGATGCCATGCTCCCGCGCGAGGTGGCGGAGCAGTTTGCCGCAACCCATTCCGCCACGCTGACCGTGATGGAAAACGGGGAGCATTGGTTCCACACGCAGGAGCAATTGCGGTTTCTGGACCGCTGGCTTGCACGGTGTAAAAAGGCAACCGTCAGGTCAAAAACCTCCTCTTCAAGGTCCGAAATCAAGAACGAGAATAAGAACGATTCCGAAAACAAAGGAGAAATACAATGATTCGGCACATTGTTTGCTTCAAGCTGAAGGACTGCACCCCGCAAAAGGCGCGGGAAGCGCGGGATTTGCTTCTGACGATGAAGGGGAGGGTCCCCGAGGTCATAGACCTGTTTGCGGGTGTGGATTTTCTGCACAGCGAGCGGAGCTATGACGTGATTCTGGAGGTTACGGTCAAGGACCGCGACGCGCTGGAGCGCTATCAGAAGGACCCGTACCATTGCGGAACCGTCAAAGCCCATATGCACGCCGTGCGGGAAGCCAGCGTTGCCGTGGACGTGGAAATCCCAGACTGAATAAGTCTGCCCCCGAAGGCGGCTACGCAACCGCCGTTTTGTGAATTTACAGAAAAAGGAAGTATCAGCCTCTATGTCTTTCATTCGGAAGCTCGGGAACACGCGCGTGTCCCGCTACCTTGCGATTGCATTGTTTGCGGTCGCCTTCGCAATGGTGTACGAAATTTTCGTGTTCCCCAACAGCTTTGCGCCTGCGGGAATCAACGGTATCGTCACCATGATTCAGTACCTCTTCCGCTTCAAGGTGGGGTATCTGTCGCTGATTGTCAATATCCCGATGCTGATTGTGGCGTGCTTTGTCCTCAACCGCTCCTATGCCCTTCGGACGCTGACCTTTATCCTCGTCTTTTCCGCCTCGCTCCTCATCAGCGAACGGCTTGGGATTGCCGAATCGGGAATCGTGTTCCAAGCGGAGGACGTTGGCGGCAGACTGCTCGCGGCAATTGCGGCGGGATTCTTCAACGGGTTCCTCTACAGTATGTCGGTCCGTATGGGCGGCTCCACGGGCGGGAGCGACGTGGTGGGCGAATTCATTCACCGCGCACATCCCGAATACAATACGGTGTGGATTATCTTCACCATCAACGCGGTTGTGGCGGTGGCATCATTCTTCGTGTATAACTTCCGCTACGAGCCGGTAATCCTCTGCGTGGTCTACATTTTCGTCAACGGCAGAACCTCGGATGCCATCTTCAAGGGTAACCGCGCGGCGGCAAAATTCGAGGTCATCACCACCCAGCCCGAGCAGCTCTCGCGTGAGCTGATTACCACCCTGCACCACGGCTGTACCGTCCTGCGCGCGGAGGGAATGTATACCCACTCCAACCGCGCCATGCTGGTCTGCGTCATCAACCGCCGTCAGGTGGTGGATTTCGAGCGTATCATCCGTAAATATGACAATACGTTCGCCTATATTTCCACCGTGAACGGCATTGTGGGAAACTTCAAAAAGATTAAATGACCTCCGCCCTCGCGCGCACGATGCGCACGTTGCGCGTGTATAAATGTAAATTTTGAAAAAAAGCTATTGACAAATGCGGGAATCTGTGCTATAATACAAATGTTGTAATAGTAGGGAAAAATCGTTGGATAGATTCGCCAAAGGAGGCAGGACCCATGCGTTGCTTCGGTAACGATTTGTCAAAACAGCCTGTACGGATTTGCGCACACCCCGTGTACGGGGCTTTTGGCTGTGCCTGCGAGGAGCGGACCGACACGCCTGCATAAGGAAAACGCGCTTTGCGCCGTGCGAAAAAGCATGGCGCGGGGCGCGTGTTTGCGTACTTTGAACGGGAAAAGCGGCTTTTGCTTTTCCGAAAGGAGTTGACGGGATGGAAAAAGAGATACATACGGGTGCGGGACGCGGCTTTCTGCGATTCCTCACGGGCATCCTGTGGTTTGTAATTGCGGTGCTGATGATCAGCAGTGTGCTCCTGATTGCGGAGTCCCTGCTGTTCGGCGACAGGATTCCCGGGAACATCAACTGGAAGCCTGCGGCGGCAAAGACGGGCGTCATGGAGCCGACCGTGAAAAAGGGCGATCTGGTGATTCTGCGCCCCGTGGGAGAGGAGGACCTGACCGTTGGAACGGTGGTCTCCTATCATACCGACGGCGGCTATGTGCTGGGGCGGATTACCGAGCGGCACGGCGCGGTTTCGCTGGTCAAGGGAGATGCGGAAACCGAGAGCGTGGCGGTGGAGAACACCGACATTCGCGGGGTCTGGCGCGGCACGAGAATTCCGATGGTCGGCTACTTCGTCGCGGGTGTGCAGAGCGCCCCGGGGGTTGTGCTGATGGTTGTGGCGGTGGTCCTGCTGTACATGATTGTGATGGCAATCATTCGCAGAAGCTACGCGGACGAGGCGGTTGTGTATTTCGGCTCCGCAGAGGCGGAGGGATTGGCGTTTGTGCTTTGCAGTCTGTCGCTGTTCGGCGGAGGTCTGTATCTCAGACATATTATCCGCAAGGGCGGCGAGACGGAAAGGAGCGGTAGACGGTGACACTTCTCAAAAAATATAAAATCATCATTGCGGTGCTGGCGGCACTGCTGTCGGTGTCGTTGGTCCTGCTTGCCGTGCAGACGGTCAAACGGCTGCGCGCGGCATCGGGCGAGGTGACGGTGCGCAACAACAGCATCGGAGCCGTTGAGGAAAACTGGGAATTCGGCGGCGCGGGTCTGCTCCCCGGGGACAGCGAGAGCAAGACCTACACGGTGCGGCTCTCCCATAAGGAGGACCTGATGCTGGCGTTCTCGGTGCAGGTCTCGGACGATGCAAAGGGACTGGCGGACGCACTCATCATCAAGGTTGAGGATGCGGAAAACGGGCAGGTTCTTTGCGAGGAAAAGCTGAGCCGTGCGGCGGAAACCGTGTATTCGGAAAAGATTCTGTTCAACGGAAGCAAGGAACGGAAAATCCCGTATAAAATTACGGTAACGGTGGATGAAGCGGCGGATGGCGCGGCGCAGGATGCTTCACTGAAGCTGAGCTTCCGCTGGTCGGTCCTCTCCGCCGAATCAAAGGAGGGTGACGCAAAATGACCGAACAAGCGGCAAAGGGCGTAATCAGACGGCTGACGGTCAGCATCGTTGCAATCGTTCTGCTGACGGCGGCGCTTACCGTGACCACCTTCATTCTGGTTGTTTCCACGGTGTCAACCGACGGGCATCTGTTCTCCACGGGCAGTGTCCGCCTGAACCTGAATGACGGAAAGCCGATCGTCTCGGCGGGCGAATGCGTGTTTGCACCCGGGCAGAGCATGGAAAAGAGCTTTACGGTGGAGAATCTGGGCACCTGCGCGGTGTGGTATAAGATTTACTTCAGCAACGTCAGCGGCGCAATGGCGAACGCAGTGGAGGTGGAAATCCGCGACGGGGACAAGGTACTTGCAAGCGGGAAGCTGAACGACCTGAACGAGGAGAACACGGAGGCGTTTGCGGACGCGCTGGAAATCGGCGGCGAAAAAACGCTGACGGTTTGGTTTCACTTTGACGAGGACGCGGGTGACGAATTGCAGAATGCCCTGCTGAGCTTTGATTTCAGCGCGCGTGCAACGCAGGTCCCGAATAACCCCGACAAAAAGTTTCATTAAGGTGGAGAATTGAGCATGGATGAAGAAGTAAAAACGCAAACGGTTCCGAAGCGGGAAAAGGCCCTGAATCTGATGAAGAATATTGTGACATGGGTCGTGGTCGCCGTGGCGGTTTTCATGATGATCTTTACCATCATTTCCGCAACCACGCTGAATCGGAACGACCGCAGTCTGTTCGGGCTGAAGATGTATAAGGTCCTGTCCGACTCCATGAAGGCAACCGATTTTGCGGCGGGCGACTTGGTGTTTGTCAAGGCGGTGGACCCCGCAACGCTGAAGGAGGGGGACATCGTTTCCTACATCTCACAGAATACCGAGAACTTCGGCGAGACCGTGACGCATAAAATCCGCAGACTGACCACCGATGCGGAGGGTAACGCGGGCTTTGTGACCTACGGTACCACGACCGATACCGACGACGAAAAGGTGGTTACCTACCCGTTTGTGGTGGGAAAATACCAATTCCACATCCCGAAGCTTGGCTATTTCTTCGACTTCCTCAAAACCACCCCCGGCTATATCGTCTGTATCCTAGTCCCGTTCCTGCTCCTGATTCTTTCGCAGGGACTGACGAGCGTGCGGCTGTTCAAGCAGTATAAGTCCGAGCAGAACGCGGCGCTGGAGGAGGAAAAAGCCAAGCTCGCCGCCGAAAAAGAGGAAACGCAGAAGATGATGGCGGAGCTGATGGCGATGAAGGCGCAAATGGAAGCGCAGAACGCACAGACGGCACAACCTGCTCAGCCTGCACAACCCGCACAGACGGCGGAGCCCGCAGAAGCGGAGCAGCCGACCACCGAGCCCGCAGAGGTGGCATCGGAAGAGCCGACAGCGCCTGCGGAGCCCGCAGAGACGGCAGAGACGCAACGGGCGGAGTAAACAGTAACAATAATAACAATAAGAAAGAAAAAACAAGCCCTCCACGAAACGTGGAGCGGCTACCGTAGAGCGAAAGCGGCGCTTGCGTCCTACGGTAGCCGAGAGGCATAGACAGAAGGGAGAACGGTTTATGAGAATTGCACAAATCGGCAAATTATACCATGGGGGGGGGCATCGTCTCTTTTAGATTGGTAAAAACAACTAATTGTGACGGTAAAGATAAGACCAAATAGCGGAAGGTCTCCGATGTGTCGACGCGGGAAGCCTTCCTGACCGTGCGTCGGCAAATTCTCAAAAAGGAGATCGAAAAAAATGAAAACCATCAACACCAAAAAGGCGTTGATCGCAAGCCTGCTTTCGCTGGTGCTTTGCGTATCAATGCTCGTCGGCTCCACCTTCGCGTGGTTCACCGACACCGCAACAACTTCGGTGAATACGATTCAAGCGGGTAAATTGCAGGTTGATATTGTGGATGGAGCGGGAGCTTCTCTGAAGGGCAAGTCCATGAGCTTTGTCGATAAGGACGGCTCTGCGGACATTCTTTGGGAGCCGGGTGCGACCTTCCGCACAATCGGCTTCAAGGTTAAGAACATTGGCAACCTTTCCTTCAAGTATAAGATGGTGCTCAACGGCGTGGACGGAAACAATGAGCTGCTGGATGTCATCACCTTCAAGGTCGTGAAGGCGGACGGCACGACGGTTGATCTCTCCACCTTTGAAGGACATCTCAAAAAGGACGATGTGTCCGACCTGCTCTACATCGAAGGACATATGGACGAGACCGCAGGCAACAAATATCAGGATATGAAGCTGGAGGGCATCGGAATCACCGTTTACGCAACGCAGGATACGGTGGAGAACGACAGCAACGGCAATACATATGACGATGGCGCGGCGTATACCGAGGTGATTGACGCAGGTAAGACGTTTACAGGAAAGCAGACGCTGGATGTCGGCGTCACCGCTACCGATGCGAATGCAATTGCAGTGAAGGCAATTGGCGCGGATGCAGATGTTACCATCACGGATGGTATTTATGATGGCGGCAATGGCGGAAACAATATCTGCGTTGCGGCGGCTAACGGAGCAAAGGTAACCATCAAGGGCGGAACCTTTACCGTTGGCGGTGATGCAGACGGCTACGGAAACTCGGTTGTCTATTCAGAGAACGGTAATATCGTAATTGAGGGTGGGTTCTTCTATACGAATTACAGCTACGGCGGCAGATACTATGTGCTGAATCAGAGCAACAGCAAGCCCGGAACGATTACGGTTAAAGGCGGTACGTTTGTAAACTATGACCCTTCCAAGGGCGATGATAATCTGGGCGGCAATTTTGTGGCAGAGGGCTATATGGTTGTTGCGCAGAAGCAGGCAAACGGTGATATTTGGTATACCGTTGTAGAATCTTCAAAATTGCAAGAAGTGCTTAAAGAAGGCGGTGTTGTTACGGTTTTTACCGATATTGAAACGGGGAACAGTGCCGACACTTCGGACGCTCGCGTTATTATCAAGAATCCGACTACACTGAATCTGAACGCAAAAATCATTTCCCCTGATGATATGGGGAACAATAGCACAAACTTTGTTGCGCTGATTGTAGATGCTGACACTACCATCAATGCAGACGAAAACGGCGGAATCAATACGGGCACAAATGGCGGCTATGCTCTCAATGTGAGAAATGGTGCAACCCTGACCATCAATGGCGGTTCTTACTACGGCGGTGGTACAACGGTTCAGGTTCAGAAGGGAACGCTGATTATCAACGGCGGAACCTTTGCTTGCGAGCCGTTTGGCGCTCCTTATTATACAAACTTCCTGCTGAACTGCGTCGATGCTGCTTACAAGAATGGCACGGCTAAGATTATTGTTAAGGGTGGCACATTTGTCAACTTTGACCCGTCCAACAATTCGGCAGAGGGCGCAGGAACCAACTTTGTGGCAGACGGCTACAAGGTGACCTCTGAAACGAAAGATAACGGTGAAGTTTGGTATACCGTTGTTCCGGAATAAAATCAATCAGTCTCTCCATCCATCGGGTGGAGGGGCTACCGAAGCGGATAAGCGTTGGTTTATCCGTTTCGGTAGCCGAATGGCAAAATCATGAGAGGAGGAGAAGTCTTTTATGAAAAACAGACAATCGGCAATCTGTATAACGGGGGGGGGGGGTATCATCTTTCTGAATTGGTGATATCAACCAATCAAGACGGGAAAAAGACGAAATAGCGGAAGGTCTCCTTGCGTCGGCGCGGGATGCCTTTCTGACCGTGCGTCGACAATTACAGAAAAGGAGACGAAACGATGAAAACCAACAACACCAAAAAAGCGTTGATTGCAAGCCTGCTTTCGCTGGTCCTCTGCGTATCAATGCTCGTCGGCTCCACCTTCGCGTGGTTTACCGACACCGCAACAACGGCAGTGAATACCATTCAGGCGGGCAATCTGAAAATTGACATTGTAAACGAAGCAGGCGTTTCTTTGAAGGGCTCCGACATGAGCTTTGTCAACAAGGATGGCTCCGCTGATATCCTCTGGGAGCCGGGCGCGACCTTCAGAACCCCGGGCTTCAAGGTCAAGAACATTGGCAACCTTGCGCTCAAGTACAAAATGCTCCTGAACGGCGTAACGGGTGACAACGAATTGCTGAAGGTAATCAAATTCTCGGTCGTGGACGAAAACGGCGCGGTTGTGAATTTGGATAGCTATGAGGCGGTCCTCAAAAAGGATGAAACGAGCGGCGTTCTCTACATCGAAGGTCATATGGCAGAGGATGCGGGCAATACCTATCAGGGCTTAAAGCTGAACGGTCTCGGAATCACGGTTTATGCAACGCAGTATGCTGATGAATCCGATAGCAACGGCAGTGATTATGACAAGGATGCAACCTACCCGATTGTTGCGGTTGCAACGGTGACGGTGGACGAATCCGGAAAAACAACCGAGAAAAGCGAGTTGACCTCCACGGACAGCTCGACAAAGGTTACGGTTCCCGCAGGCGCGAAGGTCGACGATACGAAGCTGGTCCTGACCATCCATGAAGCCGCAGACCCCGAAAACTTTACGGTAAAAGCAACCGATGTAAGCCAAACTCTGGAAGTAAAGATGGTAGGTCTTGCAGAGGACAACACGGAGTTGATTCGCGTTGTAATGAATGTTGGCAAGAGTTTGAATGGATTCGCGCTCTATCATAACGGCACCGCAATGACAAAGAAGGATACTGTGGCAGACCTTACCGCAGATCAGGACTATTATTATGACAGTGCCAAGGGTGAGGTAACGATGTTGACCTCGCATTTCTCTCCGTTTACCTATACCTATGCAAAGGGAGATTGGAACGATCAGCTCACGGACGATGCCGATTTTGAAACGCCCGTTGATACGGAAAAGAAGGTTGTGACAATTGCTTCCGCCTCGGAACTGGCTCTGTTTGCAAAGCAGATTACCGATAAGGGAAAGAACTACTCCGGCTATACCGTGAACATCGTTGCCGATATTGATTTGAGTGCCGGACTTTGGAAGCCGATCAATGGTTGGGGTAAAATGGATCACATTGTGATTAACGGTAACGGGCATACCATCAAAAATATGATTGTTCGGGATTGTATCAATCCGAATAGCGGTGGATACGGTGCAGGCTTTATTGGTCAGACGAGCGGCTCAATTACTATTGAGAATCTCACTTTTGATTCTGCGAATGTTGCATTTCCCCATGCTGAATGGTATAATGGCTATGTTGGAAATGTCGGTGGCGTTGTGATGGGCTATACCTACGGAACGACGCTCTTTGAGAATGTCAGTGTGGTTAATAGCACCATTCAGGGCTACGGTAAAATCGGATGTCTGTTGGGCATGGGTGCAGACCCCGGCGTAAAGGTTACATTCAGGGATTGCGTATCGAAGAATAATACCATTCACGCCGTTTATAACATGGGTGGACTTGCAGGCAATATTCAACGTGGAAACGGTGTTGACAATACAACGGTGGAAAACTGCACAGTTGAAAATATTGTAGTCGAATATGATGCGAATGAAAAATATGCAGATTTGGTTAACGTGAAGGTGACCTACAGCACCAATGATGTAACTGAGGATTCCACCGTGGAAAAAATTGTAAGCGGAAAATATTGGATTTGTCAAGGTTACTATTGGGGCGGTTATGCGGATTACTATGTTTCTTACGGTGACAGTGCATATGATGCACCTGCGGAAGGGCATAGTATGAAACTTGCCAATGGCGAGTATGATGTAAATAAATAAAAAATTTGTCTCTCCACCCATCGGGTGGAGGGGCTACCGAAGCGGATAAGCGACGGTTTATCCGTTTCGGTAGCCGATTCGCATAACGAAAGGAGTATTTTGTTATGAATTTTATGATGCAAGCAAAGGCAGAGGGTAATTTGACCAAAATTCTGCTTCCGTCCGTGCTGTCTATCCTGCTCTGTCTGGTGTTGCTGTGCGGCATGACATGGGCGTGGTTTACCTCCACGCAATCCGCCCCCGCAGCTACCATTATGTCTGCTACCTACAACATTGATATTGTTGCGAAAAACGGGGAGACCGAGTTAAGCGGGCAGAACGGCACATATACCTTGATGGCAGGCGTTGAGTATACTGTCACGCTCACTGCCTCGGGGACTGCCAAAACGGGATATTGCAAGATGACGCTCCCGAACGGCACTTCTCTTTTTACTGACCAAATAGGGATAGGCGAAGAGAATGCTTTTTCCTTTAAGCTGATGTTGGAGGCGGGCGGTGAAGTGCGCTTTTCTCCGCAATGGGGAACCTGTACACAAGATGATATAGCGGATATTAAGCGTGACAATACAATTGTAAACGGTTCAATTCAAAAATAAACGGAACGCATGACCTTTTCGGTCATGCGTTCCGTTTATTTCTCGTTCCGTTTGTCGCGGAGCTGTTTTTCCAGATTCGCAATCTGCTCGCGCATCAGCGTAATGGCTTTGATATACTCCGCCAGCGCCTCTGCGCCGTCCTCGTCCTCGGACGTAAAGCTGAGGTAGGCAATCTCCCCGAATTCCTCATACGCCGAGCGCAGACGCATTTTTTCGGTCCGAAGCTGTAGCCGCAAAACCGCAAGATCGGTCGCGTTTCCGAGCTTCTCCGCCGCCGCATCGGTAATCTGCCGCGTTTGTTCCTGAAATTCCTTCCATGTCATGCGCGTTTCCTCCTGTTTGGTCCTCTCACTCTATTATATACCGAACAGGCGCGAAAATCAAGCATTTTTCGGAAATTTTCCTCCTTCACGCATGAAAGTCGGCGCGCGGGGACAAACTGACGGAAAAAAAGGGGGGATTTCCATGAATCATCAGTCAATGGACCGCGAAACCTACCGCCGCTTTGCCGACGCACACGCCCCGCACTCGCCGATGCTCAAAAATTGCTTCCGCGCCTTCTGGGTCGGCGGGATGATTTGCGTTCTCGGGCAGCTGCTCCGCACCTTTTGGAGCGAATGCGTCCACCTGAACGCCGCCGACAGCGCGACCATGACCTCCGTAACGCTGATTTTCATTGCCGCGCTGCTCAGCGGAATTGGTGTATTCGACAAAATTGCAAAATATGCGGGCGCAGGGACGCTGGTCCCCATCACGGGCTTTGCAAACGCCGTGGTCTCTCCCGCCATCGACAGCCACGCTGAGGGCTTGGTGCTCGGAGTGGGCGCAAAGATTTTTACCGTTGCGGGTCCCGTCCTGCTTTACGGCACGCTTGCGGGCGGAATCTGGGGCGTGATTTTGTTTGTTGTCAGGATGTCCATTTAATTGTTAAAACATTGTTAACCTTTTGTCGTATCGGTAGAAATAACGCGCAATGTGTGCTATACTATATAGGGATTTTGAAAAGAAGGAGCGCTTTTCCGCGTGGCAGTATATTTCGATTTGCACTCCCACCTGCTGTTCGGTGTGGATGATGGGGCAAAAACCAAAGAAGAAATGTTTGCCATGCTGGATATGGCATACGCGGACGGAACCAGAGCCATTTGCCTGACCCCGCACTTTTCTCCCTATCTGTTCGGCGATACATACGATAGCTCGCAGGCGGCGTTTGAGGTCCTGCGGGAGTACGCGGAAAAGACCTATCCCAAGCTGGCGCTGTTCCTCGGTCACGAGCTGGGCTACTACGGCGGCTGTATCGAGGCGCTTGGAAGGGGCAGGTGCCGCACCGTTGCGGGAAGCCGCTATGTGCTGGTGGATTTCCCCGAGGATGTAGAATTTTTTCAGATTGAAAGCGCCGTAAAGCACCTGCGCAGTGCGGGCTACCGCCCGATACTGGCGCACGCCGAGCGGTACCGTTGCCTTGCCTCCCACATGACGTGGATTGAGGACTTTCACGATAGCGGCGGGGTGGTTCAGGTGAACGCCGCCGACGCGGTTGGATGCTGGGGCAGATCGGCAAAGGCGCTGTGGAAAAGGCTTGTCAAAAGCCGATTGGTGGATATCGTTTCCTCGGACGGTCATAATCTGACCTCCAGACAGCCGAAAATTTCGGTTTGTATCGATTTGCTTTCCCGTTATTGCGATGCGGAGACCGTGCGCGCGCTGACATGGGAGAATGCTTGGCGGGTGGTTCGGGACGAGCCGCTCGGCACTGTGACAAAGGACGACACTCCGGAGCGGATTCCGGTAGCTACATCAGAAAGGATATGGGGTCATGGAAGAAACGAGAAGCATGGAAGAAACGAAAAACAGGGAAATTGAAATTCGGTTCGGCGACTTTGTAAAGGTCTTTTGCCGATGCTGGTGGGTGCTGCTGTTGGTTGGCGCACTGGTTTGCGGCGGCGTGTTCGGCGTGCTGAAGCTGACGCACGTTCCGCTTTATACCGCCACGGCAAAGGTTTACATCATTCGGACCTCAGGGTCCATGCAGGCGGCGCAGGTCTCCATTTCCAACGCACTTGTAAGCGATTTTATAGAGTCGGTCACCATGGGCAACGTTCTGACCCAGACCCGCGAGGAGCTGGGCATGAATTCGCTCTCCAATAAGGAGCTGTCGAGTATGGTGAAGGTCAGCAACACCGAGGGCTCGCGTCTGATTACGCTGTCGGTGACGGCAAGAAGCGCGAAGGATGCGGTGGATTTGGTTGATTCGCTGGCGCGGAACAGCGTGGAATACTTCAACGATAATCTGGTGAAGGAAGAGTATTCGCAGTATGTCGATAAGCTCGACACGGAACATCCCGAGAGCTGTGTGGTGGTTTCCAACCCGATTTCCAAATCGAAGATTCTGCTTGTCGGAATTGCGGCAGTCCTGCTGGCGTATCTGGTATTCTTCATCATTTATGTGACGGATGACAAGATCAACACCGCGGAGGATTTGGACCAATATCTCGGCATCAATCTGCTGGGGCAGATTCCTTACCGTCATACACCCCGTGAAAAGACCGCGGCGGCGAAAGGAGACAAGGCATGAGGACCATTGAGCTGATTCTGGAGGATAACAAGGATTACGGCACGCGCGAGGCGTTCAACACCCTGCGGACCAATATTCTGTTCAGCGGACGGGATGTCAAAACCATCCTGATTACCAGTAGTGTTGCGGGCGAGGGAAAGAGCACGATCGCATTTGAAACGGCGGTCGGTCTTGCACGCACCGGCAAAAAGGTCCTGCTGATTGACGCGGACCTGCGCAAATCCGCATATGCAAGTCGTTATACAAAGGAAACGGGACTGACGGGCTTGAGCCAGTACCTCTCGGGTCAGCTGGAGCTGGACGGGGTGCTGTTTGCCACGCAGATTCCCACGCTGAACGTCATCTTCTCGGGACCCTTCCCGCCGAACCCGACCGAATTGGTTGGCTCCTCCGCCTTCGGAGAGCTACTGAACGCTGAGCGGGAGCACTATGACTACATCCTGATTGATACCCCGCCGCTCGGGTTGGTGATTGACGCGGCAGTGATGGCAACGGCGTGCGACGGCGCAGTGCTTGTGGTCGGCGCGGGAACGGTCAGCTATCACACGGCACAGCGTGTAACCGAACAGCTGAAAAAGAGCGGCTGCCGCATCCTCGGCGCGGTCCTGAACCGCAACCGCAGAGGGAAGCACAGCAAGAGCAAGTATTACACATCCTACTACGGAAAATACGCGGAAAACCAATAACAATCATGGGGCTGTAAAACAACTTTTACAGCCCTTTGCCAATCCCGAACGGTTGGCGGAAAGGAGCACATCATATGAACATTTGGCATGATATGGACCCCGCACAGATCAATGCCGCGGATTTTACGGCGGTGATCGAGATTCCGAAGGGGAGCAAATGCAAGTACGAGCTGGACAAATACACGGGGCTGTTGCGGCTGGACCGCATTCTGTATACCTCCACGCACTATCCCGCGAACTACGGCTTCATCCCGCGCACCTTCGCGGATGACGGCGACCCGCTGGACGTTCTGGTGCTCTGCTCCGAGCCGATTTACCCGATGACGCTGATTCGCGTTTACCCCATCGGCGTGATGCGGATGCTGGACAGCGGCAAGATGGATGATAAGATTATCGCCGTGCCGTTTTCCGACCCGACCTATCTGAACATCCACTCCATCGATGACCTGCCCCCGCATATCTTTGACGAAATTCTGCACTTCTTCTCGGTTTACAAGCAGCTGGAAAACAAGCAGACCGATGTCAAGAGCCTGTTCGGTCCCCGCGAGGCGGAAGAGATTGTAAAGCAGGCGATTGCGGATTACGATAAGCGCTTCTGCCAACATCAGAACTGACGCTTTTTTGGGCGAAATAAGTAAAAACCGCTTGGCAAATCCTGTCAAGCGGTGTATAATAGAAAACGCGAAAGTGCGAAAGCACGGAAGCCGGGATGCAATGGCGGTTGATCGGTTCCCTCCGAGCAGGAGAGAGCAGATACGACTTTTGGTTGAACTCTCTTCTGCATAGCAGAGGGGAGGTGATAGCATGAACATATTCTCTATAGGAGAACTGATGCAGCTTTACAGCCTGTTTCTTTCGGTTGTTGGGTTGGTATTTGAAATTCTCAGCTATTACGACAACAAAAAGAAATAACCGCCCTCATAATCCTCTGAACAAGCTTTAGGGGGCGGTTATTCTTAACCGGGAGGGCGCTGACCAACCGCCAACGCATCCTTGTACTTATAGTATACCACATTTTCCGAAAATGTCAAGTCTTTTTGCGCATTTTCTTTTTTTATGCCGTTTTTTTGTTATGCGAACGGCAAGAGCATCAGCGGCAGGGTGATGAGACTGCACAGCGTGGTCAGAAGCACCACGTTGGCGCTCAGCTTCTGCTCACAGCCGTGGAGCTCCGCGAGGGAGAGAATGATGGCACCCGAGGGCGCGGCGCTGAGAACATAAAGGCTGATTTTGAAGGTCTCGTCAAAGAACGGGAGAAAGCATACGCAAAGGTAGGCAAACCACGGGTATACAATCAGCTTCAGCGCGCAGACAACGTAAGCAAACGGTTGCGTGAAAACGGCTTTGAGGTGCATGGATGCAAGCCGCTTGCCGAGAATGACCATGCACAGCGGCGTGGACATCTTCCCAAGCAGGGACACCGTGTCCGCCATCGGGGTCGGAAAACGGACCTGCAACAGGTAGAGCGGGATTGCAACCGCGACCGACAGCGTGGTCGGGTTCAGAATTGCCGCCTTCAGGGAGATGTACTGCTTCTTTTGCGTGATGAGGAATACCCCGAGCGTAAAGACCAGAAAATTCATGCTCGTGATGTACATTGTGGAGTAGCAGGCAACAATGGGCTGGTCGGGGAACAGTCCCGTCACCAGCGGAAGCCCGAAGAAGCCGACATTCCCGAGCACCGCGCCAACCGTGAGGATGCGGTACTTTGATACTCCGTATTTGCGATGGAGAATCAGGTAGAGAAGCCCGAGAAAGAGCAGCTGCGTTGCAAGGCTGACCCCGAAGAACTGCGCCGCCTTTGCAAAGTCGGGGAGCGAATACTCCATCGACTGAAACGCCGAGAGGATCAGGCAGGGGGAGCAGACGTAGAGCAGAAGCCCCGAAAACGAGCGCGCATGGTCGGGGCTGGCTTTTTTGGTCTTGACCAGCACGAACCCGCACGCCATGTAGAACAGCATAATCAGAACATTGATAAAAACAGTTTGAACACCCATGGTAGCTTGACTCCGATTTCTGAAAAACTATCGGTAGTATACCACAAAAAGGAGAAAATGTCAAGGCTTTTCGGAATTCGGTTACTTCCAGACATACAGATTGAGAAATTCCTGTATTTTTTCGGCGGGAATCGCATAGCCGAGTTGCGCGGATTCCGATCCTGCATAGTGAACTCCTATGACGGTCAATTCTGCGTTCAGTACAGCGCCGCCGCTTGATCCGCTGGCGGTATAGGCGGTGTGTTCCATGACGGGAAACGTGACATCACTGGAAGAAGAGGGGGTATTGCTGAGCGTAACGGTGGCATATCTCCGGATTTCACCGTAGGAAATGGTATTGGACTGCCCTTTCGGAGCGCCGACAGAGATGATCTGTTCTCCCTTTTCGGGGTTTTGCGAGGCGATAGGGAATACCTTTATCTTGGAAGAATCCGCTTCAAAATAGAGACAGGCAAGATCATAATCCGGGGAAATGGAATGGAGATATGCACGGTAGGTTTGTCCTCTGTAATCTTCCACCGTAATCTCCTGCTTGTCATAGGAGCGATTTGCTTTGGCAACATGACAATTGGTCAGAATATAGCAGGCATTGTTTTTGGCATAAAAGCAGAAGCCCGAGCCTTGCGAGGTAAGCGATGAGGTTTCGATTCCCAAAAAGGTGTTGTAGTTCTTGTTGTGTATTTTGAAAATTCCTCTGATTGCATCCTGCGAGATCTGATTCGTCAGGGAGGCGGCATCCAATTCAAATTTCGCATACAGGTTCAGATTTTTTGTGATCGGCTTGGAAAAATCGTATTTTGTATTGTATTGTGCGTCCGAATACCAACCGACAAAAATATAGTTCGTTTTTCGAGGGTCTTGCGGTGCGGAAACGGTTTTCCCTTCGGAAACGGTTTCCGTTTTGATTGTGCGGTTGTCGGAATGAAAGCTGACCGAATAGGTGCGCGTTGCTTCGGCGGTTGAACGGTGCTTGTTATTTTTAACCGCACTCCCTGTTTTCTGATTGGATTTTCCGCTTAACAGGACGTCAAAAGAATCAGCCTTGTCATAGAGTTCTTTACCAATAGAAATTTGAAAGGAAATTTCGGAATTAGCGAGCAGACCCAGTTTATGCTCGCTTTTCAGCGTTTTCAGCAGGGAGCCGTCCTTTGAGTATACAAAAACGGTGGCGCTGTATTCGGTCAGCGAGCGCTTGCAGTATGCGCTACAGGTAATATTGTAGTTGGTGGTTGTGGAACCGTTCTGAACATTCAGAGCGGTGGAGGTGGTCCGCTTTGCGGTTACATTGTAGAATTCGTTGTCGGTGACGGTATATTCCTTTTCGCTTTGACATCCGACCAAACCGAGTAGCAATGCGACAAGTAATAATAGGGACAGCGCACGAAAAGCGGCATGAAAATGTTTGTTCATTATGATTCTCCCTTATGTCAGTTTCTATAGAAGAAGTATATCATAAAAGGGGAAAGATGTCAATTCTTTTTCACTGAAAGAAAATACAGTATCATTTTCTTTTTCGCTTTCCGAACACCTTTTCGGTCTCGGTGCGGATTTCCTTGCGGCAGGCGAGGAGGACGAAAAGGTTGATGGCAGTCATGGAGGCGATGGCGAAGTCGGCAACCGTCCAGGTTGCCGCGGGAGCGAGAAGTGCGCCGAGCGGGATGCAGGCGGCGAATGCGGCGAGGTAGAGAAGCAGGGGGAGCTTGCGCCGCGTCAGGGTGCGGACGGCTTCCCTGCCGTAGCCTGCCCAGCAGATGACCGTTGCATAGCCAAAGCAGAGCACCGCCGCGCAGAAGAACCACTTTGCCCAGGGTCCCAGCACGCCCGTGTAGGCGGAGATGGTCATCATCACCGCGTTGTCACCCCAGCACCTCACCGAGGGGAAGCTGACGAGGATGACCAGCGCGGTTACGGTGCAGAGCAGGATGGTGTCGGCGAACACCTCAAAAATGCCCCAGACCCCCTGCGAGGCGGGGGAATCGGTCGCGGCGCAGGCGTGCGCGGTGGGCGCGGTCCCACAGCCCGCCTCGTTGGAGAGTAGCCCGCGCATGGTTCCTACCCGCAGGGCACGGCAGGTCAGGAAGCCGAGAAAGCCCCCTGCGGCGCTTTGCGGGTGAAAGGCTTCCCGAAAGACCGAGGCAAGCGCTGGTCCCACCGCCTCCCGCCGCAGGACGAGGACCGCCAGCGAGAGGACCAGATAGCCCAGCGACATGATGGGAACGAGGTATTCGGTCAGCGCGGACACCGCGCGCGGCGGGCGCAGGATGACGGGGACCGCCAGCACAAAAAGCAGTGCGCCCGCCGCAGGGAGCGGAAGCCCGAGCGTTCCGTGCAGGGCGGAGGAGACGGCGTTGACCTGAATCACGCATCCCATGCTCAACGCATCAAGGACGGTAAGCCCGCCGAACACGGCGGCAAGCACCGCCCCCGCGCGCGAGGGGAAACGGTCGCGGATGTAGCGGACGGCACTGCCCGAATGCGTGCCGTCCGGCGCGGTTCGGCGGTGCGAAACGGCAAGCAGAATTTCCGCATACTTGAGGACCATTGCCAACAGCGCCGAGACCCACATCCAGAACAGCGCGCCTGCGCCGCCGAGCCAAAGCGCGTTTGCCACACCGACGATGTTTCCCACGCCGAGCGTCCCCGCAAGCGCGAGCGTGACCGCACGGAAGGGGGACACGCCATCGGGACTGCTTTTGCGGGTCATGGCGCGGAGCATCCGCCGCGGGAAGCGCAGGGGCGCGCCGTGCAGATACAAGAGGAAGAAGCCGCCGACAAGGAGCAGAAGCGGCGGAATCGCGCCGCCCGTGAGAAGTCGGATAACCGTTTGTTTCATTCTATCAACCGCCTTTTCGCCCCGTTTCGGGGTCCCTTTCAGTGTATGAAGCCCCGCGCGGTCTTATTCCGACGCGGAGACTGTCGATTTTAGCACTCCTACAGCCTGTAAAATTGCTTATTTTGTTAATAATATGTGAATATTGGCAAAAACCACTTGATTTTTTTGGAAAAGAGGGTAAAATATAAGCATAAGATTGGCACTCGGAAGTTTTGAGTGCTAATTCGGCCGAGTGAAAACGAAGTTAAATCAAGAGTCAAGGAGGAATATAAAATGAACATCAAACCGTTGGAGGACCGTGTGGTAGTCAAGGCGGTCGAAGCTGAAGAAAAAACGAAGGCAGGCATTTTCCTGACGGCATCCGCACAGGAGAAGCCGCAGGTCGCGGTTGTGGTCGCGGTTGGTCCCGGGGCGCACAGCGATGATGGCAAGCTGTTGCCGATGAACGTCAAGGTTGGCGACAGAGTCATCACGTCCAAGTACACAGGAACCGAAATCAAGATGGACGGTGTGGAATACAACATCGTCAAGCAGAGCGACATTCTCGCAATCGTGGAATAATCAGGGAGGGATACAATCATGGCAAAGGATATTTTCTATGGAATGGATGCGCGCAACGCACTGGTGCGCGGCGTGGATAAGCTGGCGGACACGGTAAAAATCACGCTGGGTCCGAAGGGCAGAAACGTGGTATTGGATAAGAAGTACGGCTCTCCGCTCATCACCAACGACGGTGTGACCATCGCAAAGGAGATTGAGCTGGAGGACGAAGCCGAGAACATGGGCGCACAGCTGGTCAAGGAGGTTGCAACCAAGACCAACGATGCGGCGGGTGACGGTACCACCACCGCAACCCTGCTGGCGCAGGCGTTTGTCCGCGAGGGCATGAAGAACGTGACCGCGGGCGCAAACCCGATGGTGGTCCGCAAGGGCATGAAGAAGGCAGTTGACGCGGCGGTTGCGGCACTGGTTGCGCACTCCAAGAAGGTCAACGGCTCGGCGGATATCGCGCGGGTCGGCACCATCTCCGCAGGGGATGAGGTCATTGGTCAGCTGATTGCGGACGCAATGGAGAAGGTCACGGCAGACGGCGTGATTACCATTGAGGAGTCCAAGTCTGCGGACACCTACTCCGAGGTTGTGGAAGGAATGCAGTTCGACCGCGGCTATCTCTCGCCCTACATGGCAACCGATATGGATAAGATGGAAGCGGTTCTGGACGATGCGCTCCTGCTGATTACCGATAAGAAGATTTCCAACATTCAGGACATCCTGCCGCTGCTCGAGCAGATTGTGCAGTCCGGCAAGAAGCTGCTGATTATTGCCGAGGATGTGGAAGGCGAGGCACTGACCACGCTGGTGCTGAACAAGCTGCGTGGCGTGTTCAACTGCGTTGCGGTCAAGGCACCGGGCTTTGGTGACAGACGGAAGGAAATGCTTCAGGATATCGCCATCCTGACGGGTGGTCAGGTCATCTCCTCCGAGGTTGGTCTGGAGCTGAAGGATACCACCATTGATATGCTGGGTCATGCACGCCAGATTAAGGTCAACAAGGAGCACACCATCATTGTCGGCGGTGCGGGCAACAGCGATGACATCAAGGCACGTGTTGCACAGATTCGCGCGGCGATTGAGACCACGACCTCCGATTTCGACCGTGAGAAGCTGCAAGAGAGACTTGCAAAGCTCGCGGGCGGCGTTGCGGTGATTAAGGTTGGCGCGGCAACCGAGGCAGAGATGAAGGAGAAGAAGCTCCGCATTGAGGACGCGCTCAACGCGACCAAGGCGGCAGTTGAGGAAGGCATTGTGGCAGGCGGCGGAACCGCTTACCTGAACGTCATTCCCGAGGTTGCAAAGCTGGTTGACACGGTTGAGGGCGACGAAAAGACGGGTGTTCGGATTGTGGTCAAGGCGCTTGAGGAGCCTGTCCGCCAGATTGCGGCAAACGCGGGCTTTGACGGTGGCGTTGTGGTTGACAAGATTATGAACAGCGGCAAGCTGGGCTATGGCTTCGATGCTTACAACGAGGTTTACTGCGACATGGTTGCAAACGGCATTGTGGACCCGACAAAGGTCACGCGTTGCGCACTCCAGAACGCGGCATCGATTGCATCGGTTGTTCTGACGACCGAGGCGGTTGTTGCAAATCAGAAGGAGCCCGAGCCTGCTCCCGCTGCTCCCGCAGCAGGCGGCATGGGCGGTATGTACTAAAAAATAAGGTCGCGGGGCTTTGCCCCGCACCCCACTTAGGGACTTCTTGAAAGAAGTCCCTAAGAACCTCAAGAACTTCCCCCGAAGGGCAGGATTTCGCTTTGCGGAATCCAGCCCTTCGGGGGAAGTTTGGGTTTTTAAGGGATTTTCGAGAGGTTCCCGAATTGGGTCGCGGGGCAAAGCCTGCGGCTTTTTCTTTGGTACTTTTTTCTTGGGAAAATCAGCGCAGGTGTTGACAATTTCGGGGCGGTATGCTATACTATAATAAAGTGCTAAAGTATGGAGAGGGGTGACAGAAGACGATGTAGCAAGATTGTCCGGCGAAAAACAGGAGAAGAACCGAACAACCGAAAAACAGGAGGGAAGCCATGAAAAACAGGAGAAGATGTTTGGTCGGTATTTTGTGTGCGGTGGCGGCATTGCTTTGCGTGCTGGGGCTGTCCGCGTGCAAAAAGAAAGGACACGTGCACGAGTGGGGCGAATGGGAGGTTATAAAGGAACCGACCTGCTCCGAGGAAGGCAAGCGGATGCGCACCTGCTCGGGCTGTACCGAGGCAGAGACGGAAGCGATTGAGAAAATCGCGCACACCTACGATGTGGAGCGCATTTCGGACGAGGCGCTGAAAAGCGCGGCAACCTGCACGGGTGCGGCGGTCTATTATAAGTCCTGCGCCTGCGGTGCGGTCAGCACGAGCGAGGACGACACGTTTACATACGGTGAGGCTCTTGCGCACACCTACGACAAAGAAGTTGTATCTGATAAAACGCTGAAAACAGTGGCAATCTGCACGGGTGCGGCGGTCTATTATAAGTCCTGCGCCTGCGGTGCGGTCAGCACGAGTGAGGATGACACGTTTACATACGGTGAGCGTGCGATGCACCAATTCGACAAAGGGGTCTGCACGGTTTGCGGTCATGTTGGGTGCGACCACAAGACCTTGCACACCAAGACGCTGGACCTGCACGAGCTGGGGCTGTGTGCGTCGGTGTTTACCTACAGAATCTGCGACTGCGGGACCGTTGTGGAAACGGACGATGACTTCCTTGACAATCTGAACTGCTCCATCGACAATGAAGCTTGGAATGCGGCATTCCCCGAAAGCGAAGCCGAAAAAGGCGAGGTCCACGGCACGGTAACCTGTGAGAAATGCGGGCTGAATGTTGAAATCACCATGCAGTTCACCGAGGATGGATGCCTGTTCCGCTCGCGCTATGTCATCACGCTGAAAAAGGACGACAAGGTTTTGCTTGACCATGCCGTGTCAATCTACGAGAACCACGACCACTTTGAGGTGCGCGCGGAAATTCCGCTTCCCTCTGCGGACGGTTTTTGCGGCGGAACGCTGGCGGTGCTGAAATGCAAGTACTGCGGAGAGATTACAAAGAAGCTCGCGCTCAAGCCGACCTGCAAGTTTGATTTCGTGCACGGATTGACCAATACCGAGGAGACCGATGCAAACGGCGTGAAGCACACGATTGCCCGCGGCGTTTGCCCCGATTGCGGACTGACCAAGGAGTTTGACGCTTGGGTCGAAAAGGACGGTTGCGATGAGGTTTCCTTCACGGCGGAAAGAATCTACCGTGGGGACAAGATGCTTCTGTCAATGATAGACGAAGATTTGCAGAAGTCTCATAACTTTGTCCCGACCTACGAGGCACTCGGTGAAGGCAGCTGCTATGAGGACGGCATGAAGACAACCTATCGGTGCACGACCTGCAACCTGTCGGTATATTCCTATGAGTATCAACATGCCTCGGTGACCGAAGTTATCAAGATCAAAGAGCTCGGCGGTTGCGATACACAGATATCTGTGTGGCATTGCATGGCGTGTGGGGAGGTTATTTCTTTCAGTCCGGAATGGGACGTGCGGCAGAACAATTGCCAAATGGAGGAGACCTCTCAGACCTACACCAAGGACGGTGTGGAGCACACGGTCACAACCAACACCTGCTCGGAGTGCGGGCTACAGATTATTGTGGACGCATGGGAGATTCTGCACGGCAAAAACGGCGGATGCGGCTATACGGATTATGAATCGTACCGTGTCATTTACGGTGAGCAGACGCTGATTTCGTATCAGGGTACGGTTGATGACGGAATCAGGCATGATTGGGACGAGGAGAACGCCATTTACGAATGCGACCCCGACATGGCGTGCGAGGACGGTTACTACAACGTAGTGCTGACCTGCAAACGGTGCGGTGAAAAGCAAACAATGATGCTGTATGGGCATGACAAGGACGATTTTGGAATCGAACTGGACGATTACGGATGCGGCGGATATGTTGGCGGATGGCTTTGCAGGAGATGCGGCGATCTTTATTCCGACATTTGGAATTTTGATTGTGAGAAAAACGGGACGCTTGTCTGGAGCGAAACGCCTGTGGAAACAACCGACAAGAACGGGCTTGTTCACAAGACGTGGACCGGAACCTGTAGTGCGTGCGGCTTGCAGTTCATTCGGGAAGAGTGGGCAGAGAAAGAGGACGCATTCGGATGCAGAACGAAATACTATGTGGCTTATCAAATCCTCAAGGATGACGAGGTGATTCTCAAATTCCACTCGGATGAGGTGGTGGATAAGCACAACGATGATGAGCACATGAAGACCGTGTATGACCGCGAGGGCGCTTGCGAGGACGGCTATTACAAAACCTCCTATTGCCCGACGTGCGGACTTGCAAGTGCCGATCATATGGAAGGACATAAGGAGGCGTATCGGTCGATTGACGCAAAGGAGCTGGGCTTCTGTCATGGCTCTTTCAACGAGAGGTATTGTGTTGTCTGCGGAGAAATCCAATATCAACAAGATCAATTGGAGTGCGACTTTGTCGAAGACGAAGGCTCGGACGGCAAGTCCAAAACCTGCTCGGTGTGCGGCGCGAAGGTTCTGTACGTTGACAAGGACGAGGAGATCGACCCCTGCCATTTGATCGTGATTTCCGAGGATCACTATATCAATAAAAACGGTGAAGATGTCTATGTCATTGAGTATCAAAGCCGCTTCACAACGCACAAGGAGGAGTATGATTTTGAGTTTTATGGAACCTCCTGCTCCGAAGGCTATCGGGTGCGTAAGGTTTGCAGTGTGTGCGGTGAGACGACCAAAGATTGGGTGGAGAAGCCTGACCACCGTCTGTTCGACCACGAAGCGTATGAAGATTTGTTCGTTTGGGACAATGTAGAGGGCGTATGCGAGAGCCATGTCGGGGCAGTCAAAATTAAAGGATGCGCTTGTGGCTTCTTGTTCTATTTCGAGCAGGGTGACTTGGTATATGACCAAGCTACCAAGACCTACGGTTGCTCGGAATGCGCGCTGAAGCTCGTGCAAACGGTGACCGAAGACACGGACGGATGCAAGAAGACCACCACAAAAAGAATTGTAATCACCTTTGGTGATAAGGTGCTGTTCAGCGGTGAGGAAACCGCCGTAACGCCGCAGCATTCCTTCGGCTCGTTTGAGTTAATCGAAGCGGAAAACGGTTTGACCCTCCGCACAACCTGCGAGCATTGCAGGACGAATGCGGATACCGAAATCGTGCGGGCAACCCATCCCGAGGGGCGCACCGATTGGAGCTTTGAATTTACGCCTGCGGTGAACGGTATCTATACCTTCCAGCTGTTGGTCGGTAAAACGCTTAAAATTTCCGAGAAGGACGGCGACCATTTCGTTCAGAAGGACTACGACCCGAACGGAAGAATTCGATGGTTCATGAAGGCAGGGCAGACCTATAAGCTGTCGTGGGCTGAATCCGAAACAACCGAGAAATGGGAGGCGTATATCGCCATCCTTCCGAGCCACGCGAATTGTGGGGGTTATATCAACAATAATGGCTACGGCGTTCTGCTCCCCGGCTCCGAGACCTGCGAGGATGGAATGTTGCGCTGGAGCTATTGCTCGTCTTGCGGGGCGATTGGGGATAACGATTCTTTGAAGCTCTACTATGAGCACAAGACACGGCATTGGTATCTGCCGGGGCATGAGATTGGCATCTGTGATGGCGGACAGTTCATCCTTGACGAGTGCCCCTGCGGAGGCGCTTATGACATCGGGCGCGGAGCCTTCTGCAAGGGCGTGGACGAAGTGACGGTTGACAGCGAGTTCTATGGCGGATGCAAGTTGGAGACCTACACCTGCACGAAATGCGGACTGTACTATGAGGTCTACTATAAGGAAACGACAGACGAGGAAACAGGAGCAGTGACGGTTGATTATTTGTATGTTGTAATCACGGTTCACGATGAGGTCGTGTATTCGTGGGGGACCCCGCCTACAGCTGCGTAAAATGTTCTATGAGAAAGCCGACACCGAAAGGTGTCGGCTTTTGATTTTTCTACACGGGTGCCGATCGGGTTATGATAGAATGCCTTACACGGGTGCCGAGATTCCGCCTGCCGGCGCCCCTTCGGGGTTCGACTTCGCGGCAATGGTTGGGTTTTGCGCTCGCCCCTACACCGTTGTGCCGCTCCGCTCAGAATGACACGGAGGCTGGGTGTTGCGTGAGTGGTACAATATTCATCCGTCATAGATAGTGATTGTTTTGTACGGTTATCCTTTTCATG
>ERZ808252.372-NODE-372-length-44906-cov-4.317496_pt1 | contig 44906 bp, 43 predicted proteins | sample MGYA00521242_ERZ808252 | MGnify/ENA primary metagenome ERZ808252 (study PRJEB31516, sample SAMN03275581) | gut metagenome | biome: mammalia-associated habitat; material: feces | host: Papio cynocephalus | place: Kenya | collected 2012-08-07 ...
AAGAATTAAAAAATAAAAAATAGTTATGGCAAAAGTTTGTCAAATAACCGGAAGAAAGAGAATGAAAGGCAACAATGTTGCCCATTCCAAGCTGCGCACCAAGCGCGACTTCTCTCTCAACCTCAAGAACAAGCGTTTCTGGAGCGAGGAAGAGCAGAGGTTCGTCACCCTTAAAGTTTCTTGCAAGGGTATGAGAATTATCGAGAAGAATGGCCTTGAGGCAACTCTTCGCGATGCTCAGAAGAAAGGATTGATTAACCTTGTTTAATTTTTATCATTATGGCAAAGAAATCAAAAGGAAACAGGGTGCAGGTCATCCTCGAGTGCACCGAGCAGAAGGCGAGCGGTGTTCCTGGAATGTCTCGTTACATTACCACCAAGAACAAGAAGAATACTCCTGAGCGTCTTGAGCGCAAGAAGTATAATCCATACCTTCACAAGGTAACAGTTCATCGTGAGATTAAATAATCAGAGGAGATTAAGTTATGGCAAAGAAAGCAGTCGCAACCTTCGCAGCTAAGGCCGGTGCTAAGAGCATGGTCAAGTGCATCCGTATGGAGAAGTCACCTAAGACAGGAGCATACGTTTTCTCTGAGCGTCTCGTAGAGGCTGAGAAAGCTAAAGATTTCTTCGCAGGCAAGAAATAGTCTTTCGAAGAAGATATTTTAGAGGTCCCGATATTCGGGGCCTCTTTTGTCGTTTAGAGGTGTAAGCTAAAGAGGTAGAAAAGTCTCTTTGGTGATATGAGGCATGAATAGAATCGGTAATATTTTGTATATTTGCATAATATGGCGATTAGTTTCTTTCAGAGAATTACGCGTGCCGTGGTCGGCCGGTCAAGAGTGGATGATAATACCCTTGATGCTATTGAAGAGGCTCTTGTGGAGTCTGATATGGGAGTGGAGACCACACTCAAGATTATTGACAATCTCGAGGAGAGAGTGTCTAAGGACAAATATATGTCCCAGAGTGAACTTGTCTCTCAGCTTAGGGATGAGATTAGTAAACTCATTGATGAGCCACAGCAGTTGTTTGACTTCGGAAAGAAGCCTTATGTTATACTTGTTGTTGGAGTGAACGGTGTCGGAAAGACTACGACTATAGGCAAGTTGGCTTCGTACTTTAAATCTCAGGGCAAAAAAGTTATCCTTGGTGCAGCTGATACCTTTAGGGCTGCCGCTGTGGATCAGCTCACTATTTGGGCGGATAGGGCAGGAGTGGAACTTGTAAAGCAGTCCATGGGGTCCGATCCTGCATCTGTGGCTTTTGATACTGTGAAAGCAGCCGTGGCCCGTAATGCAGACGTCGCCATTATTGACACCGCAGGACGTTTGCATAATAGAATTGACCTCATGAATGAGCTTACGAAGATCAGAAACGTGATGCGTAAGGTGATTCCAGATGCTCCACATGACGTAATGCTGGTTCTTGATGCCTCTACTGGTCAAAATGCCTTCCAACAGGCCAAAGAATTTTCGCGGGCAACGGACATTACTTCGCTTGTGCTGACCAAGCTTGACGGAACTGCCAAGGGTGGTGTAGTAGTTGGTGTTTCCGATCAGTTCCATATACCGGTAAAGTTTATCGGTGTGGGCGAGAAGATTGGTGACCTCAAGGTGTTTGATAAAAATGATTTTGTGGAGAAGTTGTTCTCTCCTGACGATTTGAAATAAAAAGATATTATATATGAAACTCAGTTACAGTTGGCTCAAGGAATACTTGAAGTGCAGTCTTTCAGTTCAGCAGATTGCCGAAGCGATGACCTCAATAGGAATAGAGGTTGATGGTGTTGAAGAAGAGGAGAAGATCCCTGGAGGTCTTGCTGGCGTGGTAGTGGCTGAGGTCCTTGAATGCGAGGCGCATCCGGACTCCGATCATCTCCATATTACCAAGGTCTCTACTGGTAACGGAGAACCGCTTACCGTGGTTTGTGGCGCACCCAACGTTGCAGCGGGCCAGAAAGTGCTGTTTGCCCAGATAGGGACTGTGCTTCCTGGTGATTTCAAGATCAAAAAGTCCAAAATTAGGGGCGTGGAGTCCTTTGGCATGATATGCGCCGAGGATGAACTAGGAATAGGTGCTTCGCATGATGGAATTATGGTGCTTCCTTCTGATGCCGTTGTGGGTACTCCGGCAAAGGAATACCTTCATCTTGAGAGCACTGCAGTGATTGAGTATGAGATTACTGCTAATAGGGTGGATGCTGCCTCACACTGGGGAGTTGCCCGTGATTTATATGCTTATTTGAGGCTCAATGATATCCCATGTGAGTTGGTCTGTCCAGATGTTAGTTCGTTCTGTGAGGGTGAGGGGAAAGGACTGGAGGTGGACCTCCGAGATGCCGATGGCGCTCCTCGCTACTGTGGTATAACAATCAAGGGTGTAAAGGTCGGTCCATCCCCGGAGTGGCTTCAGGATAGGCTGCGCAGTATTGGACTTAATCCTAAAGATAATATTGTGGATGTGTCTAACTTCGTCCTTTTTGAACTTGGACAGCCTCTACATACTTTCGATGCGGATAAGGTTTCTGGCGGAAAGGTGATTGTCAGACGTGCTCATCAGGACGAGGTTATCAAGACGCTTGACGGGGTAGACCGTAAACTGACGGACAAGGATATGGTTATTGCCAACGCCGACGGCCCTATGTGTATTGCCGGTGTATTTGGCGGCGAGGAGAGTGGAGTCTGCGATAATACGGTCAATGTCTTCGTGGAGAGCGCATATTTTGATCCTGCTTCCATTAGGCGTACAGCCAAGAGTCAGACTCTTCAGACCGATGCTTCATTCAGATATGAGCGCGGATGCGATCCTCAGATATGCTTGTATGCACTCAAGAGAGCTGTTACCCTCATCCAGCAGTGCGCTGGTGGAGAAGTAGTGGGAAGCATTCAGGAGGTTTACCCTCATCCGGTGGAGCGCAAGCATATAGATCTTGACTACAACCGTATCGAAGAGTTCGCAGGATGCAGGATTGGCCATGATACTATAGAGAAGATTCTTGGTTACCTTGGTTATGAGTTTCTGGAGAAGCGTGAGGGTGGTGCTCTCGTGGCTGCTCCTACCTATATGGTGGACGTATATCGTGAATGTGACGTGGTGGAGGAGCTGCTCCGCATATACGGATACAACAACGTCCCTCTTCCGAAGCACATGAAGATGTCGGTCAATGCCACACCTAAGCCGGAGCCGGAGGCTATACGTAATGGTATTTCCAATTTCTTGGCCGCCAACGGCTTTGTGGAGATTATGAACAATTCTCTTACGAAGTCTGATTACTACAGCTCCCTCAAGACATATCCATCTGAATGTTGCGCAAGGATTGTTAATCCTCTCAGTCAGGATCTTAATGTTATGCGCCAGACGCTGATTCTTGGTGGTCTTGAAGTCATTGCATATAACCTCAACCGACAGCTTTCTTCCATGAAGGTCTTTGAGTATGGAAGCGTCTACAAGCGGCTGCCAGAAAAGTCTGCCCAGACTCTTGACGGATACGAAGAGCATCAGAACTTCCTGCTTATGGTTACTGGCTCACCGGAGAAATCGTGGCGTCTTGAACCGGCGAAGAGCAACTTCTTCCAACTGAAGGGTTATGTGGAGCTTTTGCTCAAGCGTTTCGGGGCTGATTTGTATCAGCTATGGTCAGAGGCTGCACCGTCTGATATTTTCGCGGAGGGTACTTGCTATAAACTTCCAGGGAGCGGGGCTCTTCTGGTGTCTATGGGCACCGTTGCACCGTCTCTTGCTCGCAGGTTCGGTATTAAACAGCCTGTTTTTGCCGCAGAGATCAACTGGCAAGTATTGTTTGAATTGATTAAACGAGACAAGGTATCTTTCACGGAACTGCCTAAGTTCCCGTCCGTCAGACGTGACCTTGCGCTTCTTCTTGATGAAAGTGTTAGTTATGCCGATCTTCGTGCCGCGGCATTCAAACAGGCCAAGAAACTCCTCAAGCAGGTCGGTCTATTTGATGTCTACCGTGGAGACAAGATTCCTGAAGGAAAGAAGCAGTACGCGCTGAGTTTTGTCATTCAAGATACAGAAAAGACACTTACTGACCAAGATACTGAGCGTGTAATGGAGAGACTTCTGACTACATTCCAGAAGGATTTCGGGGCACAGTTGCGATAGGATGCGCTGGAATCTGAAATACTTATTCATAGTGGCGGCCTTCGCTTTTTCGGCGTTATCCTGTACGCGTGGCAGGGTGCTTTCGGAAAAGAAAATGGAGGACCTATACGTGGATATGTTCATTGCTGACCAGTGGCTTCGGGATCATCAGGGCCTTAGGGAGAAGGCCGACTCAAGTCTTTATTACGACCTTGTATTCAAGAAGCATCACTGCTCTTTTGAAGACTATAACGCGAGCCTGAAATATTATATCGGAAAGCCAGATAAATTCGTTGCCCTTACACAGAGGGTGACAGAGAGGCTCGGGAAGCAGGCCGAAGAGCTGTCGAAGTTGGTTATCTTGAATGCGGAGATTGACAAACAGAATGAGGATAACAAGTTGGATTATGAGTTTGTTGATTTCTCTGAACTTGGTCTTGGTACCGAGTATTTCGGTAAGATTGATTCTGTGGCGGCATGTGCGGATTCTGTATCGTTGAGAGATACGGTTTCTGTATCGGCCAGGGATACTTTGCAGGAAGTAGGGAGTGCTTCAAGGGTGAATAAAGAGTTTACACTTGACAGTCTTATTGTGGAAAAGAGTATGGTGCTGGATAGGGAGATGGAATTGAAGAAAGTAATAATCAATAAAAAATAGATATGGAATTGTTGAAAAAATACGGTTATGTCCTTCAGGACGAGGAAATAGCCTCAAGGCTTCAGACTGTGGCTGAGAATCTGCCTGAGCAGGCTCCGGCTGATATTCTGAAAAAATGTTTCTCCATGATGGACCTTACGACTCTTAAGCCTGAAGATACAGTCACTTCAGTAGAATCCCTCGTAAAAAAAGCTAATGGGGTTTTGGACGAGTTCCCTGGATATCCCCTTCCCGCATCCATCTGTGTGTACCCTAATTTCGCTTCTGTGGTAAGAGATGCAAGGGTTAGCCCTGATCTTCATGTGACTACCGTAGCGGCTTGTTTTCCGTCTTCGCAGAGTTTCCTTGAGGTGAAGGTCCAAGAGTGTGTGCTTGCTGTGCGTAATGGTGCGGATGAGGTGGACATAGTACTTGCGCTCAATCATTTTCTTGCTTCAGATGAGAAGTCTGCCTCGGAAGAGATCAAGTCCATCCGTGCTGCCATAGATAAGGAAGCCGAGGCTCAAGGTCGCAGAGTAGTGCTTAAGGTTATTCTTGAAACTGGACTTCTTGTAAGTCCTGCCCGTATGGCTGAGGCATCTTTCCTTGCTATGGAGGCTGGGGCTGACTTTATTAAGACATCTACTGGGAAGGTATCTGTCAATGCGACTCCTACTGCTGCCTATGTGATGTGTGAATGCATAAGGCTGTTTGCTTTAAAGACCGGAAAGAAAGTTGGATTTAAGGCTGCTGGTGGTATATCTACGGCTAAGGATGCAGTATGCTACTATTATATCGTGTCCTCTATCCTTGGTGAGGAGTGGCTCAATAAAGACCTCTTTAGGTTTGGTGTGAGCCGCCTTGGCAATAGCCTTGTTAGTGCAATTGAGCAAAAAACAGTGAATTATTTCTAGTTTTTCTGTTTTTGCCGTTTTTTACAATGGGAGCCGAATCCGAGAGGAATGGCTCCTATTGCTGTTTTTAGCAATTTGTTGAAACTTAAGCGATTATTTCGAGGTTAAACGGAAAAGTATTCCGAACTTTGCAGAGGTTTAAACGTTAATACTTAGATTATGAAAAACTTCTTTTCTATTTTCTTCGCTACGTTGATTCTTGGTGCATGCGAAGGTTTTAATCCCATCACTGACGGTGAAATCGTGGATATCATCGGCTCTGAAGAGCCAGATATGCTTGTGCTCGGCAGTAAACTTGATAATCCTTATTCGGTCGCAAACATCAAGGCCGCCTTTAAGTCAATATACCCTGATGCCGATTCAGATGAGTATGTCAAGCCTACGGATATGTACGTGAGGTTCCTGCCTGAGAGTGACGCCCAGATGAAGATCCTCTCTGATCTTGGTGTGGAACTCGTGGATCATCCTGTGGACTATGAGATAGTTAAGGAGGGTAATTATTATCATGATCCGTCTGTTCCAGATGATCAGATTACTTGGCAATATGCTACTGTCCCTATCGATTTCTTATTTCCTGATGGTATCAGAGCAGAGCGGCTTGACCTATGCGTGCTGCAGCTTGAATCCGCCACCAAGTCTGGTATGACGCCTGACTGGGAGGCCGTCGAAAGGGAGGCATATAGAATGACAGGGAATGAGTACTATCTTCTTTCGGATACTAAGGCTTCTGACAAGGATGTTGCTCCAGAAGGGAGGATAACTATCGAAGATCCTAAGTTTTCTGGAGAGCCCATCGGCGTAAAGGGTGTAAAAGTGTCGTGCAATTCTTTTGTGAGATTTTCAAGTTGCTTTACAGATGAGGATGGATATTATAAAATGGATAAGACATTTAGCGGCAAGGTTCGTTATAGGATAGTGTATAAGAATAAATATGGTTTCGCTCAGGGCTTCAATCTGATTCTCAGTCCAGCTTCCTATACTTCCCTCGGCTCTCATCCTGCTTCTGGTGTCAGCCTTGCTGTTACAAGCTCATCTGATAGAAAACTATTTACGAGGTGCGCCGTGAATAATGCGGCTTATGACTATTACAAGCAGTGTAGAAGTGCGGATTCGGCGATGCGGATTCCTCCTTCTAACCTGCGAATCTGGCAGTTTCAGAAGTTGAGGAAGAGCTGCGCTGTTATGCTCCAGCAAGGAGCGGTAGTCAATTCAAGTAAACTTGCTGATTACCTTGGATCATATATGTTTATCCTAAAACTATTTCTGCCAGATATTACGCTTGGTCTTGCTGAATGTAGGACTTATTCAGAGATATATGCTCTTACGGTGCACGAATTGTCTCATGCCAGTCACTACATGGTGGTGGGTAATGAATATTGGGATAAGTATGTGGACTATATCATCACTTCATTTGTCTCTTCAGGGATGGTTACTTATGGTACTGGAAGTGAGGAAAACCATGGGTATTGCGAAGTGGGGGAGATGTGGGCATACTATATGCAGAGCACGCTGTATAACGAGAGGTATCCTTCAGAGAAGTTATATTTCGGGCAGAACTATTGGTTTCATCCTCAGATATTTACAATCCTTGATGAGAAGTGCTTGGACAAATACAGGATATTCGGTGCTCTGGATACGGACGTAATAGACCGCAAAGTGCTCAAAAAAAGGATGTTGAGTATGTATCCTCAGTATAAGACCGCCATTAATCAGGCGTTTTCTAAGTACAATTGATTGTCAGCATTATTTTATAATTATGAAAAACTTTCTTTTGAAATTATTGATGTCGGCAACATTTCTTTTATGCATGACAGATGAGGAGTTATGGGCGCAGGAGTTTGCTGTATCTACAAATTTCATTGATTATGCAGAGTTCGGTACACTCAATGTGGAGGCATCCTACGGAGTAGACAGGCACTGGAGCCTTAATGCGGGGGCGAAGTACAATCCTTTTACGTATTCTCGCGGACAGGAGCAGGTGCAGCGCCGTCAGCGATCCTTTAGTGCCGGGGCTCGTTACTGGCCATGGCATATCTATTCCGGGTGGTGGCTATCTGCCTCGGTTCGCTATCAGGAGTATAATAGTGGGGGTATAGTATCTCCTGTTACTAGTGAGGGCGACCGCTTCGGCGGAGGTTTTGGTGGGGGCTATACATATATGATTGCGCCTTATCTGAATCTTGATTTTGGACTCGGATTGTGGAGCGGCTATGATAGTTTCACTACGTACGCTTGTCCAACGTGCGGTCGAAAAGTTGATAGCGGAGGAAAGTTCTTTATTCTGCCAGCCGATGTCCTACTTGCACTGACCTTTGTTTTTTAGATTTCTTTTGGTATCTTTGTGCTCTATTTCGTAATAAACCATATCATTAATGCGCGGGTGGCGAAATGGTAGACGCGCTAGTTTCAGGAGCTAGTGTCAATTGCGACATGTGAGTTCGAGTCTCATCTCGCGCACTTTCATTTAACAATCAACCCATTGTGAATCAAGCATTTACGATGGGTTTTTTCATTGCCCGGACACAAGTTTGGACACAAAAATATGCATTCCCTATAAATGGCGATGTCCGGCAAAAATGCCGGACACCGGGTTGGATTCAATGAACCATTGGTATATGATGGATGATTCATTGCCACAAAGATAGAAAAAATCCCGGACATGCAGACCATGACATCCGGGATTCATTAAATCGTTGTTCACCCAATGACCGGTATCACCCCCGGTATGACTTGAACATCAAATCGAGCATCCGACCATCGGATGCACTACAAAGATACGAATTTATTGCAATGGCACAATGACATCCGTTCCCCAATCATCGGTGTATTTGATGGTCAATCCCTTTTCGGTCACGATGTCAAGAATGTTGCCGCGAACAATGGTGCGTTTGTTCTGCATGATTTGGATGTCCAATGATGTTGACCCCAAAATGGCGTTGTTTTCGCCCAGTACACTAATGGTCAACGGCATCACCGGCGATTCGTACATGTAGAATCCATATTCCGGGAATGCACCATTTGATTTCATGACGGATTCCGATATGGCTTTCCCTTTGCTTGTGTACCCTTTTTGAATGTAGTATGAACAATAATTGTTGAATTCATATTTGATGCCCTTGACATCATCCGGTACGGATTCATCGGTCAATTGAACAACCAGTTTTCCAGTATAGCGCGACAAAGTGACATCGACATTGTTGTTTTCGGCATCGATGGTGACCCCGGATGCGTAAATGAATGTGTCGGTGTTGTATGTGTCAATGATGAATCCGTCATCGGTGCGGTTTATCATGCCGATGCCATCGGTGTAATCGACATAACCGGCGACATACGCGGTGTATGTTCCCGGTGACAACCAAAGTTCGATTGTGCCGAATTCATCCGGGTTGGTTGATTTCCTTTGCTTGATTTCCTTGAATGTGCCGTTTGGCATCCCCAAGTTCATGACCAAGTATTCAAGACCGGTCGATGCGGTGTTCGTGGATTTGGTCATGGATTCCACATTGACATCAAGTGCGGCAACATTGAATGTGACTTTGACCAGTTCCCCGGATTGGGGTTCATGCGTTTTGGTGCATGATGATGCACCCAAAACAAGCGCGATTGCGCCAATAAATGATAACTTTTTCATGTGTGTATGATGTTATTTTGGTTATGTACCGCAAATAAACGCAAAAACCGCCATTTCCGGCGGTTTCGCGTGTTGAATGTGTGATTGACCATCTTTGATGTCTTGCGTCAATCCTTGTGGCTGAAATGCGCGATTATGCGCAAAATCAAATCATGGTTGGTTTGCAGTTCTTCCGGCGAATCCCCGGTGTCGCATCCCAAATAACCATTGAACACATGGTTCAGTCTTTCGGCGATTTCATCCGGCGTGAAATCGACCAGTTCGGCGGCGTTCATCATAGTGTGTCGGATTCAATGTCCATCGCATTGGCAAATACCTTGTCGGAAAACATGTTCATGATGCGGCGTTCCAGTAACAACACATCATTGTCGATGTCCTCGATGATTTCACCGGCGGTCTTTTCGTTGAAATCGCGGTTGATGATTGAAACGCATTCCCTTGACCAGTTTTCCAGTTTACCGACCAACACCAAGTAATCGCGTGAATCATTGCCAATGTTGGCGGTCTGCATGAATGCGGCGAAATCCTTTGACCGGGATTCCATGCGGTTTGTCTTTGTTGTTTCCATCATATAAAAGTTTATCAATCCGGGTGCAAAGTTCCGGCAAAAAATCAATTTTTGCAATGTTGATTTCAAACTTTTTTGTATCTTTGTTGCTGATATTCAATGATTTAGTGTGTTAAGATAACACACCAATCATTCATGAACCCGGACATGAAAAGACCCCACGAATACACCATTCATGGGGTCGCGTGTTGTAACATTGTGTTGCTAATAAACACTTTCCCGGTCAACCGGGTCGAAATTCAATGCGCGCGGTGTGATGCGCATGAATCCGTTTTCATCTTTGTATTCAAACAATGCACCGGGAAAATGGAACATTACGCCCTTTGCATCGAAATCCAAACATGTCTTTCGCGCATTGTCCATTGTCTGCATCATGTGATACATCTTTTCCAGTTTGGCGGCAATGTCGCATTGTAGGTCGCGCAATTCCTTTCCGACTGATGTTCGGATGAATTTTCGCAATTCATCATAGATGGATTCTTTGACTGCATCCGGGATGAATGCATGTCCGTCATTGTCGATGTCGAACCAATCCATGATTGCCGGGTCGGTCATGCACATTCCGCGATAATCAAAATACACCGGCGTTTTGATGGCATTGCATGCGGCGCAAAGATTGTCCATCAAATTGGCATCGTGGCGTTCCTTTTCACCGGCGAAATCCGACATTGCAGATTTCATTGCGTTGAACTGGTCATCACCCATTGTCTTGCGGCGTTCATCTTCGACAACCTTTTGTGCATGTCGGTATGTGTCCATGATGAAATCCGGGTTCTTGATGGCATTCAAAACCATTGGTTTTGTTACTGGGATTCCAAATGCATGGATTGCGGATGCAATTGCATTGATTTTGGCAATGAACAATTCATTGATTTGGTTGATGCGGGATTCCGCCCTATCGGTATTTTCCGCAATAAGGTATTTTGTTGATGCATTCATGGCATTATATGGCTTTGCCGGACAAATCGCCGGTGTTCATGGCATTGATGTATTGTTCAACGGCGCGATGTCCGATTTCATCATCCGTTTCCGTTGTTGTTTCTTCATCCGTCTTGTCCGGGTCATCGGTTTCGGATGTCTTGCGTTGTTCCAGTAACTTGGACATGGAATCAACCACACCGCCGATTGCGGATGTGACCGCATCGCGGATTTCCTTTGATTCTTGTTCGGTCATTTTCTTGATGTTTTTATGCGTTTTTGTGTCCAATTGTGACCCAAATTCGCGGTTTGTGCATGTAAATAATTGATAATCAATATTGCGTTCTAATCCAGTAGCGGACTATAACCCATTTATTTGCCGGTTTCCAACTTGGATTCCAGTTCGGCAATGATGCGTTCCAATTCATCATCGGACATTTCATTTACCGGGTGCGGCGGGTTGTCAATCCCGGACACCTTGAAATCCTTGCGGTTTTTCCAATGTTCCGGGTCAAGATTGGTCAACACAAAGATGATTGCGGTGATGTCCGGTTCGATGTGGCGGGTGATATGCGTTTCGGACTTGACATTTGCAACCGGTTTCCCGGATGCATCCAGTTTGCCGGATGGAATCATGGTCACGCGGGTTTCCGTTATGTCAAACCCGGTAATCTTGCGCAAAAGTGACCTTTTCGCGCCCAAAACCATGCGTTCTTTCAATTCCTTGCGCGCATTCTCGACCATTTCGGCGAATTCCGGGTGTAATTTTTGCCACTTGTAGAATGTATATTTGCAGATGTGAACGGCGGCGCAAACCTCGTTAATCGTGTATGTGTCAGCGCGCAACATGTTCACAATCTTGGCGGCGTTTTCCTTTGAATACTTTTCCATTTCCCCTTTTTATGATTTTTGGTTTGTTTGGTTTGTTCCGTTTTTCGCTTTGAGCCATACCGGAACAAAAGACGGATGGTTGAAAATGTCATCAAACGCGGCGTTCTTGTCCTTTTTGGCGATTGTCTTGAATACCGATTCAATCCGGGTCAATTCGCCGCCCATTTGCCGGTAATAATACGCAATTGCATTCCGGCGCGATTCGGTCAAATCGGATTCGGTCATCGGATGACATTTCATAATGGCGTTGTATGACTGGATAACATTGACAAAGACATCATCATCAATTCCGCATCCGGGTGCAAAATCTTTTTGCACACAATTTCGGTCATCCGAAATTGATGGAGAATCTTTGTTTATAGTTTCTTGTTTATAGTTTATTGTTCTTTGTTTATTGTTTATTGCTATTGATTTGGTTTTGTCTTGGTTTTGATTTGGTTTGGAATCGGTTTTGATTCGTGCATTTTGGTTGCCAATCATGGATGGTTTTTTAGTCCCCTTTGGACAACCGCCCTTGCAACCATTCATGTATTTGTTCCAGTTCGCAACAATCCCCGGTCGAATGACTTTCCAAATCGCGGATGCAATACCGGTCAATTCCGGTTCGGTGTAAAACAATGCAAATTCGGTGATGGCGCGATACAATGCCAATTGGGATGCATCATCCAGTTCGGAAATGGCATCGTAATAACTTGAATAGAAAATGAAGAAATCCCGGTTCATCGTGCAATCCAGTATTTTTTGACCTTTTTTCTTTTGCTTACTTTCATCCATTCATCTTGCACCGGGATGTTGAATTTGCGGCGCATGATGCTAATGTACTGGGTCAAACAAATGGTGTGGTCGGCGAACACCGCATCCATCGATGTGATGATGTCACCGCGCAATAATCGCAAGTAGATTTGCGAAATGTCGGAATTCGGCTTTGTTCCCGGCAATGCCAATGGCAATTTTGAATGTTCCATCATTGAATCCATTTTGAGGGTTAAACATTTATCGGTTCTGCATGCCATTCAACACCTCGTTTGACTTGAATACACACACGCGCCCATCTTGATAACATGGGAACACGCGGTTGTTTTTCAACTTTTGCGCGGTCGGAACTGAAACATGCAGATATTCCGCAAGACCTTTGATTCCCCGGATGAAAAATGATTCCGGTTCGGGTTTCGCACTATCAATGGCGGATGCTCTTTTGGTCAAGACCTTTTCAACCGCATTTTCGACCAATGCGGATAATTCTTGCGGTGTGATGATAACGATGTTGTTGTCCATATCAATTGCGTTTGTTGACGCAAAGAAATATGGTTTTTATTGGACTGGAATGATGGTTTTGTTTTAGTTTTGTTGACTGGTTGCCATTATGAAAATGTTTACAAAAAAACCGCATCCATGTGGAGTGCGGTCATTTTCTACCGGCGAAGAATTCACGCCAATATGGGTTTTCCCGGTCGAAGATTTCTTTTTGTTCGGCGGTCAAGTTATAGGGATAATCCCGGAACAAATTGTATATCTTGCGTTTATTGAAAGTGAACAAGTGTTGACCGACATAATCGCAATTGTCAACCCAAAAGATGACATCCGTTTTGCGGTTCTTGCTGAAACACATGCGCCCGGACATGATTTCATGCACCATTTTATTGTCGGCGAACCGGCATTCAAACCCATCATCCAAAATTATACATGGCGGGTTGTCCTTATCCGATTCCCGGTCATTGTAGGCAATATAAACATGCCATGTCATCCAATCCCGGTAATACCGGCAATGGGTGAATCCGTTTTCAATGGCGTATTTCTTTGCGGCGGTCATGGTCATTCATCAAAATATCGGTCAATCATGTCGGCGTATTCTTTCAATACCAGTTCTCGCAATTCCGGGTCATGTACCCGGTCGGCGTATTCCAGTAAATCAAATGCGTTATCAACCGGGTTTTCAACAATGTGTTGCAAATACTGGTCTTTGTCCACAATGACAATGTCATCCAGTATTGCCGGGTCGGTGCAATAATCAAAGATGGTTTTGGATTGGATATTCATTTCAATCATTGTTTGAAATGTCGGATTTAATCCATTTGACATCATCGCGGAATTCATAATCGGCATTGTAATATCCATCAAACTTGTCACGATGGCGGCGCACAATTTGGTTGATGCTTTTCGGCGCGCATTTGATATTCAACCAATACGCGATTTCATCCAATGGCATTTTCATATCCATGCAGAATTTTACAAACATGGCTTTTGCGCGTTGAACTGGTTGTTCGTGGTTGTTGTCATTGGCGTATTCAACGAATTTGACCCCGGTTTGGTCTTGAATTGCCATTGTAATTTTGCGCACCATTGTCGCGTGTATCGCTTTGTGACCATGCTTGTATGAATCCGGTTCGCAAATCATCGGTGTGATGTCGTGAACGGATGCAATAAGACTTGCGGTTTGACATTCCTTGAACAACATGTAATCCGGGAACAAAAGAACATGCGTGCAATCCATCATCATGCGGATGTACTTGCACATCTTGTCTTTGGGGTCGGATGTGTCATACAGTAATTCGACCGGGTTGACAACATCAAATCCCAATCCCGCAAAGAATTCCGATTGTTCGTTGATTTTGGCGCGTTCCGGCGCGATTTCCGGCGCATGTAGTCCGATAACATGCCCGGCAATAAAGATTCGCAAATTTGACATATTATTTTGCATTTGTGATGGTTTGCATATACTGGACTTTCATTGCATCCGGTAACTTGGACACATATTCAAGTGATTTGACCACATCACCGCGTTTTTGCATCAACAATGCAATGTGCATGATTCCCAAATTGCGGTCTTTCTTGATTATGGGTTCGTACTGGTTGCGTTCCGGGATTCCCAATGCGGTGCGTTCATCATCGGTGATGGCATAATCAAAGACGGATTCGCGGGATGAAATATTGTTCATCTTGTTCATTTCTTCGCGCTTTTGTTCTTCATCAATGCGCATGTATGGTTGCATCGCGCGTGAATCTTTATGCCCGGTGAACTTGCGGATGATGTAATCGGGAACACCTTGACGCGCCATTGTTGACACAAAGGTTTTGCGCCCCATGTGGGTTGTCATGAGTTCATAAATGTGCAACGGCGTTTCAATGCGCTTGCCGCCATTGAACGAAATGTGTATTTCGGTGCGGTCAAATCCGGCAAGTTTTCCCAATTCTTTCAAATATTGGTTGCTTTTTTGGTTGCTGATAACCGGGAACACCGCATCATCCGGATATACACCGCGCATGGGTCGGTATTTCTCAATCAATGCGCGCGAATAGTCATTCAACGGAACTATCAATGCATCCGTTGTCTTTTGCGTCACGAATTGAATGTCATTTTCATGGACATTGTTCCAGTTCAACGCATGAACATCGGAATATCGCAAGCCGGTGAACGCGCTAAAACAAAACACATCACGCACCCGGCGCAAATAGTCTTGTTTGATGTCCAGTTCGTACAATGTCATCAATTCATCGGATGTCAACGCAAACACATTCTTGTCGCGTATTGCGGAATATCCTTTCAAATCCGGTTTGAAACTCAAATATTCGGTGTGCTTGTTATACCCGCGATTCGCCGCCCAATTCAAGAACACTTTGATGTCGGTGAATGTTTTGATTGCATAAGTGTTATTGAATTTCTTGTCATACACCAAATAGTGAATGAAACTTTCCAAATTTTCAATCGTGAAATCTTCAAAGTACCGCATTTTGCCGTATTCCTTTAACTGGTTGCGGCGGGTGATGTAGTTTTTGATTCTTGCGGCTGATTTGGACTTTTTTGATTCCATGAATTGGTCATAGAAACAATAAATGTCCTTGCGTTGTTCGACATCCTTTTTGGTGTCATCCAGTTCGGCGCGAATGTCATCCAACAAATATTGCGGATGCGGCGTTTTGTGTTCGTAATCGTACCTTTCAAAGATGGTGTCAACGGCAACCCGGACACGCGCCAAATATGCATTGATGGTGTCGGCGGTTTGTCCGTTTTCGTTCACATAGGTTTTGCCATTGCGCTTGCGCATGACTTGTTGTGAATCCTTATCCCATTGGGATGCATGGATGTTGAATCCGGGATAATATCGCGCCCTTTGAGAATTGAAAGTGATTTCCACATAAATGGGTGCGTTGTCCATGTTTTGAACCGGCTTGACGCGGTTCTTTGTCGAATGCTTAATCATATACCAGTAATATTTGATGAATCCGGACACAAAATTGGACACAAAAAATGATTTATCCAAATTTATTTCGTTTTAATCAAATCGCGGACAATACCGGTAAAGTGTTGATTATCAATTCGTGTTGTTAAATATTTTTGATTTTAATTTATGCGGGTTGCATTGGGTTTCTGCTCTCATCTCGCGCACAAAACAGTAGAGAGTGACTAAAAGTCTAATGACTGATAGTCGCTTTCTTTTTTTTGTTCCATTTGGCCTCTTTTTGGTTTCGATTTGGCCTTGATTCAGCTACCATTCGGTTCCAATTCAGCTTTGATTCAGCTACCGGTCAGACTCTACTCCGGTTCGACTCCGCTACCACTCAGACTCCGGTGTGAACGAGCCTCTCCCGGATAGACGTTGAGGAGGAGGCTGACGGTGACGAAAGGACATCGTCGTTCCGCAATACCGCCGACATATTCGGTACTAAAAAAGGCCTTCTGACGTACCGCAGCGCGTCACAATAGCAGCATCCGATGCAGGAGAAACAGCAGCGCGGCGCAAGTTACTTTTGAGCCGACCTCTTCTGCTCTACGAAACTGCGTCTGATTTTTAGAACTGCAGTTAATCTACGAAACTGCGGTCCAGTCCGTTCTTAAAGTGTTTGTCTTGGATGACTACTTTGTGTCAGGCTCTACGTGGATATTGATCTGAGTTTCCATTCCGAACTTCTGCGTGAGAGCATTTTCTACACTGGTAGCAATGTCGTGCGATGCTACTACCGATATCGTAGGGTCGACAAGTATATGGGCGTCAATTATGTACGACATTCCGTTACGTCTAGTCTTTAGTTCGTGTATGTTCCTGACTCCCGGAACGGCAGAGGCTATGCTTCTAATATCATCTTCGATGTCTTCCGGGAGCGATGCTTCAAGGAGTTCTGATATACTCGGGAGCCCCATTTTGGTAGCTACCACTATGATAGCAATGCTTATAAAACATGATGCCAACGGGTCAAGTATGGTCCATTTGTTTCCAAGTAGCAGAGCCCCACCTATTCCCACAAGAGAACCTATGGACGACATGGCGTCGCTCCTGTGGTGCCATGCATTGGCTATGACTATGGGGCTATTTAGAGTGCGGCCTACTTTTGAGGTGACTCTGAAAAGAATTTCCTTCGCAAGGATGGATACTGCCGCAGCCACCAAGGCTATATATCCTGGACTCGGTATCGTTTCGCCTCGAAGAATGCATATTATGGATGTCACTCCTTGCTTCATAAGTCCAGCTCCTACTATGACGAGCATGACGCTTACTATAAGAGTGGCGAAAGTTTCGAACTTGCCATGTCCGAAAGAGTGGTCCCTATCCTTGCCTTTAGATGAGATATGAGTGAAGATGAGCACGACTGCATCACTCAACAGATCTGAAAGCGAATGAAGTCCGTCTGCGACCATGGCTGCACTATGACCGAATAGACCGGCGAGCAGCTTGAGTCCAGTGAGTATGAGATTAACGAGTGCGCCCCAAAGGGTTACGTTTCGTATTTTCCTTTCTCTTATTTCTGTATTCATATAGTTTCTGTTTGGTGAGCCTCCTCGTCTCGTCTAACTATAAAAAAGAAACTGGCCAACTAATTTGGTCAGTTTCTTGTAGTCTCTACAGGAATCGAACCTGTATTTAAGGTTTAGGAAACCTTCGTTCTATCCGTTGAACTAAGAGACCATCAAACCCCGAGGATCATGATGATTCGTTAGGGGAAAAGAGTCTTACTCAGCGTTCTTGACGATGATCTGACGTCCTCTGTAATAGCCACACTCAGGGCATACGCGATGATACATCACGGTAGCTCCGCAGTTAGGGCATGTAGCCAGAGTAGGAACTGGAGCGAAATCGTGTGTACGACGCTTGTCCCTGCGCTGCTTTGAATGTTTGTGTTTCGGATGTGCCATTTTACTATTATTTTAATATTTATTTACTTAAGTACTTGGTAGTCTCGCTATTGCATTCTCCGTCCGGATGGACTCTCTGAATAGGAATGGATATACATACATAGTCGTATACCTCTTGACTCATATCCAGTTCATCGCTTTCTGGAGTGTATGTCTCTTCGAATGAGGTCTCCACCGGGATGACCAGGTCTTCGAGACACCTATCACAAGCCACCGTTACTGTGCCTTCAATATCGCAGCTCACGTCTATGGTAAGACCGTGGTTGCTCAACGAGGCCCTTACGGTCAAGTCTGCATCCAGAATGTCGGTGTTTCCGAACTCTTCAAAGAACTCGCGGCCTACGGTCCAAGTAATCGGGCTAGAACCTTTGGCCAATCCAACAAGTTTAACTACAAAGGGCTGCAAAGTTACAAATAATTTTTACTATTGTCAATATTTCGGAAACAATCATTTCGAGCTTATGGTACTAGTCCTCGTTGTCGCTGTTTCTCTTTCTTGCAAGCGGGTCAAGCAGAATCTTGCGGATACGCATGTGATGAGGTGTAACCTCCACAAGTTCGTCTTCCTGAATGTATTCGAGCGCTTCCTCGAGTGAGAACTTTATGGCCGGAGGAAGAACAATCTTCTCGTCTGAGCCGGCAGCACGTACGTTAGTGAGCTTCTTGGTCTTGCAGATATTGATGTTGAGGTCTCTCTCTCTTGTATGCTCTCCGACTACCTGGCCTGCATATATCTCCTCGCCTGGATCTACGAAGAACCGTCCCCTGTCTAAGAGTTTGTTCATGGAGTAGGCGATGGCTTGTCCTGTCTCCAGAGAAACAAGAGATCCGTTGCTTCTTCTCTCTATATCACCCTTGAAAGGCTGGTACTCTTTGAATCTATGTGCTACGATGGCCTCGCCCTGGCTGGCGGTTAGAAGGTTGGAACGAAGACCCATGAGGCCTCGTGTAGGAATCTCAAACTCCAGCAGAGTACGGTCTCCGCGTGGCTCCATGTGGATAAGAGCTCCCTTGCGACGAGTAGATATCTCTATAGCTGCTCCTACGAACTCTTCTGGAACTTCGATAGAAAGCTCTTCGATAGGCTCGCACCTCTGACCCCCTATGGTCTTATCCAAGACTTTCGGCTGTCCGACCTGAAGTTCGAAGCCTTCCCTGCGCATGGTCTCGATAAGCACAGAAAGATGGAGCACACCACGTCCGTATACCACGAATGAATCAGCGGTCAGGCCCGGCTTTACTCGAAGTGCAAGGTTCTTCTCAAGTTCTTTCTCAAGACGCTCCTTGATGTGCCTTGAAGTCACAAACTTTCCGTCCTTTCCGAAGAATGGCGAATTGTTGATGGTGAAGAGCATGCTCATCGTAGGCTCGTCAATGGCAATAGGCTCAAGTGCTTCAGGATTCTCGAAGTCCGCGATGGTGTCTCCGATTTCGAATCCGTCAAGTCCGACTACTGCGCAAATGTCTCCGCAGTGGACCTCATCCACGTTGGTCTTCCCTAAACCTTCAAATACCATCAACTGCTTGATTTTCTGCTTCTGGACCACGTCATAGCGCTTGCAGAGACTGACGTTCTGACCAGTCTTGAGCGAACCCCTGGTAATCTTGCCTACCGCAATACGTCCTACATAAGGAGAATATTCGAGAGACGAAATAAGGAGCTGAGGTGTTCCTTCCACTACTTTAGGCGCTGGAATCACTTCCAGGATAGTATCCAGAAGGGGAGTGATGTCGGAAGAAGGCTGTTTCCAGTCGAGGGACATCCAACCCTGCTTTGCCGAACCATATACTGTAGTGAAGTCAAGCTGATCATCTGTGGCGTTGAGGTTACACATCAAGTCGAACACTTCTTCCTGAACTTCGTCTGGCCGGCAGTTTGGCTTGTCAACTTTGTTGATAACCACAATCGGCTTCTTGCCCATCTGGAGAGCTTTTTGAAGCACGAATCTGGTCTGTGGCATACAACCTTCGAAAGCGTCCACCAGAAGCAATACGCCGTCCGCCATGTTGAGCACACGCTCGACTTCGCCTCCGAAATCACTATGTCCCGGAGTATCTATAATGTTGATTTTGACGCCTTTATAAATGACTGATACGTTCTTCGCAAGGATGGTTATACCTCTCTCTCTCTCAAGGTCATTGTTGTCAAGTATCAGTTGACCAAGATTTTCAGGCTGGCGAACAAGATTGGCCTGATAAATCATTCTGTCCACGAGGGTGGTCTTGCCATGGTCGACGTGGGCGATAATCGCTATGTTTCTAATGTCTTGCATACTCTTAATAAGAGTGCAAAGTTACTTATTTCCGTGGAAAAACATAAAAAACTATGTCATTTTTCTTATCTTTGCGACTTATGCGAAGAGTTTTTTGCCTGACAATCATTCTTACATTCCTTATTCCACTGTCGTGCACTTCTGGAAAAGGTGGGGTCAAGCAGACGGATAAGGAACGCATTCTTACCGTGCTTGCCACTGTGCCTTCTGATGCCTTGTGTATCGGATACGCATCTGATTGTCGTCTTTCCGACATGGTGATGGACTCTACGAGTACTTTCTTTAGCCTTGGTATCAATAGGTTGCGTGGCTGCGGAATGGCTCTTTCCCAGTGCTATGCCGGGAAGGTTGTTCCTGTTCTTTCGATTGCTCCGGTACCGACACAGTTCAGTTCAGATACTTCTTCTACTTTCAATTCCGTGATTTCGGCAGCTTCCCGTAAAGGGTTCAAGACGCTTTTTCTTTCTGACTCTCCTTCACTTCCAGATGGTATGGGGGTGCTACTGATAAGTCCGTCAGACGCGCAGTTAAAGGCCAGTGAAAGGCATATTAGGGCAGGGAGGTCTATTCTTGATATGGAGCGTCTGCGGCAGGCAGTGGATTCTCTGCCATCGTCGGATCAGATGGTGATTCTTCGCAATTCCGGAGCGGCGCGTCTTCTTGACAAGTCTTTTCTTGGTGGAAGGTTCCGCACATCGGAGGCAGGTGCGCTGATGCATAGAAGTGCTGAATGGACTTTTTTCTCTAAAGATGGAGATGGTGATGTGAGAGTAAATTTCAGTTGTCCAGGCGGCTATCTGTACATGGCTGGATTTCTTGGCTCACTTCCTGGATCTGATAGCCGTATTGGGAGAATGCTGCCGGCCACTACCTCTTTTGCTTTGACTCTGACAGTTCCCGGAGATGTATTTAGACAAGGGTATGAGAAATATCTGGACGCCAACGTACGTATGGTGAAGTATCAGGGCCGTATTCGTGAACTTGCCCGAAGTACTGGCAAGTCACCCATCAAATGGGAGAAAGAGCTTGATGTTAGGGAGATTGCCACTGTGAATTTCGATTCTTATCGTGTGGTGCTGCTGCGGGAAGGTAAGAAAGTCGCGCCAGCAGAACCTTTCGTTAACCCGTATCAGGGATTTGCTGGAGCTCTTTATGGGACGGCGTTTTCGCTTTCGGATGATTCTTGTGCTGCGGTGCGTGATGGGTGGATGGCAGTAGGTGATGAAGAATCTGTCAAAGCTTGGTATACAAGCGAATTTGAAAATAACGGCTTTGATAAATGGCCGTCTAAGAATATTAGGTTTTCTTTGTACTATGCCGGTAAATCTGCGGTATGGGACGTTAAAGGTATGAAAATATGGAATTTAGATCAGTAAATAAGACTCTTGAGAGGAGTATCCGGAACAATTGGGATCGTGATGCATTGTCCAATTATCAAGGAACAACACTCAAATATAAGGATGTGGCGGAGCGTGTGGAGTACCTGCGCATCGCTTTTGAGCAATGTGGACTGAAACGTGGGGACAAGGTAGCATTATGCTCTCGCAACCAGGCCAATTGGGGCGTGTGCTTTCTTGCTGCCATGACGTATGGTGCTGTTCCTGTGCCTATCCTTCATGAGTTTAAGCCAGAAAACATCCATTATCTTGTCAATCATTCTGAAGCCAAGGTGTTCTTCGTGGATGAGGTGATCTGGGAGGGGCTTTCTGAGTCTGAAATGCCGGATCTTGAGGTAATAGTGCAGATGAACAACCTCAAGTTTATTTATGCGAGAAGTCGTACTGATGTGGAGGTTAGAGATAATCTCCAGAGTACTTTCAAGAAACTATATCCAGACGGCCTCAAGCCGGAGCACCTCAATTATTATGAGGATAAGGCTGATGAACTCGCACTTATCAACTATACTTCTGGAACTTCTGGCTTTTCCAAAGGTGTCATGATCCCATATAGGGCTCTATGGTGTAATATTAGTTTCGCGAGTAGTGTTGCTGAGCCTCAAATGACTTGCGAATCAGAGGTGGTGGCTATGCTTCCTTCTGCGCACATGTACGGTATGATGTTCGAATTCCTTTTCGAGATGACGATTGGTGCTCATGTGCATTTTCTTACTCGTACTCCAAGCCCTAAGGTTATCATGAAAGCCTTTTCTGAGATACACCCGGATATAATAATTGCAGTGCCCCTTATCATAGAGAAAGTATATAAAAGTCAGATTAAACCGGTCGTGGATCGCAACAAGGCCTTTATGCGTATTCCTATTGTGGACCAGCTCATCCTTAAGAAGATACGCAATGCCATGATAGAGTCCTTTGGAGGACGCTTTGAGGAGGTGATTCTTGGAGGTGCTGCGTTCAATCCGGAGGTAGAGCAGTTTATGCGTCGTCTACACTTCCCGTTCACTGTAGGATATGGAATGACTGAGTGTGCGCCTATTATCACTTATGAGAAATGGTGGAAGACGCGTTATGGGTCATGCGGTAAAGTGGTTCCTGGCTGTCAGGTTAGAATTGACTCGCCGGATCCAATTAATGAGGCTGGGGAAGTTCAGGTAAAAGGAGATAATGTATTCCTTGGATATTTCAAGAATCCAGATGCGACCAAGCAGGTCTTTACAGAAGACGGATGGTTCCGCACTGGGGATATAGGTGTGATGGATGCTGATGGATACTTGTATCTCAAAGGCCGGTCCAAGTGTATGATTCTTGGGCCTTCTGGACAGAATATTTACCCAGAGGAACTTGAGGCTGTGATCAACAATGTCACATACGTGGTGGATTCTCTCGTGGTGGAGGATAAAGTGGGCCTTACAGCCCTTGTTTATCCTGACTATCACCAGGCTGAGATGGACGGGATGTCAGGGGAACAGTTGGAAAAGCGTATAGAGGCCGGACTTCCGGAGATTAACAGGCTTCTGCCTAATTACGCACAGATTCGTAGGATAGAGTTTATGCCGGAGGATTTCGAGCGTACTCCAAAGAAGAGCATAAAGAGGTATCTGTACCAGAGAGACCATGAATAAGTTTGATGACAAATATATGCAGATGGCTGAAATATGGGCTAAGAACTCATATTGTAAGCGTCGTCAAGTGGGGGCCCTAATAGTCAAGGATAGGATGATTATCTCTGATGGATATAACGGGACTCCTTCCGGGTTTGAAAATGTGTGTGAAGATGAGAATGGCGTTACCAAGCCGTATGTGCTTCACGCGGAGGCAAACGCCATATCCAAGGTGGCCAAGTCCGGCAATAGTTCCGAGGGGTCGACGCTTTATGTGACGGCGTCACCATGTATTGAATGTGCTAAGTTGATAATTCAGGCCGGCATCACCAGAGTAGTCTACAAGGACGAGTATCGCCTCACAGATGGTGTGGACCTTCTCAAACGTGCAGGTATAATAGTGGAAAAGGTATAGCGTATGAAAAAGAGTTCTGTGTTGACAGCAGCACTTGGTGTAGCTATCGGTGTGCTGCTTACTTTGGTGGTGCAACTGTGGTCCAGACCAGCCAAGATGCGCGTAAGGGACAGGGACTGGCAGAAAATCAACTTGATTCTGAAGAGTATTGATGACAATTATGTGGATTCTGTGGACCATAGGAAGGTAACGGATGTAGTAGCCGAAGCTGCACTTCAGGCTTTGGACCCACATTCTATATATATGGTACCTGAGTCGCTTGAAGCACATGAAGAGGACCTTGCCGGTAATTTTGACGGTATAGGAATACAATTCAATGTGCCCAACGATACAGCGATAGTATTGGAGGTGATTCCCGGCGGTCCGTCTGAAAAAGTGGGACTTAAGACTGGAGACAGACTGCTCAAAGTGGATTCTACCAATATAGCCGGAGTCAAGTTCCCACAGGACAGCATGGTCCGCAGGATGAAAGGAAAAGCCGGGAGCAAGGTAAGTGTGCTTGTGAAACGCGATGAGGAACTGATACCTTTTGAGATCACGCGCGGCAAGATTCCTACACACTCTGTGGATGCTTCCTTTATGGTTAAGGACTCCATAGGCTATATAAGGCTTTCCAAATTCTCCCGCACTACAGGGCATGAGTTTATCTCTGCAACTTCTGAATTGATAGACAATGGCTTAAAAGACTTGATAGTGGATCTTAGGGACAACTCTGGCGGATTTCTTGATCAGGCGCTCATCCTTTCCAATCTTTTCCTTCCGAAAGACTCTCTCATTGTGTATATGGAAGGGCGTCACCGCAAGCGTGAAGATTTCAAGGCTGACGGGCGCGGACCACTTCAGAGTGTGGGATTGTCCTTGCTTATAGATGAGAATACTGCTTCTTCAAGTGAGATATTCGCTGGAGCCATGCAGGACAATCATCGGGCTATCATAGTGGGGCGCAGGTCCTATGGCAAGGGCCTTGTACAAGAGCCTCTTTACTTTAGCGATGGATCTGGAATGAGGATTACTGTGGCAAGGTTTCATACTCCATCGGGACGCTGTATTCAGAAGCCATATACTGAAGACTACAATTACGAGGTCCTCAAACGTTATAATGAGGGGGAAATGGTAGTTGCGGATAGTATGAAAATAGAGAAAGGAGGTATTATACCAGATGTTTTCGTTCCTATTGACACTACTCGGGCTGGTAGTTTCTATTTAGCTTGCAATAAAAAAGCTACGACTATGCGCTTCGCTTCAGCTTATTTCGATTCCCATAAGGAGGAGCTTTCCAATATAGGCAACTTTGATGCTCTGACTCGCTATCTTGATCAAGCTGAGTTAGAGTCGAAGTTCCTGGAGTTCGCTAAACGCAAAGACGGAATCTCTCCTTCAAGTAAGGAGTGGGCCATAGATCGCAAGTATATAATGACGCAATTACGCGCTCTCGTAGGTCGCTACTCTAAACTTGGAGATAATGCGTATTATCATTTGGTCCTTGAGATAGATGACTGCTTTAATGCTGCTCTTGACAGTCTATAAATCAGTATCAGGATCCCAGTCCCGGACGCATCGGATATTCTGGCTCTTGTAGCCGTTGAGGTTGATATTGCCTTGGCTACCAAAAGCTGGGCTTGATATATTCCACGATGCTCGAAGTGTTCCGCTGCCTGTCGATCCCCCAGACCATCCATTCTTACTGTTTCCGAATATACCCATAGAGTAGTAGGTGCTTGTATATATTCTACAGCTCTCTACATTTGGGGAACTGCTTGAAGTCCACCAGCTCTTTGAGTCTTTTGCATAAAGATGAAGAAGTACTGCTTCTCGAATATTTGGTACCCTGTATCCATCAGGGCATGGAGACTTCCCTTGTTGTAGCATAGTCCTAAGTTGTGCATAGTTATCTACTCCAACCCTTGCTGCTGCTTCAATCAACGTTCCCGTCTCAAAACCATCATAGAGTCTTGACATTTCTGAGTTTTCATCATAAGGTTCAAGTTCTATTGATGTTTTGAATCTTTTTGATTTGCTGTTGACCCTGCTGCAGTCAAACTTATACACCGAATTTGTGCCAATGGTGCCTGTTGGCTTTATGACTTTGATTAGGTCCTGTGGCCTATGTGCAGCATCGTCGTAGAGGAATGAATCTACATCGGTAGATTTGATCCCGAGATTCCTTATGCATTTGACCGAGAAAGTTGCACATTCCCACTGTTTATATCCAGAGATAGACGCACCTTCTTCTGCCCATAGAGTAGCTGGATAGCCGTCGCTGAATCGAGTGCTGCTCACCACATGAAGTTTCCACTTTCTAATACCTTCGTATGGATGTCCGGCTGGGTATTTCTCGTCTTTCCCTACGGAGGAGTATTTTCTTGGATACAATTTGGCTTCTTCGGAGAGTCCAAGCTCTCCAAGTAGCAGGGACTCGAGCTGACCGATAGATGCTGTATACCAGCGAATCTCGTCGGGGTCTATAATCCCGTTCCCATTGTTGTCGCGGTTGCGCATCATGGCGCTGTATTTAAGGCAGGCCTTGTCCTCTTTCAAGAACAGAATGTTATATGCGCTATTCTCTGATTTGTAGTCATTAGGCCGGTCGTAATCAAGGTATTCGTCCCATCTCACTTCTTCCCATGATCCTCCAGAAGTACCATTAGACTTTACGCATCCCCATATCCTGGCTGTATTGTATAGTCCGTTGCCTGAAGATGTGTTCTTTAGATCATCATTAGGGACTCTATTGTTACCCAGTCCTTGCCCGCTCTCTCCTTCGAAATACCATAGATAACTATCGGCGTTCTCGTCAGTTGTTTCACATCCCCAGGCTGATTCAAGTTCTTGGTTGTCAATGTTGTATGGAGTCTGTATGGAGTTCTGTCTGATAGTAACTACACTCCCTGTGGATGAACTTGCCTTATCAAGACTCTTATCATTGTCACAGAGGATGTGCATGATGCGGTTGGGCTGGTTTACAAACTTCTTCCACAGAGTCTTGCTCTCTTCTCCAGTGATAGGGTCTTTGTCGTAGTAGAACTCATCCACATATACGGTGACATATATTCTATCCCTGAACCATGGCCCGGGCTTGCCGTTGATTAGAGTCTTAGGGTCGGATATTTTCTGGCCTTCTGGCTGATTGTCGTTGTACCAGTCGAACCAGTCTTGATCGAATTCTGTTTTGAAATCATTGTCTGCTCCATTGTCATGGGCTACTTTCTGTGCCTTGACATATTCTACAAACTCCACCACATTCATTAGTTTGTCGCTTGAATCGCCAGGGTATGGCATATTGTTGTGACTATATGGCAGGCTTGTTTGCTCAGTGGTAGTGAAAGTATTACCACCATCGGTGCTATATTTGTATTTCTTGGAGTCGGATTCATTATTAATCATAAAATGAACCCATTCGTAGTCCATTCCTGATGGAATTTCTATTTCTCCAATCTTGTCTGGTGTTCCTTCTCTGCCGAAGGGGGTCTTGACATACCATGTCACTGCCTTAGGGTCAATGTAGGCTGCATCGAAACTAAAAACCCTCTGCCCATAATGTGCATCGAATGTGTAGATGGATTCCTTGGCTATATACACCATTCCTTCCGCACCAGGCTCGTTTTCTTTCACATCGCCTGGATCAGCAGCGCTTCCATCATCTTTTTTGGACGATGCGACCTCGAGTTCAATATTATTTACGCCCTTGATGGTGATAGTGTAGGTGTATGCAGTGTTGCGTAGCACGTTGTAGTCATTGAGATCCTTGGATATGTCCCCAAGATGTACATAGTATGTCACATCGGCAGAGAGTTGCTGCTGCTTGGCTTCGGATGATACATCCACGTCCATAACGACTTCTCCTTTTATGATTACGTATGTGCCTTCTTCAGGAGCATTGGTCCAGACCTCGCCTTCTGTTACGTACATGCCTGATGCGTCTTTGTTGCGTCTCTCCCTCTCGTGGAAGGAGGTAACCTTGTTCTTGGGAGTTTCTCTATTCTCAAGCATATAGAAAGAGAATCCGTTTACCGGGCTTACAACAGTGGTGTCTTTCCCATTAGAGCCTTTATATGTAAATGACTTCTCGTCGTAGGTTTCGAACATTACAGGACTTGTTGAGAAGATACCCAGCTCTGGATCATAGTCGAAATGTGCTGCTATATGACATCCCTTAGGGAGATTGACGACCTGCCATGACTGGGGCCTGAATTCCTTGAGCCTCTGAGTGGTAGTGGTACCGTTTTCTGTTTTTGTCAGTTCATGGTCGGTAGCTACTCTCACATTGAACACTACCTTGGCATCCAACCTTTCCAATTCTATGGTCGGGCGGGAGCTGGTACTTCCACTCATATAAATGCCGGTTTCTGTGATGTCTACGGCGGCCGGTCCGCTGCTTGGGTCGCTACCTGACACAAATCCAGACATTGGGAATAGTCCATTTCTGGATGTAATCTCCTGATTAAGAGAAGCAACCATAGCCTTAAGTTCACTCATTGATGAAATCATATTAAGCTTCTCTGGTGAGATATTCAGCATATCTGAATCTATGTTCGCAATGAGAATAACATTTGCTCCCTTACATATCGGGGCATGTATTCTAAGTGTACCATTGGTAGTGGCGCTTTCTGACGTTCGGTTGTTTACAATCCATGATTCGGACTTTTTATCCCGGAGATCTTCAAGGTCCAGTGCCAACGAACTCTTATCGAAATAATGGGCATAATAGCGCTTGTCATTTACGAAGATATAGAGAAAAAGGTTGGATACTCTTGACTCCGGAATAAAGTCAAGAGTCGACTTTGTCTCCAGCGATACCTGCTCGAAATCCTTGAAGCCGAAATTGAGTTCGACCGTGGCTTCTCCTTCTAAGATGCCGGGTTCAGAGAAGTCGTTCTTTACGCAGGAGCATAGGGATAATATGATGCCTATGATAAAAATATGTCTTAGTATTCTGTTCATTTTCTCAATTGAATTCTATATTCCCTCCACCAGTATTCCATTCTTTTACAGTGAAATCTATTTCACCGGAGTGCTCATTATATGAAACGGTTATAAGAATATTGATGAAGTCGTTTCTGCTTATCGCTTCTACCGGAGATGATACTGCTGTCATTGGATCCACTGTGGACAGGGTTACGTCTTTGTCAAACGAGGCTGCAATTTCTTCCTTTTCTACCTTATGTAGGTAGAACGTAGAGCCTCCATCCGGATCACTCCAACCATCTACCAGGTTTTGCTTTGAATAATCACCATGGATATTGATAAAAGCCCGCCAATTTGTCTTCTGTGCTTTCTTGGTGGACCAGAAGCTTAAATACCTATCATTTGGGTGAGAAGTACGATATCCATCGTTCCTGACCACATATGCAGTATGATCTGAGATGGCATTGGGCTCAAGTGGGATATTCTTTGAAAAGTCCCCATAGGGATTACCTATATGATAGAGATCGTCGTATGTCGTTATATAGAATATCGGGTAGCTTTCTTTCTTTCCAGGGTTATCACCTTGGATGTTGGTTACCTCTTCGCTTTCACCATTTCCGCTTGCGTCTTTTTTTCGCGTGAATCTGAAGACCTGCACTGGCTCAAATAGATACTCCTTGTCAATGAGGTTGTAGTGAGAATCACATTCGAGAATCTCTGTCTCAAGCTGCCCTTCTCCTGCATATAGGATGCGTTTGGTACTTTCTTGGTTCTGAATCACATATAGTCCACCCTCCTCTATTTCATCGGGCTTGGACTCGTTGACTGCCCAGCTTCCGTCGCTGTTCTTGGCCCTTACAAGCCGATAGGTTTTCTTATTGGGGTATTCCAGGCTGACGTGGTATGTGAACGGATTGTTCTGACCATTACCATCAAGAATATACCCGTCGAAAAGGATCTTCCTGTTGGTATTGGAACTGTTACTCTCATCAAGTGGTATTCCTTTTATGATGGTTTCCTTGACGGATGATACCAATGCGTTGAAGGGACCTGTGGCCTCTCCATCCTGATCACTTGGCTTCCAGATGTTAGGCGCTCCGTATTTTGTCTTGTCTTCCCCGTCTTCCGTATGTGGATCGATGAAACTGACAGATTCGTTGCCAGGGGCGAAGAAAAGATAGCTTTCGTTTCGAGTCGTGTTGTCTCCAAAAGATATGTTATGAAGGGTGAGGTCAGAGTGTGAGACGTTTTCAATGGTTATTCTTAATCTTGCCCATGATCGTATCAGCTGGCAGGAAATGCTGTTCTCGCCTGGGCGCAACTCGAAGTCCATCACTTTTGAGAGTGGCTGAGGGGCAATGCTGCACAAGAAATCATCCGATGTGGTCATGTAGAAATCCATCAAGTCTTTATACGACTTGTATTCATTGAATTTCTTTGGCGAAGTTTGTGCATTGAACTCACTTATAATGGATGAGATATGGTCTGCTATATATACTGTGCTTGTGGAAGTACTGTTTTTCGTGTCAGTAAGTCCATCGTATTTGCGGGTGTATGTATTCCCATCCTTGTCAGTGGCGTTTATTGTTATCGGGGTGACATTGGCAACTGCTATTAATCTGTATGAGCCTCTCTGGAGGGATTCTGTGCTGCTCCCGTTTTTTGTGTGAAGAGGATGGTCGTATCTGAACGTCATCATGGCTTGCGAGCCATATTGCTCATTTGTGACAGTAGTGCTTCCATTGTACCATCCATTGGCGCCGTATTCTGAATCTGCTGGCGTCATGTCACCCATGTCTGTGCCGGTGTTGTAGAAAAGGTTGCGGTATCCTACAAGATAGCCTGTAGTCTTGTCTACCAGGAATACTGTCAGCTGATAAAACTCTCTTGCATCAATAATCTTCTCATAGTTTGTCCACCCTTCAAGACTGGTCCCGAAAGGGTCTGTGATAATCTTGCCTGCATTCTCCGCATCGCCAGAATACATTTCTCTGGCTTTAGTGTCAAGCGTGATGCTTGGCAGGCAGACTGAGATGCTGAGGCTTGATGGCTCGCCTATGCCATCATTCTTAGCAGGCTTCTGACAGGAAGCCAATATGATGGATAGCATTGCGGCCAATATGATGCGTTGAAGATATTTCATGATCAGTTGAATTTGATATCAAACGATGAGTCCCGCCGTTTCCACGGTGCAATACTTAGAGACACATTAGCATTCGTTTTGGATATGGATATGGTGTAAGTGTATCTGTATCCTGGTATCCAGTCTGTTCCATTACTATCGCGTTGTTTGTCTGGCTCATCCTGATAGTCGTTATAATTTTCGAGTGATGTTCCTGTTTTCTTGGGAATCGTGACTGTGAAAACTGCGTCTCCTCCCGATTTGGTGGTAAAGCATAATTTCAGATGTCCGGTGGACTCCTGCGGAACGGTCATTACCCAACCATCTTGTTTGGTGAATTCTGCGCCCACATCTTCTGCTCCTGTTCCGACTTTTGAATAAGGGACAGCGATTTGTTGGTACTTGCTTCCCCAAGATTCCCCTGCGGGTGGAACCTGGTTTTTGAACGGTATCCCGTCTGTATTGCTCCAATGGTAAAATTTATATCCGGCTATAGGGGAGTACTGCTTTGTCCATTGGATGTTGCCCTCTTCGTAGTCTGTACCATTGCCATAAATCATGTATCCAGTAATAGCAAAAGCCTCGTCTTTGTCGACTTCCATCCAACATGATGTGATGGCGTCTTCTGAATAGAATACACCGTCAGACCCGTCATAGAACTTGAATTTGAATAGCATTGCAGCCATAGCATGCCGGAAATTGAGCTTTACAGGGTCTGTAATTGTCCATCCCGCCTGCTTTGTATCCACCTTGTTGTAGGCAAGTAGCATATCGCGCTGGGTGCTGGCTGTGTTTGATTCTATAATCAGTGTCTTCGCATTGGAAAGACGTTTATTGATATTAAGTTCGTTTTGCGGATAGTATGCTCGGAATACATATTCGCCTCCTATGACCCAATAGGCCTCAGTCCCTTCATATTCCCACCTCGCTTTTGGATCAGATTCCACTCCCTTGGGATTGTAGATGAGTCTGGTACCGTCGAATACATTTTCAGTTTCCTCAAGTTTTCCGTCAATTTCTGCTCTATAGTTTGCCCATACGCCTATAGTCTGTCCAAGTCCGTTGACTCCGGATGTGTATTCTACAGAGACTGGAGTGCATGCCTTCTGAAGATAATCAATATTCTCAACAAGCGACTTTGTACTATAGCCATCCACGGCTTCCATTCGCCACATTACCTTTTGGTGGTCTTGTGGTGCCTGGGGCTGCGTCTTCGTACAAGAAACCGCGCAGATTAATATTAATAATAATATATTGAATCTATTCATTCTCAGTCGCTTATATCAGTTAGTTGCCCCCCCCAATCATTTACATCTATGCTGAACCTAATAGGATGCAAACTCGTGAATGTGAGATTGTAGATATATCTTGTGGACATATTCCAGTTGGCTATAGTCTGTGTGCCATCTGATGTTTTCTTGCCTGCCATATTGATAGGGTCCGATACGGCTTGGACAGGGTTTCCTGTTCCTACCTGCACGCTATAGTAAACCTTCATCTTTGCACTATCCGAAATATCTTGTGGAATAATGTAGGCTTCAGGTGATTCGCTTCCACCTATTGTAAGAGGAGCTTCTTCAGTATAGTACTCGGCGGTCGAGAACTCCCATTGTGGGTTAGAAGCATAACTGCTTGGGCTGGTTGCCGACTCTATTACATTCTCGCTAAAGTTACCTTTCTTGATGATACCCCACACAATCACTTTCGTAATTTTGATTGTTACCTTATCATCCGATCCGGCTTTCTTGAATTTCAATGCTGCTAATGAGTGGTGGAACACGAGGTCAATGCCATCTGCGCCGGAGTGCGTCTGGTCGTACACTCTGTCAGCATACATAAGGTCTGTAGCTCCGCCAGTTCCGGACGAGAATCCAGATATGGCAAGCCCGGACTTTCCGTACGAGAACCCTTCTGCGTATTCCTCCTTAAGGCTATATGGAGACCATGCGCCGAATGTCATCTTCCCGCCTTTGGGCCAATAGTATATTGGGTCGGATGTCCAAACTCCCTGCTCAGATGTGCCGGAGGCCTGACTGTGTCGGAACTCTACTCCGTCTATGTACATTACAGCTCCTGGAGTACTTTCCCATCCGCTAAAGTTGCCGCTCTGGTAATAGAGCCCGTACACGCCGAACGAAGATTCTTGTGGGTACTCCACCTTGGAAGGGTCGGCCTTGGTCGCAGCATTTATAATTGGAGTCTGGAACGTCACGGCACACGTGCTCAATCCTGGAGCCGCTGCTCCGGGGTCAACTTTTACGCATGCTGATGCTATCCCAAGCATCAGCCCTACCGTCAATATTCCATAGCCGATTCCAAGTCTCATCTTTCGGTTCTCGAAAACTCTAAAAATTGGTACCCGGACAGGCGGTCAAGCCTATCCGGATAATATGTTTTGAATTATTTTACAAGTAAATCCTCAACATTAACTTCATCCCAGTTTTCGACTGATGGTGCGAAGTAGACCTGATCAAGAGAGAATGTGAATGTGTAATGATACCATTTGCCCATTTCCCATCCGCTGATTTCAGTTCCTGTTGTATTATGGGTTCCTTTCAGTTTGAATTCTGCCGTCTGTGGAAGATAGTCCATGCCAAATTTGATGCCATATTTTACAGTTACCTTTATGTCATCAGAAAAGTTTTGAGGCAGTAGGATGCTGGTTTCTCCGATTTTTGCGCTTGCCGTGTTTACTGCTGCTGATGTTCCTTTATATACACTGTACTCTGCTGAAGTTTTCTGGTTGCTCCATGCTGCAGATGCCTTGTTTGTGGCAGTTCCATCAGTATAGCCTTCAGCGAAATCTCCTTGAGAATATGCATTCTCAATGGTAATTTCAGAAACTTTTATTGCGTCGGAATAGTCTTTGTCGGTTTTAACAGAGAAGTCTACTGCAGCGAGAGCATGATTGAACTTTATATCCACTCCGTCATAATCTTGATTCGCGTCTGTCTGGGTAGAACTGGTCTTGTCGAACACTCTGTCGCTATACATCAAATCGACTTGCTTTGAATTATCAGTACTTACGCTGTAATCTGTAACGGTAATTCCATTACGGGCATTCACGCTAAGCACGGCATCAGCTGGATAGTATGCAGAGAAAGTAAGCCTACCGTTCTTTGGCCAATAGTAGGTGTTCTCAGGGAACCATGCTCCTGCTCCTGCGCCATCATCAACATTTCCATCCTTGTATTTGCAAACTTCTCCGTTCATATAGACGGTGTAGTCTTGACTTAAGCCTGGAGTAAAGGTATCTGATACAGAAGAGCTCTGATACCATGCCCAAACCTTGAAATCACCAGTATTGGTCTCGTACTTTGTTATAGGGGAAGCCTTTGTCTGAACTGCTGACAATGGCTGGAATGAAATCTGAGCCTGAGATGCTGTGCTCTGAACTGGCTCAACCTTGGTGCAAGATGCCATTGCTGCAATGGCTGCTCCTGCGAGAAAAATCAATTTCTTTTGCATATTATTTGTCTTTTTGTTATTGATTGTCAATTATCTTACTAAATTATCAAATCCGTATTTACATCACCCCAATCATCTACTCCCGGGGCAAAGCCGCCTCCCTCTGAACCCTTCGGCTTGTCTGGTATTACAAGCGTCTTGTCAAGGATGATCCAATGATGGTCGACCGCCAGCGGCTTGCTGAACTCTTCCGTTATGTCGAGCGTGGCGCTCATCGGCTTGCCGTAGTTCGTCATGAGGTCAAAAGTAATGTTCAAGTCATTGCCCTTGTCTGGAATATTGCCGAAAGTATAGAATGTGGAATAGAGAATCCCTTCATTCGGGTCATTCTTGGTCTTCAGTCCAGGCGCCATTTCGAAGTACAACGTTATCGGGTCATTCTTGTCAATCTGCGAGTTGATGAGCTGCTTGGAACCGCTTAGTCCGTTCAGTAGCGAAACTGCTGAAGAGAGATTGTTTAAGCCCTTGATGTTCACCTGTATATACCAGGCCTCCACAATCGTGCCAGCCGTGAAATATTGCCCATTTTGTGTCCTAAGTGTGTCAATTTGTCCTGAATATCCGACTTTGACTGACTCACTTTCGGCTACAAACAGATGGTCAGGCTCGTAAACGATTCTCTCATCCTTGAACTTGTCGTCGTCTCCTTTGGCGTTGAACCTTGAGAAGAGGGAGCTATACAGATGGCTCGCTATGTTATTCGTAAATGCCTTGGCTTGCCGGATGTTTGATGGGTCGGAAATCTGGGTGGACTGTGTGTCAAAGTTGTATGCCATCAGATTCCACTCTCCAGGGCTACAGATGATGTATCCGTCATAGTAGTGCCCTTTCTCGTCGTCTCCCTGATTCCGAAGATACTTCTCTGCCACTACTCTCCCGCTGGCCTCTTCAGCCAGTACGACCTTCATCACTTCCGGCCTTTTGTATTGTGGCTTGATGATATCATCCCTATAAAAGCCTTTGGTGGTGTTGTCTATCTCCTCATCTATATACACGCGCACGTAATGTGTGTTGTTATAGTCGGTGAGAGGTCTGAAGTTGCAGGCATCTAGTATCACTACCATTAAGAGTGTGAGGAGTATATGCATTATCTTTCTCATCTTGCTGCCCCTCCTTTTCTAATGGTGATCGGGACCACTAGGCTGACTTTAGCCTTGGTGGGGCCGAAATAATGCATCCTTCCAGCACCATCTTCGTCCTTAATCAGCACTGAATAGTCTGGCGCAGGGGTGTATTTCTGGAAATCAACACACATATATCCTATGCTGAGTGCAAATTCAAGATTCGCCCATCGGCATATCGGCATACTATAGCCGTAACTTAGTCCTGCTCCTTTATAGTAATTCTGGCTGCATCCAAATTTGTTCCCGGCCTGAATGTCGAACTTGCCACCATCGGCATATAATCCGAGATAATGTCCTCTCCCGTGCCAATTATGCTCTTTAGGGGCTATCCACCACCGGAACTCGCCGCAGAAAGATAACATCTGGAGGCAGTATTTGTTGCCGTATGGGCCTCCGTTCCACCAAGGAAATACCTGTTCATACTGCACGGAAAACTTTCTTCCTATCGGCACCTCTACAGCGAAGTTCAGCGCGGTGGCTGCGTCGAAGAGCAGATTGGTCTTGAGTGCAAGCAAAGTCTTCTCCTGGGTGTCGGCTTGTTCTGTGGCGGCAGGCGCTGCTATCTGTATGCTCTTTCTTAACTCGGATGCCGGGGCTTTTACGAACTGCTGTGCTGGGCCGGAAAGCCTTGTGATACGTGAGTCATGGCCTTTAGTCTCATGTGATGGATATATAACCACCCATGTGGCATAACGGAGCTTCGGGGCAATGTTCTTCAATATCCATTTCCAGCTTCTTCCTCCGTCAAGCTGCTTGAGCCTCCATTCTCTGGTTGCATCAGAGATGCTCTCGTCATCGAGGATTTTTAATACCCTGTTCCTGTCTGCGCGAAAATATGAGGCTGCCACTGCTTCGCGCATCCCGTCCCAGTCTTCCGCTATAGGGTGGAGAGAAATACGGCTTGCGTCCAGATTGCTGTCTGCTGGAATATTGGCGAGTATGAACTTGCGCGCTTCCTGTGCACGCCTTATGGAAAGTTTCCGGTTATGCTCATACACTCCTTCCGGGGAGGAAGACGAGTATACGGCTATGCTGTCTATGTCCTGTGAGTATCTGAGATGATCGATGATTTCTGCCATGCTTGCGCCATTGGACATATAAGTCCTGTCAATGACGGTTTCGTCCCATTTGTAATATAGTTTATATGTGTGGGAAATATGAGAAGGAGCAGCCTCAATCCTTTGCGGAATGGCGGCAAACAGAATCATGGCAGCGGTGACTGCTATGTAAAAAATCCTTATTCTCATTTTACTATGATCCCTCCAATAGGGGACCGACATATTACAAATTGCGCCGCAAATTTAATTAATAAAATTTAATAATGCAAATTTCGCGTTTCTATTTATCTGAAACTCATGGTTTTAAATCTTTAGTTACAATATAGGGCTGATTTGTGGTTCGTATTTGGCGGCTTTATTGTGTCTCGGTGGGGGATGTGTGTGGACGCGGGTGGTGTGAAATGTGAATTATATTATTTATTTTTGTGAACATTATTCTTCTGTGCTATGAGAGTGCATATTATAATTTTTATTGCAGTGACTCTGACGTGTGTGTCGTCGTGTACGCGAGGATACAAAAGAGTCAGTTTTGGATATGAGCATGATGTGGTCTGCCTTGGCATAGACAAGACAAAGTATCCTGAGGAGAATGAGGATGGGGAGATTCCTGACTCTGCCTGGGACGGATTCAAGTTCCAGCAGGAGTATTTTCTCGTAAATCCTCGTGACGGCAAACTTATTTCCGAAAAGTCATTTGCGGCTATTTCGGCGTTTCATGATGGAATTGCAGTGGCTGAGGATGAGTCCGGAGCATGCTTTTTTATCGACAAGTCCGGCAAGAGGGTCAACGATGCTGTCTACAAGGATGCCACACTTTTCTCTGACGGACGTGCATGGGTGAGAACCTTTGACGGCGAGATAGTGGCCGTCGACAGGAAAGGGGAGAGTGTGTTTTATGCTCCAGAAGCTGTGATGGTGAATGTGTTCTATGATGGTAAGTCGGTAATATACACTCAGAACGGGTGTACCAAGGTGGTGGATGTGGACGGCAACGAGCTGTTTGAGGAAAAAGGCCATGGAGGAAATTTCGTGGTGGATGGCCGTATAGTGATACAGGGCTCGGAAGGACAGGGTGTAATGTCTCTTGATGGGGATTTCGTGCTGGCTCCGAAATACAAGTCTGTGGGGATGCTCCAGTGGGCTGATGTGGATAGTTACGTGGATGCTGTCTGTGATGATAGGTTCGTTGTATTGGAAGATGAAGGGTTCGGCGTGGTGGACAGAAGTGGAAAGAAAATAGTGCCGACTGTGTATGAGGATATTGTCAGGGATGGAGATTTATTTCTTGCCCAGAGCCGTGGGGATGGTTCTGCGGTCGGATCGGCAAAGTGGTATGATCGTGATGGAAAGGTCGTGATAGACGGAAGTTTTACGGAAACCTATCCTTTCGGCGACGGGCGCCTTGCTGCAGCCTTTGATTCTGGGCAGTGGGGATTTGTGGATAGGAATGGGAAATGGGTAATCGAGCCGAGGTGGGCTTTTGTGGGTACCTCCATGGATGCCAACGGAGTAGCTGTAGTATATGATAATGATAGCTCTGATGCAGGACTTCTGGACGAGTCCGGGGATATGGTGGTGGATTGTGAGTATAGTTTTATTACTCCACTTGACGGTACGTCTCTTTATATAGTTTCTCGTGGAGAGAAAGTCGGGATTGTGGGCAGTGACGGACATGTGGTGCTGCCTGCTGACAGATATGATCTCTGCTCTTTCGGAAATGAAGGTGAAGACAAACACTTGTACATACATATAGATTAATATGAAGAAGGAAACTCATGAATGGCAATACTGCTCTCTTGGTGGAGTGATTAGAGTGAAAATTGCAAGCGGTGATGACCTGGTGCATCTCGGTGAACTTGATCAGAAATATTGGACTGTGCTCAGTTGTCCTGTATCTGACTTGCAGATGGATAAGAATACACTTGATCTGTTGGATACGGACAAAGATGGCAGGATAAAAGTTCACGAAGTGGTGTCGGCTGCCAATTGGCTGTGCTCGGTGATTAAGGATAAGGATTTGATTCTGAAAGGGGAGGACGTGCTTGCGATAGATAATATTGACTGCTCTTCTGAAGAAGGTGCGCGGCTGCATGATTCTGCTCTGCGTATTTTAAAGAATCTTGGACTTGAAAAGACTGCTATTTCGGTGGCTGAGGCTTCGGATAGCGTGGCGATATTTAAAAATACCGTGCTGAATGGGGATGGAGTGATCGTCCCTTCTACCGCCGCGTCCGATATGGAAGCAAAAAAGGCCATAGAAGACTGCATCTCATCTGTCGGCTCTGTGATCGATCGGTGTGGTGAGGCTGGTGTCAATACGGAGTTGGTGGAGACGTTCTATGTTGCTTGTGCGGATTATGCTGAGTGGATGGATAGCCGTGCGCTTCCGTACGGTGCTGCTACGGCTGATGCTTACTCTGCTTTTGAGGCAGTGAAAGCCAAGGTTGAGGATTATTTTACAAGATGTAAACTGCTCTCGTATGATCCGGCTGCCGCTTCTGCTGTGGCTGTGTCAGTGGATAAGATAGATGAGATCTCATCTTGCCCTATTGCGCGTCCTGAGAGTGATGGCGTGCTCCCTTTCAAGGGGCTGAATCCGGCATGGCAGGCTGCATTTGACAGACTTGTATCTCTTCTGCCTCAAGGGACGTTTGCTTCTTCCGAAGGTGTTACTGAGGCTGAGTGGAATGCTGTGGTGTCATCGTTCGGCCCATATTGCGCCTGGACCGGATCCAAGAAGGGAAGCCAGGTGGAGGCCTTGGGTATAGATGAGGTGAAAGCGGTGCTTTCTTCTAATAAGAAACAGGCTCTTCTTGATCTTATCGCTGAGGATAAGGCTCTTGAACAGGAGTCAAACTCTATCGATGATGTCAAGAAACTCATGCTTTTCTACCGCGATTTTGCGAGGTTGCTTGACAACTATATTATTTTCGATGATTTCTATAAGAGGGTTCCTGGAAGAAGGGCTATTTTCGAGGCTGGAAGGCTCTATATTGATCAGCGCTGCTGCGACTTGTGTGTGAGAGTGTCTGATATGGGGCAGCATGCCGATATGGCAAAATTGAGCGGAATGTTCCTTATCTACTGCAAGTGTGTGTCCAAGACTCTCGGAAAGGCCATGGATATCGTGGCGGTGATGACTGACGGGGATACGGAAGATCTTCGGCCGGGGAAGAACGGCGTGTTCTTTGACTGTGACGGTCGGGACTGGGATGCTACTGTTACTAAGATTGTAGACAATCCTATCAGTATCAAGCAGGCTTTCTGGTCTCCTTATCGCAAGTTCTGGGAATTCTGCGTGGGACTTATCAATAAGTCGGCAGCTGACAAGGATGCGAAGATGATGTCCGAGATGCAGGCCAAGGCAACTCAAGCTGCAAACTCCGCTCCGGCGGCTGCTTCTTCGGCTGAACCGGCCACCAAGGCGCAGGCGTTTGATATAGCTAAGTTCGCTGGTATCTTCGCTGCCTTAGGTATGGCATTGGGCTATATAGGCTCATTCCTTACGAGTATAGTCACCGGTATCAAAACCACACCGCCACTCCAACTGCTGCTGATAATTCTCGTGCTGATGCTTGTCATATCCGGTCCGTCCTGCTTTATTGCGTGGAGCAAACTGCGCAAGCGCAATCTCGGCCCTGTGCTTAATGCCAATGGGTGGGCTATCAACTCCAAGGTGCTTGTCAATATAGTGTTTGGAGCTAAACTTACATCTGTAGCCAAGTATCCGAAGTTGAAGATCTTTGATCCTTACAGGCAGAAGTCTAGTGCGTGGAAGTGGATTCTTGGCGCAGTCGTACTTGTTCTGGCGGTGCTGGTGACTCTTCAGCTTTGTGGGGTTGTGACTATTATTACGATTTGTAGATAGTTAAGTTTATGGACCTGTCTTCTATCTTGAGCACGGAGCAGGCCAATGTGGGCTTGTTCTGTGATTGCTTTCCTCCAGTGATGGACGGTGTCTCAGTGTGCATGCAGAATTATGCGCAGTGGATGCAGAAAAAGGTTGGGGAAACGGTAGTGGTGACACCGAATGTTCCAGGTGCAGACTATTCCCATCTCGACTACAAGGTGTTGGATTATTTCTCCGTACCAATTCCCAAACGTCCGCCTTATGTGACTGGAATTGCCGAGGTGGATCCGTTTTTCCTCGCCAAGGTATCTCGTATCAAATTCAAGATCGTTCATGCCCACTGTCCGTTTACTTCAGGGCTTGCGGCCATGCGCATCGCACATTCGCAGAAGATTCCTCTTGTGGCGACTTTCCATTCCAAGTATAGGGATGATTTTGCTAGAGTGCTGCCGGAGCCAGCAGTAAAGGCGGTGGTGAAACTGATTGTGGATTTCTATGAGCATGCTGATCTGGTATGGGTGCCTCAGGAGTCTGTGGTGGATGTTATAAGGGAATATGGATACAAAGGGAAGGTGGAGGTGATGGACAATGGCTCTGACCTTGTAGCTGACTATCCGGAAAAATATTTCGTCGATGCGCGCAATAGGCTTGGAATCAAGCCGGAAGAGTTTGTTATGCTTTTCGTGGGGCAGCATATCTGGGAGAAGAATCCAAAACTTGTCATTGAGGCTCTGTCTCTTATGAAAGATGTGCCGTTCAGGATGTACTTTGTCGGCAACGGTTATGCTGCTGAGGGGATGAAGGCACTCGTGTCTGAGAAAGGTCTTGACTCGCAGGTGACATTTGTGGGTACTATTACCGATAGGGAGCGGCTCAAGGACTATTATGCGGCTTCAGACCTGTTCCTGTTCCCATCTTTGTATGACAATGCCCCTTTAGTGGTACGTGAGGCCGCGGCTCTGCATACACCGGCTGTGATGGCGGCAGGATCTACTGCTTCGCAGATTCTTACCAATGGGGTCAATGGCTTCCTTGTAGACAATGATCCGGAGAAAATGGCTTCTCTGCTCCATAGTCTTATTTCTGACCCTGCTCGTGTGCACCGTGTGGGGCTGCAGGCATCCAGGAGTATCGTCCGCTCGTGGGAGGACTGCGTGGATGAGGTGATTGAGAGGTACAATGCTTTGCTTCGAAGTTGGGGACATGACCCGATAGAGCGAATTAAATAAGGCGATTGATAATATGGATAAATTAGAAAATAGACAAGTCTCTTCTGATAGGACTTGTGATGTTCTTGATGTAATCGCTTCCCGCCGCAGCGTTCGTAGTTATGAAGACAGATGTGTTCCTGATGAGATGGTGGAGCGGCTTCTTCGTGCTGCCATGGCTGCTCCGTCAGCGAAGAACCGTCAGCCTTGGGAGTTTATCGTCGTAAGGGATCGTGCTGTGCTTGATGCGCTTGCTGCAAGGCTTAAGCATGCCAAGATGCTTTCCGGGGCGCCTCTTGCTGTGGTAGTGTGCGCCCATCCTTCTATTACGCTGTCAGATGGCTCGGTAGTGGAAAATTTGTTCTGGCAGCAGGATGCTGCTGCCTCTACGGAGAATCTGCTCCTGGCGGCTGAGGCTATGGGGCTTGGTGCCGTATGGACTGCGGCTTCGGACGAGGAGCGTAGTGCGGTGGTAAGGGATGTGCTAGATATTCCCGATGATGTTAGCCCATTCTGTGTGGTTCCAGTCGGATTCCCATCAGGCAAAGCTCTTCCGAAAGATAAATGGTGCCCGGAAAAGATACATTATGACAAATGGTAGCATTTTATTGGCCCTACATATTTGTTTGATTTAGAATTTTTTGTAAATTTGCAGGCTCTTTCCCGATGTTGGAAGGAGATTTTGAAATATTAACTTTAATTTTTTGCTGCTATGGCTGAATATTTGATGCCTGAGAAGAAGCAAGAGATTTTCGCGAAGTACGGAAAGTCTAATAAGGACACCGGCTCTCCTGAGAGTCAAGTTGCTTTATTTTCCTACCGTATCGCTCACCTTACCGAGCACGTGAAGCAGAACAAGAAGGATGTTGTCACCCGTCGTTCTCTTCTTCGTCTTGTAGGTAAGAGACGTCAGATTCTGGACTATCTCCAGAAAGTCGACATTGAGAGATACAGAAGTATCGTCAAGGAGCTCGGTCTCCGTCGATAGTTACGATAGGAAAGATCCAGGGATGGTTTCTTAGAGGAAGCCATCCCTTTTTCGGATTATAAGTATTATACGATATAAGACGTAAAGAAAAACAGTAATGAACATCATCAACAAGAAAATCCAGCTCGCGGATGGCCGCGTGATTGAGATTGAGACCGGTAAGCTGGCCAAGCAGGCCGCCGGTTCGGCTGTCGTAAAGATGGGTGGCACTATGTTACTTGCCACGGTGACAGCTGCCACAGAGGTTAAGGAAGGCACTGATTTCATGCCTCTTACAGTAGATTATAAAGAGAAATTCTATGCCGCTGGACGTTTTCCTGGCGGATTCATGAAAAGAGAAGGCAAGTCGAGTGATTACGAGATTCTCGTATCAAGACTTATCGATAGGCCTATCCGTCCGCTCTGGCCGGATGACTTCCATCTTGAGGTGTTCGTGAATGTAACGCTTATCTCTGCAGAGAAAGATATTCAGCCTGATGCTCTTGCAGGTCTTGCAGCTTCATGTGCTTTGGCTACATCTGACCTTCCTTTCGGGGGCCCTATTTCTGAGGTTCGTGTGAGCAGGGTTAATGGTGAGTTCGTCATCAACCCAAGTTTCTCTCAGATGAAAGATTCTGACCTTGAACTTATGGTTGCTGCTACCGAGGAGAACATCATGATGGTAGAGGGAGAGATGAACGAGGTCAGCGAGCATGATATGCTTGAGGCTATCAAGTTCGCACATGAGGAGATCAAGAGACACTGCCGCGTTCAGAAAGAACTTATGCATGAACTTGGTACTGACGTCAACAAGCGCGACTACCCTCACGATGTAGAGGATGAGGAGCTCAAGAAAGCAGTTCACGAGTTCTGCTATGATAAGTGCTATGCTCTTGCTAAAGCTGCAAAACCTAAGAAAGAGCGTGAGGAAGGCTTTGCAGCTATCAAGGACGAGTTCCTTGCTACCATTCCTGAAGAGGAACTTGAAGAGAAGACACCGCTCGTAGAAAGATACTATCATGCCGAGGAGAAAGAGGCCATGCGTAATCTTATCCTTGACGAGGGAATCCGTCTTGACGGACGTGTATGCAATGAAGTGCGCCCTATCTGGTGTGAGGTTGGATATCTTCCATGCGCTCATGGTTCGGCTATCTTCACGCGTGGTGAGACTCAGTCTTTGGCCACTGTTACCCTTGGTACAAAGATGGACATGAAGGAGACTGACGAGGTCCTTATTCAGGATGATCAGCAATTCGTGCTCCACTATAATTTCCCTCCGTTTGCTACAGGTGAGGCCAAGTCTCAGAGAGGTGTAGGCCGTCGTGAGATCGGTCACGGAAATCTTGCTCTTCGTGCTCTTAAGCCAGTAGTTCCTCTTGCTCCTGAAAACCCTTACGCAGTGCGCGTGGTATCAGATATTCTTGAGTCTAATGGTTCTTCTTCTATGGCCTCTGTGTGCGGCGGATGCCTTGCACTTATGGATGCCGGTGTGAAGATCAAGAAGCCTGTTGCCGGTGTTGCCATGGGCCTTATCACTGATGAGACTTGTCCAAATGACCGTTATGCTATCCTTACCGATATTCTCGGAGATGAGGACCACCTCGGGGATATGGACTTCAAGGTGACAGGTACCAAAGACGGTATTACTGCTACCCAGATGGATATCAAGGTGGATGGACTTTCATATGATGTGCTTGAGAAAGCTCTTGAGCAGGCACGTCAGGGACGTCTCCATATCATGGGTGAGATGATGAAGACCATCAGCGAGCCTCGTGAAGATTACAAGCCATTTGTTCCACGTATTGAGCAGCTCAGAGTACCTGCTGAGTTCATCGGAGCCATTATCGGAAAGGGTGGTGAGACTATCCAGAAAATTCAGAAAGAGACTGGTACTACTATCACCATTGACGAGCAGCCAATCCCTGGTACCAACCTTACAGAGGGTGTTGTGGACATAGCTTCTGATAACAAGGAGAATATGCAGAAGGCCATCGATTGGATCAATGGCATTACCGCTGTTCCTGAGGTAGGCAAGACATATCACGGAAAAGTGGTTTCTATCCTTGAGTTCGGTGCATTTGTGGAGATTCTCCCTGGCAAGGAAGGACTTCTTCATGTATCTGAGATCGCGTGGACGAAGACAGACAAAGTGGAGGATGTACTTTCTGTAGGTGACGAGGTAGATGTCAAGCTTCTTGAGATTGACCCTAAATCAGGAAAGATGCGTCTTTCCATGAGGGCTCTTACGGAGAAGCCAGAAGGATATGTAGAGCCTGAGCGACGTCCTCGTCCTGAGCGTGGAGACAGAAGGGATGACCGCAGAGGTGGTCGCGATGATCGCCGTAGCTCAGATCGTGGTGATAGAGGTGATAGAGGTGATAGAAGAGGTGACAGGGGTGACCGCAGAGATCGTGGTGAGCGTCGCGACTTCCGCGATGACCGTCCTCGCCATAGTACTCCTCGTCAGGATGCTCCTGCTCCAGAGGTTAACGATACCACAGAGGAGGTATTCTAAAAAGATTATATCCCCATCCGGGGGATGATTAGTAAGAGGGGCGGGCCGTACAAACGGTTCGCCCCTCTTTGTGGGTTTGTACTTTCCTTATGCAGTAAAAAACAGGAGATGCTTCACAGCGTCTCCTGACAAACAATTCTAACCTAAAATTAAACCTATGAAACATCCATGACATTTACAAGTCGTCCAAGAGGATGAAAATGGGGGAAT
>ERZ808252.374-NODE-374-length-44817-cov-41.572673_pt1 | contig 44817 bp, 40 predicted proteins | sample MGYA00521242_ERZ808252 | MGnify/ENA primary metagenome ERZ808252 (study PRJEB31516, sample SAMN03275581) | gut metagenome | biome: mammalia-associated habitat; material: feces | host: Papio cynocephalus | place: Kenya | collected 2012-08-07 ...
ATGTCTGTTACAGAGAATGAGAAGAAAAAGGCAGGTTCTGCCCTCGGCATATTATGAATAAAGTTATACTGTTTCCACAAGGAGCATAAACAGGCTACTGCGTGCCATTCTTCCAGATGTGTACAAGGGGTGTTCAGTTGACGTCCTAACCGAATACCCCTAAATTATTTCCGCCAATGGGTGGTATAGCAACAACTGATCAAAACAGGATCACGAAAAAGACAATGTGTCGCAATGAAAAAAGCCAACGTAAAGGCTTGTTCATTGGCTGCTTACGTTGGCTTCTTAGTTGGGTGCCCGGTGGGACTCGAACCCACGACATTCAGAACCACAATCTGACGCTCTAACCAACTGAACTACGGGCACCATTTTTGCTCCTTAAAAGCGTGTACAAAGGTAGTTAATCTATCTGAAATATCCAAATAATTGTGTGACTTTTTTGCTTGTAAAGGGTAAATGGAACCAAAACGAGACGAAAATAAGAACGAAGTCTGGCGGATGGAATGGGACTCTAAAAAGTAAGGGACTGGTGAATGGGCGTATCCCATTCGCCAGTCCCTTATGCAAGGGGGCTTGGCCCACTGTTAGTTGGCAGGCTGTGCTGGTGCTTTTGGGGCTGCTGTAGCCTTGTTGTCGCCTTTGGCTGCGGGTGCGGACTGCTGCTTTGGCTGGCTTGCACCGAAACCTGGAAGGTTGTTGGGGTTCGTAACAGGGTTCTCCGCATTTTCCATCACCGATGCGTCTGTTGCTGCATTTGGTGCGGTGTAGGCGCACAGTATGCTGATAATTACCATCGAAACGGCCAAAGTCCATGTGGCTTTCTCTATGAAGTCTGTAGTCTTGCGGACACCGCCAATCTGGTTGTAAGATGAGAAATTGGACGAGAGGCCTCCGCCTTTTGACTCTTGAATCAATACGATACCTATCATCAGCAATGCTGCGATACAGATGAGAATTACTAAAAGTGTATACATTTTTATGCTTTTATTTGTTGTTGTTTATAATCAATTTTTCCAAAAAACGGATTTGGTCTGCAAAGTAAGCATTTTTTTTTGGATAATTCAAACTTAATCGCCGAATAATTTCTAATGCCTTGGAATATCTGCCTTGTTTGATGTAAATGCGGGCCAGTGTCTCCGTGAAATAGCCTTCATCACCCTCTTCGTCCTCTTTGTCTTCTTCTTTTGTCCCTTGCGGGAAATATTCCGGTGCCTCGTTGAGCACAATTTTGCCCTTGTCGTTCTCGATAAAGCTGTCAATGAGGTTTTGTCCCTTTAGTTTCGGGGCCGTTGTACTTTCTTTCTCGCTGTCCTCCTCGTCACATTCCAAGAGGTAGGCTACGTAGTCCACGGCAGCATCTGCCGGGGTGGGACGGCGCTTCTGTCTCTTTGCCTCCTTGTCTTTTTCCTCTTCTGGCGGAATGGAATCCAGAAAATTGTCTATTAGGGATAGCGTACGGCTGTTGTTCCCGCCCGTTTCCTCTGACTTTGGCTGAGTGGCCTCTGGTGCGCGCAATTGGTAGTGAGCAGCCTCCACGAGCTGGAAAAGCACTTTCCTGTCGTTGATGTAGATGGCAGCGCGGCGCAGCTCCTCGTCAAACGTGGGGTCGTGAAGCAGGTAGAGGTTTTGGAGCATGAGCAGCCTGGCCGTCTGGAAGTAAGGATACAGAGCTAGCAGGGAACGCAGTTCGTAAAGTGTGTCCCTGTCCATGTCTTGTGGGTGCTTGATGAGCTCTGTAAGTTCCATGAGGTTACCAGTTGGCTACTGTGGCATTGAAAATCTGGTCTGTTATCTCTTTGACCATTTGAGTCACCAGTTCCTCTTGGACTGAGTTGAGTGACTTGGTGGTGTCATATGTTGACGTGGCGGTGAACTGCCGCTCGAAATCCTCGCTGTGGTTGGCGTTGTTGGTGAATCTCACATTGACGGTCATTGACAGTTCTGTCTGGGCGGAGTACCCCTCGCTTGACACCGACTTGTTACGTTGTTCGTAGCGGGTGATTTCCCCCTCTATTTTCAGGTCTCCGTTGCGCTTCACCTGTATGAGCTTGGTGTGGTTGGCAAAGACATCTTTCAGCTGGTTGTTGAAGATGCTGGCCATGGGGCCCCAGACGTAGCTCGAGCGTATGGGGAAGTCGTTGATTTGAATGGTCTTTGTCTTAGAGTAGTCAATGCTTGCGCCATTGAATTTGTAAGACACTGAGCATCCTGTCCAAAGCATCAGAAACATTATGGCCAGAATGCAAGTTGCCGCAATCCTTGTTGTCTTCATTTGTCTTCCAGTCCGTATTGTTTCAGCCTCCTGTAAAGGGTTCGGTCTGAGATGCCGAGCTCTTGTGCCGCTTTCTTGCGGTTGCCCCCATTGCGGTCGAGTGCCTTCTCCAGCATTTGGCGCTCAAGGTTGTCCAGATTCAGGTCTTCAGGCTCTTTTGCGCATACTGGCTGTGCTTTTGGCTCGGATTCGGAATATGTGCATTTCTGCTCCTTTCCGGGCTCTACGTATTCTTCGGCGATGGCATCTTCTGCCATGGGATGTTGCTGCAGGTATATGGCACGTGCCTGAAACGGTGAGTCGCTGACAGACACGGCCTTTTCCTTTTCTACCAAAGGTGTCCCTGTCTCTTCGGCAAGGCGTTTTTTCAGCATGTTTACGTCACGGCGCAGGTCGTTTACGCTGCCCCGCAGTTCGAAGAGAATCTTGTACATGATTTCCCGCTCGTTTTCAAAGTTGCGGTCGGCATCCTTGCGCAGTGTAGTAAGCTGTGTGCTCTCCTCGTCCTGTGGGATGAATTTGTGCAATGTATCTGCTGTGACGTTCCTTTCGGGGCTGAGGATGGAAATCTGTTCGGTGATGTTTTTCAGCTGTCTCACGTTGCCAGGCCACTTGTAGTGTTTCAGTATCTGCTTGGCCTCTTCGGTGAGTGTAACTTTTTCCATGTGATACTTTTCCGCCATCTGCATGGCAAAGAGCCGGAAAAGCAGCACAATGTCATCGCCCCTGTCGCGCAGTGGCGGCATTTGGATGGATATGGTGTTCAACCGATAGTAGAGATCCTCACGGAAACGCCCCTCGCTGATGGCTTTGCGGATGTTGACGTTGGTGGCAGCCACGATGCGCACATCGGTTTTCTTCACGTCGGTCGCGCCGACCGGGATGTATTCTCCTGTCTCAAGGACTCTGAGCAGCCGCGCCTGTGTGGCTAAAGGCAGCTCTCCCACCTCGTCAAGGAACAGGGTGCCTTTGTCGGCCACGCCAAAATAGCCGGGAGAGTCGTTGATGGCACCGGTAAACGAGCCTTTGACATGGCCGAACAGCTCGCTGTCGATGGTGCCTTCTGGAATGGAGCCGCAGTTGATTGCAAAATATTTTCCCCGCTTTCTCGGGGAGTTGTCGTGGATGATGCGAGGAATGATTTCCTTGCCCACGCCACTTTCGCCGACAATGAGCACACTGACATCTGTTGGAGCCACCTGTAGGGCAATGTCAAGCACATGGTTCAGGGCATCGCAGTTGCCCACGACATTGTAGCGTTGTTTGATATTTTGCAGTTCGGAGATATTCATTAGGCTGGCAAAGTTACATCTTTTAAACGATAACGTTGTCGTTTGCTGAAGAATTTATTGTTTTTTGTTGAATTTTATCAGTGCCAGTCCGATGGCTGTCCAAATCAGTTCGCGCAACCGAACCAGCAGGGCGACGAAGATTCCGGCGTCAAGTGACATTGCCAGTCCCTTGGCCGACATCATGAACCCGCCCTCGCGACCACCTAATTGCAGGGGGAGGAAGAAGAGCATGTTGGCAAACAGCGAGGTAAAGGCCAGGATAAGAATGCACTGGATATAGTTGACGGACGGCATTAGCACAAGCAAGATGAAGAATATCTCCAATGCGGACGCAACCCTGCAGGCCAGTTCAAGGGCCACGGCTGTAACGAGTGTTTGGCGGTTCTGGTTGTGCAGGGCTGCTATCTGCCGGTCAATGGTGGACAGCTGCTCCTTGTGCCGCTCGAAGAAACCGTGAGCCCAGCGTTTCACCATAGGGAACCGGCGCAGCAGGTTAAGGCATCTCACAGTGATGCCTTTCTTGTATCCCTTGATGAAAAACCAGATGGCCAGGATGCAGAAGGCCGAGATGGCGGCCAATAGCATGCCCATTCCGATAGACATGGGCTGGGTGAGGGCATAGAGCACTGCTGACAATAGCCAGAACCAGAAATGGGAGAATATGTGGGTCATTGCATAGAGAATGACCGAGGCCGATGCCCGCTCGGTGCCGATCTTTGGCGACAGGGCCATCACTCTGTAGGGCTCACCACCCATCATTCCGCCGGGTGTGGCATAGTTGAGCGCAAACCCCGACACTGTTACCTTGTAGAGCCACCAGAAAGACAGCCGTGTCGGAGCCTGGCTCTTGATGATGATATACCATGCAGATGTGTTAAGCAGGTACAGAAAGAACCACAGTGCAATCACTGCCGCAAACCAATAGCCAGCCCGTTCCACCCCTGCTTTGACCTGGGTGAAATCAAGCTGGGTGACCATCAGTATCAGCACAGCGATTCCGAAGATAAAAAATCCGTTTTGGTATTTTCTCTTCATTCGGCCTTTTCCTGTTGCTCTTCGGGCTTGCCTTTGCTGTTGTCGGCCTTTTTATCCCTGCTGTCTTCGCGCTTCTGTCGTGGAGAGGCGAAACGTGCCTTCTCGCTCTCATCTTTCTTCTCGTGGTATAGCTTGGGAAGAGGGTTCTTTGCAGGCTCGTCAAAGTTCTGCCTGTTGCGATAGATGTCTATGGCTGTGTAAATAGCCTGGCGCAGCGACTGCTCGTCGGCGATGCCCTTGCCTGCAATGTCATAGGCTGTCCCATGGTCGGGAGATGTGCGGATGATGGGCAGCCCCGCTGTGAAATTGACACCGGTCTCTTGGGCCAGGGCTTTGAATGGGGCAAGCCCTTGGTCGTGATACATGGCCAGCACGCCATCGAAGCGGGTGTAGTTGCCGCTGCCAAAGAATCCGTCGGCAGCATAGGGGCCAAAGGCCTGGATGCCCCCTCCGGCCAGTTGCTCGATGGCAGGGGTTATAGTCTCTTTTTCCTCGTCGCCAAGCAGTCCGTTATCCCCTGCATGCGGGTTGAGCGACAGGATGGCTATGCGCGGATTCTGTATGCGGAAGTCACATCGCAGGCTTTTGTGGAAGATGGTTGCTTTCTCTACAATGGCCTCCTTGGTGATAGCCTGAGCCACATCCTTGATGGGCAGATGGGTGGTGACCAAGGCCACGCGCAGGTTGCCGCTTGCCAGAATCATCAGTGCTTTCTGTCCGTCTCCAACAGACTGCTCTATGTATTCGGTGTGCCCGCAGAAGTGGAACAGGTCACTTTGAATCGTGTTTTTGTCAATAGGGGCAGTGACAAGCACGTCGTACAGCTCGGCGCGGTAGTCGGTCATGGCGCGGTCCAGAGCCTTGAGAGCGGCCTCGCCAGCCTCTTTTGAGGGAACGCCAAACTCTACTTTGACCTCGTCGTCAAAGGTTGTGAGCATGTTCACTCGTCCGTCCTTGGCGTCTTCGGCCCTGTCAATGATACTGAAGCTGGTCTGCAAATCCATCGCCTTGCGGTGGTAGGCTGCAACCTTGGGCGAACCATATATAATAGGTGTGCACAGTTCCAGCATCTGCGGGTCTTCGAGTGCTTTCAGAATCACTTCGTAGCCAACGCCGTTCGTATCTCCTTGCGTGATAGCCACGCGAATGGGTTTGTTCTCCATAATGAATGTTTATTTTAAAGTGTAGAGTACAGCCTCAAGCTGTTTGATGATGTTCCTTTTCTTCGTTTCGGGTGCAAATACAAAGCCCTCGGCCACCAGCGTGCGGCTTCTTGCTGTGTCTGCAATGGCGTGGCAGATAAACGGTCCGCCCATGGCATCGCCTTTCATGTACCATAGTCCCCTTATCTCCTTGCGGTGAAGTCCGCCGGCAAGAATAGTCCGCGTGTAGGGAGAGTAGTTTCGCACTGTCTGCATATACATTCCCGGTATTTCGCCGGGGATGTTGGCCTCCATCACGCTGTCTCGCTTGTCCATCAGGTAGGCTGTGCCGAGGTCTGTTCCGGGGAAAGTGTAGACACAGATGTTGCGCATACCGGTAGCCGTGTTGTTGGATAACCAGATGAAATGCTTCCCCTCTTTTACCGCGCCCATGTCTTTTGGTATCAGAATGGTGTGTCCTGTCACTTGTTTCACCCTCTGTTCCATTCCAGGCAGGTGCGCTTTCCGTAGCGTCTTGATTGCCTCTGCCAGTTCGAAAGCCTCTAGCCGTTGCTTGAACTTGCTGCCCAGTGTCCTCCTCATGTCCGTGTCCAACCTGTCTGCGGATGGGGTGGTGATGGTGACAGCAAGCTGTGGCTTGGCCCATTTGTCGATCTCATAGCGGATGCGGGTCTTGTCATATTTAGCCGGGTCGGCTTCGACCGTCACCACGCACCGCCCATGGTGGGTCTTCTTGCTTGTGCCTCCAGTGACCATTGTCACATCGAATGTGTGCTCATGTTGCAACACACCGTCAACGAAAGTCAGTGTGAGCATCCTGTCGACGGTCTCTACGGCCTTGGCGTTGTTGCCGGTCACCTCAACCTCGCCTGGCTGTCCCACACTTTTGGTGTGGGGGGTGCACGATGCCAGTGCAAGGGCAAGTAGGATTGTCGCAGACAGCTTGCCCATACCCTATAATCCTTTCTCGTTTTTCCGTTTGGTTGACAGCAGGCCACAGGCTGCAAGGATGTCTTGTCCGCGGCTGGCCCGGATGGTGGTGAATACTCCGTGATTGGTAAGGTAGTCACGCATATTCTCCATCCTTTTCTCGTCAGACGCGGGCAGGTCTGCATCAGGAATCGCGTGAAAGCGGATGAGATTCACCCGACATTCCAGACCTTTCGTCAGTCTGACAATCTCGCGGGCATAAACGAGGGAGTCGTTCAGCCCGCCAAAACAGATGTATTCGAACGAGCACCGGCGCTGGTGGGTGAAGTCATATTGCCGTAACAGTTCCACCACATCGGCGATGGCCATTTGGCGCTCAGCCGGCATGAACTGCATTCTTTGCTCGTGGAAAGGGGAGTGCATGCTGATGGCAACATGGCATTCACTCTCGTCAAGAAAGCGTTTCAGCTTGTTTCTAATCCCAACGCTGCTCACCGTGATGCGCTTTGGACTCCATCCGTATCCCCATTGGGCGGTGAGCACTTGTGTTGCTTGCAGCACATTGTCAAGGTTGTCCATCGGCTCTCCCTGGCCCATAAACACGATGTTGGTGAGTCTGTCGCTCTCTGGCAGGGCATAAATCTGGTTCAGAATGTCGGTAACTGTCAACTGTCCCTCAAATCCCTGCTTTCCGGTCTGGCAGAACAGGCAGTTCATCTTGCATCCCACCTGGCTGGAAACGCACAGTGTGGCGCGCTCTCCGTCTGGAATGAACACTGTCTCCACATATTTTCCCGACTGTGTGGGAAACAGGTATTTCACAGTGCCGTCTGCAGACTCCAGACGGTCTAATGGTGGCATTGCCCCAACACAGCATCTGTCTGCCAGCCGCTGGCGGTTGGCTTTTGACAGGTTGGTCATCTCTCCGATGCTCTGTGCGTGGCGCGCATAGAGCCATTGGGCCAGCTGGGATGCGGTGAAACTGGGCATACCCAGTTCGGTAGCCAGAGCCTTTAGCTCGGTCTGTGTCATGCCTAAAAGAGCCTCTTTGCCACTGTCCATCATTCTTTTGTTGTAGATATATTATGCAAATTTACGTGATTTTGTGCAAAACACAAAACAAAACGGTGACTTTCGTGGGTTGACTCTCTATGAAGAGTTTCTACATAGAGTTTCTACACTGCAAGGTTTTTGCAAGGTTTTTGATGTCCAAATGGCAAAATATACGTTCTATAGAGTGTGGTTTCTCGGATTTAATTTGTATTTTTGCCATGTGTGTTGAAGATTTGTTTGGTTTTAATCGCAGTACTAAATAAAGTGGATCTTCTGACATGGCAAAATCCTGAGCAATTTTTTGTTGGTTAGGTGCTTATAAAAAATATCAAATTTATAGTGGAGCGGAATTAAGGAATATTTCAATAGATGAAAGCATTGTTAGGCGTTTTCATGAGTTTGTGGCTAAACGCATTGTATGCACAGGAGCCTGATACAACTAAAACTTGTATTCAAGGCAAAGAGCTTGATGAAGTGGTTGTAAAGTCATCTTATCTTACAAGAGAAGATGACCATTTCCTTGCTATTCCTACAAAAGAGCAACGTAAACATGCAGTAACTGGTTATGACCTGTTGAGCAATCTCATGATTCCGGGAGTGTCTGTTGAGCGTTCGACTGGAAGTGTGACAACTCCAAATGGGGCTGCGACTCTCTATATTGATGGACGTGAAGTGGATTCTCGAGAGATACAGTCTTTAAGACCGAAGGATATTTCTCGTGTGGAATATTTTGATGTGCCGACTGGTAAATATGCAAAAGATGCATATGCTATAAACATAATAATGAAGCCACTCAACAATGGTGGCTACACGCAACTTGATGCGTCTCAGAATATAGGCTATCTCTATGGTGATTACAATCTTATTTCGAAATTTGTCACAGGAACCAAAAGTTTGAACCTATGGGCTGGATATTCTTTGGAAAATCCAAAGTCTTCTATGGACGAGATGGAATCTTTTGTTTTTCCCAATTATCAATTGAACAGACAGCAATATTACAATAATGCCAGCAATAAGCGGACAGAAGAATATATACAAGCATCAATTAGTAACAGAGGAAAAAATTATATCTGGATGCTTAGAGGGGGTATGGCATGGAATGACATAAAAAACAATGTCAATAATGGAATGATAGACTATTGGAAGACAAATACATCAGTCAAGGATGGCAGTCTTTTGGGCATTAACAGTCGAAACAAATCTTATCGTCCAAGTGTTTATTTCTATGGATTACATACATTTTCTAATACAAAGTCGCTGGACTATACATTTGATGGATATTATTCTCGAAATGACTATAACCGTTTCTATAATGAGGATGATATGTCCTTTCATTCGCTCGTCAAAGAAAATTACTATTATGCCAAAGCAAACGCAAACTATTCAATGACGTTCAGTCATAAAAATAGATTAGCTTTCAGCTTGTTTGAGTTTATGAGAATAAGCGATTCTGAATACTCTGGAACTTCAGCATATAATCAAAATTTAAGTTCCTCAGAAACTATCCTCTTTGCTGACTATTCTCAACGTATAGGGAGATTCTTTCTTGACATCAATCCAGGACTTTCATTTCTTACGTATCGTTTAAGGGGGATGAGGTCAATCAACCACCTTACGCCGAGACTTCAGGCAAGAGCTACGTATAAGATAGATAAAGTACAACAACTTCAATTTATATTCGCTTTGGGAAATACCTATCCGAGGATAAATACAATTAACAATGTCGAGCAACAGATAGACCCTATTGTCATTCTCAAAGGTAACGCCAACATGGATAATTCCATTCTTTTGTATCCACGATTAAGCCATACATTGAATTTTAACAAATTTGCTTTGCAAACAGGAGTGTCATACTTCTACCAAAACCACTCGATTATCTCGGATTATTATATTCGAGACGGCTATCTTATTAGCACTTTTAGGGATGACTGTATCTATCATTGCCCCAGTGTAGATATATCTATGACCTATAAACCTTCAGGTTCGCTTAACATGAAATTTTCAGGTCAATGGATTGAGCATTTAGTTCGAGGAGGGGGAGAACATCGTAATTTGACTGCAATCTTAGGAACCGCAATGATAAACTACTATGTCCAGGACTTTTCTTTTGGTGCCTCTCTAATGACACCATCTCGGGATTTGATAGACAGCCAGATTCGCAGGAAGACATTTTGGCGGTATCAACTATCGGCAATGTGGAATCACAAGAATTGGGCTATTGAAGCTAATGCGAACAACTTATTTATGATGAATAATCGTATTGCAGATGAATTGTCTTCGCCATATTATTCCTTCAAGCAAACAAATCAAAGTCGCAGTTGCAACCAGTATGCAACTTTAAAAGTTGTTTACAGTTTTGACTATGGTAAGAAGACATCCAAAACACCCGATTATAAACATCAACAAAGTGAAAGTGCAATCTTAAAATGAGAAGACCTTGTGGCAAGGCTGGATATAAGTTGGGACATGGTAAAAGAGGTGCATTCCCTGTTATCTGGAGAACCGCCATTCCCCCTCCGTCTCTTGAAGGGGTGGATTATATCAGGCTAGATGATTCCGCTGTCAAAAAGAGTCATATGTTATATACAAGACGATTGCAGTAGACTTGCTAAGTGGTCGCATACGTATATTTACGTACATTTTGCTGTTTGGACATCAAAAAACTTGGCATAAGCCATCAGCAATACAGAAAAAATCAGTAACTTTGTCCTTGGTGGTTATGGCGATTGTTGTTTGTAATACTTTGTAAATCAACACTATAAAGTTACAATAATTTTTGCTAATCACCAATTTTCAGACAATTATATTTCATTGAACTCACGTTATACTATATATAGACCCATCCATGAGAGAAAAAATTGACTGCTTTGTGCCATGTAACAGTGTGCCGGATTTGGAGCCAATGCTTGACACGCTGCGTTGCAGCAAGACCGTTCAGCATATTTACTTGCTTGTTAGCGATACCTTTGCCCAGTGCAGTGAGGTTCCAGATGGCTGTTCGTTTGTGGTGACTGACAGTCTTTCCTCGACAAGAGCTGTACTGGCGGTAGCGGAACATGCCTGCTCGGATTATGCGTTGGTGTGCCTTAAGGCTGGAGGGGTCACTCTTGGCATGGCCGCTCTGGAGCGCTTGCTCCGTGTGGCTTCTGATGCCAATGCAGCTTTGGTGTACAGTGACCGATATACCAGAGAGAATGGAGCGTTGTGTCGCCATCCCGTTATTGATTACCAGGAGGGCAGTTTGCGCGATGACTTTGATTTTGGCGCAATGCTATTCATTGACGCGCAAATGCTGCGCAAATATGCTGATGAGGCTAAAGGAAAGGACTTGAAGTATGCCGGGTGGTACGATTTCCGGCTTTTCCTGAGCCGCAACGGGAGTCTTTTTCATCTCAACGAGTATCTCTATACGGAGAATGAGGACGATCTCAGATCCAGTGGTGTGAAGCAGTTTGACTATGTTGACCCGGCCAACCGCGAGGTGCAGGTGGAGATGGAGCGGGTGGTTACGGCTCATCTCGAGACCATAGGTGCAATGGTGGACACCTCTGTCTATGGCTGCCCTGATTTCAAAGAGCAGGATTTCCCAGTTGAAGCATCGGTCATCATCCCTGTGAGAAACCGAGTCCGCACCATTGCCGATGCTATAGGCAGTGCGCTTGGGCAGTGCACGACTTTTCCTTATAACGTGATTGTAGTTGACAACCATTCTACCGATGGGACGACGGCTGTCATTGAACGGTTGCACAGTGGAGCGTTGAAGGATGGAGGCAGACTGATCCACATCGTTCCAGAACGCACGGACTTGGGCATAGGCGGGTGCTGGAACCTGGCTGTCAGTGACGATCGCTGTGGTCGCTTTGCCGTGCAGCTTGACAGCGATGACCTTTACAGTTCGGCCCATACCTTGCAAAAAATAGTGGATGCCTTTAACCGACAGAAAGCTGCCATGGTAGTGGGAAGCTACCGTATGTGTGACTTTAACTTGAACACCCTGCCGCCCGGACTGATAGCCCATAGGGAGTGGACAGACGAAAATGGCCCTAATAACGCCTTGCGCATCAATGGTCTGGGTGCTCCGCGCGCCTTTTTCACCCCCTTGCTCAGACAGTTGCAGTTTCCCAATACCAGCTATGGAGAAGACTACGCCTTAGGGCTGATTTTCTCAAGGCGTTACCGTATTGGTCGTATCTATGACGAACTGTACCTCTGTCGACGGTGGGAGGGCAACAGTGACGCAACCCTTTCTGTCGAAAAAGTCAACGCCAACAACCTCTACAAAGACCGCTTGCGGACACTCGAGATTTCGGCCAGGCGGCAAATGGGGCAGGGCAAAGCTGACATTATGACCGACAGCTCCCTGCAACGGTTCTTTAGCCGTCAGCTGGAATGCTGGGACGCAGCGCGCATCCGTTATCGTGACCTCCAGCAGGTGCAGACTAAGGAGTTGCAAGGTGACACCTTTACACTGAAAGCGCAGCATAATCCGGCACGGATTGTCTCGACAGGGGCGCAGATTGACCCTAAGGCTTTGGCGGAGAGACCTTGCTTTCTCTGTGAGAGAAACAGACCCGCAGACCAGATCAAAAAGGTGATTGACGGAAAGTTTGAACTCTTGGTCAATCCTTACCCCATCCTGCCCTGTCATTTCACCATTGCTTCCATTCGCCACCAGCCGCAGAGTGTTGAGGTGTGCTACCCCGAAATGTACCGGCTGTTGGACAGCTATCCAGATTTAATGGTGTTTTACAATGGGCCGAAATGCGGCGCTTCGGCACCCGACCATGCCCATCTCCAAGCCGGAACCAGTAACCTTGTGCCACTCCAGACGGCATGGCCGCGGCTTAGCCGTAATTTGGCCGCTGTGGTTGACAGGGGCAATGGCGAGGGCATCTGGAGGGTGACCGACTATCCCTGTCCGGCCTTTTTGGTCTGTTCCGTGACCAAGGCAATGGGCTGTCGTCTGTTTACTGAGCTTTGCAAGGCGTTGCCTATAGCTGTCGGTGAAACCGAACCGATGATGAACATTGTGGCATGGCGCGGCCTTGTGCCAAGGCCAGATACAGGCAACAATAGGCAGAATGCGTATCTTATGGTGGTGTTACCGCGTCGAAAGCATCGCCCTGACTGCTATGATGCCCGGGGTGAGGCACAGGTGGTGGTCAGCCCAGGGGCACTTGACATGGCCGGACTGTTCATATTGCCTCGCCAGGAGGATTTCAACAGAATCACACCCGAGTTGGCTGTGGGTATCTTGCGTGAGTTGGCTATCAGTGAAAGGCAGGCCAAGGCTGTGGCTGGCAGGTTGCATAGGGATGGATACAGTTCTGCTTCAAACGGAAAAGCTATGGCTGTCTACGAAGGTGAACCTGATGTGACGGTTGGAATTGTCCGCGGACAGAAAATCTGCTTTACGCTCAATGCACCATTCCAGGCAAAGGGTGACATTATTGCCGGGCACCAGGAGGTAGAGTTTTCTGGAGGGGGCATTCTTTGGAATGGTAACCAATACCGCGAACTCACTTTCACACCGCAGACCGATGAGGCGTCGTTCACGCTGGAAGACGTGGCCATTGGCATTGACTTCCATTGGGAACGCCGGGAGGCACAGGATTTTAGAGGGTCGTTGAAACTGGTGGTGGAATCTGGCCAGCTGGTGGCCATCAATCAGCTGCCAGTGGAGGAATATCTAAAGAGCGTGATATCCAGTGAGATGCGTTCCACCTCATCAATGGAGTTGCTGAAAGCTCATGCTGTTATCTCACGTTCATGGCTGCTGGCGCAAATGGAAAAGCGCAAATGCCAGCAGGGCGGAAGCAATAATTTTTTCTCGTTCATCAAAAAGGATGAAGAACTGATACGCTGGTACGACCGAGAGGATCACACCATTTTTGATGTGTGTGCCGATGACCATTGCCAGCGGTATCAAGGCATTTCCAAGCAAGTGGGAGGTGCCGCTGCCGATGCTGTGGCTGCCACACGCGGCCAGATTCTTGTCTATGACAACGAGATATGCGATGCCCGTTTTAGCAAGTGTTGTGGCGGCATCACTGAAGAGTACCAGTATTGTTGGGAAAACACGCCAAAGCCTTATCTGAGAGCGGTGAGAGACAATGCTCAGGCAATGAATGTCACGGCGATGACAGAGGAGCAGGTCTCGCGATGGATTCGCACTTCACCCGATGCTTTCTGCAACACGTCTGACCAGAAAGTGTTGTCGCAGGTGCTGAATGACTACGACAGGGAAACCAATGATTTCTACCGCTGGCGTGTAGAATACACGCAGGGGGAGCTCTCGTCGCTTGTCAGTGAGAAACTCAAGGACGATTTCGGACAGATAGTTGACCTTGTCCCTGTTGAACGGGGAATGAGCGGACGGATATGCAAGCTCCGTATAGTGGGTACCAAGAGGATTTTTACTGTGGGCAAGGAACTGGAGATACGCCGTGTCTTGAGCCACACACACCTTTATAGCAGTGCCTTTGTCGTTGACAAGGCTGAAGTCTTCAATGGAGTGCCAGGAAGGTTCACGCTCATCGGGGCTGGTTGGGGGCACGGCGTTGGTCTTTGCCAGATAGGGGCCGCTGTTATGGGCGAGAAAGGCTATCCTTATCATGAGATATTGCTGCATTACTATCGAGGCGCGGAAATTAAGAAAATATATTGACCTAAAAGCTATGAAGCGACAGATTTCACCGTGGGCATGGGTGCCCAGTCTCTATTTCGCCGAGGGAATACCCTATGTGGCTGTGATGACCATTTCACTGATAATGTATAAGCGAATGGGCCTGTCTAATACAGACATCACACTCTACACATCGTGGCTATACCTGCCATGGGTCATCAAGCCATTCTGGAGCCCGTTTGTTGACATTGTTAAGTCCAAGCGCTGGTGGATTCTAACCATGCAGTTGCTGGTTGGCGCTGCCTTTGGCGGGGTGGCGTTCACCATCCCTACCTCGTGGTGGCTGCAAGGGTCGCTGTGCTTTTTCTGGCTGATGGCATTCAGCAGTGCCACCCATGACATTGCTGCTGATGGCTTTTACATGCTTGGGCTTGACGCCCACCGGCAGGCACTGTTTGTAGGCATACGTTCGACATTTTACCGCATAGCAACCATCTTTGGGCAAGGGCTGTTGGTCATGCTTGCTGGCAACCTAGAGGTGCTCACTCGGAATGTCCGTTATTCATGGAGCTTGATGTTCTATTTCATGGCTGGCCTCTTCATCGCGCTTTGGCTTTGGCATGGCTGGGTGCTCCCAAGGCCTCGCGAGGATGCGGAGCGGAAAACTCAGGGCGTAAGGATGCTGTTTGACGAACTGGAGGCCACTGTGGTTTCTTTCTTCCGCAAGCCTCAGGTTGTGGCCGGACTGTGTTTCATGCTCTTTTACCGGATGCCCGAGGGACTGCTGGCCAAGGTGTCTGCACTGTTTCTTATTGATGCAGCCCACAAAGGCGGCTTGGAACTTTCCCCCGCAGAGTACGGCTTGGTTCAGGGAACAGTAGGCATTGTCGGACTGACATTGGGTGGCATTCTCGGTGGCGTTGCTGCCAGCCGTGATGGACTGAAGCGCTGGCTTTGGCCTATGGTATGTGCCATCACTTTGCCCGATGCCGTGTATGTTTATTTGAGCTATGCCTTGCCTCAGAGTTTGTTGGTGATCAATGTCTGTGTATTTGTCGAGCAGTTCGGTTATGGCTTTGGCTTTACTGCCTATATGCTATACCTTATATATTATAGTCAGGGCAAGCACAAAACTTCACATTACGCATTGTGTACGGCACTGATGGCTTTATCCATGATGGTTCCTGGGCTGTTTGCTGGAGCATTGCAAGAGTGGGTGGGCTACCGCGCTTTCTTCATCATCGTGATGGCATCCTGTGCCATGACATTCGTGGTGTCGGCTTTTCTGAGCATAGACCCTGAATTCGGAAAAAAGGCAGGGCGTGGCACATCTGATGGTGGTGTAAAATAGGGATTCCCCTATCTGTATATAGGTAAATCTTTTGGGTAAACCAGACTTTTTTGCCTATTTTCGCAGCAGAGAACGAATAGAGACAGAATAAGTTTATGAAAGCAATGAGTGTATACATCCGAGTGATGGTTGTGGTATTGGTCGCCTCGGCGAGCCTGGCCAGTTGTACTGATGATGATTCCGAGCAGGCTTATGACATGAATGGCATCTGGGAGGGTACAATAACAGGTAACTATTATGCCGACCGTTACCATGGAGACAACCAGTGGGATACGGAGATTCAGTTTGTCCAGGACGGCGATTTCGCTCGTGGCGGCTATGGGACAGAAGTAGATTACAATTATTCCACAAGGCAGGTTGTCCGTTCAAATTTTAACTGGGAGGTGCGTAATGGCCGAATATTGATGGACTATGACGATGGCTATCGTATTGTCATCCGTGACTACGAGCTTTATTCCGTTGGTCGCGGACAGCGTTTCCGTGGTTATTTTGAGGACTGGGACACCCATGAGAGTATAGCCTCTTTCAATTTGGTGAAGAAGAGCGACTGGGCTGACTGGGATGCTTAGGCCAGAGGGTATTATAAACTCGCTGTCACCGACAGTGTGCGGTGATAGCGAGAAAGGCTTTCCCAAGGTTTGTGCCTTTAGAGTTAGATAATGATGTCGTGCAAGGATTGTCTGGCGGTTTGGTATTCTTGTTCCAACCTGTCCATCAGCTCTTTCACAGGAACAATCTCTTTGACAGCTGAAACAGTCTGCCCGATTTCCAGTTCGCCGTTGACTACATCCCCCTCGAAAATGCCGCGTTTCGAGGCTGCTTTGCCCAGAATCTCGCGCAGACATTCCGCGGAGGCACCTTCCGCCTCAGCCTCAGCCACTTTCTGGTAAAGTTCGTTTTTAATAAGTCGGGTGGGAGCAAGTTTTTTCAAACATAGCATGGTGTCGCCCTCTCCGGCTGTAACGCAGCGCTGTTTGAATGCCTCAGCTGCTGAACTTTCGGCGCATATGGCGAACAGTGTGCCAATCTGTACGCCGTCCGCGCCAAGGGCTTGTACGGCCATGATAGCTTGTCCGCTGCCGATACCGCCCGCTGCTATCAGTGGCAGCGATGTGGCTTGGCGCACTTGAGGTATCAAAGTGAGTGTGGTGGTCTCCTCGCGCCCATTGTGCCCGCCCGCTTCAAAGCCTTCTGCTACGACAGCATCAACACCGGCTTCTTCGCATTTGCGGGCAAATTTGCTGCTTGACACCACGTGGGCTACCTTGATACCGGCATCATGCAATTTTTGCGTGAATTTCTTTGGACTTCCAGCGGAGGTAAAGACAATCTTCACCCCCTCTTTGACGATGATACCCATCAGACTGTCTATTTCTGGATACATCAGTGGAACATTTACACCCCACGGCTTTTTTGTGGCCTCTTTCATCTTGTGTATGTGCTCAGTCAGTGTGTCTGGGTGCATTGACCCGGCACCGAGCAAGCCCAGACCGCCAGCATTGCTTACCGCAGAGGCCAGTTTCCAGCCACTGCACCATACCATGCCCCCCTGAACGATAGGTTTTTCTATACCGAAAAGCTCGCAAACTCTATTTCTCATATTTTTGTCTTTTTTGTTGGCTTATGCAAAGATTATGCAAGCGAGTGCAATGAGAGACTGTTCCCCCGATTGCCGTTTGCAGTTTTTTTAGCTGCAAAGATAATGCAAAAGCGTGTTTTTTTAATGCACTTTCCGTGCCTTTTCATTGTTTTTGTGTATTTTTGCAACAGCTTCAAAAGATTATTAAGCAATGTGCGAGAACAATAAATATATCAGATTTGACTGGGCTGCCAAGCGAATCCTGCGTGACAAGGCAAACTTTGCTGTGTTTGAGGGGCTCATAACAGTGTTGCTTGGCGAGAAGATAACCATTTCGCAGATATTGGAAAGCGAGGGTAACCAAGAGACGGCGGATGACAAATTCAACCGTGTTGACATCAAGGCTGTCAACAGCAAGGGTGAGATTATTATTGTCGAAATACAGCTTACAAGACAACTGTATTATCTTCAGCGCATTCTTTATGGCGTTTCCAAGGCCATTACAGAGCATATCAGTCTGGGGGAGAAATATGATAAGGTGAGAAAAGTGTATTCCATCAATATCCTTTATTTTGATTTGGGCAAGGGGTCGGATTACCTTTATCATGGCAAGACAAGCTTTGTGGGAGTTCACACGGGCGACCGGCTTCAGGTGAATGAGAAAGAAGAGACAGAAATCAAAATGCGTGCTCCAGAGGAAGTCTTTCCCGAGTATTTCCTTATCAGGGTGAACGAATTCAACAGTGTGGCCACAACGCCTTTGGAGGAATGGATTGATTATTTGAAAAACAACACAATTAGGGAGGATACTGTGACGCCTGGACTGCGCGAAGCGCGCAAAAAGCTCCTTTATATGTTAATGAATGACAAGGAGCGGCGCGCTTATGATGCCCACATAGACGATATCATGGTGCAGAATGATGTGCTTGACACGGCCAAATTGGAGGGTCGTGCTGAGGGTCGTGCTGAGGGTCGTGCTGAGGGTCGCGCTGAGGGTCGCGCCGAGGGTCGCGCCGAGGGTCTGGCCGAGGGTCTGGCCAAAGGTGTTGAGCATGAAAAGAGAAGCATTGTCAAGATGATGCTTGCCGATGGGGAGTCCTTGGAAAAAATGGCCAAATACACTCAGCTTACCGTGGAACAGGTGAAGGCGATGGTGGAATCTGTTAAACATGGGGCGAAATAGTCCTTGTTCGCAGTCTTATGCCATTGCTGGTGCCTCATGCTGACAGCTTGCCTTCGCGAATCGTTCGGGGCAGGGTGTTGCTGTTCGTGTTCTTTGGACTGCTTGTGTGCCGGTTGGCAAGCGCTCAGCAGCAGCGTGACTGGGAACCCTATTTCTGTGAATGGATGGACTTGGAGGGCAACGATGGTGATGCCGAGCGCATTTATGATGAACTTTGTGAATTGGAAACCCATCCAATTGACCTTAACACAGCAACACGCGAAGATCTTGAGCGTCTTCCATTTCTTACGGATGAGCAGATTGAGGACATCTGTGCTTATGTTTATCTGTACGGTCCTGTGAAGTCTTTGAATGAACTTTTCCTGGTTGAGTCGCTTGACTATGACAGGCGCCGTCTTCTTCAATACTTCGTGATACTCGGGGAGGGACAAAAGGAGCGTTTCCCTTCATTCCAAGAACTGCTTGATGGTGGGCGCAACACGCTGACAGCCACTGTTTTGCTGCCTTGTTATGACCGTCGTGGCGACCGCAATGGCTACCTGGGGTACAAGTACAAACATTGGTTGCGTTACGAGTTTTCCAGTAGGAACCGGCTAAGAGTAGGGCTTGTGGCTTCGCAGGATGGTGGTGAACCCTTTGCCTCTTCTGGCAACAGGTGGGGCTATGACTATTATTCTCCTTATATTCAGGTGACAGACTGGGGCCGACTTGCAACTCTGGTCGTAGGACGCTATCGTCCGTCGTTTGGCTGCGGACTGGTGGTGGGCTCCTCGTTCTCATTGGGCAAGCAGACTGCATTGTCATCCTTTGGGAGGCCGACGGAGGGAATCAGGGCCTATACGTCAAGGTCAGAGGCAGACTATTTTCAAGGTATAGGCGCAACGGTAATGCTGTCGCAACGGTTGAAAGCCAGTGCGTTCCTTTCTTACAGACCCTTGGACTGTACCCTCAATGCCGATGGAACAGCCGCTACCATTGTAAGCACTGGCTATCACCGAACGGTCAGCGAGATGGAGAAAAAAAACAACACCCATGCCGCTTCGGCAGGTGGCAATGTGCACTATACCATTGGTGGATGGCATATCGGTGGCACGCTGGTTCACACCCACCTTGACCGCCAGCTCTGTCCCAACACAAAGGCAGTGTTTAGGCGGTTCTATCCGGCTGGAACAGACTTTACAAATATGTCTGCCAACTATGGCTATGTCTGTCACCGCTTTTCTGTCCGGGGGGAGACCGCCCTTGACCGTGGTGGCCACGTGGCCACGGTCAACAGCGTGTCATTGAGACTCTCCGACCGGTTTGACATTCTGGCTATCCAGCGGTTTTATGCCTACCGCTATGCCGCGTTGCACGCCCACAGTTTCGGTGATGTTTCAAATGTGCAGAACGAGAGTGGCATCTATGTAGGCTTTGAGTGGCAGCCTTCACCCCGCTGGCACCTGTCTGGCTATGCCGACTATGCTTATCATCCATGGCCGCGTTACCGGGTGTCTCGGGCTTCCCATGGTTTAGACCAGATGCTGTCTGTCATCTACACGTGTGGCAACTGGCGTTTGGGGGCGCGCTACCGCTTGCGACTGCGTCAAAGGAATGCAGCCGGCACCTCGGCACTTGCTAATGTGTGGGAGCACCGTCCGCGACTGTCTCTGACGAAGACGTGGACAGGCGGGTGGGTGTCTGTTCTTCAGGGAAATGTGGCCTTTTCCGGCCAGCCGTCCGATGGCGTTGGCTATATGGCCAGCCATACGCTCAGCCGCGAGTTCAGCCGCCTCAGTCTGAAAGCCAGCTGTGCCTATTTTCATACCGACAGCTACGACCGCCGCCTGTATGCCTACGAACCGTCCCTGCGCTACACCTTCTCGTTCCCCATGTTTTATGGCGAGGGCATACGCTATACCTTGGTCGGCAGACTGAAAGCCGGGCCGTCGTTGGCCGTAGCTGCCAAGGTTGGCGTGACCAACTATTTTGACCGTTCAGTGATTGGAAGTGGCTATCAGCGAATAGAACAGTCGTCGAAAGCGGACATTGAGTTTCAAGGAACGTTAAAATTTTAGCCCGAATCATGTATGTCCTTAAATTAGCAGACAAAGAACATACAGATATTCTTTGTCTGCTAATTTAAGGATATACTTGGCCTATCAGAGATAATAGAGATTATAAAGCACATCTACACTTCGATGAAACTAAATGGAAAGGGGAAGGCGCTAATGTTGCAATAGAAGAAGCTGAAGTTGCTTCTCGTGAAAAGACGTATTCGACCAAATTCTATCCCGTGAAGTACCCTAAGGGATGGAATGTTATAGAGCATTTGGAGGGTCTGTAATTTAAACTGTGTCAAGGTTTATATTACTCAAGTTACAGATTTAGAATGAGCGGGTAAAAGTACATAAAAAAGGCTTTTAGATTTCTGTATGTCACTGAAAATGAGTAAATCAGATGTGGCAAAATAAGGTAGATCTATTTCTCCAGTTCTGGATAGAACGGTATGTCACGCAGAAAAACATACTGTCGCCGCGCATAGTCCATCTTGCAGCAGTAGTGCTGCAAGCCGTTGCTCATTACCAAGTAGTCTACATGCAACAGGATGTTGTAGGCTGCAACCTGGTCGAACACTTTCTGTTGCAGGTGGATGGATGGCGCCTTGTACTCAATAATCATGCGAGGCCTTAACTGTCTGTCATATAATAAGGTGTCACAGCGCAGCCTTTTCTCGCCAACTCTCAGCTCCACCTCGTTGGCCAAAAAAGCCTGTGGATAGCCCTTGTGGCGGATGAGAAACTGCACAAAGTGCTGTCTCACCCATTCCTCTGGCGACAGGGCCACATATTTCCGGCGCAATGGGTCAAGAATAAGCCACTTGCCGTCATTTTCCCTTATCTTGGTCTCGTAGGGGGGCAGGTTGAGTTGGAGCATGATGATGTATTTGCAATTCATCGCAAAATTACAAATAAAATGTTGAAAGGTGGTTGTCTCCAGCCAGAAAAGTGCTCCGACCATGCGCCCGACAGACCAATATGTATATTGCTTGGATGATTTTGGGCACCCACTTATTTGGCATTCTACAGTGAAAGGACTACCTTTGCACAGGAGAGACTGCGCCCGGCTTGTTTGAACACAAGCATCCGCCGTGTCCGCAGGCATTATCCTTGCTGTACAAAGGCAGCAGGAACAAGGTATGGCAGAAACAACACAACCAACATTCGATTCGATTATGCGCGACCTGAAGGCGCGCAAGTTTGCCCCCATATACTATCTCATGGGGGACGAGCCTTATTATATTGACAGGATATGCGACTTCATCACCGAGAATGTGTTGCTGCCCGAGGAGCGCGACTTCAACCAGACGGTGCTCTTTGGGTCTGAGGCTACCGTAGCGCAGGTCATTGACGCGGCCCGGCGCTATCCCATGATGGCCGAATACCAGGTCGTTGTGGTCAAGGAAGCCCAGAGCCTCAGGAGCACCGAGGCGCTTGAAAGCTATTTCAAGAAGCCCATGCCATCAACCATCCTTGTGTTCTGTCACAAGAACGGCTCGCTTGATCGGCGGAAGAAGTCGACTGCGTTTATCGCACGTGGGGCTGTGCTGTTTGAGAGCAAGCGGATGCGTGAGCGCGACCTGCCACCCTTCATCGGAAACTATCTCAAGGCGCGTGGGGCGAGTGCCGACCCCAAGTCGGTGCAACTCATAGCCGATGCCGTAGGTGCCGACCTGGCCCGACTAACCGGCGAGCTGGACAAACTGCTCATTGCGTTGCCTGAGGCAGATCGCCGCGTGACCCCACAGGTGGTCGAGGACCAAATAGGGGTGAGCAAGGATTTCAATGGCTTTGAACTGCGCGATGCAGTGGTCAACAAAAATGTGTTCAAGGCTAACCAGATTGTCAAGTATTTCAACGACAACCCCAAGGTGGGCAATATACACTCGCTGCTGCCCATGCTGTTCAACTACTTCCAGAATCTGCTCATCGCTTACTATTGTCCGCAGCGCAACAGTCCCGATGCATTAGCCAAGTGGCTTGACCTGCGCAATGCCTGGGGCACGCGCGACTATATCACGGGCATGAGAAATTACAGTGGAGTGAAAGTGATGAGCATCATCTCAAAACTGAGAGAATTTGATGCCAAAAGCAAGGGTATTGGCACTCAAAACACTACTCCAGAGGAGTTGCTTCAGGAGCTAGTATTCTTCATCTTGCATTAAAATTGGGCACATTTTAATCCATTTTTTTCTAGATTGAGCACCTCGCAGAGGTGCTTTTTTGGGACCTAACCCTTATCGTTTTCAAGCTGTTAGCCATATTTTTCCCTCGCGAGAATCACATATTTTTGTCTTTTCGGACGGCAGCTCGCAATTCTTCAAAATTCTGAGATTTTCGATCTTTTGAGGCCATGGAATTTACAATTAGCACTTGTTAAGATATTATTTTGTTAATTCGACCATCTAAATATATAGAAAAGCAAATAAATACAGAGTGTAAAGCACTTGAATTTACAAATCAAAACAACACATATTGAAAATCAAAATGTAAATATATAAATCATACAAAGTTAATACAGAGTTGTATATACATAAATATACAGTACAAAACAATGTTGTTTAAATGTCTAAAAACCAATATTTTGCTAATGTTCATTCATCAAAAATATACAATATGTGCCTAATTTACACCCTTTATATATGTATATTCGCCTAAAAGTCGTATTTTATATGTAAATCACAGGTTAATACCCAGTTATTTGCGTTAATTACTTCGTGTAAAGCAACATAGCGGTTTACAGTGTTGAATTTTAGATTTGTAGTTGTAAACCCCAACATACGGCAACACTATACAGACAGTTTGTAAATTTAAATATGCAAATCTAAAGTTTCGAAATGAAAATAAAATCAACATTTGTTGCGCGGTCTAAAAAAAAGATTTACCTTTGTAAACGCAACAAAAAATGGCGCATGTCGCCCTTAAACGCTTTGTTTTAGGTTATGAAAGATAGAATCAGAGAGATAATGGAGTCGCAGCACATGAGCCAGCAGGTGTTTGCGCAATTCATTGAGATTGCACCTGCAACACTCAGCAGTATCTTTAATGGACGTACCCGCCCCACCTTGAATATCGTGGAGGCCATTAAGAAGAAAATCCCGGCCATTAACACCGACTGGTTAATGTTTGGTACAGGGCCGATGTACATCAGCGACACGCCATCTGCAGAGGCACGAGCCACAGTACAGTCTGCCCCTTCTGAACCTGCGCTCAATTTCGATGCAACCTCACAGCCTGCCTCTCCCCTGCCATCACAAGGGGGAACTCAGGGGGTGTCGCCTTCCGTGCCGTATGGCACCCACTATGGCACCCGGCCCGAGATAGTACGCGAAGAGATAAAGGTCGTGGAGAAGCCCCAGCGTAAAATCACAGAGATTCGCGTTTATTTTGACGACTTGACCTTTGAAACTTTCGTCCCTGCCAAGTCCAGGTAGCAACCATTGCCGGTCTTCTGAAGACTGTTGGTGGCCGCCAATCTGTTAGGACTGTGCGATTAAAATTAAGGGTACATACCCTTTTGTAAGTGTACATACCCTTTTGTTTGTGGAGCTGGAGGGAATCGAACCCTCGTCCAAACAGGGAAACAACCCGCTTTCTACATGCTTATTTTGGACTTTATTTTCGTGTGTCGGCAAGACCCAAACCACCAACCGGCACCTTATTCCCTAATCATTTCATCTGCGTACCGGGACCAACGCAGACTATTCCCGATTTATCTGCACCGCTTGACCAAGAAGATTCGGGACATATCCCTTGAGCGATGTCTCGTCCGGTCACCTTGTGACCGGATAAAGCCAGTAATCTACTATACTTCGATTAGGCAGCGAGAGCGTAATTGTTTTCGCCAATTAAATTGTCGGCCGAATGGATTATGGAGTACACAGCCGTCACTCCGCATGCTTACAGATCACTTCGGCCCGCTGTCAAATCCAGTCAACCCCAAATGATTCGCGGTTGCAAAAGTAATGCTTTTATCTTATAAAAAATACTTTTTGCGGAGAAAAGTGGGGGCACTAACCGTTTTTTTTAGCTAACTTTGCACCAATTACTGCAAAAATAACCGTTTTTGCTTTGTTGTTTAGCAATAAAATGGTCTTTTTTTTGTTTATTAGATGAATTGATTTTAACGGATTCCAACGTATGAAGTGGATAGAGCGGTATTTTTTATTGTCAATCTTTGCCAGCGTAGCATATTGTCCGGCTATGGCGCAGTCGTCAATGACTGATGATGCTGTGATGGATTATGTTGTGAAAGAGCATGCCAAGGGCACTGAACAGAGCCAGATTGTAACCCGTCTGATGCAGCGTGGCGTAAACATAGACCAAATCAGGCGGGTGAAGAAGAAGTTTGAGCAAGAGAGGGGGGGGCAGTCTCTCGGCGCAAAGAATCTGACAACTTCCACCTCGGTGTCACGGATGAGAATAGACAATGGGAAAAAGAGAACAGGCGAAAGCGGGCGTGAACCGCTGCGCAGGATGCAGGATGGGCGTGAACCGCTCACCAAGAGCAAGCGGACGTATGATGAGAATGATGCAGACTTTATGCTGATGAAGAGAGAACTCAGTTCCTTTGCGCCCGACTCAACCGAATATTACGATGATTTGTATATTCAGGAAATGTTGCAGAAAGACCGAAACAAACGGAAAGTGTTTGGCCGTGACATTTTCAGCAACAAGGACCTCACCTTTGAACCCAATATGAATATAGCAACTCCGCAGAATTATCGGCTTGGTCCGGGTGACGTTGTCTATGTTGACGTTTGGGGGGCGTCGCAGGAAAATTTCGAGAGCACGGTGAATCCAGATGGCAACATCCTTATCGAAGGGTTCGGGCCAATATCGGTGAGCGGAATGACTGTGGCAGAGGCCAACCGCGTGGTCAAGCGTCAGTTGGGCGCAAGGTACAGCAGCTCGCAGATAAGGCTTACCGTGGGGCAGACTAAAACCATCATGGTCAATGTAATGGGAGAGGTGTCCGCTCCTGGCTCTTACACACTGGCTGCCTTTGCGACCGTGTTTCATGCCCTGTATATGGCGGGGGGGACCAACGAGATTGGAACGCTGCGCAACATCAAGGTTTACCGCAACAACAAGCTGATTTCCACGGTAGACATTTATGACTATATCCTCAATGGAAAACTGCGGGGGAATATTCGTCTTGCCGACAACGACGTGATTGTTGTAGGTCCCTATGACTGTCTGGTCAATGTGACAGGCAAGGTGAAACGCCCGATGTATTATGAGATGAAGAAAGGCGAGAGTCTGAAGACCTTGCTTGACTATGCAGGCGGCTTCCGTGGCGATGCGTTCAAAAAGGCAGTCCGCCTGTATCGGAAGTCGGGGGACAGGTATTCTGTCTATAATGTGGAAGAATTTGACATGAGCAGTTTCAAGCTCGATGACGAAGATTCGGTCAATGTCGATTCTGTCTTGTCCAGATATGCCAATATGGCGGAGGTGAGAGGGGCCGTGTTCCGTCCTGGAATGTATCAGATTGATGGTGCCGTGTCCACGGTTGGCGCGCTTGTGAAGGAGGCCGCCGGGATGACCGAGGATGCCGTGAGCGGGCATGCCATAATCCATCGCATGAAGCCTGACCGCACGCTTGAGGTCTTGCGGGTTGATGTAGCTGGCATCCTTGCAGGCCGTGTGCCCGATGTGCCTTTGAAGAGCGAGGACGTGCTGTATGTGCCAAGTAACGTGGAGCAGACGTCCGCCCAGACAATAACAATCCACGGTGAGGTGGTTTACCCTGGCGTTTACCAATATGCGGCCAATGAGACGCTTGAGGACTTTGTGTTGCAGGCTGGAGGCTTGACCGATGCTGCTTCGGTGATGAAGGTTGATGTGGCACGCCGCATAGCTGATCCCAAGGCTTCAACTGCGTCAGACACAATCGCCCGTACGTACAGTTTCGCTCTCAGTGACAGCCTTAGTGTCGTTGGTGGCAGTGGTTTCCTGTTGATGCCATACGACGAGGTGTACATTCGCAAGAGTCCGGGCTACTCAGAGCAGCAGAATGTCAAGGTTGAGGGCGAAGTCATGTTTGGCGGAACCTATACGCTGGGAAAGAAAAACGAGCGTCTGAGCGACGTCATCAAAAAAGCAGGCGGTGTGAGTAAGCTGGCTTATGTGAAGGGCGCGCGCCTTGAACGCAAGGTGACCGAGTTTGAGCGCAAGCGTATGGAAGAGGTGATGAAGATGCAGCGCGAGCAGAATGAGCAGGTGGCGATGGAGCAGGCTCTGAAGAGTGGCCGGTCGATGAGCGACCTCAGGATGTCTGCTTCCAACTACAAATATGAGATTCCCGAGACCTATCCTGTTGGGATAGAACTTGACAAAGCTCTGGCCAATCCCGGCAGTGATGCCGATATAGTGCTGCGCGAGGGAGACCGTATTATCGTTCCCGTGTATAACGGAACAGTGAAGATCAACGGCGAGGTGATGTACCCCAACACCGTGGGCTTCAAGGAGGGCAAGAGCGTGAAATATTACATCAACCAGGCTGGCGGTTACAGCAACAAGGCCAAGAAACGGCAAGCCTATATCATCTATATGAATGGTGACGTGGCCAAGGTTGGCAGCGGTGCCAAGGTGATGCCTGGATGTGAGATTATGGTGCCAGCCCGGACTATAAATAAGATGACAACGGCTGAAACCGTGTCTTTGGCTTCAGGGACAGCATCAATCGCAACCATGATTGCCACCATCGCCAATTTGCTAAAATGATACAGAATATTCTGAAGACATTTTATTGAAGTCGCATTGCGCAAAGTGTCCGTATGATTAACGCGGCAATTCCTGCAAATTTAGCGTAAATAGAGGATTAGCCATAGCCCAAAGACCGTCAGCAGGTCGAAGCAAGGCTTGCCAGCGCCTGACTGTAATGACCGGTTTTGGGTGGAAGGTTGAAGCGCTGCTGCGAGACTCACCGTTCTGTCGTGCCATCTGGTGCATATTGCAGTGCGAAACGCACCGTTCTGTCGCTTAATCCGGTCCATGTCGCAGTGCGAAACGCCCCTGAAGCCATGGCTGCCATTGATTATTCCAAATCGGTCTAATGGCCGATTTGGAATAAAAAAAGAGCGGGAAAGGAGCATCTTCTGTTCCTTTCCCGCTCTTTGTATGGTTTGGGAGGGTTAAGCCTCCAGCGTTCTTTCTTTTAATCTTGTTCGTGGCCTTGACTTTAGGCCAGCATGCTCACTCTGCCATAGTTGTACATTCTGAGCATGTTCTCGCAATAGTTGTAAAGTCTCTTGCTTGTTGCGATTCTTTTCATCATCCTTTTCATAATCTTTTTACCATTTAATAAGTTAGACAATCTTTTGTTTGAATCTCTTGTCGGATGCTGCTTCACATCCCTTTTTTGTTATCCTTTTGTTCTTTTTTCGTTTTTGCAAGTGCAAAGTTAATGCCTTTGGGCATAAGTTGAATCCCGGATGACAGTATATGATTTGAAATATGCGATTTTTTGATACAGGTCAAAGTTCTGGGGTGGAAATTGCCATTTTGGCACGAGTCAGACCTTGATTCTGTCATATTCGTCAAAGGTTCGCTTGTCTGCCAGCCACAGGGTGAACATCATTGAGAGCATGGAGGCAGTGAAAGTAATGACGATAATCATCATCTGATATTTGATGGCGATACCTGGAGCTGCTCCGCCGAGAATCTGCCCTATCATGGTTCCTGGCAGTGACACGATGCCCATCACAGCCATGTTGGCGATGCATGGCGCAAACGATTTCTCTATGGCGCGGCGTATGAAAGGGGTGATGGCTTCAATGTGTGTAGCCCCGTTGCCCAGAAGATAGTAATAGAGCTGCTGCTCGCGGCGCAACCCATCGTAAAAGGTGTTGAGCGCCATGACGTTAACTCCCAGCATGTTCCCCATAAGAATGCCCATGATTGGCACAAAATAGCGAGCGTCGAAAGGCTGGGGCAGGTGCAAGACAAACATCAGGAAATAGAGTCCTACAAGAAAGGCAGATGCTGCAAATCCGGTGCTGAGCGGCACAAACAGCATGGACAGTGGCAGATGAGTGCGCCTGGCCGCTGTCAGAGTGGCGACAACCACCATTACAATTACCCAGAGAATGTTGACGAGTGGGCTGTTCAGCAAGAAAAGGTACTTTAGGTACAGCCCGATGAGGAACAGCTGCACCACCATCCTTGCCGTGGCAATCACGGTGGCACTGATTTGCTTGGTGCCGAAACGGTGGAAAAAATAAATGGGAATGGCTAAAAGCAGCAGTCCTACTGCCATGCTGATGTAACTGATGTCCTGGCTCATTGTCTCTGTGTGTTATTTTCCGATAACAATTCTGGTGTCACATGTCGAGGCGAGCTGCATGTCGTGGCTGACTGCCACAACGGCAGCCCCTTTGCTGGCAAGTCTGCGCAGATAGCTGGCAACGAGCGCGGAGGCACTGCCGTCAAGGGCCGATGTCGGCTCGTCAACCAGCACAAGACGCTTGTCAAGCAGTCCGCACACGGCCAGCATGGCTCGCTGGCGTTCCCCGCCACTCAGTTCGCCCGTTTTCCTGTCATAAAGTTCGCGGGGCAGACCGAGCAGCTGCCACTCTTCAAACAGTCGCTGTTTGGTGAAGGAGATGTTCCTGTTCAGCCGGAGCTGGAAAAGGTAGGCAACCATCTCGCTGACCCATTCTGCCGGAAGTGAAAGATCTTGTGGCAAATAGGCTGTGTCTTTTCTGAACGTCTCGGCCGACGAGGGTGTGAGCAGCTCGCCGTCAATGCTCACAAACCCCTCCTCAAGGCACTGGAATCCCAGTATCGTTCTTAGCAGAGAGGTTTTCCCACATCCCGACTCGCCTGTGATGCAGCAGATGCTGCCATTGGCGACTGTAAGAGAAAGGTTCTCAAACAGAGGCTTTCCATTGGTAGAAAGTCGCGCGTTCCTTATTTCTAACATTGTCTTGCTTTCTGTTGTTTGTGTATTGTGGCGTACCGTATGTTGCAGGCTCCTTGCCGTTTTAAAGCCTCGCAAAGGTAAGCAAAAAATATAGAATGCCATTATTCTTTGCACAGAAAAGGTGGTGGTGGCGTAGCGTATTTTGTGAAAACTTGCACACTGTTGACATAATGTGCGCAATATGGGTGACTGACGTTTTAAAATACATTAAAACACAACTCTGAATCGTTCTTTTTTTGGTACTTTCGCTTAACTTTGCAAAAAGACCACAAGGAAAATCAACAAATAAAATAAAGAATATGTTTGAGAATTTAAGTGACAGACTTGAGCGGTCATTTAAGATATTGAAAGGAGAGGGTAAAATCTCCGAGATTAATGTTGCCGAGACATTGAAAGACGTGCGCCGCGCATTGCTTGATGCCGATGTAAACTATAAGGTTGCCAAGACCTTTACGGATACGGTGAAGAAAAAGGCGTTGGGCATGAACGTGCTGACAGCGGTGAAGCCTGGTCAGCTGATGGTGAAAATTGTCCATGACGAGTTGGCCGAACTGATGGGAGGAACTGCTTCCGAGCTGAAACTGGAGAGTCGTCCGGCTGTCATATTGATGTCTGGCTTGCAGGGATCTGGTAAGACCACCTTCAGCGGTAAGCTGGCCAACATGCTCAAGAACAAGCAACACAAGGCTCCCCTTCTTGTGGCATGTGATATATACCGTCCGGCTGCCATTGAGCAGCTGAAAGTCGTAGGCTCATCTGTCGGTGTGCCTGTGTACAGTGAGCCGGGGAACAATGATGTGGTCAGTATCGCGCAGAATGCCGTGCGTGAGGCCAAGCAGCAGAATTGCAACGTGGTGATTGTCGATACGGCCGGCCGTCTGGCCGTGGACGAGGAGATGATGCAGGAGATTGCACGCCTCAAGGAGGCGCTTCGTCCAGATGCAACCCTCTTTGTGGTTGACGCTATGACAGGACAGGATGCTGTCAATACTGCCAAGGAGTTCAATGAAAGGCTTGATTTTGACGGCGTTGTGCTCACCAAGCTTGACGGAGACACCCGTGGCGGCGCAGCCCTTTCAATACGCACTGTGGTCACCAAACCCATAATGTTTGTGGGCACGGGAGAAAAGATGGAAGCCATAGACGTGTTCTATCCCGAGCGCATGGCCGACAGAATACTGGGAATGGGCGACATTGTCAGTCTGGTGGAGCGTGCCCAGGAGCAGTTTGACGAGAAGCAGGCCCGTGAACTGGAGAAGAAAATCCGCAAGAACCAGTTTGACTTCAATGACTTTATGGCCCAGATCCAGCAAATAAAGAAGATGGGCAACCTCAAGGACTTGGCGGCCATGATTCCCGGTGTGGGAAAGGCAATAAAAGACATAGATATAGACGATGATGCCTTCAAGGGCATCGAGGCCATCATTAACAGCATGACGCCCAAGGAGCGCAGTCATCCCGAGATACTGAACCAAAGCCGGCGGAACAGGATCTCCAAAGGCTCGGGGACCAACATCCAGGAGGTTAACCGTCTGCTCAAGCAGTTTGACCAAACGCGAAAGATGATGAGGATGGTGACTGGAGCCAACAGCAGCAAGATGATGCAGATGGCCAATGCCATGCGTGGAAGAATGAAATAGTGCGTTAATTACCAAAACAGAAAGCGATGCAGCTGATAGACGGAAAGGCGACAGCCGCCCAGATAAAGGAAGAGATTGCCAACGAGGTCAAGGCCATGGTTGCTGGCGGTGGCAAGCGGCCACATCTGGCCGCAGTGCTGGTGGGGCACGATGGCGGGTCGGAGACCTATGTGAAAAACAAAGTGCTGGCTTGCGAGGCTTGCGGGTTCAAGTCTACGCTTGTCCGTTACGAGGACGATGTGACCGAGGAGGAACTGCTGGACTGTGTTCACAAGCTCAACGCTGACGCAGATGTAGACGGCTTTATTGTGCAACTTCCCCTGCCAAGGCATATTGATGAACAGAAGATCATTGAGGCCATTGACTACCGCAAGGATGTTGATGGGTTTCACCCTGAAAATGTGGGGCGCATGGCCATAGGGCTGCCTTGTTTCATCTCGGCAACCCCGCTCGGCATCCTCACGCTGCTGCGGCGCTACCACATTGAGACCAGTGGCAAGAAGTGTGTAGTCCTTGGCCGTTCTAACATCGTGGGCAAGCCGATGGCGATGCTGATGATGCAGAAGCAGTATGGTGATGCCACAGTGACCGTATGCCACAGCAGGTCGGCCAGTCTGAAGGCAGAATGTCTGTCGGCCGACATTATTATAGCTGCCGTAGGGCGGCCCGACTTTGTAACGGCCGATATGGTGAAACCAGGGGCTGTCGTAATAGATGTGGGCACTACGCGGGTGCCTGATGCCACGCGCAAGAGTGGCTACCGGCTGAACGGTGACGTCAAGTTCGACGAGGTGGCTCCCAAGTGCTCCTTTATCACGCCTGTTCCGGGTGGCGTAGGTCCGATGACCATTTGCTCGTTGATGAAAAACACGCTCTCTGCCGCCAAGCGGGAACTCTATTAAAGTAGTTCTTTTCAAAACCGTTTTGTTGATGAACAGTCGGCAGTATTATGAACGCGGCAACGAGTTGCGCAAGCGAGGGCGGTGGGCTGAAGCCATCAATTGCTACATTGCGGCCATTGAGCTTGACCCCGACAGTCCAGCCGTGGAAGCCAAGCGTATGTTGGATGATATCTTGGAATATTATAACAGGGATATATACAATCCATGAAACTAAAATCAGCATAAAATGAGTACAATTAGAGGAGCCATCGTTGTTGACACCGCCCGGTGCAAGGGATGTGCCTTGTGCGTTGAGGCTTGTCCCAAGGGGGTGATTGCGCTGGCTAAGAAAGTGAATGTGCATGGTTATCCTTATGTCGAGGCTGTGCACCCGGAGGATTGTATCGGTTGCGCCTCATGCGGAATTGTTTGTCCAGATGGGTGCATTACCGTGTACAAATCAAAAAAATGAACTAACATTTGAAGAAAATGGCAGAACAAGAAGTGACACTGATGAAAGGCAACGAGGCTATCGCCCGTGCTGCCATCAGGTGTGGCGTTGACGGATTCTTCGGATACCCAATCACACCGCAGAGTGAAATTATTGAGACGTTGGCACTTGACAAGCCTTGGGAGACCACCGGAATGGTGGTGCTTCAGGCTGAGAGTGAGGTTGCCGCAATCAATATGGTGTATGGCGCGGCCGGAGCAGGCAAGCGCGCGTTCACATCTTCGTCAAGTCCCGGGGTTGCCTTGATGCAGGAGGGCATCACCTACATGGCAGGCGCTGAGATTCCGGGCGTGGTAGTCAATGTGCAGCGCGGAGGCCCTGGGCTGGGTACCATCCAGCCGTCGCAGAGCGACTATTTCCAAGCCACCCGTGGAGGTGGCAACGGCGACTACAATGTGATTGTGCTTGCGCCCAACTCTGTTCAGGAAATGGCAGACTTTGTTGACCTCGCTTTTAGTCTTGCATTCAAATATCGCAATCCGGCCATGATTCTCAGTGATGGCGTTATAGGGCAGATGATGGAGCGCGTGGTGTTGCCGCAGGCCAAGCCCCGTCGCACCGAGGAGCAAATCAAAAGGGAATGCCCGTGGGCTACAGTCGGAAGAGCCAAGGACCGCAAGCCCAATATCCTCACCTCACTCGAACTGAAGCCTGAGGCCATGGAGGCCCATAACATTCACTTGCAGGAAAAATATGCAACCATCAAGGCCCGCGAGGTGCGCTATGAAACCCAGCAGTGTGATGATGCTGACTATGTCATTGTCGCTTTTGGCAGCGCCGCGCGCATTGCCCAGAAAGCAATAGAGCTGGCACGGGCGCATGGCATAAGGGTTGGGCTCTTCCGCCCAATAACACTTTGGCCTTTCCCAAGCGGGCAGATTGCCGCAATGGCGGCAGGCAAGAAAGGCGTGCTTGTTGCAGAGATAAATGCCGGGCAGATGGTCGAAGACGTGCGCCTGGCGGTTAATGGCATGGTGCCGGTTGAGCACTTTGGACGTCTGGGAGGAATTGTGCCCGAACCAGACGAGATAGTTGAGGCACTCAAATCTAAACTGATGTAAGATTATGGCAGCAAACGAAGACATCATTGTTCCTGAGAATGTCGTGTACAAGAAGCCGTCGCTGATGAACGATGTGCCGATGCACTATTGCCCGGGGTGTAGCCATGGGGTGGTTCACAAGCTCGTGGCCGAAGTGATAGAGGAGATGGGAATGGAGGACAAAACTGTTGGCGTGTGCCCTGTAGGCTGCGCGGTGTTTGCCTACCGCTATCTGGACATTGACTGGCAGGAGGCCGCCCATGGCCGTGCCCCTGCGGTTGCAACTGGCATCAAGCGCCTTTGGCCAGACCGCCTGGTGTTCACCTACCAGGGCGATGGTGACCTGGCTTGCATCGGCGCCTGTGAGACCATTCATGCACTTAACCGCGGTGAAAACATAGTTATCATCTTCATTAACAACGCCATCTATGGAATGACGGGAGGTCAGATGGCTCCAACCACGCTGATGGGACAGAAAACAAGTACTTGCCCCTACGGCCGTGTGGCCGAGCTCCATGGCTATCCGCTCAAAATCACTGAGCTGGCCGCTCAGCTTGAGGGAACATGCTATGTGACCCGGCAGAGCGTGGAGTCGGTTGGCTCCATCCGCAGTGCGAAGCGTGCCATCCGCAAGGCGTTTGAGGCTTCGCTTGCCGGCAAGGGCAGTTCGCTTGTCGAGGTGGTGTCAACCTGTAACAGCGGGTGGAAGATGTCGCCGCTCAAGGCCAATGAGTGGATGAAAGAGAATATGTTCAAGTTCTATCCTAAGGGCGACCTCAAGGATACTGTCAAATGAAAACTGACATCATGAAAAAAGAGATTATCATATCTGGCTTTGGCGGACAGGGAGTCCTTTCCATGGGAAAGATTCTGGCCTATTCCGCCCTGATGGAAAACAAAGAGGTGACCTGGATGCCCGCATACGGACCAGAGCAGCGCGGCGGTACGGCCAATGTCACTGTGATTGTGAGTGACGAGAAAATTTCATCCCCCATCCTTAGCTCTTACGATGTGGCTGTTGTGCTCAACCAGCCTTCGCTCGAAAAGTTTGAGCCTAAGGTGAAACCGGGAGGCATCTTGATTTATGACGGCTACGGCATTATCAGTCCGCCAAAGCGAAAGGACATTACGGTCTATCGCATTGATGCCATGGACAAGGCCGCAGAGATGAAGAACGCCAAGATTTTCAACATGATTGTTCTTGGCGGCCTGCTCCAGGTTTGCCCTGTGGTGAGCACAGACGGCGTGGAAAAGGGACTCTACAAAACCCTCCCCGAGCGTCACCACGCCCTCATACCATTGAATATGCAGGCCTTTGAGGTGGGCGGGAAGATTGTAAAAAAGTAAACAAGCCCTGCTTGCATTCCTTTAAAGGATGTGAACAGTCTGACGGCTGATGTCTGTGTATGGACAGTGCCGGTGACTGTTCACATCCTTTTTCTTATCCTTGCGTAGATGGCACCTATGCACAGGGCCATGAGGACGACTGCGATTATCTGATACCCTGTCAGCCTTATTCCGCTGACAGTGGAGTGGGGAAGAGTGGCTGCCCACCCAAGCACACCCTGTTGGACAGCGACAATCCCCTCTATCCCATTGACAAGCAGAGACTGAGCCTGTTGCCAAAACGGTTGATGAAATATGCTTGACATTGCAAACAGAAGAAACAGAAGGCCGCACATATAAAGAAGCAAGGTGGCCAGAGGTATCATCAGTATATTGGTGATGAGAAACCAGGGTGCAAATGTGCCAAAATAATAGATGGTCAGTGGCAGGGTGCCAAGTTGTGCCGCTATGCACACGCCAATGGCGCGTGTGCCAGCAGACAGCCACCGCCTGTTGCTTGCAATGCGGTGCTTGTAGCTGTTCCTCATGAAAATTGAAATGGAGGCCACTGCCACATACGACAGCTGGAAACCTATGTCATACAGCATATAAGGGCTGGCCAGCAGCATGATGATGGCTGCGACAGACAGTGAATTAAGTGAGAACACTTCATTTTCAGACGACCGGCCTACGGAGCTGATGGTGACCATCAATGCAGCCCTCGTTACTGATGGCGTCATCCCGACCAGCATCACGTAGAGCCAGAGCGCTATCTGTTTGACACACTCTCCTGCTATTCCTGACCACCTGCCGCCAAGAATGAGTGACAGAAAGGCATAAATCACCCCCAGGTGCAAACCCGAGAGTGCCAGCAGGTGGGCCACTCCTACATCGGCATAGGCACGTTGCTGCCGTTTGTCTAGCTTGGAACGGTCGCCAAGTGCCATGGCAACAGTGACAGCAAGCGCGTCTTGGTCAATGCCGGTACTTTGCAGCTTGTCCACGAGGCGCTGTCTGCGCATCCTCATTTTTATCAAGGCCCGTTTGAAGTAAGAGAGGCTCTCTATGTTCACATCCTTGAATCCCCAGCTGTTCTTGCCAACCCACGCAGTCAACACTATCCCTTGACTGCGCAGCCATCTTGCATAGTCCATTCCGCTGTTTTTCCTGTTGACAGGGCGTTTGAACTTGGTATACAGCCAGATGCCGTCGCCGGCTCTAAGTTTTTCAGCTTGTCCATCGGTGTCACGCTCCATCCAAACTCTTACCTGTCTGTTTCCCAGGTTTTCCGCTTGCACCAGTTCCAAGTCCACCGTGACGTTGCTCCCCCTTACCTCTGCCCCTTTTGTCACCACCGCATCAAACTGCATCTTTTGGCTTGGAAGCGCTTGGCTGAGCGACGCGTCCTTTCTCTGCTCGACAGCCTGTCGCAAGGCTCCTATTGCCATCCACATGGCCAGAATGACAACCGACTGCACGGTAGCATTTCCTTTCTTTCTCCACAGAAGCGCTATGGCTGCACAGAAGACCCCGCCCCATACCGCCGCTAACCATCCCTCATGCCACGGGCCTGTCTTGCCTCCCAGCAGAACGCCAAGAACAAAAGCCAAGGCTGTGGCAACAAGCGGGTATTGGTTCATAACGAAGGAGTAAAAACTACATGAGTTGCAAATATAGTCAATAATTTTGAATGGCTCTTTAAAAATGGCTTTTTCTTTCCCCGTATTCAAAATAAAATACTACTTTTGCGCTTGTAAACTTAAACATATATTGTAGATATGATTAACATTAAATTTCCAGACGGTTCTGTTCGCTCGTATGAGCAGGGCGTAACTGGACTTCAGATTGCAGAAAGCATCTCTCCTGCCTTGGCGCGTGATGTTTTGGCATGTGGTGTGAATGGTGAGACTGTGGAACTGAACCGCCCGATTACGGAGGATGCGACAATCGCACTCTACAAGTGGGACGACGAGGAGGGCAAGCATGCGTTTTGGCACACTTCAGCCCACTTGCTGGCTGAGGCTCTGCAGGAACTCTACCCTGGTATCCAGTTTGGCTTCGGTCCCGCCATTGAAAATGGCTTCTTCTATGATGTTCTGCTACCTGATGGCGAGAGCATTAAAGAGAGTGACTTTGCCAAAATTGAGGCAAAGATGAAAGAACTTGCCAGCAAGAAAGAGCCTGTTGTGCGCCATGAGGTGACAAAGGCGGAAGCGCTCAAAGAGTTTGCCGCTGCAGGACAGGTGTATAAGTGTGAGCATATTGAACAAGACTTGGAGGATGGCACCATCACAACTTACACCCAGGGGGCCTTTACCGACCTTTGCAAGGGTCCGCACTTGTTGAACACGGGAGCCATTAAGGCCGTGAAGCTTACCAGTGTTGCAGGGGCCTTCTGGCGTGGTGACGCCTCGCGTGAGCAGATGCAGCGCCTCTATGGCATATCGTTCCCTAAGAAAAAGATGCTTGATGAGTATCTTGTGATGTTGGAGGAGGCCAAAAAACGTGACCACCGCAAGATAGGCAAGGAGATGGAACTCTTTATGTTCTCCGAGAAGGTGGGCAAGGGCCTTCCCATCTGGTTGCCTAAGGGAACAGAGCTGCGCCTGCGTCTGCAAGACCATCTGCGCAAGGTGCAGAAACGCTTTGGCTACCAGGAGGTGATAACGCCGCACATAGGCTCCAAGAGCCTTTATGTCACCAGCGGACACTATGCACACTATGGAAAAGACTCATTCCAGCCTATCCACACACCAGAGGAGGATGAAGAGTACATGCTTAAGCCCATGAACTGTCCCCATCACTGTGAGATTTTTGCATGGAAGCCGCGCTCTTACCGTGAACTGCCCCTGCGCATCGCCGAGTTTGGAACGGTTTACAGATACGAGCAGAGCGGAGAGCTTCATGGCCTCACCCGCGTGCGCTCGTTTACTCAGGATGACGCCCACATTTTCTGCCGTCCAGAGCAGGTCAAGCAGGAATTTCTCAACGTGATGGATATTATCCAAATAGTGCTGACTGCCTTTGGCTTTAACTACGAGGCGCAAATCTCCCTGCGCGACCCTAAAGACCATGAGAAGTATGTGGGGAGCGATGAGGACTGGGCACGCTCTGAGGCAGCTATTGTTGAGGCATGCAAGGAGAAGGGGCTGCATGCCAAGGTTGAATATGGCGAGGCTGCATTTTATGGTCCGAAACTTGACTTTATGATCAAGGATGCCATCGGACGCCGTTGGCAGCTGGGCACTATCCAGGTAGACTATAACCTGCCCAAGCGCTTTCAGCTGGAATATACGGATGAGGACAACTCAAAGAAGACTCCTGTTATGATTCACCGTGCGCCGTTTGGCTCTTTGGAGCGATTCTGTGCTGTGCTTATCGAGCATACGGCAGGACATTTCCCCCTGTGGCTCACGCCCGACCAGGTTGCTATTCTGCCCATTTCCGAGAAATATAATGACTATGCCAAAAAGGTGGCCAAGTATTTTGATAGCGTGGGTGTTCGCGCGACAATAGACGAGCGTAATGAGAAAGTCGGCCGTAAGGTGCGTGACAATGAGCTAAAGCGCATTCCTTATATGCTGATTGTAGGCGAGAAGGAACAGGCCGATGGCACTGTCGCTGTACGCCCGCAGGGCGGCGGTGAGCAGTGCGTGATGTCAATGGAGGAATTTGCCAAGAAAGTGAATGGTGAAGTGGCTGAAATGACGCGCAATTTCTAACCGATACAAGTCGCTTAACAGAGGCTGGCAGTCTTCGTACGAAGTGGTACATGGACTGCCAGCTTTTCTTTTAAGCTGTCCGAAACAAGCAGCAACCTGGGACGAAATCTAATGGCCGGTTTGGGCTTAAAAAACATTTTTTTGTATGGCATTTGCTGGAAAAATTGTAATTTTGCAACGTTTAAAAACAAGATAAGGACATGTTCGGAAAAAAACGCAGATGGCATTGTCTCCCAGGACAAGAGCCTACCGAATTGGACAAACAGGTAATGTATTGGGAGAACAAGGGAAAACTTGTGCCTACACGCGACTTGATAAAGACCCCAGAACAGATTGAGGGAATCAAAAAGAGCGGAGCAATCAATACGGGCGTGCTTGATGAGGTAGAGAGGCTTGTCAGACCGGGGATGAACACACTGGAAATCGATAAGATTTGCTACGATTACTGTGTGGGGCATGGAGCTATACCTGCTTGTCTTGGCTATGAAGGATTTCCGAAAAGTGTTTGCACCAGTATCAATGAAGTAGTGTGCCACGGTATCCCCAAGGTAGAGGATGTGCTTCAGGAGGGTGATATCGTAAATGTGGACTTTACGACTATCTATAACGGCTATTATGCAGACGCTTCCAGAATGTTTGTCATCGGAGGTAAAACCACGCCGGAGAAGGAGCAGCTGGTGCGTGTGGCCAAAGAGTGCCTTGAGGTAGGTGCAGAGGCAGCGAAGCCCTATTGCTTTGTCGGCGACATCGGTCATGCCATTCAAAAGCACGCGGAGAAATATCATTATGGCGTGGTTCGTGACCTGTGTGGGCATGGCGTTGGACTGGCGTTTCATGAGGAGCCCGAGGTGCTTCATTATGGTCATCGGGGCACAGGCATGCTTCTTGTCCCGGGAATGGTGTTTACTATCGAACCCATGATAAATATGGGAACATGGAAGGTGTTTATAGATGCGGATGACGAGTATGGATGGGAGGTGATCACAGGTGATGAGAAGCCCAGCGCCCAGTGGGAGCACACTTTCCTAATGACAGAGCATGGTGTGGAAATCTTAACAAGATAGTTTTGATGGACGAAAGGCATATATATATATTAGGTATAGAGAGCAGCTGTGATGACACTTCGGCTGCGGTGCTTCGCGACGGCGTTTTGCTGAGCAATGTGACAGCCAGCCAAGCTGTGCACGAGGCTTATGGTGGGGTTGTGCCAGAGCTCGCCTCGCGGGCCCATCAGCAGAATATCGTTCCTGTGGTAGACCAGGCTATCAAGCGCGCAGGTATTGCCAAAGAACAACTTTCTGCTGTTGCGTTCACCCGTGGGCCTGGCTTGATGGGGTCTCTGCTTGTTGGTGTCAGTTTTGCCAAGGGGTTTGCACGGTCGCTAAATATCCCCTTGGTGGATGTCAATCACTTGCAAGGCCATGTGATGGCGCATTTTATCAAGGAAAGCGTGGAAGACAACTCGGCCCCACCTCTGCCTTTTCTGTGCTTGCTTGTAAGCGGCGGCAATTCGCAAATTGTAAAGGTCAATGCCTTTGACGATATGGAGGTGCTGGGACAAACTATTGATGACGCGGCGGGCGAGGCCATTGACAAATGCTCGAAGGTGATGGGTCTCGGATACCCGGGCGGACCAATTATAGACAGGCTGGCAAGGAAGGGAAATCCGCATGCCTACCATTTTGCCGAGCCGCAGATACCCGGACTGAATTACAGTTTTAGCGGATTAAAGACATCTTTCCTGTACTCGCTTCGCGAATGGGTGGCTGAGGATTCAGATTTCGTGGCGCATCATCAAGAGGACATAGCGGCAAGCCTGGAGTTTACCATTGTGGATATACTGATGAAGAAACTGCGGAAAGCGGTAAAACAGACAGGCATCTGTCATGTGGCTGTCGCTGGAGGCGTGAGCGCGAACAATGGCCTTCGCAATGCTTTTCACGAGCATGCTGAAAAATATGGCTGGAAAATTTACATTCCGCGGTTCAGTTATACTACTGACAATGCTGCAATGATAGGCATCACTGGCTATTACAAATTTTTGAAAGGTGAGTTTTGCAATATGGATGCACCTGCATTCTCAAAGGTGACATTCGCCTGATAACATTATAATAATAGAACAAGACAGTATGGATTTTGAAAGTAAAATTATCAGTAGGGAGATAAGCCAGCTTCTCTGGGAGCAGGAAAAGACCGTAGGCACCGCGGAAAGCTGTACGGGTGGCCGTATAGCCGAGGCGATTATTGCTGTTCCTGGCTCATCCAAATATTTTAAGGGAGGGGTTGTGTCTTATGTTGACGAAATCAAACAACGTTTGCTGGGAGTGTCTCCAGAACTCCTTGCAAAAAAAACAGCCGTATGTGAGGAGGTTGCCATTGAAATGGTAATGGGGGCGTGTAAGATACTCAATACGGATTTTGCCATTTCAGCCACGGGCTTTGCCGGACCTACAGGAGGGACTAAGGATATTCCCGTTGGGACAATCTGGCTGGCCTGCGGGTCGGCCAAGCGTTTCAAGACGTTGAAGATAGAGGAGGACTTTGGCCGTGACATCAATCTGGCCATTGCTACCAACAAGGCTCTCCAACTCTTTCTCGACTTCTTGAACGAGGAGGCTGCGGATGCGACTGTGGTAAAAGTTGCAGAATGATTGCCGCATGAGGCTTCAGGCATGATAGAAAAAGGCAAAAACAACCCTTAAATTATTGATTTTTAGGGGAAATATTTTGATTTTTCCGAAATAATCCCTACCTTTGCACACTGTTTGGAATAAGTTATAAATAAGAAACTCGAAATTTAGATAGAAATGTCGAAGATTTGTCAGATTACAGGAAAGAAGGCACAGGTGGGAAATAATGTGTCTCACTCGAAGCACCGCACAAAGCGCACCTTTGATGTAAACCTGTTCAGCAAAAAGTTCTACTACGTAGAGGAGGAGTGCTGGATTAGCTTGAAGATTAGCGCTGCTGGTCTGCGTATGATTAATAAAGTGGGTCTTGATGCTGCACTCAAGCGTGCTGTGTCTAAGGGCTATTGCGATTGGAAAGACATTAAAGTAATAGGAGACTGACCACCATGGCAAAGAAAGCAAAAGGCAACAGAGTGCAGGTAATATTGGAATGCACTGAGATTAAGAACAGCGGTAAGCCCGGAACAAGTCGTTATGTAACGACCAAGAACCGTAAGAATACTCCTGAAAGAATGGAACTTATGAAGTATAATCCTATCTTGAAAAAGATGACACTTCACAAGGAAATCAAATAATCAAACATTAAGCACACTTAATAGACTATGGCAAAGAAAACCGTTGCAACCCTCCATGAAGGTTCAAAGGATGGTCGCGCATATTCAAAGGTTATCAAGATGGTGAAGAGCCCTAAGACAGGTGCTTACGTCTTTGATGAGCGAATGATTCCCAATGAGGAGGTTAAGAGTTTCTTTAAGAACTAATTGTCTCCCTTTACAGAACATATAGAAAGAAGAGGGGTGTGTCAAAAGTTCGAAACACCCTCAATATAAGTCAAAACTCGCAACTTTAGTGAAATACACTTAAGTTGCGAGTTTTCTTTGTATATGTGATTGTCAAATACTCGATGATGGCCGCAAAAGCGTTCTAATTTCATTCTTCGCTTGTATTATAGACAAGATCAATCTCGTCATAGCTAATGTCTGGCGGACAAAGAGCTTTGACTGCGGCCTTTCCGTTTTTGCCTCCCATCTGGATGGCACGTTGGATGGTCTTTATCTTTTGTTCATCAATCAAATCCTCTATATGGATGTCTCCTGACTGTATGAATTTGGACAGGTGTCTGAATATCGTGCCTATTGTCAGTCCCCTGTTGATGGCTATTTCATCGGCTTTCATCCCATCGGTGAACATCTTGTAGCTGGTTTCCCATGTCTTCTCTTTCTTTTTCTTTTCCTTAGACCTGACTTCCTTGTGCTTCTTGCTTGACAGGCTATTTCCCATCGTGTCAAGTAGTGCAAGGTGTTTTTCTTTCAGATAGGTGATGGCAGAGTACCCTTTCTTGCTAATGGCTGAAAGCAGCAATATTTTTGAGTTGTAGAGCTGGTTGCATTCCTCACAGGTTTCGGTGAGTCTGCGCATTGCCTCCTTGTTGTTTGATTTTACAGTTTTGCTTAGCTGCAAAGGCTTTTCCATAATCGCTTTCAGTGTGTTGTGAAAATATTCCGCACTTCTACTAACCCTTTCAAGAAAATCGGTTGAGTGGGCTTCTTCCGCACTCTTTCCTTTTATCTGTGCAATCCATTTGGCAGCGATGTCAATGACTCTGGTTTTCATGTTGCCAAGGGTGACTTTGTGCAACTGTGTCAGTGAAGGAAAACTGTTGGAGAAGAACTCCAGCATACACCGTTCCAGGTACTCCTCTTTGTAATACAGTTGGGTGAAGTCAAATAACTCGGTGAGCAGTTGTCTGTTGTACTCTTCTTTTAGGCTGGGCAGCAGTTGGATGCTGTGCCTTGCCTGTTCCTCCTGTGTGCTGATAAAGCTGTCCACTTTCTTGTCGTTAATGACGGAGCTGTTGTCAAGTGGAGAGGCCAGTACCATACCGTCAAGTGTCTTGCAGCGGCTGAGTGCAACGTAGACTTGGCCAGGGGCAAATGATTTTCCTGCGTCAATAATAGCGTGCTCGAAAGTGAGGCCTTGACTTTTATGGATGGTAATGGCCCACGCCAGGCGGAGAGGGTATTGCTTGAATGTCCCTTGGATGACAGTTTCTATCTCTTTGGTTTCAGGATTGAGTCTGTACTTTGCATTTTCCCATTCTTGTGGTTCAACGACAATGTCATCGCTGTCACCGGTACAGCGTACGTGGACATTCCCCTTGCTAACGAATGTTACGCGGCCGATGCGGCCGTTATAGTAGCGGTGGCTTGCTGATGGGTCGTTTTTGACAAACATCACCTGTGCACCTTTTTTTAGGACAAGTGCCGGACTTGTTGGGTAGGCGTATTCAGGAAAAGTCCCGGTAATCTGTGCATTAAATGTAAATTGGGGGGTAGTCAGCTTGCCCAGCTCCTTTTCATTGTTGCTGTTTGCTAAGTAGTTATGTGTGGTCAAACGGATATAGCCGTCTTCGGGGGTTGGTGAGAAGTTCGCATCATACCGTTGGTTGAGCGTTTCCAGGTCTGAGGCGGTTGGGCATCCATCCTTGATACGGTTTAGGATGCTGACAAATGTTTTGTCCTCCTGCCGGTAAACTTTTTCAAGCTGAATGGTTACATAGTCAGTTTGCGCCAAAGCCTTGCTTCCAAAGAAATAGTTTGTGGTGTAATATGGGTGCAGAATCTTGGCGTCTTCTGGAGTGACGACAGGGGTGAGCTGCCGCAGGTCGCCAATCATCAAAAGCTGTACCCCTCCAAAGGGCTTGTATCTGTTTTTGAACTGTCGAAGCACTGCGTCGATGGCGTCAAGCAAATCACTTCTAACCATCGAAATCTCGTCAATGACAAGCAGGTCGAGTGAGGCTATGATTTTCCTCTTCTCCTTGCTGAAGTCAAATCGGCTTTTCATGTTGGTGCCAGGGACGTATGGCGACAGGGGGAGCTGAAAGAACGAGTGGATGGTGACACCATTGGCGTTAATGGCAGCAACACCGGTGGGGGCGACTACAATCATCCTCTTAGTGCTTCTTTCTCTCACAGCCCTTAGAAATGTGGTTTTCCCTGTTCCCGCTTTTCCGGTCAGAAAGATGCTTTTCCCCGTGTATTCAACAAAGTCCCATGCGTTGCGCAGTGCGGTGTCCGTCTCTTCCATATATCCATATAGCCATTTAAAATGTATGCAAACTTCGTCAAAATACTTGAAATATACAAGCGATTCCCTCAAAATATTGTCAATTAATGTTGAAATTTAGAGTTTTACAGCGGCAACAGGCAAGTGTATTAAATGTTTAGTCCTAATCTTTGGATTTCAGTGTAGGCAGGTATTTGTCCAAACCAGATTGCAGAGTCTGTGCATGGAAGTGTTGTGGGTTGTACAGGAACGCCAGGGAAAACGAGCTGCCGAAAGGCCAATAGATGCAGGATAGGAAGATAAGTAGACTTCATGCGTGACAGGCAGTGGGCGGCAGACGAATGACCGATGGGCGGTGGAGATGCATTGCTCCATTTGTACACATTTATTTGCAGGCATTATTCATTTGCATTGCGCAGATAGTAAAAAAATACTCAAGTTTCGGATTTAGATTTCAAGCCGTTTGAGCATACGCCCTAAGGGCGGC
>ERZ808252.376-NODE-376-length-44591-cov-3.548298_pt1 | contig 44591 bp, 35 predicted proteins | sample MGYA00521242_ERZ808252 | MGnify/ENA primary metagenome ERZ808252 (study PRJEB31516, sample SAMN03275581) | gut metagenome | biome: mammalia-associated habitat; material: feces | host: Papio cynocephalus | place: Kenya | collected 2012-08-07 ...
GACGCCGGATGAGAGAAGAATCGTCCACAATACCTTAAGCGGCATGGAACACATCAAAACCGAGTCGACTGGCGAAGGTGCCGCCCGAGCGGTTGTGATAAAATACGTCGATTAAAGCGGACTTTTAAAATTGTAAGGCTGCCTAATGCGGCCTTTTCTTTTAACGAAAAACGTTTTCTTCTAATATTATGGAGAGGTCAAAATGAACACGAATAAACGTTTGGCTTTGGTTGCCACCTACATTCTTGTGTCGATCCTTTCTTTGATTGGAGTTCTTTTTTGCTCCGTTCAACCGGAGAAAAGCTTTCATTTCTTAAATCCATCCCAATTCTTTGGTATTCTTTCCATCGTTGTTTCTTTAATGAATGCTTTCTATCTCTTTTTTTCTAAAAAAGAAGAGGTTTCTTTGTGGATCTCTTGTCTTTCTCTTAGCACTATTTGCTTTGGCGTTCTTCATCTTTTTCTTACTTTTGCTTTGGCCTTCCCTATTTTTGATTTCTCTAATTCCGCTTGGGGATCTTTCCTTACTGAAGACGCTTTATATTTAAGTGTTTTCGTTCCTCTTTTGTTATTGCTCGCTTTCGTTTTTACGCCACAAAAACCGCATAACATTTTCTTTTTTTCCATTTTCGGTCTTTCTTTTGTTCTCTTTTATATGGCTATTGCGTTGATTTATTTTGGAACTACGAAAGACTTATCAGGCCTTTTGGCGCCTTCTCAAAGAATTCTTAAACCATCTTTCTTCGATGATTCGTTTTTTGGGGTTTGCTATTTCTTTTACATTCTCATTTGTCTATGCTTCTCCTATGGCGTTGCTTTGCTTTTGGCTTTCCTTATTTCGAAAATAAATTCAAAAAACACAAAAAGCACCGCTAAAACAAATACATTTTATTCTAATAGCGAGGATTTATAGATATGTCTGACACGATAATCGCTTTGGCAACAGCGCCCCTTAAATCCGCTTTAGCACTTATTCGCGTAAGCGGAAGAGACGCTTTCGAAATCACCAGGAAACTTTTTTCGGATCCTTCAAAAATCGATGGAACGAGAAAAATGGTTTTCGGAGAGATCGTTAATGAGAAGCGAACGATTGATCAAGTGATTTTGCTCTTATATCCGCAAAATTCTTCAATGACGGGAGAAGAGGTTGTGGAAATATCTTGCCACGGCTCTCTTCTTATCGCTAACGAAATCATCGAAGCCTATCTTTCGAAAGGAGCGCGCTATGCGAAAAATGGGGAGTTTACGGAACGTGCGTTTCTGAATGGCAAGATGGATCTTATCGAAAGCGAAGCTGTTAACGAAATGATTAACGCTTTAACGATAGAAGGGAAGAATCTCGCCTTGCTTTCTTTAAAGGGGGAGACTTCCTCCCTTATTCGTCCCATCGAAAAGAGTTTGGCCGATCTTCTTTCTCTTATCGAAGTGAACATTGATTATCCCGAATTTGAAGATATTGAAGTGGCGAATGAACAAAAGATTGTTTTGGAGACTGAAAAAATTAGAAAAACAATTGCAAATCTCATTCAAAACGGAAAAAAAGGGAAGATTATAAAAGAGGGAGTGAAGGTTTCTATTGCAGGCGTTCCTAATGTCGGGAAATCTTCGCTTTTGAACGCTTTGCTTAACGAAGACAAAGCAATTGTTTCACCTATTGCAGGAACCACTCGAGATCTCGTGGAAGGCTCTTTTGAGGTGGACGGCATCCCATTCTTCCTTTTGGATACGGCAGGACTTCATAAGACCGAGGATTTTATCGAAAGGCTTGGCGTAAAGAAAAGCGAAGAATCGATTGCCAATAGCGACCTTGTGCTTTTAGTAATGGATGCCTCTTCTCCTATCGTCCCCGAAAACATCGGAAAAGTTACTGAAGGGAAGCTTGTTTTGAAAGTTTACAACAAAGCCGATCTTTATTTCGGCGACAAGAAGAAAGACGGCGTGTATGTGTCGGCTTTAAATAAAGACGTAGAAGAACTCAAAAAGAAAATGGTTGATGTTTTGGGGGTCGGTTCTTCGAGTTTCAACACCCCTTCTTTATCGAATGCTCGGCAAATAGGCTTGCTTAAACAAATTGATTCCTTGCTTTTGGAGAGTCAAAAAGAAGCGGAACAAAACTATCCAATCGATCTTATCAATGTCTCTATCCATAAAGCGTGGAGCGTTTCAAAGGAACTTCTTGGCGAAGATGTCACCAATGACATTTCGGATGAAATCTTTAGTCGTTTTTGCGTGGGGAAATAAAGATGTTTGATTCTCATTGTCATATTAACGACGGAATTCTTTATGAAGACCGGAAAGAAATCTACGAAAGAATGAAGCAAAAAGGCGTAAAAGGAGCGCTTTGTGTTGGTTGGGATCTTGAAAGCTCCCTTAAAGCGGTTTCTATCGCTCATGAATTTGATGGTTGCTATGCTGCTGTAGGAATCCATCCCGAAAATATCGAGGGCGTAAAAGAAAGCGATTTAGAACGCATTGAAGAACTTGCGAAAGACGACAAAGTCGTTGCTATCGGGGAAATCGGTCTCGATTACCATTGGGAGAAAGATCCGCTTCGCCAGGCGCGTCAAAAAGACTTTTTCGTCTGGCAGATAGAAATTGCCAACCGCCTTTCTTTGCCGATTACGATTCACGCCAGAGACGCTTTGCAAGATACTTTCGATATTCTGTTGAGTCACCCTGTCAAAATGAATTTTTCGTTGCATTGCTATTCCGGTTCTTTGGAGATGATGAAGGCTTTTAGTAAGAATTTCGATTGCTACTTTGGTTTTGATGGTCCAGTTACTTTCAAAAACGCTTTATCCCCGAAACAAAATGCGGCCAATTGCCCGATGGATAGGCTTTTGCTCGAAACCGATGCGCCCTATCTCACGCCCATTCCCTATCGGGGGAAAACAAACGAGCCTTCTTTTTTGACCTATATCGCCGAGGAGATTGCAAAGCTTCGAGGAATCAGTGTAAAGGAACTAATCGGAAAAACCGACGAGAACGTTTGTCGTCTGTTTCATGTGGAACATTAATATGAGAAGGATTGATGCTGTTTTGGTTGTCGAAGGGAAGATGGATAGAGACCTTATCCACTCTTTCTTGGATTGCGACATTATAACGACGAATGGATCAGAAGTTTCACGTGAAACGATTGAGCTGGTTCGTGAAACAGCCAAAACAAGACCGGTGATTGTTTTGACCGACCCCGATGCTCCTGGCAAAAGGATACGGGATATTTTGAATAATGAGGTAAAAGGGCTTGAGAATGCTTTTGTACCCAAGAAAAAGGCAATAAAAGGCCGTAAAGTTGGCGTAGCCGAGTGTTCCAAAGACACTATACTCGAAGCGCTAGAACATCTTATTAAAGATGATGGAATGCCATCAAGGAAGACGATTGATTATGGCGATTTGCTTGAACTTGGGTTAGTTGGATGCTCTTTCTCGGAGCAGAAAAGGGCCTTTTTGGAAGAAAAGCTCCATCTTGGCGAGTGCAACGGCAAAACCCTTTTAAAACGATGCAACATGCTTGGACTTACGAAAAAAGACTTGATGGAGGTGCTTTATGATAAGCGTTGATTCCTATTTCGAAAAAGTTAAGGAATATAAGTTTTTGGCGAAACACGAGGTTGGCCAAAATTTTTTAATTGATCCGGATGTTTGCGAAAAAATCGTTTCCTTCGCCGAGCTTAAGCCGTCGGACCGCGTTCTTGAAATTGGGCCTGGAGCGGGCTCTTTATCTTATTTCATCGCTCAAAGCGGATCCGACAGCGATCTTATCGATATCGATGAAGGCCTTATTACGAAGCTAAAAGGCGACTTCTCGGAAAAAGAAAACGTCCATCCGTTGGTTGGTAATGCCTTGCGATGGGATTTCTCAACTTATGACAAAGTCGTAGGGAATCTTCCTTACTACATTACAACTTCCCTTATCGAACGCATTTTACTTGATGGGAAGCGTCTTACTAAAGCTTCCCTGATGGTTCAAAAAGAGGCGTTTACGAGGATTACTTCGAAAATAGGAACACCCGATTACGGGCCACTTCCAATACTTCTTTCGTATCGTGCTTTTGTCAAAAAAGAGATGTTTGTTCCTAGAACCTCTTTTTTGCCTATGCCACACATTGACTCGGTCGTTTTCTCGATGTCTTTCAAAGACGACGAAGGTACTGTGTCTCCGAAAGACCTTTACAAGGTGATGACGGCCCTCTTTTTGCACCGTCGAAAAACGATATTGAACAATCTCACTTCCTATTTGGGCGACTCTTTAAAAGCGAAGGATGTTCTAAAGAAGGCGTGTATCGATATTAAAGAAAGGCCTGAAAACCTTTCTTTAGCCCAATATCTATCGCTTGCAAAAGCCCTTTTATAAAGACTAGGCCGCCCTTAGAACTCCTCGTTCGGTTTTAAAGGCAGCAAAATTTAAACGATTCTAGAGCCCCATTTTTGAATTCTAATTTTTAATTTTGGTTCTTTTTGGGCTCTTGGAATCGCTCTTTTTTCCTATGAAACCACGTTATAGAGATATAGTTGTCTAATCATCTTGATTTAATGGTTGTTTTCTATACAATCTTTGTTTGAAATTAACTTATGTGGTTATTTAAAAGACATTCGATGGATCTCCAATCCTATTCGAAGATTAACGTCTCCCTCAGGGTCCTAAACAGAAAAGAAGACTCTTACCACAACCTTGAGATGGTGACTCTTCCCCTGGCGCTTCATGACGTCATCGAGATTTCTCTAGATAAATATAGCGAAGATACTTTTATAACTTGCGATGATATCGGCCTTTCTAACGTCCATCATAACCTTTGCACAAAAGCCGTCGAAGCCATGCGAAGAGAGTTTGGATTCAAAGAAAATTTTCATATCTCCATTCATAAGGAAATCCCGTTTGCTGCCGGTTTGGGCGGAGGATCGTCGAATGCTGCTGCCGTCATGAAGGGTGTAACGAAGTTACTTGGAATTCAAACCGACGAAGAGACGCTTGATCGTATCGGAACGTCAATCGGCGCCGACGTGCCTTTCTTTTTACATGGTAAAGCGGCGCTTGTTGAAGGCATTGGCGATGTTCTTACCCCAATTCCCGTAAAAAAGGAATATTTTTGCTTGCTTGTGAAGCCAAAAGAAGGACTTAGCACCAAAGCGGTCTTTGAAGCCTGCGATTCCTTCCAAAGGACGCCGATAGAAACCAAAGAAGTCTTACGGGCTTTGGAAACGGGAGACGACGATCTTTTGGCGCGTTCTGTCGGGAACGACTTGTTTGAACCCGCTTGTTCTCTTTTGCCAAAAGTTCAAGACGTGGTTCTAACCTTACGCAAAAAAGGCTTTCCCATTTCTTCGATGACTGGAAGTGGTTCGAGTTGTTTTGCTTTAAGTAGCGACCTAAAGAAACTCAAGGAAACAGCTCGTTTTTTCTTAGACCAAGGATATTTTGCCACAGTCACAAAAACCCTTCTTTAAAGGTATAATAAAAGGGAATTTTTCGGACAAGGAGTTTTTATGAAACGATACGCGATTGTTTTAGCGGCCGGAAAAGGCTCGCGAATGAAGAGCAAAAGGGATGATATTTCTAAAGTATCCATGCCTATTTTAGGCGTTCCCGTGGTGCAGTACATATTGGATGCATTAAAGCCAATCGGGTGTGAAAAGGTGATTTCCGTTATTGGGTATGGTGGGAAAACAAGCGAGCCCATCGTGAAGAAAGAGAGCGATGTCGTTTGGCAAAAAGAACAAAAAGGATCTGGGCATGCCGTTATGATGGCATCGCCAATCCTCGCGGGGCTAGAAGGAGAAACTATCGTTTGTTGCGGAGATACGCCCCTTTTAAGGACGGAAACCCTTGATGCGATGTTTCGCTTCCACGAAGACAATAAATCCGACCTCACTGTTATGTCCTTTATCCCAGAGAATCCTTTTGGCTATGGGCGAATCGTGAAGGATAAGGAAGGTCGCTTTTTAAGAATCGTAGAACAAAAAGACGCTTCGGAAGAAGAAAAGAAGATAAAAGAGGTAAATTCAGGCGTCTATATCTTCAATAACAAAGAGCTTTTTGAAAGCCTTGATAAAATCACCACCAAAAATGCTGCCGGCGAATACTATTTGACGGATGTTATCGATATTTTCGTGAAAAAAGGATTGCGCGCATTATCCTACGTTGCATCAGATCCTACCGAGACTATGGGCATTAACGACAGAATTCAGCTTGCAAACGCCGCAAAAGTCCTTCAGCTTCGCATCAATAAGGAGCATATGCTTGCGGGCGTTTCTATCGACGACCCATCCAATACCTACATTTCCCCTTACGCAAGGATCGGAGCCGATACGGTTATACATCCTAACACCTTCATCTATGGGGCGTCGGTCATTGGCGAGAATGCCGAACTTGGGCCCAACAGTTTCTTAGAGGACGTCAATGTCAAAGAGAACGAGATAATAACGTGCCGCAGAATGGTTGGCACGAAGATAGAATGACGATTCTTTGAATCTTAAAGCCGCAAGGGTTGGCTTAGGCCAATCCTTTTTTGTTTTGCTCACAAAAACATTTTTCCTTTGAACGAAGAGTATCTAGGGCTACCAAAGTGATAACAACTGCATTACAATTGCATTACATAAAACATGGAAAAAATAAAAAAAGATTCGAAAACAACGATAAATATTAGGATTGATTCCTCTCTAAAAAATGAAGCGGAATTTATTATTGATTCGCTTGGATTATCAACGTCCGCCGCAATAATCTTGTTTTTCAAGGCTCTTGTTCGCGAAAAGGGGCTTCCTTTTGAGGTGAAAATGGCCAAAGAGGAAAAGAAAAAAGAGGTATTTAAAACACTTCAAAAACCGATATCAAACAAAGAGCGCAAGAAAGCAAAAGCAAAAAGAGAAAAAGAGGAACTAACATTCTTGGAGGCAATCGATCGTCTTTGATTTTTGTTGTTTTTTGTCGTCTTTAAAAAGTCTTTTTACCTATTTCGTGTCTGTCTTTTATGCTTTACCTCTTTTTAAGGGTATCTTTTAAGCGAAGAAAAACGCCCTCCTTTCGGAAGGGCGTCATTCGAAATAAGAACGCGCTTATTGCTTATTTTTTGCAACATCCACAGCACTTTTCTCTTTCGTTGAGAATGTTGGCTTGGGCGGCAGCTAAACGAGCAAGTGGCACACGGAACGGAGAGCAGCTGACATAGTCGAGGCCGACTTTGTCATAGAAATGAATGGAGGCTGGATCGCCACCAGTTTCGCCGCAAACACCGATGGTGATGTCTTTCTTGGTGGCACGGCCACGTTCGACTGCGATCTTCACGAGTTCGCCAACGCCATCGACATCGATGGTTTGGAATGGATCGAATTCGTAAATCTTCTTCTCATAGTAGTATGGGAGGAATTGTCCGCTGTCATCACGACTAAAGCCCATTGTGAGCTGCGTGAGGTCATTGGTTCCGAAGCTGAAGAATTCGGCTTCGTTAGCAAGGTTCCCGGCTTGTAAGCAGCCTCTTGGGATTTCGATCATTGTACCGACATGGTACTTAAGCTTCTTGCCTGCTTTGGCCATTTCGCCTTCAACGGCGTCGACGACGACGCTCTTAGCAAAGTGAAGCTCCTTTTGCTCGCCAGTAAGAGGAATCATGATTTCTGGCTCGACATCTTTGCCAAGGTCTTTGCTGGCTTTGAGAGCAGCTTGGATAATGGCGGTCGCTTGCATACGGTAGATTTCTGGATAAGCGACGCAAAGACGGACACCGCGGAAGCCCATCATTGGGTTGGCTTGGTGAAGTTGATTGATGCGATCGCGAACTTTTTGTTCGGTGACGCCGAGTTTTTCGGCAATGTCTTTGATCTTATCGTCTTCATGGATGTCTGGTAAGAATTCATGGAGTGGGGGGTCGAGGAGACGGATGTTAACCTTGTAGTCTGGGCAAGACATATACATCTTGTAGAAGTCTTCGACTTGATATGGTCTAAGGCGTTCAAGGGCGGCCTCACGTTGTTCTGGGGTATCGCTAAGAATCATCGAACGCATATTAAGGATTCTGTCGTCAGCAAAGAACATACGTTCAGTACGGCAAAGACCAATACCTTCGGCACCGAACTTCGCTGCATTTTCGGCATCGAGTGGGGTGTTGCAGTTGGCACGGATAGCAAGACGGCGATATTTGTCGGCCCATTCCATCATACGGCCAAAGTTGCCACCGAGATCGGCTTCTTTGGTTTTGATGGCGCCTTCGTAGACGTTACCGGTGTTGCCATCGACAGAAACGACGTCTTTTTCGGTGTAGACCTTGCCATTGATGGTCATGGTCTTGGCTTCTTCATTGATGATAGCGCCAGTGCAGCCAGCGGTGCAGCACTTACCCATAGAACGGGCGACGACAGCTGCGTGGGAGGTCATACCACCGCGAGCGGTGATGATAGCTTCGGCGTTCACCATGCCTATGATGTCTTCTGGAGAAGTTTCGCTACGGGCAAGAACGACCTTACGGCCGGCATCTTTTTCCGCTTTCGCTTCTTCGGCGGTGAAGACAAGGTGACCGGTTCCGGCGCCTGGAGAGGCTGGAAGACCGGTGATAATCGGAGTGTGCTTCTTTAGATCTTCTGGATCGAAAGTTGGGTGGAGAAGGTCATTAAGAGCTTTTGGCTCAACGCGTAATGTCGCTTCTTTTTCGTCGATGAGTCCTTCGTCGACAAGGTCGCAGGCGATCTTTAAAGCGGCCGCAGCGGTACGCTTGCCATTACGGGTTTGTAAGAAATAGAGTTTTCCTTTTTCGACGGTGTACTCCATATCTTGCATATCACGGAAATATTTTTCCATGCGTTCGATGGTTGCGACGAATTGCTCGTAAACTTCTGGCATACGCTTCTTGAGCTCGTCGATATGAAGTGGGGTGCGAACGCCGGCAACAACGTCTTCGCCTTGAGCGTTTGGAAGGAATTCGGCGTAGATTTTCTTTTCGCCGGTAGATGGGTTACGAGAGAAAGCAACGCCAGTTCCGCAATCTTCGCCCATGTTGCCGAAGACCATCGTTTGGACATTGACGGCGGTGCCCCAGGAATATGGGATGCCGTTCATTTGACGATAAACGTTGGCACGTGGGTTGTCCCAGCTACGGAAAACGGCGGCAATAGCTTCTTTAAGTTGCACGTATGGATCGGATGGGAAGTCTTCGCCAAAGACGTTCTTGTAATAAGCTTTGTATTTGGCAACGAGCTCTTTAAGTTGCTCGGTGGTGACTTCGGTATCGAGCTTATAGCCGTTCTTTTCCTTGAGTTCGTCGAGCATCTTATCCATTTCGGTTCTTGGATGTCCTTTGGCGATGTTCGTGAACATAAGGATGAAACGGCGATAGCTGTCGTAGGCGAAACGTGGATTGTTGGTCGCCTTTGCCATCGCTTCGACGGTGACGTCGTTAAGACCAAGGTTAAGGATGGTATCCATCATGCCTGGCATCGATTGACGAGCGCCAGAACGGACGGAAACGAGAAGGGGCATGCCCTTTCCGCCAAATTCTTTGTTATCGATTTTTTCGATTTCGTGAAGATGCTTCACGACATCCTCCCAAACAAAATCTGGAATTTTCTTGCCAGATTCGTAGTAGAGGTTGCACGCTTCGGTGGTGACGGTGAAACCGGCTGGAATGTTGATGCCAGCAGCAGTCATCTCAGCAAGACCAAAGCCTTTTCCTCCAAGAATCTCTTTTCCAACTTTGGATTCATGAGCTTCTTTGAAGGAGTAAACGTATTTCTTGTCTGCCATGTTGTCCTCCTAATGACAATGTAGAGCACTGAACCTAGTGCCTGACTAAAGAACTATAGCATAAGCGACTTCTTCTAAGAAGAAAAAGCTACTATCTAAGCCTTTTTGAGCAACAAAAAGAGTGAATTTCCTATCCCTTCGACACTTTAAACAAAATAAGGGTATGCTTATGGTATGAAGAAAAAGAACATTGAAAAGTTTAATCCCTCCTATTTTGGTCCCATTGCACATCGCGGATTTCATGATGAAAACGCCACCGAAAACGGGCTTAAAGCATTCCAAAACGCCATTGATATGGGTCTTCCTTTTGAACTCGATATTCATGTCACCAAAGATGGAAAGCTTCTTGTCTGCCATGACAGCGAACTTGAGCGAACGACTGGCAAAAAAGGAATTATCGAGGATTTGACGTTCGATGAAATTCGCCAAAACTACCGCCTTCTCGATGGAGGCGTTGTGCCCTCTTTTGAAGAGGTTTTGGAACTTAACGCCGGAAGGTCTCTTATTGTCGCTGAGCTAAAAGTCTATCGGAAGAATTATAAGAAACTCGCCAAAGCGGCTCTTCCTGTTCTTTCCAAAATCAAAGACAAAAAAAGCATGGCTCTCATTTCCTTTGATCCACGCGCTTTAATTCGAGTGAGAAAAACGGGTATGGCGACCGCTTTGCTCTTGGTGAAAGAACATATTTGGGTTTGGCATTTTAGACATCTATTCGACTCCATAGATATTGATAAGAGAATTGTTTCCTGCCCCAAAGTCTGTCGCTATAGAAAGAAGCATATTGTGAATGTGTGGACTCTTGAAAATGAACAGGAATACGAGGCGGCCAAGCCTTACGCGGACGCTTTTACGTTTCAACACTTTAAGCCAAATTGCAAATAAATGAATGGGATTTGCCGTCTATTTTTTGAATTTTTAAATTTTTGAAGCGTCTCTTGTTTCTTAAATTCTAGGATATTGGGGGTAGCATGATAAAATCAATCAGTGAAAGAGGCTTTTAGTATGTCCCAAAAACTTATCATGACTATCGATTTTGGAACGCAGAGCGTTCGCGTTTCTATCTGGGATAGAACGGGGAACGTTCTTGCCATGGAGAAAGAAAAATACGATCCCCCTTATTTTTCCGTTTTGCCAAATTATGCGGAGCAAGATCCCAACCTTTATTTTGAATGTCTCTGTCGTTGCACCAAAAGAATCGTCGAAAAGAACGAGGAGCTTCTTAAGGATGTCCAAGGGATAAGCCTTACTTGTTTCCGCGATAGTGCTGTTTTGTTGGACAAAGACTACAAAATCGTTCGTCCGATGATCCTTTGGCTTGATCAAAGAATGGCGGAATGCAAAAAGCCATTGCCGCTTCTTTCGCGCTTGCTTTTCGCTTTGGTGGGGATGACCAACACCATAAACTTCAATAGAAAACGAAGCGCGGCGAATTGGATTCAGGAAAATGAGCCGAAGAATTGGGCGAAAGTGAAGAAATATATTCCAATCTCCACTTTCTTCATTTGGCGGTTGACGGGAAAGCTCGTCGACAGCGCTTCAAACTGCGCTGGCCATTACCCCATCGACTTCAAAAAGAAACAATGGTACAAGAATCCCGAAAAACACCTCAAAGGACAAATTTTCGGCATCAAAAAAGGAATGCTTCCGGAAATTGTTCCTGAAGGCGCCGTTTTAGGCGAGATAACGGAAGAAGCGAATCGGCTTACCGGTCTTCCTCTCGGGCTAAAACTCTATGCTTCTGGTAGCGATAAATCTTGCGAAACGCTTGGCCTTGGCGTTATCGATGACAAAGTTGCCGCGATTAGCTATGGGACGGCATCTAGCGTCGAGACGACTCGTACCCGCTACGTCGAGTCGGAACCGTTTTTGCCTGGATACCCGTCTTGCGTTCCTGGCTATTACAACATGGATATTCAAATTTATCGAGGCTATTGGATGATCAATTGGTTCTTGAAAGAGTTTGGTGGCCAAAATATTACGGATTTGATTACCGCCGATGCTTCGGCGGAGGATTTCAACGAGAAGCTCAATTCCGTTCCGCCGGGATGCGATGGCCTCGTTCTTCAGCCTTATTGGGGGCCGGGACTCTCTAGACCTCTTGCCAAGGGCGCTATTATCGGTTTTAGCGATTCTATAACCCAGGAGCATTTCTATCGTGCCATCATCGAAGGCATTGCCTATGCTCTCCGAGAGGGCCTTGAGCATTTCGAACACAAAATCCATCATGGCATTGACGCGCTTCGCGTTTCTGGGGGTGGTTCCCAAAGCAATCAAATTTGTCAAATCACGGCCGATGTATTTGGAAGACCGGTTTCAAGGGTACAGACGAGTGAGACGTCGAGTTTGGGAGCCGCAATCTCTGGATTTTTGGCGATTGGAGAATATAAGAACATCAAAGACGCCACTGAGGGGATGGTCCGCGTCAAAGATACCTTCGTGCCAAACGAAGAGGCACACGAAAAATACAATTATCTCTATCAAAACGCTTATCGATTGATGTATCCAAGACTTAAAGGCATCTATTCGAACATCAAGGAATTCGGTCGCAAAGAAGAAAGAAAAAAGCTTCGCGAGGAAAGACGCAAGAAGCTTTTCGAAAAGTGATGGTTACCGATGCGCTAAAGAAAGCATTAGTTGAATGTCGGCCGTTTTGAAAGAGGGGTCTCTCGTGCAAATGCGTCTTGTCGTAGCGCCGATTGCGGCGTCGACAACGAGAGTGGCTATGTCCTCGGGGTCACCGAAGATGATGTCGCCATCATCGCGTCCTTTTTTGACGAGCTTGTAAATGAGCGTATAGAAATCTTCGCCGAGAAGAGGCTCTGATTTTCTTAGGGTGGTAAAAGGACGGTGCAAATCAAGATCTAAATAGAGAGCCGCCGCTTCGGAGTCGTGAAGTCTTTCGTTAATATATTGGAAAGTCAATTCCAAACCTTTGTAACCGCCGACCGCGAGTATTTTTTCGGTTGGGCATTCCCATTCCGGGTGTTTATTGTGTCGCTCTTCCATGAGTGCGTTGTAGACGGCTTCTTTGGATTTGAAATAATGATAGAAAAGGCCATGCGAGCAATTGCAGGCTTTTGCGATATCGTCAATTGTTAAATCATCAAAAGAAAGGTTTGCAAATAGCATCAATGCTTTTTGAAGGATTTTCGTTCTCCTTTTTTCGCGCAATAAGGCGCTTTGCTCAGCGGATCTTGGCATAATCTTACCCCTCGTTTTATTAATTATTGTTTGTGGTTAAAAATTGTCAATCAAAGAATGTTTTTTTGACTGTTATTCGAGCGTAGTAGAAACGGTTTCGCTCTTCACGGAACTTTTGCAAAATAAATTGCCATCAATAATTTCACGGATTAGAAATAACCGGCAGACATCGGGTTTTTGATTTTTCGGAATGTCAAATATTCCTATAAATGTGTTGTGAGCCGTTGCGATAGAGAGAGGGGGGCGTGCGGACATGGCCGGAAGTTCTTAAGGAAAAATATTTTGATGGCTTGCTGGACTGACTACAAAAAAGCGCGAAAATAATATTCGAAAAAAGGACGATGGTTACTGCACTTTCTATCCTTTTTTTCATTTTATTCCGTAAAACTTGAGATATTCTGGGCTGTGTTTTTTGCTTTGAGAAACAAAAGGAATATCAAGCGTGATATTCGCTTTACTTTGATTTCGCCTCTTTTCTTATTTTGCTGGGGGTCGTATACATGGTCTTTTTAAATAACTTATAAAAATAGGAGACATTGAGAAAGCCAATCGCTTCGCAGATTTCCTCGATGCTTGCATTGGTCTTTTTCAGCAAGAAATAAGCATAGTTGATTTTTTGCTTATTAAAGTAGTCGGTCATTGTCATATCAAAATGTTTCTTGAACATCCTTCGGATGTAATCCGGCGCGAATGGCAAGTCTTTGATGAGATTGGATAACTCGACCTTGAAGTTATCGTATGTGGAAAGTCTCGTTGCGAGATTTGAAAGCCAATCGGGAATATTTGTGGAGGACTGCCGCAAATCATAGGCGATCAATAAATTGATGAGGTAACTCACAAGCATTCTGGCTGCAAACAGGTATTCTTTGGAATCGGGGTCGAGAAATAAAAAGGGAACATAGCTTTCAATTGACGAAATTTCCTCCGAAGAAAGCACCAACTGTTTGGAATACTTGCCCGCGGATATATTCATGAACAAATCCGGGGAAAAGAAATCACACGTTTCTTGGAAGAAAGAAGTGGAGATTAAGATATCTCTCCGAAGGAACAAACCATCAACCGTTTGATAGAGTTTATGAATGTCACCCAAGGTAAGAAGATAAGCCTCGCCACGTTGTAATATTTTCTCTTTTCCGTTTAGTTCTTGGGTACCCTTCCCATCGAAAACATAAAAGAATTCGATATAGGAATGCTCATGTAGCGGCACGTCTTCATTACGCGCGCTTTGTGTGAATACGGGCGCTCCGTTTGGGATTGTGTTATCTAAATCAAGAATTAAATGTTGCTTCATAGTAGTAAATTATCCCCTAAAAGGGTCTAATCATACATAAAAAGTCGTTTTAAGACAATTTCATACCGCTTTGGTTCATTGTCTAGAATATGTAAGCGCTTTACCATTAATCTAAATTCATAGCAGAAATGCTTTATATCCAAAAAGTAGGAGGCTACTTATGAAAAACAAGCGGAATGCGTTTCTCCAAAGGGCGCTGCTTGCCACGCTGTGCTCTGGGGTGATTGCGGCGGTCACAATCAATGCGTCGGACATGATTGAAACCCATGCTAGCTCCAATAGCGACGAGATTTCTTTGACTGGGCTTCAGATGCGTGGCACAGCCAACGGATGGTACTATTATCTTGTATTGCTTTCCGATAGTTATACTGGAGGAACTCCGTCCGAAGCAATTTCCGATTATGCAAATTATTTATCTGGTGACAAAATTCGGTTTTATTTAAGCGAGGATGACACAGGTAAGACATTATCCGATTTAACGCTTCAGCATGTTGGTCAAAACCAATTTGGTGCAAATGGCTGTTTCATCAATTACGCGGAATACGATTCCTCTTATGGTGGCCATCAAGTTTATAAGGTCACTGTGGAAAAAGGATGCCGGCTTCCTTATGAAAAAGACGGAACGGTGGGCGCTTATTCCGTGAATGCCAATTACACCTTTATCAATCAAAGCTATGGAGATGAATCGAAGAAGCTCTCTTCTTTTGATTGGACGATGAGCGCGGAAACGGTGAAGACGGTTTCCCTTGACGGCGTGCAATTACGCGGCCTTCATGGGGGAGATTTGGATACAAATTCATGGTATCACTATTTGGCCGTAAGCTCTCCTTCTTTTGCTGGCATGAGTGCGGTAGAAAGTTCGGTTGAAATGGGGTCGTATATTTCAACGCTGAACAAAATCAGGCTCTATAAAGTTGGAACGGATGGGGAATTAACGTCCAAAACGCTTGCCGAACTAGGCGTTAACCATTCGGAACGTAACAAATGGGAGGGAATGACCGCCATCATGTTCGCTTTTGACGAATTCAAAAACGGATGGGACGGCCTCTCTGTTTATAAAGTAGAAATAGAAAAAGATTGCGTTCTTGTTGCTGATAATACCTCTTACACGCAAAAATTCCTCGTCGATAAAGATTATGTTTTCTATAACTCATCTTTTGGGAAAACGAGCGATGATGATAAATTCGGTGCCCTTGTTTGGACTAGTTCGCCAACACTTGGCTATGTGGCAGAGGAAAAAACGATTTCACTAAGCGGAATTCAACTCCGTGGAGACGCAAACGCCGCTGATAATAGCTGGTACCATTATTTGGTTCTCAAAACGGAGACGTATCGTCCTCTTGGCACGCAAGACCAATTAACGGAAAGCCTCAAATGGAGCGATCTTTCGGGAATCAAGCTTTATACCAAAAACGCGAATGGGGAGCTAGAAGAAAAAGGCATCACGCCAAATCACGTTGGTGCGAATATTTGGGGCGAAGCGGGGGCTTTCATCGCGTTTAACGAATATAAAGACGGGCTTGACGGAATGAATGTGTATAAAATTTCTATTCCAGCGGGGACCAAAATTGCCGCGGGGCTAAGTGGAGAAAAAGCGAGGGTTTTTGTTACCGACAAGGAGTACGTATACTACAACTCTTGCTTCGGCGATTTGAATGCAAAATTTGGATCCTTCGTTTGGACGAGCGAGCCGACGATTCCATATGCCTCCGACGAATCAACGATTTCTTTATCGGGCGTTCAACTCCGTGGCTTGGAAGGGGACGATAGCTATTATCATTATCTCGTTCTCCTCTCAGATTCATACGAGGGCGCCGCTAGCAATATCGATTTCGGAACAAACGGACTCAAATGGTGCGATCTTTCCGGCATTAAACTCTACACGAAAAAAGCAGATGGGACATTAGAAGCGCATTCGCCTACGTTCACTCATCAAGAGATGAATAAATGGGGTGCAAATGGTGCGTTCCTTGCTTTTAACGAATATAAAGACGGGCTTGACGGAACTAACGTTTATCGAATCGATGTTGCTTCTGGAACGAAACTCATGGCGGGAACAGGCGAAAAAGCCAAGTTATTCGTCGTAGACAAAGACTATTCATTCATCAATAAAGAATATGGCAAAGATTCGGCGGAATTCGGTGCCTATCAATGGCTTGATTACGTGCCAGAAGAAATGAGTTTCTCTATTAGCGGTGTGCAACTTCGCGGATTTAGCGACAACGCATGGTATCAATATCTTGTGTTGTTGTCCGATGACTATAAACGCTACGAAGTTAGAGACAATTCTGATATGGCGGATACCTCTAATTTCTTGAGCGCGGACAAAATCAGGCTTTATTTAAGTGATGAAGACGAAGGAAAAACTCTCGCGGAATTAGGCGTGAATCACGTTGATCAAAGCTTCTCAAATTGGTCGACCGGGGCTTATATTAATTACAACGATTTCGAACACTATAATGGGAATACCGTCTATCGTGTGGAAATTGAAAAAGACTGCCGTGTGCCAGTCGTGAAAGACGGAAAAATCATCATTTTATCCACGGACAAAGGCTACTCCTTTTATAACGTTGGGCATGGCGACGAGAGCAAAACGTACGGTTCGTTTGGCTGGTGGACATCCCCGCTTCCAAAGACGGTTGAAAGTACAGGCGATATCACCATTAGAAACATCACAAATCAATCCGATGGCCTCTCACGTTGGATCATTCTTTATTTCAATGAGAAATTTGTTGGAACTACGGATGTCACTTTCTACGATACGAGGAAATTCTCCAATATTTTAGACAGCATTTACCTCTATAGCGGAAACGATTTGAGCGAAGACCCAATCAAACTGAGGGATGTCTTTGCAGGGGCGATAACCATCGGCCAATTCGGTTCTCCTGATGCAATTGGCTTCTCCGTAAAGAACGAAGAAAACATTAATGGCTCTAACATGTATGCGACCGTCATCAAAGAAGGTTGTGAGGTGCCATTTGTAAAAGATGGCGTATTCAGCAAGCGTATCGTTAGTCAAGAAACAGTTTTCCTTAATGAAAATTACGGGAAAACCGGTGAAATTCCAGGCGAAACCGGCTCAGACTCCAGAACTTACGAAAACTGGGCGGTCAATTCTGCAAAATCCATCTTTGTCGATTACAGAGTTGTCGGAGTTGATAAGACATTCAATAGAGAGTGCTTGAAGATTGGCACGAAGATTGATGCCTCGAAGTTCGCGGTTGATGGATATCAATTATCGATTACGGATAATAGGGGATACACCTATTATGGAGAAATCGTCCTCCCTGATCAAAACGTCGAGATTACATTGACTTATTCCAAAATTCCTGAAGAGGAACCAAAACCAGTAGAGGACAAAAATCAAAACAATTTAGGCCTCATCATCGGCTTAAGCATCGGCGCAGGCGTGATTGTCGTTGCAGGTCTATCGACGTTCCTCTTTCTTCATGGACGGAAAAAACAGAAAAAGATTGGAGAATAAATCGCAATGAAAAAGAATCACAAAACCATCGCGCCACTCCTTTTTATCGGTGCAGTCGCTTCCTCATTAGCCGCGTGCTCCATCAAAAACGATGTGGACGTTGAACTAAAGGAATATTCCGGGAAAGACTTTCACATCACCTCTAGCAAAGAAGGCACTATAGATTTGCTCAATGAACTCAATAAACGCGTGCTTCGTTATGACGAAGAAACAAGGATCGGCGATATTGAAATTCCGGAAGGAAATTCCTTCAACATGGGCTATCAAACTTCTTCGCTTGTTTGGCATAACGCCACAGAAGAAGGGATGGGGGAAGACAAGATTTCGAAAATCTATTCAGGGTTTTTGAAAAACATGACGCAGGACGATTACGGCTACATTTACGATAATGCCATGTTCCGTGAGTCCGAATATGCATCGAATAACGAAGGTCTCGTCAATCTTCCACAAGGATGGCCGTTCCCATATTGGAAAAGCTCAACTGACGATTCGTTCGCGGAAACGGTATCTTATGACAATGTCCATTTTACGACTTTCGAATTTGACACGATTAACGATCCAACAAGCAAAAATTGGGTGGCAACAAACGGAACTTGCGACATCGAATTTAGCGGTTATATGAATTTAAATGTCTCTAGCGATATCGCCGTGGGCGAATCCTATAAGGTTTATAACAACGAGTTAGGCGACTTGCTAAAACTTTGTGGCGGAATCGACGCAAAACACGCGCCTTTGCTTGAAATCGATTTGGATTTCTCATCGACAAATCTTGAAGATTACTATGTGATTTGGCAGACGAAAGAAGGCGGTGACACTTGGTTTAAAGCCTCAAGCAAAGAATATGTCACAATGTACAATGATTATTTTGCTTCTTATGGGGCAAGAACCTATTGGCCGATGTATCTTAGTCCAAATTGGGAAGGGAAAATCATCACTTCCATCGGGCTTGAATTCGCTCCAAAGGCTAATGAAGAATTAAATCTTACCGGATCGCGTGTCAAATACATGCGCCCTTCTTATGATACGAGGCAACCACAGTTTACGTTCCAATGGTTGGAATCTTTCTATGATTATGTCATGTATACTCGCGATATTTCGGCACTCAAAGAGCTTATGTCAAAAGCGAGGCGTGCTTTAAGCTATTTGACTCATTGCCTGAATGGCTCGAATGGACTACTCAACCTCGATTATTTATATGGCCATAACGGAATCGGAACGACAATCAATTCTAATGGAACGGTGACCACCCATCCAGGAGAAGGCATCGGCTCTAGCTATTGGGACGTCCTTGCACTACCAACGATTAATTTGGAATCGAATGTTTATTTCTACGAAGCCGTTAAAGAAATGGCCACCCTTGAAAGTGTTTGTGAAAGCAAAAATCTTACTATCGAAGACGTTTCTATCAAAAATCGCGAAATCGGCGTGGGAAAAGTCAAATATGAGATGGATTCTGCCACGCTGAATGCGCTCGCCTCCAACATCAAAACGAATGTTGAGAAGGAAATTAAACCGGTTCGAAAGGCGGATGGCACTTATACGAATGAAGGTGGGTTATGGAACCCTGTGACTGGGCGATTTGCCCTAGGCGTTCGCGAAAGCGATGGGGCGATTATCGACCACGGGTATGTTTATTTTAACGAACAAGCCGTTGCCGAAGATTTAGGAACAAGCGATCAGCAGGTATCCATCATGAATTGGATTGATGGGCAAAGAATTGTCGAAACCGATCTTTCCAAAGGAAGCGATATTTACTTTTATGAATTCGCTCCACGCTTCACGACGGCGGATAACACAGAGCAAATCAATTTCCCCCTCGCGAAAGCCTTCTTCGGCGAAGGCAGCAATTTCGAGCAATATGGAACCCTTTATTCTCGACAGGTTCAAGCAGGAGGCGCTGTGCTTTGTTGGAGCTATTACGATGTTTTGGCTCGCGCGAAAGTGCTTGGGGTGGAGAACGCGTATAAGCGCATTGAAGAAATCGCTTCCTGGTATAAGAAAGTCAAAACCAATACCAAAGGAGAGGGGACGGAATTCTTCAGCGACTATTATGGCAAATTGGCAGATAGTGATGAGAATGGCTTCTATGTCATCCAAAATGCGGATGATCGCCCAGGCGCAGTTGGACTAGATGGGGAATTTTTGGAGAATTCGATGATTGCGAAAATGATTCCGGACGCATTATTTGGAATGAACGTTCGTACTTTCGATAACTTAACCTTCACCAATTCTTCTTTGCCTCAGTTAGAAGCGGCTCGTTTAGATAATCTCAAATTCGGAAATGCCACTTATAGCGTTCGGATGGACAAAAATAGCTTTGAGATTTCTTCTTTGCGTGGTGGTGTTCACGAGGACACAAGAGTTACTTTAAGATTTAAGAAGCCCGCAGCGGATTACAAGGTTTATATAAACGGCATTCAGACAAACGAGTTTACTGAAGACGGCGACTATGTCGTTGCGAATGTCGCTTTGGCCAACGCGAAAGTTGTGGTGAAATAAAGTGATTGTTTAAAGAAAAGGAGATATCGAGGTTTATGATGAAAAAACCGAGCAAATTATTAGGAATTGGCGTGCTTGTCTTAATGCTTGCGCCGGCGTTGGTCGGCTGCATTAAAGGTGGGAATACGGAAGCAGGAGACAAAGTGACTTTGAAAGTCGCGGTGGACGTCACCAAAACGGAAGTGAATATCATAGAGAAACTGATTGAAGGCTTTGAGGCAAACAATAAAGACGTCTCCCTTAAGGTCGTTAAGATCACACAAGGGTATGACAGCTATATCCAAAAGAACTTTGATCAAGGGAAAGTAAAATCGACGATTGCGGATATCATTTCCGTTTATGACTACAATAGTGAATATTGGACGTCGATGAATTTGTTTAAACCGCTCACCTCGTATATGACGCGCGACGATGTGAACGAAAACAACTATGTTTCCTCGATGTTCGCTTTAGGCAAGTCTGGTCAAGAAGGGGACAATAACTACTATTGGCTTCCCCGCGATTACAACAAAGTCGTCGTTTGCTATAACACCGAAATTTTTGAGGCGGCGGGAATTGCTAAGCCATCAAACGATTGGACGATGGAAGATTTCAATAATATCTGCAAAACCCTCCTAGAAAAGAAAGATATCATTAAAGCGAAGACAGGAACCTATGATTTTTGGCCAGCGGAAATGAATATCAAATGGACAGCGGTTTACTATCCGTGGATTAAATCTTATGGCGGCGATTTCCTTGCTGACGATGGCACGATGTTCAAAAACCCAGATAAAGTGAAACAATCGGTTTTAGAACTCCTTCATTACGCAGACGCTTCTGATGGGAAAAAATACCAAGGGCTTGGCTATTCGAATCCGATTGGGCAATCTTCCGATCAAGCGAACTTCGTGAACAAAAAAGCCGCGATGACATTCACCGTTCGCCCCAACGTTAAAAGCTTTGCTGACTCTTTAAAGAATAACATCGATTTCGTTAGCCTTCCGAAAATTACGGATAACGCAGAAAAGGTTTCTTATATTGGCGCTGGCTGCACAGGATACGGAATCACCGCCGGATGCCCTGATGAAAAGATGGACGCGGCATGGAGATTCTTAAAATACGTAATTTCCAAGGAAGGGCAAGAAGTCATGGGTGAAACGGGAAGTGGCGTTCCTGTTCTTCAATCGCTTTTGAATGATCCAAATGCAAAATGGAATAACTTCATTTCCAAAGATTTGAACCATTCGGCATTCACCGCTTTCCCTGAACGCGACCTTTCTATGAATTACGTTCACGGATTTAAGTTAAGCAAACAGCTCACGGTCTATAAAGAGCTAAAGGATAATTTCATTTATTCGATGTATAACACCAATGACCGTGATAATGAATTTAATGCTTTTAAATCGAAAATCGATAAGACTTTAGCATAAAGCTAATTTCTTTCGTTCTCTTAGTGTCTTTGCAATTTTTGATTGCTCTATTTGGTCGCTTATGAAATCAAAAACAAGAAAATTTATCAAAAATAATGTCACGGGGTACCTCCTTTTGGCTCCGTTTCTTGTGGGGCTAATCGGATTTACGGCGTATCCGCTGCTGCTTGCGTTGTGGCAAAGCTTCTTTAAGGATTATAGCCCTGTCACAGGATATGATTTTTCCGTTTTTGGGCTTGATAATTATGCTCGCGCTTTAACGGATGAATGGGTTTTGCGGTCGATTTGTCTAACGCTAGTTTATGCAGCGATTACCATCCCTATTAGTCTTGTCGTTTCCTTTTTTATCGCTTATTTGCTCACGGCGTCAATCAAAGGCTCAAAAGTATTTCGGGTCCTTGTTTATTTCCCTGCTTTGATTCCTGCAATCGTGAGTGCTTCGATTTATAAATATATGTTTGGGCCAGACGAATATGGCTTAATCAATCAGTGGCTGATTAGCATGGGGAGAGAACCATCTCTTTTACTAGAGTCCGAAAGCCAAGCGGTAGCGGTTCTTAGTTTCTTTTTGACGGGGATTTTCTCTTATGGGTGTGCTAGTCCGATGTGGATCGCTGGGCTCAAATCTATTCCGACTGACGTTTATGAAGCCGCTCTTATTGACGGCAGTTCGCGGATGAGAACGTTATTTGAGATCACTTTGCCCTTAATGGGGAGATTCACTTTCTTCCAGCTTTTAAGTTCGCTAATCGGCACCCTACAAATCGGAGAGTCCGTTTTGATGTTATCTTCGCGGGGCGGTTTCAATGGCAATTTGAATTTCTATGGCTTGATGATTTATAACCAAACGACGGATGGCATCGGAAATTATGGTTTCGCTAGTGCGCTATCTTACCTTCTTTTTGTGGTCATCGCGCTATTATCCATCGCCACGTTCCAGGGCAATAAAAAATCATATTATGAGGGTTTTTAGCTATGGACAAAATGCAGTTAAGCAAAATGGAGAAAGTGATTATTTATGTTATTTTGATTATTTTCTCTTTGCTCGCCATCGTCCCTGTTTTTATCCTCATCTCCCGCTCATTCTTTTCTCTCAACGAAATCACGAGCCTAGGGGTTGGCCTTTTTCCAAAGCAATTCACTTTCGATTCCTATATCCAAGCGTTCAATGATGAGGGGTTTCTCGTCAGTTTGAGAAACACTTTGATTACCTGCGTTTGTGCAGTGATTGGAGTTCCTTTGACGGCATTCATGGCGGCTTACGCATTCGCGAGAATCAAATTCGTTGGTCGTAAGTTTTGGTTCACCCTTGGTTTGTGCACCATTATGATTCCTGGCATCTTGCTCTTATTGCCGGTCTATTCCATTTTTGTCGATTTGGGTTGGACGAATACCTTATTGCCACTCACGATTCCTTCATTTTTTGGCGGCGGAATTATGAATATCTTCCTTATCATGCAGTTTATCCGAGGAATTCCAAAAGATGTTTATGAGGCGGCGGAAATCGACGGGGCAGGGACGTTCCGAAAAATGTTTCAATTGACCTTGCCGATGGTAAAACCAGTCATTGCTTATATTGGGGTTACCGCTTTTTTTGGCGCTTGGAACGATATCATGCGCCCACTCATGTATATTGACGATTCTGAATTCTACACAATTAACCAATATATTTACGTCAACTATTTAGGACAAAGCGCCGCGGTTGACGCTTTGCCGAACGTTCAAATGGCTCTTGGCGTCATTTTGATGATTCCGATGCTTGTCATATTCATTGCGTTCCAAAAGCAACTCATTGAAGGGATCCAATTCACAGGGAGCAAATAAAATATGAAAATCAAAGTTTTAGTCGTTGGCTGTGGCGATCGCGCCACAGTTTATTGCCATGAAGGCGTGGATCATCTTAAGGAAATGGAAATTGTTGCTTGCGTTGATCCTAACCCAGAGCGTAGGCGTTATATGCAAGAAAATTTTTTTGTGCCCGCCTCTATGTGCTTTTCTAGCATCGAGGGTGTGCTCAAACTAGGGAAAATCGCCGATGCCGTTATAAATGGGACGATGGATTCCCTTCATTTAGAGACCTCTTTGCCATTCTTAAAGCAAGGCTATCACATGCTTTTGGAGAAACCTTTAGTCAACAATAAAAAGGATTTATTGTTTCTTCAAAAAACAGCGGACGAAAACCATGTGAAACTCATGACATGCCATGTTCTCCGATATGCGCCATTTTATCGGAAGATTAAAGAATTAATTTTAAAAGGGGCGTTGGGTCAAATCCAAAATATCCAAACCAGCGAACGGGTCGGGGCGTATCACTCCTCTGTCAGCTATTTGCGAGGAAAGTGGAATAAAGAAAGCGAATGTGGCTCCTCACTATTGCTTGCGAAATGCTGTCATGATATGGACTTAATCTGCTGGCTCAATAACATCACTAAGCCAATTGAGGTCTATAGTAGTGGCGCGAGAACCTATTTTATTGAGAAAAACGCGCCAAAAGGAAGTGGCAATCGTTGTTTGGTGGATTGTCCTAAAGCCATTCGCGAAAAGTGCATCTATGAAGCGGAAACCATGTATATTAAAAACACAGTGCTCCCATGGTATCCATGGCAATGCACGGGTAAGAATTACGAAGAGGTGACAACCGAAGAAAAATACGAATCCCTGAAAACGAATAATCCACATGGAAGATGCGTTTTTAAATGCGGCGGAGATTTATTGGACCATCAGAACGTTCTCGTTCGCTTCGCCAACGGAAGCACGGCAAATCATTTCCTTGTTTTAGGCGCGATGAAACCGACAAGAACGATATTTATTAGTGGGAGCGAAGGAGAGATTGAAGGCGATCCTTCAGGGGAACTCATCGTTCGCAAATTTGACAAGAGCACGGATTTCTTCACCGAAGAAAAAATCGAGTTCAATGATAAACAAGGCGAGACAGGCGGTCATTATGGCGGAGATAGGGGGCTTGTCGCCGACTTTATCAGCTATGTAAAAGGAGAAACGCCTTCGATATCCTGCACGGCTATTTCCGATAGCATAAATGGGCATTGCGTTGTTTTTGCTGCGGATGATTCCATAAAGACAGATATGCCAGTCAAAATGAATAGCGAGGAATAGCATGAGCAAGGGCAGAGTAACCATACCTACGGATTCTTCTTTTGTCGAAGGAACGAAAAAATTATTGAAATATTGGGGGGCTGACGCTGTTCGTGATTGCGATGGCGTATCCCTTCCAAAGGACGTAAAGCAATTCGGAACGGACGTATATAAGGCTTATTTTATTGTGCGAGAAGACCACGAATATGCCTTACGCCACAAAGAGTATTGGCAGAACGTCGCTTTGATAACGGATCGAAAACTCGCCAAAGAGAAAGAACTCGATGTCGATCTTTTGGAAAATTCATTCTTAGAAAGCCTTGAGGTGAATGAAAAAGATTATCAAAAGTATTGGCAAGTATTCGATCGAACAAATGGAGAATTGCATCTCGATTGGGAATATTTGGGGAATGGGAAAGTGCGTGTCCGTAACTGCGAACCTTTCCATGAATACACTGTTAACTTTTTTGCGAAGAATACGTGGGATCCTGTGCAAATATATAACTACCATGTGAACCATTGGAGTGTTCCTAAGGACATTGATTTGGACCCGGTCTATCCTGAAGCTTTAGCCCATATGCTCGAACGCATGGAAAGATGGCTTAAAGCGAATCCAGATGTGACAGTTGTGCGCTTCACCACCTTTTTCTACAACTTTTTAATCGTGAATGCGACGGGGACGAAACAACGAATTTGGGATTGGCACGCTTATCCTATGAGCGCTTCTCCGAAGATGTTTGAACTCTTCGAGAAAGAGACTGGGGAAAAGTTTACGTTAGAAGACCTCATTTCCGAAGGGTATTATTCAAATCGCTTTGTGATTCCAACGGACAAGGAATTACGTTATGAAGATTTCGTCGAAAAGAAGTGTGCTGAATGGGCCAAGATGTTCGTCGATCTTTGCCATAAATACGGAAAGAAAGCCGTTATGTTCGATGGCGACCATAGAATCGGAACGGAGCCCTATTCACCATATTTTGAAAGCATTGGCCTTGATGGCGTGGTGGGTGCTCCAAGCTCAGCAATATATATTTCGCAAATCGCGAATATGAAAGGCATTCATTTCACAGAAGGGCGATTGAACCCGTATTTCTTTCCGAACGAATGTCCTAGCGATGAAAAAGGAACGGAAATTCTTCTTCGTTGCTGGAACAGCATGAGGAGAGGCCTCCTTAAAAAGCCAATCGATCGCATTGGCTTTGGCGGATATCTCAAGCAAATCGAACACGATCAGAAACTGATTGATTCGATTCGATATGTGTGCGATGAGTTCCGAACGATTCGTGAGAACATCGGTTATGAATGCTCTTGCAAGCGGAAAGGTAAAATTGCCGTTTTGACGTATCGGGGAAGACGCGACTCTTGGATGATGAACGGCACTTTTGTTGACGACGCAAGGCAAGGGGGTTGCTATTATTGGTCTATCTTATCGGCCCTTGCGATATTACCGTTTGATGTTGATTTTATTTCTTTTTCCGAAGCAAGTGAAAGAGATTTAAATGAATATGACGCGATCGTAACATGCGGGATTCCAGGGACAAGCTTCCAGGGGGGTAAGGTGTGGAAGGATGGAAAGCTCGTTACTGCGATTCGTAAATACGTGTATGCGGGAGGCGCTTTCTTTGGAGTTGGAGAACCAAGCGGTTACCAATTTCAAGGTAAGTACATCCAATTAAGCGACGTGCTTGGCGTAGAGAAAGATTGCGACTTCCGCAATTTCGAAAAACGCGATCCCTTTGAAATAAAAACAAAGCATTGGATTAGTGAAGGAATCGACATGTCGATGGTGTCCTTCAACCGCTTTGAGCGCAAAATCTACCCAATTGGGGCAACTGTTCTCGCAAACGAATATGATTGGGAATACCCTGAGGGAAGCCAAAACGCCGCGAACGTGCATATGGCGATCAATGAATATGGTAAAGGAAGAAGCGTCTATCTTTCTGGGATTACCGCCAATAACGAGACGTACCGATTGATTTATCGTTCTTTGCTATGGGCGATGCATAAAGAATGCGAAACAAAAAATCTTTATGCGGAAAATTCTAATGTTGACGTGTTTTATTACGAAAAAAGCAACAAATACGCCCTCTATAATGATGCGGATAAGGAAATCGAGACAAAATATTTTGATGTGAATGGGGTTCTTAAAAAAGTTCGGTTAGAGCCAAAAGAGATAAGGTTGATTGACATAAGAGGGGATAAGAAATGAGAAAAGTGAATATTGCCAGGATTGTCGAGACCTGGCATTGCAAGAATACCGATGCTCTTTTTCATAATCTTTCCTCTGAGAGTCACCCCTTCATCATGGAAACATGCACTTTTGAGAAAGGTGGATATATTATTATCGACTTCGGTAAAGAGATATGTGGAAGAGTCCATGTTGTTTTTGGTTACAATGAAGCAGGAGAAATCCGCATTAGGACTGGCGAATCCGTTGCGGAAGCTTGCGCGGAGCTGGGGGAGAAGAATGCGGGGAACAATCATTCTTTGCGCGATGCGACATATCCTGTTGTCGGATGGAGCGATTTCTCCACCACAGAGACAGGGTTTCGTTTTATGCGAATCGATGTGGCGAAAGGCGAGCGCGTTTATGTTTCATCTATCTTCGCGGAGGAAAGCGCGAACGGACTAGAGACGCGTGGATCATTTCTATGTAGCAATCAACGAGTTAACGATATTTTTGAGGTGGCGAAAAGAACAATATCTTTGTGCGTTCGCGAAAAAGAAATATGGGACGGGGTAAAACGCGATCGAGTCGTGTGGATTGGCGATTTTTACCCTGAACTATTAAGCGCGTATACAATTTATGGGAACATCCCCCAATTTGAGCATGTTCTCAATTATGTCAAATACTTTGATGGGCACTGGATTAACAATATTCCTGCCTATTCCGCTTGGTGGATTATCTGCCTTGAGAAATACTTCGAATTGTCTGGAAACGCGGATTATGTCAAACATATGCTGCCCTATGTGGATAAAATCGTTCGAGACTTTTCTTTGATTGTCAAAGAAGGCGGCGAAGTGTCTTACCAAAATAGTGATTTAATCCTTTTTGAAGGAAATGAGTTTTTTGTTGATTGGCCAACAAACGGCAAAGAAGATAGCAAAATTGGCTGGCGGTATTTATTGATTTACGCAATGAAGAAAGCGAAAGAGGTCTATTCTTTCTTTGACAAAGTATCACCTCTAGCTGATTTGGTTTTAAAACGACTAAACGAATTCGAGTATAAGCCATCATCATTTAAACAGATTACTGCTTTGGGCGTTTTAGCGGGAAAAATTGATTCAGAAGAAGCGAAAATCCGGTTAAAAGAAGATGGGGCGAAAGGCGTAACGGCCTTTCTTAGCTTTGCGATTATTGAAGCGCTTACAAAACTTGGCGAAGGCGAATTCGCGTTGTCTATCATTAAAGAATATTTTGGAGACATGATTGATTTGGGTGCAACGACGTTTTGGGAGGATTTCGATGTTGATTGGTTAAAGGATAATCCATCGACTCTAGTGGACACGCCAGACACAAAACGAAAAAATATTCATGCGGATTATGGAAAGTTTTGCTACCAAGGATTAAGGCATAGTCTTTGCCATGGCTGGTCGACTGGATTCCTCGATTTCTTCTATAAACACATTTTAGGAATCGTTCCTCTTGAAAAAGGGTATAAAACAATAAAGATAGACCCACATCTATACAGCCTAGAATTTGTGGAAGGAAGGATTCCAACTCGTTTCGGTATAATTGCCGTGAGACATGTATTGAAAAACGGAAAAATAGAAACCATTTATACTCTTCCTGATGGAGTAAATAAAGTATGAAGAAATTGATTCTTGATACCGATATCGGCGCGGATTGCGACGATGCTGTTGCCTTAGACTATCTGCTAAAAAAGACGAGGGAAGAAGAATGCGAAATCAGCGCAATCACGGCATCTACGACAAGAGAATTCGCTGTCGCAGGGGTAAGGAGAATTCTCGATGATTTTGGATTTCCGTCCATTCCTGTTGGCGAATATCAAGGAGAGCCTCTCTCGTGCGATAATTTCGATCATTATGCAAAAGCGCTTGCGCGAGGCGTTTCTATCAAAGGCGAAAACGCCACAAAATTGATGCGAAAAGTCCTCGTGACAAACGACAAGACCGATTTAATCTGCATAGGCCCTCTTTGTAATATCGCTTCTCTTCTTCGTAGCGAATCAGACGAATTATCAAGCCAAACCGGACTTGAGCTTATTAAACACAAAGCAGGAAAATTATACCTCATGGGCGGGGCGTTCGAATTTTTGCTCGGCGAAACGCCTTTTGCAGAATGGAATTTTGAGCAGGACTTAGTAAGTGCGAAAATGGTTTTGGAAGAATTCCCGAACGAGATTGTGATTTGCCCTTCCGAAACCGGCGCTCGCGTTATGACATATAAAGAAAATACAAGCGGTTTTACAAAAGAAGCGATGGATCATTTCTTTCGATCAATCGGCAACCCCCCTCTTCGTTCTCGGCCGAGCTGGGACCCATTAACGTGCATGGTGGCTTTAAATGAAAGCCGCTTTCGATTTTCAAGTTACGGCATCGTTCAAGTTTCTGGGGAAGGTTACACGGAATTCGTTCCTAAAGATAAAGGGCGTATAAAATACCTTACCCTTGATAATGATTTCAAAAAGATAGAAAAAGAATTGAACGACGATTTAGAGAATAGTCATAAACAATTGAAAGATATATGAACAATATGTTTGTTGGAATTTTTGCGAAATAAATTGCCATCAACAATTTCACGGATTGGAAATAACCGACAGACATCGGCTTTTTGATTTTTCGGAAGGGCGTGCGGACGTGGGCCGGAAGTTCTTAAGGAAAAAAGATTTGGACTGCTTGCTGGACCGACTACAAAAAAGCGCGAAAATAATATTCGAAAAAAGGATGGTGGTTACTGCACTTTCTATCCTTTTTTCATTTTATTCCGTAAAACTTGAGAAATTGTCAATCAAAGAATGTTTTTTTGACTGTTATTCGAGCGTAGTTGAAACGGTTTCAGTCTTTATTATCTTCTTAGAAATTACGAAACAAGCGATAAAAGATGCGATAAGTAAAATAATAGCAACAATCCACTCCCAAGCCTTTGTTGTTTCATAAACAAGATGAGGAACGTTATCCAATAAAACAACCATTTCTTGATTGAAGAACATGGATATGACGGAACCAAAAACAAAGCCGATGACAACGTCGAATGTCCTGTCGTGATGCTTCTCTAAAAGCCTTTTCATCGCTTTGCTTGTTAAAAGGAATCCCAAGGCGATTCCTATTAGCAAAGAACAAAGAATACCAATTCCACTCTATTCTTTCATGGTTATGAAACATTGAGCCTTCTCCCAGGAAGACGTTTAGAATAGGCGTGTATAAGCCAAATATGAAGAGAATCATAGAGCCGGATATACCGGGGACGATGCATGCTGCGGCAGCAATAAAACCCGAAGCAAAAACGGCGATATAAACCCACCATTCGCCCTTTCTAAAAGCGTCTTCTAAATCCAGGTTCCAATAGAATTTCGAAAGAACGCTGAGTATTCCAATTAAAGCGGCAAAAATTGCTGAGATAATCATAATCAAAATGGGTTTTGCTGTCTTTTTTTGGTTTTTTATCTCTTTGGTAATGAGGGGAGAGAAGCCCAACACGATGCCTGCGAAAAGAGATACGATGGCCACGGGGGCATAGTGGAACCCATAGTGAATTCCTATCATGATGGCTAAGACGCTTATAACAGCGCCAATTCCTAAAGGGAGCAAAGAAAAGAAACTCTTCTTAAAGTTTCTAAAAAGTTCCGAAATTCCTCCGATAAGCCTTTTGTAAATGCCCGTTATAAGGGCCATTGTTCCCGCGCTTACGCCGGGGATCATCCCTAGTCCTAAAGACGCTCCTTTAAGGACGTCGAGAAGCCATTTTTTGATTTTCATGGAAACCATAATAGCCTATTCCCACTCCGAAGTGGTAGACTTCCCTTGCATGAAAACTTTAATCCTATATTGTTCCAAAACCGGAAACACAAAAACGTACGCCCTTGATTTGGCAAAAGCCGTTGACGCCGATGTCTATCCCCTTAAGAAGCTCAAACCAAAAAAATGGTTAGAGTATGACACCATCGTTTTTGGTGGCTGGATTATGGGAGGAACCATTCAAGGACTTGATAAATTCCTTCAAAGCTGGGACCTTATCTCAGATAAAAACGTCATCGTCTTTGCCGACGGCATGGGAGTGCCAGATAGCGCTACTCGGACCGCTCTTATTGAGCAAAACGTCTTAGACATCTATCACATCCGCTTCTACCAACTCCGCGGGTCTTTTGACTTTAAAAAGCTAAAATTCCCGTATAGTTTCCTTCTTAATAACACTTTGATTCAAATGCAAAAGGACCCCAAGCAAGCGGAGACTGCCAAAGCACTCGAATCTTTTAAGGATTGTCCTTTGGAATATTATGATCACGAGAAAATGGACCGCATGATTTCCGTTATTCGGTCTTTGGCGATTGAGGTTCCTTTCGAGGAAAAGAAATGAAGCTTGTCGTTGGCTTAGGAAATCCCGGAAAAGAATACGAAGGCACACGGCATAACATGGGCTTCATGTGCGTTGATAAGTTCATGGATATGGCTGGGGGTGTTTTTGACAAACATGATTTTAAGGGGGTGTATGGCATTATTCGTAATCCTTCTTTCCCTGAACCGGTTATCGTTTTGAAGCCCGAAACTTTTATGAACCTATCTGGTGAAAGCGTCCGTTCTCTTTCGGATTTCTACAAAATCGATCCCGAAGATATCATTGCCGTTTATGACGAAATGGCTTTAGCGGAAGGACAAATACGCCTTCGAAAGAAAGGCTCAAGCGGTGGCCATAAAGGTATTCAAAGCGTAATAACCTCCATGGGCACAGACTCAATCAAAAGGATTCGTGTTGGCATTGGAGAGCCCCCTCACAAAGACGCGGTTAATTTCGTTTTGGGGAAGCCTTCCAAAGAAAGCGCCTCTCTTATCGAGGAAGCTTTGCTTAATGGGGCGCGCGCCATTCGCGATTCTCTTATCAAAGATTTTGATTACGCGATGAATTTGTATAATGGAAAGGGAAACAACCATTAACACTCTTTTTGCCGCTTTAAATAGTCTTGATCTCGATGCCTTCTTAACCGATCGGAAAAGACGTTTTGTGACAACCGAAACGATGGGCATCGCTCTTTTTGCCGCTTCTTTTTTCAAGAAAGAGCAAGACTCTTTTGCCATCGTGGCGAATAATCTTTATTCCGCCCAGACGATATACGAAACCCTCTTGAATTTCTTTGACGAGGAGCAATTGGCCTTCTTCCCAGCCGATGAGCTTTTGCGTGCGGAAGTCCTTTCTTCTTCCAGGGAACTTATGAGCCAAAGGCTTTATGCAATGGGGCAACTTCGCAAAAACGGTCCTCACATTTTGATTACGCATCCTGCCGCTCTCCTTCGCTATTTGCCAACCCCTTCCTATTTTGACGCCCACCGTCTCCATTTTAAAACCGGGGCCAAGGAGGATTTAGAGAAGACCAAGAGGAGCTTGTTGGAGATGGGCTATCGACGCGTTAATAAAGTCGATCAATCTCTTCAATTTGCTGTGCGTGGCGATATCCTAGATGTTTTTTCTGTGAATCTTGCTGCGCCTATTCGAGTGGAGTTTTTTGGTGACGAAATCGAAAGCATCAAGACTTTTGACATTGCCACCCAATCATCTAATAAACCTCTTCAAGAAGTGGATATTTTGCCCGCTACCGACCTCCTCCTTTCAAATGAAGAGAGTAACCATCTAAAAACCAAACTGAATGAGGTTTTAAAAAAAGATTGCGCTTCTCTTTCTTTGGAGGATCAAGAGCTTTTACGAGCGAATGTTCAAGGGGATTTGGATGATATTCTTAATCATAATTACCGCAGTACTCTTTATAGATACATGGGTTTTGCTAGGGAAAATCCGATTTCTATCCTTGATTATTTTAGTCCTTCTTTTACTTTGGTTGCCGATCAAGAGGGCTTCCAAGCAAATAGCGAACTTCTTTTGGATGAGGCGGATTCCTATTTTCGGGAACTCCATTCTTCTCACCTTATTCCCTCGGGGCTAATGGAGTATATTCCTGTCGACCGAGCCTTTCACGACAAAAGCAAGGTCTTTTATGCTTCGAAGTTCTCCCATAACCCTAACGATATCTTTTTCCATGTTCGTCCTATTACGCGGGCTGGGAACGGCATCGCTGCTATTATTCCGACGGTCGAAAGTTATCTTAAGGGCGGCAACAAAGTCGTTATGGCCTTAGGGGAAGAACATAAAAGGAACATCGTTAAGGGCTTCCTAAAGGAATCGAAGCTGTCTTACGAAGAGCTTAGCGGATTTGATTTGCCCAATACCTCTTTGGGCGTTAGCGGTGTTCGTCTTGATAGTGGCTTTGAAATACCAGAACTTCACCTTGTCTATTTGGGGGCAAGTGATTTATTCGGACCGAGTGCTTCAAGCAGTCGCTTTTCCTCTCGCTTTAAGAACGCCACGATATTAAAGAGTTATGAGGATCTGCGTCCTGGCGATTATGTGGTTCATGAATTCAATGGCATTGGTCAATTCGTGGAGGTGACCACTCTCGAAGATCGAGGAATCCATAGAGATTATCTTAAAATTGCTTATGCCAATAACGAGATTCTTTATGTTCCTTTGGAACAATTCCGTTTGGTTCGCAAATATAGCGCTCGGGAAGGCGCTTCGCCAAAGCTTTCCCGTCTTTTTAGCGGTGAATGGGAAAAACGAAAGGCCAAAATCAAAGAAAGGGTCAATGAACTCGCCGATCGCCTTCTTGCTCTTTACGGAAATCGCGCGAAGACAACGGGTTTTGCCTTTCCGTCCGACGATGAACTACAGGCGCGATTCGAAAATGAATTTCCCTATCCTTTGACGAAAGACCAAAAACGTTCGCTCGAGGAAATTAAAACGGACATGGAGAAGCCCGAAATCATGGACCGCCTTTTGTGCGGCGATGTCGGCTTTGGAAAGACGGAAATCGCCTTTAGGGCTGCTTTTAAGGCCATCGATGCAGGGAAACAAGTTGCTCTTCTTTGCCCGACGACTTTGTTGGCAAGGCAACACTATGCTGTTGCCCTCGAACGCTTTTCTTCTTTTGGAGTCCGTATTGCTCTTCTTTCTCGTCTTGTGCCAGAGCCGATGCAAAAGGCTTCTATTGAGGCCCTTTCGAAGGGTGAAATCGATTTGGTGATAGGGACGCATCGTCTTTTATCCAAAGACATCCGATACAAAGATTTAGGCTTATTGATAGTGGACGAAGAGCAGAGATTTGGCGTTGAGCAAAAAGAAAAAATCAAAGAAATCAAGCAAAACGTGGATGTTTTGACTCTGAGCGCCACTCCCATTCCAAGAACTCTTCAAATGTCTTTGGTCGGCATTCGCCCTCTTAGCGAAATCAATACGGCTCCCGAAAAGAGAATGCCCATCCAAACCTATGTGACGCCTTATAAAGCTTCTGTGGTAAGCGAACTTATAGAGAAAGAGCTTTCGCGAGGCGGCCAAGTCTTCTATGTGTATAACAAAGTCATGAGCATTTACGCGAAAGGGAATGAGATTGCAAAAGCCGTTCCTAACGCCAAGATCGGGATCGTTCATGGCCAAATGGAAAAGGAAGAGATAGAAGATGTGATGCAACGCTTCTACTTAGGCGAAATAAACGTTCTTATCTGCACTTCCATCGTAGAGAATGGCATCGATGTTCCTAATGCCAATATGATCATTGTTGAGGATGCGGATCACTTCGGGCTCTCGCAACTCTATCAAATAAAAGGTCGCGTCGGACGGGGGAATCGTATTGCCTATGCCTATCTTATGTATCGCCCCAACAAGAACATGAACGAGGATGCGCAAAAAAGACTAGCCGCGATTGCCGAGTTTACTGAGCTTGGAAGTGGCTATAAAATAGCCCAACGCGATTTGATGATTCGGGGCGCGGGCGACATTCTCGGTCCCGAACAGGCTGGCTTTATTGATTCTGTCGGTCTCGATTTATACCTCAAGATGCTTAATGAAGCGATACAAGAGAAGAAAAATAATAAGGAGCCCACTCCTATCGCCTCCAAACATCCTCTTTCTATTGACGCTTATATCCCTAAGAATTACGCCATCGAAAGCGATAAAATCGAACTTTATCAAGAACTCGAAAACGCAAACGACAACAAGGCCGTCGAAGACTTCGAGAAGAAGGTTCGGGACATTTATGGGAAGTTGCCAGACGCTTTCATGCTTCTTATCAAGAAGAGAAAGATCGACATTCTTCTCAATAACGACGCTTTCGAAGACATGGAAGAAGGAAAGGGCTTTGTCGATATTACGGCATCGAACGCCTTTACGAAGATCAATGGAATCGGTTTAGAGCTTTTTGATGCTTTGACGCCTTACTTGTCTTCGTTAAAAGTGGACTTTCTCAATAAAAAACTCCATCTTCGCTTAGCGGAAGAAGGAGATTGGCTTTCTATTCTTTATTCCATTCTTTCCACTATGGTTTCGTTATATGAGAAGCATAAAAATGGCTAGGTATGGTAAAATAAGGTATGAGAGTTGATAAATGGCTTAAGGTCTCCCGCATCATTAAGCGGAGGGGGACGGCGAAGGATTTATGCTTGGATGGAGATATCTTGCTTAATGGCAAAAAAGCCAAGCCAATGAACGAAATCAAAACTGGCGATACCTTGGTTTTGATTTTAGGAAAACACGAAATCACTGCAAAAGTCCTTCAAATTAGAGAATTTGCTAAAAAAGAAGATGCTGAAAAAATGTATCAAATTGTAGAAGATTCGCTCTTGGAGGAGGAAAAAAGAGATGCTTGATTATGAATTCGGAGATGGGAATTATCTTCTTGCTACGACTTACGGTCCGGATTCCATGGCCCTTTTGGATATGATGCTCGATAGCGGCGTTTCCCCTATCGTTTGCCACTTGAATTATCATTTGGATGATTTTGACGATTCTTGTGAGGAGAAACTTGCTTCTTATTGCCGCGAAAAAGGCCTTCGATTTGAGACGTGCGACGCACGAACGATAAATCAAGAAGGCCGTGATACGGACTTCAAAAAATGGTCTCGCAAGGCACGTTATGATTTCTTTTTAAGCGTCTATAAGAAGTATGAAGCCACCGCCTTGTTCTTAGCTCATCAGCAAGACGATGTGATTGAAAGCTACCTCGAAGGCGCCTCGAAGGCCAAATATGGCGTTGGCAAAGTGACGACTTATCGTTCCATGGTCATCGTTCGCCCTTTATTGAATTTCACCCACGAGGATCTCATCGAGTATTGCAATTCCCATAACGTTCCTTATTCCCTTGAAGCCTCTAGCTTAGAGGAAAATCACCTTAGGAGCGACATTCGTCGTAATGTTATCGACAAGCTTAATGAGGTTGAGCGTGGGCAAATTCTTGATGAAATGAAGAAGAAAAATAGCAACCGCATTTCCTTTGAAAAGGCTATCGATGCTGCTATTCGAAATCATGAGGACTTAAATATTCGCTCCCTTATCGCTCTTCCATGGGACGAATATGCAAATGCCGTTATGGCCTTTGTGAATAGAAATGCCAAAAAGCACGTTTCCATAAGCGAAAAACTTCTTAACGACCTGCGGGAAATGTGTCTTAGTACGAAAACCAACGATTATCTTCGAATCAAAGACGACATTTACTTTGTGAAAGAGTATGATCGCATAGCCCTTGATAATGACGGCTTGAATATGCCTTACAGTTATGTGATTGAGAAGCCTTGTGCGTTTTCTTGCCCCACTTTCGATTTGGATTTCTCGAAAGGAGCGCTCGATCGTCATATCAAAGAAGAAGACTATCCCATTACCGTTCGAAGCGTTTTGCCTCAAGACTCTTATGTTTACGGTGGTTATTTAGCACCCGTCAAAAAGATGCTTATTGCCGCCGGCATTAGCGAAGACCTTCTTGATATTTGGCCGGTTTTCCTCGATAAGAACGGGAAAATCATCTATGTGCCACGCTTTGATAAATGCTTTCGGGAATACCACACTTCGAAATTGGTCATTCACCCTGAAAAAAAGTAGTGAATATTGTTCATTTTCCTTGAGTGACAAGTTGCATAATGTTATTGTTCGTACGCGTACTAAATCTTCTGTTTTAGCAACGCGTATCAATTGTATTGATAAAGTGAGGAGGTTCTATATATGAAAGAAGAAAAGCCCCGTCGTAGTTGGTGGTCTATTGCCCTTCCCTATATTTTCATCGGCCTGATGGTTTTCGGTATTGTTTTTTGGGCCATTAGCGCCTTTGGCGGCAATAGTGTAACTTGGAATGAAGGCGATATCGATGCTTATGTCGGCTATAACATCGATTCCCATAGCACCAGCGTCTCCAATTCCGTGAATGGAAAAGAGGCCGTTTATTACGTGAAAAGCTACACGGTTACTCAAAAAGCAAACGATAACGTTACGGTGAGCGGTTCTTTCTATGGAAAGGACAATCCCGCTCGTGTGCGTGGCTCTTTTACCGTTGTGGTCGAGCGAGCCCATTGGGAGAACACCTTCGCTATATCGAGTAGCGAAGCTGGCGTTGCTGCTAAAGAACACGATTCCTATAGCAGCATCTTCTTAGCCAAGGTTCAAGAATGGAATACCGCCACCCTTTCAGATGGCACTCTCCTCTCTGAGAAATATGGCGTTGGCGTCAATATAACTAACGATGCCTACCAAGTCTCCTTTTGGGATACTTGGGGACCTACGATTATCCAACTCGTCTTCCTTGTTTTAGCAGGTGTTCTTCTCTTCTCTTTGTTTAGCCGTTCGATGGGTGGCGCCAATCGACAAGCGATGGATTTCAACAAATCCCCCGCCCGTCGCGAAGACGCTTCCAAAATCCGCTTTGCAGACGTTGCTGGGTGCGATGAAGAAAAAGCGGAAATGGTTGAGATGGTTGAATATCTCAAAGAGCCGAAGAAATATAGCAAATTCGGCGCGAGACTTCCAAAAGGCGTTCTTCTTATTGGTCCGCCCGGAACGGGTAAAACCCTTTTGGCTAAAGCGGTCGCCGGCGAAGCTGGCGTGCCTTTCTATAGCATTTCCGGTTCCGATTTCGTGGAGATGTTTGTCGGCGTTGGCGCCGGACGTGTTCGCGATCTTTTCAAGAAAGCAAAGCAAACAGCCCCTTGCATCGTCTTCATCGATGAAATCGACGCCGTCGGACGTCAACGTGGCGCCGGTCTTGGGGGAGGGAATGACGAACGCGAGCAAACCCTTAACCAACTTCTCGTGGAGATGGATGGCTTTGATTATAACAGCGGCATTCTCGTGATGGCCGCCACTAATAGAAGCGACGTTTTGGATCCTGCCCTTATGCGTCCGGGACGTTTCGACCGCATTATCACAGTCGGCCTTCCCAATAAAGAAGGGCGTGAAGCGATTCTCAAAGTCCACGCTCGTAACAAAGTTCTCGATCCTAGCGTTAATTTCAAAGCCCTTGCCGAAAGAACGGTTGGCTTTAGTGGCGCCGATCTTGAAAACATTTTGAATGAAGCCGCGATTCTTGCTGTTCGTTTTGGGAAGCCATCCATCGGAATGGGTGAAATCGACGAAGCTATTGATCGTCGCATAGCAGGCCCAGCTAAGAATAGCAAAGGGCTATCTCCAAAAGAGAGGAAACAAGTTGCTTTCCATGAAGCGGGACATGCCGTTATTGGTCTTGTTTTGCCTCATGCTGAAAAAGTGCAAAAAATCACCATTATTCCTCGCGGCAATACAGGCGGTCATGTGTTGATGACGCCGGAAGATGACCGATTCTTGCTCACAAAGAAAGAACTTCTTGCTCAAATTACTGGCCTTCTTGGCGGAAGAACAAGCGAAGAAATCTTCTTTGATGATGTTTCTACTGGCGCTTCAAATGACATCCAAGAAGCCACGAAAATTGCTCGTGCCATGGTTACGGAATACGGCATGAGCGATCTTGGCCCTATCAACGGTTCTGTTTTCCTTGGACGTGACTACATGGATACGACGAAGAATTTTTCGACTCAAGTCGCTTTCGAGATTGACAAAGCGGTCCGAGAGATCGTTGAAGCAGCTCATGAAGAGGCAAAGCGTATTCTTACAGAGCACTCCAAAGACGTCACTTTGATCGCGGAGACTCTCTTAGCCAAAGAGACGATAACCGCTGAAGAAATTGACTCTCTTATCAAAACGGGCGCACTTCCGAAGAAAGAAGCTGCATCCGTGAACGAATCGGCTCTTTTGACGAAAGAAGAAAAAGCGGTTTTTGAGGGGAAAGAGATCTTGCCGGACTCTGGGAATGAAACTAAGAAAAACGCTGAACCACCTTCTAAGGACGAGACGAAATAAAAAGATAAAAAAGGAGGCCGAAAGGCCTTCTTTTCTTGTGTATTGAATTATGGACATTAAAGGCATTAAAACGGATGGAAGAGTCATATTGGGGCCGATGGCTGGGATAACCACCCTCGCCTATAGAGAGTTTATGAAGCCCTTTGGAGTCGCTTTAAGCGTGAGCGAGATGATTTCCGATTGCGGCATTAACTATAAGAATCCTAGGACCATGAGTTATTTGGCTACCTCTCAAAAAGATAGACCGGTAGCCCTCCAACTTTTCGGTTTTAGCAAAGAGAACGCAAAGAACGCCATTGCCATCTTAGAAGCAAATTCCGATTTTGATATGCTTGATATCAATCTAGGATGCCCTGTTCATAAGGTCACTAAAACAGGCGCCGGAAGCGCTTGGTTAAAGGAGCCGGAGAAGCTCTATGACTATATGAGGGAGATCGTTAGAACGTCCCATCACCCCGTTTCCGCCAAAATCCGTTTAGGCTGGGATTCTTCGTCAATCAATGTTCGAGAAATCAGTTCCGTTTTAGAAAAAGCCGGGGTTTCCTTGCTTACCGTGCACGCGAGAACGGCCGTACAAGGCTATAGCGGTTCCCCTAACTGGGAAGCTATTTCTAATCTTGGCGATTCCTTATCCATACCCCTATGCGTTTCGGGCGATATATTCACGCCAGAAGCCGCGATGAAAGCCCTTAATATTGCCAAGGCGAGTTACGTTATGGTGGCAAGGGGAGGAGTTGGAAATCCTGAGCTTATCACCAATATCAATCGCGTTTTAAACGGAGAAGAACCTCTCGAACCTCCATCTCCTAAAAAACAAGCAGAATATGCGAAAGAGTTTGCTCTAAAGCTAAAGGAAGAAAAAGGTGATTACATTGCCTCTTTGGATTTAAGGGGTATCCTTCCAAGTTTCTTCAAAGGCTTCAAAGGCTTTAAAAAAATACGAACGGAAATCGCTCTTCACACTAAGACTTTTGATGATGAAATGAGAGTCATAGATGGTGTGATTAGCAGAGAAACGATTTAGATTGTTAAGAAATACAATATATAAAAATGCGATAATAACTTTCTTAATATCCCAATCCGATTAAAATATCTTCTAAAGGCGGATATAATCATATAGGATTTAATTATGTTCCAAAGAGATATTGAAAAGAAGTTGTTAGAAGCCCTTCATGAGTATGAAGTGATTCTTTTATTTGGGCTTCCGAAGTCTGGTAAAAGCGTGCTTCTTGATCGTTTGTTTCCGAAAGGCTATTCGAGGGTTACATTGAAGGATGAAGACGATTGTTTTCTCGCTAATACAAACCCCAAACAATTCCTAGAGTTTTACCCTTTACCAATTGTTATAGATGATTTGGAAAGGGCCCCTTTATTGGCGGAAACCCTACTCGATAAATTTCAAAAAGAGAAGAAGAAAAAACCGAACGATAACATTAAAACGAAATATTTTCTCACTCTTTATGATGCCCCTCTTTTAAAGAGGTTTCGGATTGCCTTGGGGGATAAGGTTAAAGTTTTCTATTTATCTTCTCCAACATATTTGGAGGAAAAAGGAGTCTTGGCTTCTGAAAGGTGGAGCGATCCTTCTTCTACCCTTTTAAAAACTTCCGTCAATGAAAATCTCTTTTTCGACCGTAAAAAAGGCTTTGAAAGAATTTTTAATGGTTCTTTTTTCTATGACGCTTCTCAAAGCCGCGATGAATTTTTTAAGGATTTTGTAGATACGCTTATATTGAAGTGCGTTTCTGAACTTAAAGCGATAGCCAAAGAAGCTAAATTCAGGAATCTCTTATTCACTCTCTCTTTGAGAAACGGAACTTATCTTCAGTATGACGAATTGGGGGAAATACTCGATTTGGATGTTCGAACGGTAAAAAGGTGGATCGACACTTTGGTTGGATATCGCATTGTTGCTTTCGTGGACCCTTTGCTGCCCGAAATCTCTAAGCGCGTCATCAAAACACCAAAGTTTTATTTCCTAGACACCGGCCTTTGCTCGTATTTGGCCCGTTATAAAGACGCCGAATCTCTTGCTTTTGGGCCAGATGCCTCTCGAATGCTTGAAAGCTATGCCTTTATAGAAATGCATAAACATTTTTCAAACGAAGACCTCGATCCAAGAAACGTTGTTTTCTTCTATAGCGACATCGATAAAAGGGCAGTCACTTTTTTGGTTTTTCTAGATGAAAAAATCTACCCAATTTATATCGACTCCTATTTTTTATCGCGCGATATTGCGAAAGACATGAAAGCCTTGCGGAAATATCCCTATATAGTGAGAAAGCCCATTCAGCTTTCTTTTAGCATCGCCCCCAAAGAGGAAGAGGGGGTCTTCGAACTTCCTTTTTGGAGTATTGGACTTTGACTTCTCTCTTAAAAAGAGGCTGAACTTTTTTGATGGGCTCGAAACCCTTAAAAAAGTTCTTTTTTAACTCTTGACGAATTTGGCTTTCCTCTTAAAATAATCGCGTCCGAAACAAATGTTCGGTTACTAACTATTTATGGAAGAAAAAAGACCTTTGGGCGCTGAGATTCGCCTTACTTCGAATGCTGTTAAAAACTACATCGATCGCTATGTGAGCGAGCATTTTGCGGTTGAGATCACGGGCGTTGAGAGCATGACTTTGGCTTATCTTTTCCGTCATGAAGGCCAACCGATTGTGGCTATGGACCTAATGCGTCGTTTCGGAGTGTCCAAAGCCACGATATCCCAAACTTTGTCCGGACTCTCCAAAAAAGGTTTTGTTCGCCAAAAGGTAAGCAAGATTGATGGGCGTATTAAAATCATTTCTCTAACAAAGAAAGGCGTTGAATTGAAAGTCCGTTTCGACAAGCTCTTTAAGAAGATTAATGCCTCCATTGTGGAAAATTTCACTGAAGAGGAAAAAACGGAGCTTTATAGGCTTTTAGAAAAGATTCAAAGCAACGTCGGTTATATGGAGGTGAACGAAGATGGAAAAGACGATGGAAAAAACGATTAAAAAATCGAAAAAACACAGCAAAACAACGCTAAAATTCCTTTTGAAGAATATCCATGGATACTGGAAGGTCACAATTCTAACGTGGTTTATGGTTCTTATTGAGACGGCGTGCGAGGTGTTCGTTGCCTTCTTTATGCAAGATCTTATCGACAGCGTGAACGAGATCGGCGCTTCTGGAGAAATGGACGCCGGCCCCATTTATATGTACGCCGGCATTATCGCCTCTTTTGCCGTGGTGGCTGCTATAACTGGCATCTTAGCGGGCGCTTTTGCTGCGAAAGCGAGCGCTGGGTTTGGCAAGAATCTTCGCGATTCTGTTTTTTCCCATGTGCAGGAGTTCTCTTTCAAAAATATCGATAAATTTAGCACTTCCTCAATCATCACAAGAACCACAACCGACGTCACGAATGTTCAGTTCGCTTTCTTGCAAGTCATCCGCGCGGTTATACGCGCTCCGTTCTTGATGGTTTTTGCTTTGATCATGTGTTTTGTCACCGATTGGAAAATCGCTTGGATATTTTTGATTATCATTCCTATCGTTCTTTTCGCGCTCCTGTTTTTAGCCAAGTTTGTCCATCCTACTTTCGTAACCGTTTTTGATACCTACGACAAACTCAATGAGGAAGTGCAAGAGGATGTGGATGGTATTCGCGTGGTGAAATCTTACGACCGTGAATCCTATATGAAAGAGAAGTTTGGGAAGGTAAGTGATTTTATCTATCGAAACTTCGTCCATGCCGAAAAAATCATGGCGGCGAATAACCCCATTCTTACCCTGGCCGTCTATGGCGCTATTACGCTTATTTCCTACTTTGGCGCGCAACAAATCGTAGCCAGCAACAACACGGAGCTCAGCGTTGGCGCCCTATCGACCCTTGTCACTTATGTCATGATGATCATGATGTCGTTGATGCTCATCTCCATGGTTTTCACGATGATCATCATCGCCCGCAACAGCGCGGAGCGTATCAGCGAGGTTTTGATGGAAAAACCGGATATTGTCTCCCCGGCAAATGCCTTAAAAGAGGTTCCCAATGGAGAGGTTATTTTCAAACACGTGGATTTCTCTTATGTGGGGGATGCATCAAAAGACGTCCTCCATGACATCAATGTCACTGTCCCTAGTGGCAAGATGATTGGCATATTGGGTTCTACGGGTTCCAGCAAGACCACCCTTGTTTCATTGATTGCAAGGCTTTTTGATCCTCGTGAAGGAGAGGTCGATGTGGGTGGCCATAACGTGAAGGAATACGATCTTGAATCGCTTCGCGATGCTGTGGCGGTGGTCTTACAAAAGAACACCCTCTTTACCGGAACGATTCGAAGCAATCTTTTATGGGGCAATCCGAACGCCACCGAAGAAGAGCTCATGCGGGCATGTGACCTTGCTCAAGTGACTCCTTTCCTGAAAGAGATGCCAGATGGTCTAGACACCAGGATCGAAGAAGGTGGCGCCAATGTTTCGGGCGGGCAAAAGCAACGTCTATGCATTGCTCGGGCCCTCTTAAAGAACCCTAAGATATTGATTCTTGATGACAGCACTTCCGCTTGTGACACCCATACCGATAGTCTTATTCGAGAAGCGCTTCAAAAAGAGAGAAAAGACGTAACCAAGTTCATCATCGCCCAACGCGTTCTAAGCATCAAAGATTGCGATGAAATATGGGTTATGAACGAAGGAAGAATCGTGAATCGTGGCACGAGCGAAGAGCTTATGAAATCTTCGGAAGTTTACAAAGAACTCTACGAATCTCAACTTGGGGGAGGCGATTTCGATGGCAACAATTAAGAATATGCGTCGCGGCGCTCGGAACGTCGAGAAGATTTCGGACGAGGCTAAAGTCAAGGCGATCAAGCGTCTTCTCAGCTATGTTTTCAAGTATTATCCTTGGCAATTCGCTCTTGTTATCCTTTTCGTCCTTCTTTCGAGCTTAGGAGGCGTTGTGGGCTCCTATTTTGTCGGTAACGTCCTTATCGATAGCTATATTAAAGGCTCCATCAATTACTTCGATCCTTCGACTAATGCCTGGGTGAATAACTTCAATAATGGCCTTATTAACACTCCGACAAGCGGTCTTTTCAAAGGCGTCCCTTTTGGCTATGGAATTCTTTTGCTGGTCGGATGCTACGCTTTGTCTATTGCTTCGAGTTATTTCTATAACGTCTTGATGTCGATTATCGGCCAAGGCGTTCAAAAGAGAATTCGTGACGAGCTTTATAATCACATGCAAGATCTCCCCGTTTCTTATTTCGATAGGAGAACGCATGGCGACATCATGTCCATTTACACAAACGACGTCGATGCCCTTCGAGAAATGCTTTCCCGCTCTCTTCCGATGGTCGCTCAATCCCTTGTTACGATGGCGGTATGCTTAGTGATAATGCTTTGCACCGACTTGGTCTTGACGGCTATTGTTATTGCTTTTGCTCTCATGATGTTCTTCCTCACGAAGTACTACACCAAAATGTCGAGCCGATACTTCATCAAACAACAGATTGTTCTTGGGCAAATGAACGGCTATATAGAAG